>Ga0075497_1075965_pt1 | contig 31108 bp, 1 predicted proteins | sample DEB08_RNA2_FD_73448 | JGI IMG/M metagenome (GOLD analysis project Ga0075497, IMG submission 73448) | Aqueous microbial communities from the Delaware River and Bay under freshwater to marine salinity gradient to study organic matter... | ecosystem: Environmental > Aquatic > Marine > Coastal...
CGCGTGCTAAAAGCTACTTCCTATTTCTATTATTATCAAGTACAAGGCTGCTTCGAAATAAAATAATGCATGCTTCAAGCGTTGTTTGTGTGTGGGAGACGGCATGTCATGGACCCAAAAAAACAAAACATAAAATGGACATATAAGTGGTGCCCACAACAGAAAAATGGAGCCACACACAAGAACGTGAAACACGTAAATCAATAAATACAAGGTCCTGGCACCACAGTGTTATGCCCGTCACTTTTTTGGAGGAGAATTTGGAACTAAATCCGACCAATACTTGAAAAATTTCAATATGTGGCGGTTGGATCGGTTGTGTTGTAATCGTCAGACCCATGATCCACGACAGTCCTTGGACATCCTTCCTTGCCTGACAATTCAAGCTGCTTGAGTTGAGCGGATAGGGCGTCCACGGAAAAGTCGCCATCATCGTTAATGGTGATGGTCGACTGTGTCAGCGTTGGGATGCTGACTTCTTCATTTTCGGAGTCTGAGTGAATATCCAAGCTAGGTCGACCACCAAAGCAAACGTGCTGTTGCATGGTGCCTGAATGCTCTGTGATCCGGAGAACAAAATATTCGTTTGGCGATTCGATGAAGTCATCATCAAGTATAGTCGCCGTCACATTCTTCGCACTTTCACCAGGCTCGAACGTGACAATTTCATACATTTCTTCGTAGTCTTTCGGGGCAAAGGCAGTGCCGTCGAATGACTGCACCACCACTGTAAGCTCACCTTCCGTGCGATCCCTCCGTAACGTCATGATGGTGTCGTGATGCCGATGGTGTACGGGCCGATTGTCATGAAGCATACTTTCCGAAATTGTGTAACTAGAACGGTCGAAATCGACACAACCCTCATCAAAGTCATTCATAATCTGAATCTCGACCGTATGCCGTGCGATGGAAATAGGGGCGCCACCCCCCCGTGAGAACCTCACAAAAAAGGATTCGTCAGGATTTTCTACGTCCCAATCGTCCACAATTTCAACGTGCAATTCAGACTCCGTCTCCCCGTCTTTGAAGGTCACTATGCCCGATGCGTGACGGAAATCAGATCCCTCGATCGCGGAGCCACTAAATGTTTCATATGCCACTGTCGCAGCACCATTTTGACCCGCCGTGCGGAAAACAGGGACCACAATATGGCCCGCGTTCTCCATCACAAAATATTTGCATTGTTTGGTGGAGAAGACACCCGCGTTTCCGATCGTGGTTGTACCGAAATCTGTGAGATTGATCGTGCTAGGACGCAGATGTGGGTTTGCATGCACAGAACCCATATTGATTACAGACTCGTAAATGGTGTCAAAAGAGGAGACTTTCACGCTGATTTCCAGCCCCCCTGTTCCAACCGCTGCCAGACCCGCCGCCAACGCGGCCGCATGTTCGGCCGCGCAGCTATCGCGCTCCATAATACGCACTGACTTCGGCAAGTTCCAATCGTACGCACTGAAGAAAAGTGTCTGTGGTTCCAGGACAAGTGCCCCACTGCTTTCCAGAACAACCTGGAGTTCGTCAGCAGGTTCGGTGTTGAGAACAATTTCCAGATACTTTCGTTCCCCTTCGAAGCTTTGGGCGGATTCCGCAAATGTTAAGCCCGCAACATCGTTATCGTGCACGAAGACCTCTGTGGAAGGGTTGACAATGTCGTCCACTAAGAACGAGTCGTGAGACGACCTCACAAAAAATCCCTGGTCATAGCTGTTGTCCATGCTAGACGTCTCGAGTTCGATCGTCATGATTTCTGGGTTTACCTCGTCGAGCAAATCATCAATAGCTGAAATGGTAATGGGCGTGGGCAAGTTCCAATTGAATGATGTGAATATGATGCTGGGCGGGTAGACAACCACTTCGCGAAGTTGCATACTGACCGAAACATTATCAATGCCCCATGCTTCGTTAGATGCAAGTTGGTCAAGAGTAGTGCGAACTTTCACCTGCATGAAATTCTGGGCATGAGGAATTTCCACCTCAATGTGAGTCGACATTTCGTTCCAATTGGCAAATGTCTGGCCACACTCTTGCGAACCTTCACTAGCTTCGTACACGTGTTCCCACACAACGTCCCCATCGACGAGCACTTGCGCGATCTCACCATCCCACCCGTCAATTTTAATAAAGTCTAGTTCCAGTTTCACAGCCGAGTGCTCCACACCATGCAGTAAAAAGGTCTTTTGTACCTCATCGCCTCCGCCTAATACATGGCTTCCCCCCAAGATGTGCCCAAATGCCCCGCATGTGGAGGTCAGGGCAGGGGTACCAGCAGTAGCGCTCCAGTCCAGATTATTGTCATTTTCAAAATCGTCATTCAAGTACATCTTCCAGACCGTTGGTACATGAGCTACCACCACCACGTCAAACAAAGGCTGGCTTGTTAACGCAACTGCGTACCCTTGCAATTCACTTCCTTCGCCCACACCTATTTGGAGGGAGAACCGATCGTCCCATTTCCGTGTGCATAGTGGGTACGAGTCGTAAAGGCGCGGGTCTTCAACCTCTGTAGGAAATACTTCCCCATTGCTGCCATAGGAATCACCGTCCCCATTGCTGCCATGGTTAATATAGTACTCTCCAAATCTGTTGGCATAGCTGCCAACACCTTCAAAACTCCCGTATGAACCATGGTCGGCATCCAAAGAGGGCAGACACCCTAAGGCAATGCCTACTAAGTCGGCGTCGTCTTCAACAATCACCATCAAGGACGAGGCGGGGAGCACGGGAAGCACCCCCTGGCAAAATCCACAGAGATGATCGCACGTGCCAGCATCCGGACAGGATGGACAGAAATTGGCATCGCAGGTGCGCCCATCGCGAAGGCTAATGTCACACGTGCCTGCGTCTTCAGTGCAATTCCCATCGCCACCACTGTTGTACTTGGCATTCGCACTGGAAACGATGAACTGTATAATGTGAAATTCTTCATCCATCTCGTCAATGTCGTCATTTACAGCTGTCACGACCACCCATTTTGGCTCATTCCAGTCTTTGCCTGAAAAGTACAAAGCCGATGGGGATACCGCCACATCAATGGAGGAGTGCAGGTAAACTGCAACCGTGTATTCGTCGCCTGCGAGCCCATGGGTGATGTCTGGATCACTGTTCAAGAGTATGCTAAATTGGGAGGACGAGCCTCCTTCTTGCACCCGCATGGAAGATTGCGACAACAACAGGCTCACCACATCATTATCGTCTGACACCGACACAGTGATCGTGCCTCCATGGGAGATTTGATCAGTATTATCGTAGTCCATGTTGCCACTGTGAACAGTGTGGTGAATGACATGCACCTCTACGGCATCTTCGTCCACATCGTCGTCGTTTGCGGACACAGTGATCTTTTGGTCTTTCCACCAATTGCTTGAATCAAAAGACATGGACGGCGGGTCCATTTGAAGGTCTGCGTCGAAGGCCATTTCAACATCGACGTAGTATAATGCTGCTTCTTCGCCGTGGGATAGGTCAGGGTCACTTGACAATCGAATCAGGTACTGCTCGGCAATACCACTTTCCCCAACACTGATCTCACTCTTGGAGAGCACCACACCGGCGTGGTCATTGTCCTCGATGCCGCATGCAACAATACCATTGAATTCAACAGGCACATCGTCGCCGTTGTAAAACGAATCGGCGGACGTAACCGAATGCCTAATATCATGCACTTCGAATGTTTCTGCTACACTGTCATCAATGGCCGCAATCGTGACAGCTTGGGTCTTCCGCCAATTGTCTGCGTCAAACACAAGCTCACAAGGTTCACACGTGAGATCCTTTCCAGGTGCCACAGCTACCAACACGGTATCCGTGGGCTCCGTGCCCAGCGCAACTTCGTACGAAGCAGATGCTCCGTTCTCCTCCACAAATATGTGATTCTTTGACATGAACACGAAGGCCACATCATTGTCCGATACCCACACCGTCACCATCTTGCTATGCCCGTGTCCAGCGCGCACATCATATAGAAGATCAGCACTAGTTGTGTGATGTTGGATGATATATTCCGTTCGAGCTTCATCCACAAAGTCATTGACCGCTTCCACGTCCAAATTTTGCTCGGCATTCCAATTTGAAGACGAGAAGGTAACTTCGTGCACAATCTGCCCGTCCTGAAGCACCCGTATTTGTTCTGGGTCATACTCCAATTTAACCACGACGTCGCTAAGAGGGTCCGACTGCAACACAATCGAGTATTGGTCGTACGCCTGACTGTGGTGTGTGCCATTCCCTTCTTTCACCGCTAGGACACTCTTGGACACGATCAAGCCGGCATCGTCATTGTCAGTGATGAAGGAGCGCAGGAGCGCCGACCCGTCTACATCATCTTCAAGTATTTGGTAGTCACGATCGAAGCTCCAGATCCTCTCCGCAGTCACGTTTCCGAATTGCTCGATGACGCCCATCTCTGCCACACTGTCATCCACTACTGTCACTTCAACGTCTTGTGGCACCAACCAGTCAGAAAATGTGAAGGTCAGAATGCGAGGAGAAATCGCCACTTGCTCCAAACACCGCCCCGTCGGAACGCATTGCATTTCGCTCGTCAATTCCAAAACGACGTTTGAATCCGCCGTGTGCACAACGAGGTGTGCTGTGGGAAGCACCATGAAGATATCGTCTCCAACATCTGCTGACACAAACACCGCAAGCGACAAAGACGATCGCTCACTGAGAATGGCATGCTGGTAAATATCGGTCACGTCCACCGAAACAAGTCCGCCAGCCTCTGGTAGGGTAGCCCAAGACAACGTGTCGAGTGGGGTGTCATCCAGTGCCAATGTATCTACCGCAGCAACACCTACGCCGCTGAATCCCACGGTGTTGAAATCCATTCTGAGGCTGGCTCTCTTCTGCAAAGCGTGTGTTGGAACTAGATCCCACAGTGTGAATTCTAAAACGGCGGGTTGATCGCGCGTAACTACTAACACGCTATCCTCTGCGTCGACAAATCCCGGACGCAGTTGCACCAAACTGATATTGTTGTTCGAAAAATGCAACACTGGCGGGGTGGATAGATGAAGGGAAAAGACACCTGCGTCACCACCTTCGACCAATTGCAACTTTTCCGGAGAAAATTCAAATCCCGCCTCATTTATGATCGTGATATCAATGGCAGGCTTTGGATGGTATGCCACAATCCCATTGTTGTTATAAAACGGATCTTCGGAAGTGATGGTGTGAATCAAAGTCTCCATCGTGCCCACTGGAAGCGCCCCTCCTTGTGCTGCCACAGCAACAAACACAGTTTGCCGCACGTTCCAATCTGTCATAGTAAATGTCATCGTGCTTGGCTCCACCACAAGCATCGACGTATCAAAGGCAACATTCACTGCGACGTCAAACCTGGGCATTGTGTTCAAGGCGATCTGATATTCACAGTATTTCCCGTTCACCCGCGTGATTAGACCTGTGACATTCGTCAACGACACGCCTGCCAAGTCATTGTCAGTCACAGTCACTTGCACCTTCTCGATCTCCACGCCATCGATGAGTATGTCCTCGCTCTCCGCAGAGTGAATAATCTCGAACGTCTCGATGTCTTCCGTTTCCATGTCATTCACGGCGTGCACGCTGATCATTTGAGGTACTTCCCAATCCAGCGGTGTGAACCTCATCAGTGTGGGACTCGTCCAAATCTCACCGTCGCTGGATATTGAAATATTCACATCGTGCGTTGGAGAGGAGCGCATAGATATTTGGTACGCAGCAGCCACACCACCTTCGCGCACCTCCAGCATGTCTGCGTCACGAAACCAAAGACCTGGATTGTCATCATCTTCAACGGTCACATTCACGAATGCGGACGGCACAATTTCCAAGGAGGGGTCGTTATACTTGGCATCTCCTGACAGCACCGAATGTTCGATGAAGGTTATCAGGGAACTTTCCGCTGTCAGATCATCTACTGCAGACACCGTGATGAGTTGAGAAACCTCCCAATTGTCTCCATCGAATGTCACCGACGACGGCGAAAAGTTTATTTCGGCACTGGTCGATGACAAAATGACAGTCACATTCTGTCCATCAGCGGCATCGCCAGCGTGTCTAGAATCTGGGTCACTCCCAATCCCGATGTAATACTCTGCTCCATAGCCGATTCCTTTGTCGCGCTCTTTGACCTCCAGTGTAGTTTCGGAGATGGTTACCATGGCGTAATCCTCGTCATCTTCAATCAACACCACCAACGAGTCGATGATCAGGCCCTCGTACTTGTATGCATTGGAAACAACTGTAAATGTGAGATCCTGCTCTTCGAGAGATTCGTCGACACTGTCGTCTTTCGCAACGACCGTGACTTTTTGAGGCACATCCCAGTTGTCCGTGTTGAAGACCAACAATGAAGGTGTGGCGAACATGTCTGTAGTATCATTTATCGTCACGTTCACATAATATGACTCCCGTCCTTCGCCAAAATTCTGGTCTGGATCTGACGTTAAACGTATGTCGAAGGTATCGTTGCGGTAGGTTTCTGCCACGGACAGCTCGGTTTTCGAAATGACCACACTTGCTTCGTCGTTATCGTAAATAAGAAGCGGAAGAGCTGCAGTGGGAACAAAGATGTCAGACAGATGGTAGCTTTGATCTCCAGACTCCGTCGTGTGAATAATCTCGAATACATTTGCATCTTCGTCGACGAAGTCGTCATAAGCATGGAGGAACACTTCTTGCACAATATCCCAGGTGTTTTCATCGAATATTAGTATTTCCGCCGAAGCCCAGTACTGATAATGAGATGCAAGGAGAATACTCGTGTTTGCAAGAGGATCGGAGGCTAACCGCACAAAATACGATGCTGATTTGCGGGCACACGTGGTGCCGTTGACGCATTCTTCAACAGCCAGATCCAGTACATCTTCTCCTTCAGTAGCCTGCAACAAAAGGACGCCGACTTCGTCATTGTCCACCACTTTATATTCAAAAGCAGTGTATGGCACCACCACGTTCAGGGATATATAATCTTCGTCCATGCTTGACATTTCCGATACCTCGACACTGGCAAAGGGGCTGATGGCATTCTCGGCTACATCGTCATCCACAGCTCTAACTGACACAGTTTGCACTTCATCCCAGTTTGAACTGTCGAACACCAGAACATGTTCTGAGATGTTGAGTTGAGCGATGCATCGGCCGGTGTACACACACACATCCTTCGCCGCCAAATTAATTTGAACAGATGTGGTGGAAGGTGCCACGCGAAGGTGGGGAGCACTGTCTAGATCCCCGTCGTTCAGAACGGTGTCTAGGACGGTCAATATCACGATATCGTCCTCACTTCGACGAGCGTTGTCTACAACTTGCGTCACATCGACAAACACCCAGTCAGTAGAAGCTACGGGAATCAACACTGACCCTGATGCACCATCTTCTTCCCCCCACTGCACAGTCAGCACATCCCGATTGGTGTCGGCATACGCATCAGTCTTACTGTGAATGTCACCGAGAGGAATGTACAGGTGGACAGCTGCAGCTACCCAATCCATATCAGCAATGGAGAAGACGAGTTCGGTGAAGGGGTTGGCGGTGTCATTAACGACGTCTAGGCTCACCAACTCCACGGATTGGTGCGCACTGATATGCTGCAGGAATGTGATGTTTGTGGCAACACCGGAACCTTCCAAATGGCTGTCGTCTATTACAATGGCTTCGTCATTCTGCACGCCGTTGATGCCCTGAAACGTCACAACCCAGTACTGCTCGCTCGATTCGGAGATGCGTTTGTTCACCTCGATGTCAAAATCAACAGTGTGCAAGGATTGGAGTTCCAATTGCAGCAAATCTGCACTAGCATCATGAGGGATCCAAGAGGTCTTCATGCCACGGTACGTCAACGCAAAAGTGCCACTGATTTGGTACGTTCCCGCACGTTCCCGCTCTACAATGGCTGTGACGCCAGTTCCAGTCAAACTAGACGCATCCACCTCGAATATCGGCTGCAAGCCATCCGTGTCACCGAATAGCATACGGAACTCGTGCAGGGTAGGAGTCTCAGACATACGCACGACCTCAAGGCCCTTCGATGCAAGAGCGGGAACCGCTTGCAATTTCGAGTTCATTTCATCGTTGCTGGCAAAGACTGGTAAATTGGGAATGTCAAACCACACGCAGCTTCTCACAGGCACGCTTCTCTGAGATGTCGCAGAGAGATACATTTCGTTCAGAGTCAACCTTGAGGGTTGGCCACCCGAAGGATCATTGAGCTGCACTTCTACGACCACGAACTGCTGCAAGCCCACTTCCACTATGCCCCCTTCCTCGGGCACGGTAATGAGGCCTGCGACAAAATCCACCACGAACGATCCATTCTGTACATTGGCAACTCCAATATCATCTTCAAAACTGCAGTACCGAAGGGAGAATTCGCCACGAACTTCGTTGCCTTGAACTTGTTCCTCAACCTCAACGTGGGCGTTTTGACCTACCAAGTCGTTTGAGACAATCGACAAACTCGGTACGTCACCAAGATGAGATGGGAAAATGATCGTCCAAGAGAACGTGTTTCCAGGATGTTCCTCCGACCTCGTTACATTCACATCTAGCCCGCAGCTGTTGCGACAGAAGTCCTCGATTTCAGAGCTGTCTGCAATCGCAGTCAGAGCTACGAAGTTCGCATCATCTCCTGCATGGCAGCTCAACTCAAAGGTCCCGCCCACCAAGTTACTTGCCTGTAGGATGGTCCCAGTAACCCCTGCTCCATCACCAGTGAGGTCAGACCAAGTTTCCACAGGATCCACACTTCCAACCAAATCCGTAACTTCGACAGTCCAGTTGAAGGTTCCAAAAGGTCCAGTACTCCGAATCACACTGACTGACGTGAAGGTGAGACTATCTTCAAGCTTGCTCGCAAAGGAGTCTTCCGTTTCGTTCCACGATAACAATCCGACGTCTTCTCCTCCAACAGCAACTGAAAAGCTGCCAGCAATTACGTTGCCATCCTGCAAAGTGTTAACAACCGCTGTTGCGTTACGCCCCTCAAGAGATGAGAAGCCAACACCCATTTCCGGCAAGTTTGCCTGGTTTCCCACCCCTACGAATGTCACGGTCCAGCGATACGCGTTCGTCAATGGGTTAAGCACGACCCTCTCAACATCTACCTGGTACTTTACAGAGGGCAGCGCCTCGAGAGCAAACTTTAAATCGTCAGGCTCCACGTCGAAATGGGCGGATGTAGAGTACCCTCCAAATTCGAGTTCAAAGAACCCACTTAACACATTTCCTTCCGTGACTCTTGACGCCAATATGACTGGCGACTCACCTTCATCTGGTGATAGAGTAAGCGAGGACCCTTCTGGATTCAGTAACTCCGTGGTACCCGCCATCCCTAAAAAGGTGATAAACCACTCCACTTCACCGTTTTCAGAGTACAGGGAGCGCGAGACTTCACAAGACGCCATGCCAGACAATTTCTCCAGCTCGTACATCAACGTCGTGGAATCAACGTCGGACGGCAAGGACACGGTGCTTTCACCCATGAAGGAAACGAAGAAAGTACCTCCAAGCGTTGAGTCGTTGTCTTCGGGCAAGCTAATGCGAATCGACTGAACCTCCCTTTCATCATCCGCAGTCGTAGAGATTGTCTGCACTTCAGAAATGGGGGTTGCGTATGTGCCAACTTTGAAGATGGAAGACACAGTTTCCACGCTGGTTGAAATCACTTGCACTTCCTCAATCCTTTCGGAGGCAATTGTCAAAACTTGCGCGTCAGCGTAAGTCTCTACCGTAGCAATGGAAATTGCTTGAATTTCTTTAAACGCCATTGGCAGGGGCTCACTGTTCAAAACAAAGCCCATGTCAATACTGCCACCATTTTCAGAGAGCATAGGATCCGAAGCCACAAGAATCTCCACCTCGGCATGTGGATATAGCGGTGCCAACAGCAACGCACTCGGAAGCACCAAGGCATCGGAAGCATAGCCGCTATCGCTGCCGCTCACGCTATGGCGAATTTCACAATACTCCATGCCATCGGCAAATTCGTGGTCTTGCTTGACATCAATTGACACAATTTGCGCCTGATCCCAGTTACTCGAATTGAATATCAAATCTCGCGGGAACACTTCTGCGGCATCTCCGACTTCCACACTTACAGTTACAGGACTGAGTGGAGACGTTCCCAATGAAATGGTATATGAACCACTACGCCCCCTCTGTCGGGCACTGATATCACCCATGGTGGATTCGATTTTGACATGTGGAATATCGTTATCCACGACTTTCGCCGTAATCAAACTTGGAATCTGCCCGTCCTGGATGCTTTCCACAAACACCGCGCCATCAGGACCAAGCAATGTAACCGCCGCAATCGACATAGGCGGCAAGTCCCCAGATCCTTGGTTTGGAATGCCATCCGCATTGGTTGTCACTATGAATTCCCACATGTACTGATTATACTTACCGACTGCCTTTCGAGACACGTCGACAGATCCCACGTTATCTAGATCCTCCAAAATGTCCTTCAATTCGTCCGCTGTCGTGGACACCAGGATTGAATCTGTAAGCTGGCCCATGTGGTTCACAGTGAAGGAACCACCAAGGGTGACACCAGGGACTATTTCTTCTACAAACACCTCACCGTTCAAATCACTGTAGATGATTTCAAGCTCCGGAACATTTCCATGTCCGTCAAGGAATGTCACCCACCATGTAAAGTTGTTCTCGTTGCCGGGACCTTCCCGCGACACCACAACATCGCCCAAAGACGGAAGATCGGAGAGAACATTTTGCAAGTCACCTGCCTCCGCATCCACCGCGATTGTGGCGGTATTCTTGTGGCTGCATACAAAGATAGGGAGATCACCAGTGCCAGGGTACGCATAACTTAATGGTATATGCGTGCTGTTCATTTCCATTGCCAAGGTAAATATTTCCGTCCCAATTTTGAACGAGTCGCCCACTTGAATGAAGGCGGAAAGATCTAGGGAGGTAGCACCAACGCTCAGACTTGGCGAGACACTGACGAGGCCTGGCAGCCGCAAGGAAAGGTCGCAATATGACAGAGCAAAGCTCCCACCGATCCAGGTACCAGGCACAACTTCAGAGACAGTCAGGCTGGCGCCCTGCCCTATCAATCCATCTTCGAGGACGTTGAGGAGACCCAAGTTGCCATTCAGCGACAGGAACGTGACCTTCCACGTGAACCCTCCAGCCAAATTCGGGCCAGTCCGTTGAACGCTGACTTCACCTAAGTCATCCATGGCTTCCAGCGCGGCCTGTACGTCGGACGCAGAGGCGTCGTGCTGCACCCAGTCCGTCCACTGCCCATGCTCAAGCTGCAATTTAAACTCGCCGCTGACAAAATTACCAGACACCAACTCCGTAATGCTCAGGTGGGCGCCAGTGCCCTCCAAAAACTGTGCATCACTTTCTAGAAGCTCCAGGTCGCCCACGTTTTGAAGGGCGACGAATGTTACTGCCCACTCGTACCCACCGTCGACAAACGAGCGCGTCACCGCCACCTCGCCAAGGCTGTCAATATTTTCTACGACAGTCTTCAGCACATCTGCGCTCGCATCGTATGGAATGGGACTAGACGTCTCGGACCCGAAGATGAGCTCGAAGGCTCCTCCAAGATTGGTGGAGCCTACCTCTGCTTCGGAAATGTTCATGTGCGTATAGATAGATGACAGATCAAGGTCAATATTGATCATCGGCACATTTCCACTCGTTGAAATGAATGTCACCAACCACGTGTATCCGTGGCCAGCATCTTTGGGGGAACGATCCACGGACACAATCCCCACGTTCGGCAACGTTTCCAGAGCCTCCTTCAATTCGACTGGGTTGGTATCGTGGTTCAAGTAGTCTGTCTGGAACGGTGTACATTTGTATGCATGCTTGTCCACAAAGTTTGGCCCAATATATGCCGAGCTCAATGGAATATGGGTAGCATCAAATATCGCCGCGCCATCGACAAAATACACATCTTCATCAATTCGAATTGCCTGGCCACGGGCAATTTCGTCACGAACATCATGGGAGGTCATCAGATATCTTGAGCCGGTCTCAATAGATACCAGACCACTTAAGGGGAGATCCAAGTGACTCTTGGTCGAGCAGAACGAGAGCCTGAACACGCCATCGATGGCTGCACCGTCCTCTACACCTGCAATGCTCACATCAGAGCCGGCACCGTGCAAGTTCGAGCCATCCACCGCCATAAGAGGGAGATCGCCGAAAATGTTGAACGTGGTGGTCCACTTCGGAGACACGAAGGCCGTCTCTCCAGTCGAAACAGTCACCGCATCAGGGCCTAACAGGGCATTGATTGCATTTTCTACTGCTACCGCATTCGCGTTGTAGAAAATGGGTAGTGTGTGCTTCCACGAACAGTAAAATAGAGACACGTGCTCTGCGTCCCCGCCGTCAAAGGGTCGGTCCAATTCTATGTCGTCCTCGCCGATTGCTACTACAAAGTAGACGGTCGGGTTGCGGTGGCCAATGAGTAACCTGTCACCCGCACCTAGTATGTTACGTACATCCCGGTGAAGGGAAATGTGTTCCGAATCGCGCCTCACAAAGGCCACCACTCCTGCTTCTTCCTGCTCAAGCGAGCAGAACCCCAATCTGAAAGTTCCTGCAAATCCATTACCCTGGGTGGCTTCGACGACACCAAGCACGGCGGATCCGTGCTCCACGCCCAGATTGGTTGTGTCGACGCGAAGAAGTGGTTCGTCGCGAGACGAGTGGAACCCAACAGACCACGAAAATCCCCCCACAGTATCTCTGCCACTCCTCGACACGCTTACATTTGGAGAGTTCGTGAGCGCTGCTAAGGCTAACTGCATCTCAACTGCAGACGCATTATGCGCTAAAGGATCCGATCTTTCCCAGTCGCATGATTCCAAAGGCAATTCCATTGTTGACAGTTCTTCGCCATACCAGCAAGGCCGGTCAAATAAGACCGTGCCATTGATGAAAATTGCCTCGATCGAGTAAATGGAGCCCAACACTGCGACTTCGTCCTGTAGGCGTAAAGCGTCTGACACAATGATGTCTACCTCCACGCGCGGGTTCCCCGCGGAAGCAATGATGTTGCCAATAGGTTTGAAATGGCACATATCCACCACAAAGTCGCCACGAATGGAGTTTCCTACCACACCCTTGCTGACAGTCAGGCCTGCTTTTGCTCCAATCAGCATATCGGTGTCAGCGGTGCTAATCAAGGGAATTTCGTCGATATTGTCTTCAAATGTGACGTCCCAGATGTACCCATCGTTGCCGTTTACCGACTGTCGGGATACGGTCACGTTTTGCAGTCCAGACATCGCTTCTATCTCGGTCTCGACCGCTCCTGCAGATGCGTCGAATGGTAGCAAATTCGTGGCTTCGTTCTCAAAGGTCAAGCGGAACATGCCGCCCAACAGTTGGTCACCCTTCTGAATTTCGGACACTGAGAATGTTACCTCACTGCGCCCAGCCAAATCCGAGACAACACTGATCGGTGGGATGTCTCCCTTGCGACTCAAAAAGGAGATGCGCCAGCTGTAGCCGTTGCTTGCTGAGGGACCATAGCTAGAGACGCCCATAGAACCTAAGACTGGAATATCGTTCAGAGCATCTTGAATGCGTGAGGCGCTTGCGTCATGAGGAATGGGGTCGGTCGCGAGGTGGTCGCATAGAAGTGCTGTGACTCCCACCACGCCCACATTTGGAAACGGACGGTCAAGCACAAGACTTGCGGCCTCCACTACCAATACTGTATATAAATCCCCTTCGATCCAAATGGGATCGTCAACTGTCACCATGGACGACAGGTCTGCAGATGTGTTGACTATGGCCGACATAAAGGATAGCGACACGTTACCTGGAGCTACCTGCCTGAAAATGCAGAAGGATAGCGTAAGGTTGCCGTACATCGCCTCTCCCTTAGTGGCTTCCTGCACGTCAATGCTGGGGCTGGTGCCCGTGAGGTAGTTTTGCACAACCTCCAGGGAGGGCACGTCTCCGGGGTAATCCGAAAACGTCACGCGCCAAGTGTATCCGTTGTTAACTTCCGAAAAAAACGACCTCTCGATCTCCACGTGCCCAATGGCTTTAATGCCTTCTAGGATGTTCTTCAATTCAGTCGCTTCGACGTCCCATGGCATTAGTTTTGTTTCCTCTGCAAAAAGCCGCAGAGAGAAGTACCCTGCAAGATTGGCCGCACTGGCGCTGGTGGACAGGACTTGTACCTCGGGAATCTTATCATTAGCGGAAGTCACTATCTCTTGCACGGCGTTGAATTTGCTCCCTTTTACTTCCTCCGACACTGTCCCACGTGCACTGGGTCCTTCCAACCCACTGCTATCGATTTGCAACGAGGGAAGATCGCCACCATTCGACAAAAATGCCACCTCCCAGTGGAATCCTCCAAAATAATCGTTTTGGGTGCGTTCCACATTAGCCTCTCCAATGGAGGGAAGGCTTTCCAAATTCGTTTTCAGGTCGCGTGCAGATATGTCAAATGACATTGCTTCACTCTCAAAATCGTAATACGAAACTTTGAAGTAACCACCCATCTTTACTCCCTTCTGGGATTCGAACACATTTACGTCCGCGTTGGATCCAAACATGCCGGCGCTGTTTGCAATCAGCAAAGGGAGGTCACCCGCATCTTGCAAGAACTCCACTTGCCACGCCTTCCCATTCTGCACATGGACTCCTAGATCAGTAATTTGAATTTTCCCAACGATTTTCAAGTCTGCAAGGGCATTCGCCATTTCCATAGCAGAGGCATTGTGAGCAATGCTGCCTGATTCTTGGATAACGTGGAGGACCAATGCACAGCCGCTCGAAAATAGGCATGTGGGACCAGCAAAATTTTCTTGGAGCGTGATAGACCCATCCGCGTCGCTTGACAACACATGGTACCATTTCTCGTCCAATATAAGTGCATCGCCTTCCTCAAGGGCAATGTCCACACTGGACGATGCCATGACTACAGCAGATCCTTGAACCGCTTCAACAAGTGGGGCCAATTCTTTTTTGAAGGACAGAGTGAATGCACCAGAGAGAGGAACGGTGCCTTTCTGCAATTCGGTAACAATCAATCGTGTGGAAACACCTGTCAGCTGAGCGTCGTCCGCGAGTAACAGTGGGAAATCCACGGTCTCCAAGAAGGTGACAGTCCATTTATAGCCGCCGTGCCAGAGCTTGTCACTGCGTTCAACAAGGACGCCGTCTTCGTCGTCCAGCAGAATAGCAATCGCATCTCTGAGTATCTCGGCTTCCACATCGTACGCTAGGTTCGGCGTGAAAACGTTCCTTAGCCCCACACGAAACGTGCCGTTAACGTCTGCCACGAGGGCATTAGTTTCAACTAGTTGGATTTCGGGTTGGTAGCTTTGCGAAACGGTTTTGACCACTTGAATCTCCTCAACATGGTCAAACTCCGTGCTGATGCGTTGGACTTCATTTCGTCGCCCATTGACGAGTTCGATGCGGTGGACCTCGTTTACGTACTCTGCGGAGGACTGCAAAATTTGCACCTCGTCACGTTCGGTTGATAAGCTGGTGAATGTCTGCACTTCGCTGTGCAGAGAAACGAAGGATTCAATGATTTGCACCTCCGCAATAGCAGTCCCCTTCTTGCGCTCCTCAACTGAAATGGCGGTTTTCGCGCCCACGACGGCGGATGTGTTCCATTTGATGTCCGGGAGATCCCCGCCGTTGCCTAAGAAATTAATACACCAACCACCATTATCTTCCACCACCTCAACGTCTTGAATCGAGCGAATATCGAGCAGCGCATCTTGCAGCACGCCTACACCCGCGTCCACTGCAATAAGCTGCGTTTCGTAACCGTAGAGAGACAGGGTGAATGCCCCCGTGAATGTGGTGGCGTCTGTGAACTTGTACACTTCCACGCCTGCATCCACAAGCCCATCTGCATTCAAAACAAAGGCTTGGTTGTCAGTGCTCACGTTGGTCAGCGCGATGTACCATGACGCGTCTCCAAGGGCGGACGGCCCAAACTTCTCCACAACCACACCTGCTCCATCGCCAAGAAGCACACTCATCGAAGCCTCCACAGCGTCCTCTGTGGCATCATACGACAAGGATTGCACCGCACAATTTTCGGCGCAGCTCGAGAGGCTAATCGTGAAGTAACCACTGACCATTCTGTCTGCGCTTGCCATGACTGACAACGCAAAGGCATCTCGGTTTCCGCCCGCGGTTACCCCTTGCACAGTTTCTTCACTGAAGACACTCGCTTCATAGCCCGCCAAGGAATTATCATGGACACGAATGTCAGGAAGATTTTTCGTTGACGGTGTAAACGTCATGCTCCACACGAACCCACGGCTGTCATCAGGGCCATCCCGGTTGACGACAATAGGATCGATTCCCGTAAGGTCCTCCAAAATAGATGCCAGCTCAATTGCACTGACGTCGTAGGCAATCGGTTCAGAGTGCGCGTACCCAAAGAGCAAACGGAAGGTCCCTCCAATCTTGTTGCCTAGACGTTTACGCTGCACATTCACTCGCAAATGCTCCCCACTGAGAAAACTATCGCTGACGTGTACAAGTGGTACATTTGATGCAAAGCCGTCGAAGATAATTGTCCAGCTGAAGCCACCATACTGCGCATTAGCCACGCTACGGGTCACTGAAACAGCCCCTAACCCAAACAACTCCAGCGCCGACATCACATGCTGTGCGGAGGCATCATATGGCATTTGTGCTGTTTCATGCCACTCGCATGTTTTCACCCCAATTGGCGCGAGCATTTCCCCCTTAATTTCTCGGTCCAGGGTGACTGTGCTCGAACCATCCATTGCCATGGATACGACTTCAAACGGTTCCCCAAGGATTTCAATGTAATTCCCAGTCGATATTTGTGTGAAGAGTGCCGTGGAGGCGCTTCCAGACGCGCTCCCTTGCTCCACAAACATAGTCCCGTCCAGAGCATCAACGAAGTTGCACACGAGCAACGAGAATGTGCCACCAATATGATTTCCATCGACAAGAGTCGCCACTCTCGTTTTAAGACCTGTTCCGACCAACCGAGACTTGTCAATTTGTAATTCCGGAATATCGCCAGGATCCATCGTAAATTGAACCGTCCAATTGTAGCCCCCAGTTGGATCAGGCCCTTCACGCTGCACATCCACCTCCGTCACGTTAGCTAAATCCGCCACAGCAGCCCGCACTTCATCCTCGCTGGAATCATAAGGAAGGAATACCGTCTCTCCAAAACTAGGACCGAACAGCCGAAATTCCCCGCCGACGAATACTGACCCCCCCACAACGCGATCGACACTAATGGAGAGTTCCGAACCAGCCAAATTGGACGCATCGGCATCCAAAAGTGCTAGCGGACCGTTGTTTTCCTCCGAAATGAAGAAAATGGTCCAGGAGAACTCAAAGGCACTCGCGTTGAGGTACACAAGCACTGGTCCGATAGATTCGAGGCTTTCTAATTTAGCTTGCAGCGATTGACCAATACCAGTTCCGGCCGCCGACCCATCTTCGTCGCTTCTGCTAGCTACGGCATTATAAGCAATGCCATCAACCCTCTCTCCGCCAAAGTCTAATGAAAACGACCCTCCTAGCGCGGACGAGGCCGAAATGGTTACCCTTTGCACTTCATCCACGTCCATTCCACCAATTTCAATACGCTGAATCTCGTCAATGTCGTTGGCAAGGGTTGTCACGGTTTGTTCCTCTTCTAACGCAGGAGCCGTGGAGTAGAGTGTTTGGATCTCACTAACAGCTGAAATGTGAACTGAAATGCACTGCTCTTCGTAGCTGAAATCATCAGCTGCAGCGCGAATCATTTGAATTTCCGGAACAATATCGCCTATCAACGAAACATCTTGCACTTCGTCGCGAGGCGTTGCCTTCGTGGACACGCGCTGCACTTCGTCGGATCCAGTTACCACTGTTTGTATGACATACACCTCGTCGATTTTCGGGGTGAAAGCAACAGCCTCGCCGTCGTAAAATGGATCTTCCGAGGATGCGGTGTGAAAAATTTCATGGATCTCAACATGCTCAGCCCAAGGATCGTCATGCGCCTCGACTGTAACAGCCTGCTTTTCATTCCAGGTCAAGGATGAAAAGGTAATGGCCTTCGGGTGAACAATCAAATCCGAGGAGCAGGACACCTCGATTTGCACATCATGCTTTGGCGCACTGGCGAGCGACACAAAGTATTCGAAAGACGTAGACATGCCTTCGCCGAGTGTAATGTTTTTATTGCTTAACAGGACGGCCGCGACATCATCATCCTGAATATGCACCTCGATGCGGTCAAATTCAAATACGTCCGTCGACGGTGCGTAGTAGTCCCAATCATTTGACTCAACCACATGGGATAGCGTATCAAACCGGACATCATTCGCAATGTTATCGTCTACAATGGTCACTGCCACCTCTTGCAGTTGGTCCCAATTCAAAGACGTAAACTGCAAGGAAAAAGGCACTACCACAAGATCGTCGGAGGTTTTGACGACTTCAATCGCCACGACACCATTAGGCGAGTCCACGTTCCACCCGAATTCGCCAAGCAAAGACCCGTGGTGGCGCCCACAAGAGTCTACAACAAAGCTACCAGACCCTTCATCCAGATCATAGTGTGCGATGACAGCATCTTCAATACCGTAGACCTGATGATGCATCAGGTAATCCAGATGCGTGTGGTATGGCCCGCTCAGCACAGTCACAAAGTCGATCTCTGCAGCCAGCGCAGCTGGATATCCTCCTGGCGCACTGCACCCAATGCATGGGCAAATGTCTCGCGCCAAGAACAATTCCTCTGGAAGCTCCAAAGTGGCGCTGAAGTCGCCAATATCGAAAGACACGATCGAGCCACTAAAAGCCACCGCCACGTGCACCCACTCACCCTCTTCAACACTCACAGCCTCAGATCTTACTGGCAAGCAGCCGAAGTCATCACAAAACGTCAACACTACGTCCGTTTGGTTTAAAGATATAAATGGTCCATTCGATGTATTACTGTTGCAGCCGAATGTCAGCAGAGATTGTGTTTCCTGGGAAGCTGTGATCCTCATCCAAAATAAAACTGAAAAGTCGATCGTTGACGCAGCAAACTGGGAACCTATATCCGGAAGCTGCAAACCTGATTCTGTCGTTAATACTGCAACAAACGGTGTTGAGGCATCTTGGGATACGGGAGAGAATTGTAGCACGCTTTGGGGCAAGTCTCGCCCCGACGAAAGTTCCGTTACTTCCACGACCACGTCGTCACCAACAAGACGGTCAGATCGCAGGACTAACAAAGGGAGATCACCAGTTCTTTCAAATCGAATGCGCCATGAAAAAGATCCGTGAAGGCCGCTCTCAGTTTTCAACGCCGTGATTGGCACCGACATGTTAAGCTGGCGCAACGCCTGCTCCATGCCACTGGCGTCGATCGATACCGGTAAATATTCTGTCCACACAATGGTTCCAGTTTGGTTCAAGCCTACGGCAAACTCGCCTGCCAATACGACGGAGCCATGGTAGTCATCCACCACCACACATTCTGCGGATGGAGGTTGGATGTCAGTCTCATCGCAGCTCAAACGGGGCAGATTCCCGATCAAGGATTCGCCCAAGAAAGTCACTTGCCAAGTGTATTTGAACGGGTTGCTCGGACCGACGCTGACGGAAAATTGATCGCCGGAGGCAAGTGACTGCAGGCTATTCTCCACTTCCCGTGCTGTGGCATTGAACGGGATCGGCAGCGTAGTTGCGTTGGCAAGTGAAATTCGAAATGTGCCCCCTAGTGGCTCCGTACCTGCACTCAATTCTTCCACAGCCACCGATGGTAAGCTTCCAGTCAAATCGTCCTCCAAAGCCGTGAGCAGAGGTAAATTACCTACGCTCGTGACAAAGGATACAGACCATTGATATGCACCCAGGCCGGTTCCAGCATGACGGTCCACGAATACAACACCTAAGCTTGGCAAGCTTTCAAGGCTTTCCTTCATGTCTTGTGCAGTTGCATTCCACAAGATCGGGCCCGTCTGTTCGTTGAATATTTGCAATGCAAAAGATCCGCCGAGCGGTGTCGTCCCTTGAGACACCTGCTGCACTGTCACCTCGGCACCCGCACCATACAAGCCGCTACCATCGAAGCCGAGCGTATCAAGGTTGCCATCAGCAGACGGGAAAGTGACTCGCCAAATGAACGCATGCTCCTCTTGCTTACGTCGAACTACAATGTTGTCTAGGCCTGTCAAAGCTTCAATGGCAAACTTGACGCTGCCGGTAGATGTCGCGTAATTCAAACGGTCAGAGACCTGTCCGTCAAAGGAAAGCACAAAATACCCTCCGAGACTTGCATCGGATGCCTTCACGACAATCTCTTGTACTTCCGACTGAAACTGTGCCATAGTTTGAACGCGCTGCACCTCAAGCACAGTTGAGCCCGTCTCCATTTCCAGTGCCTCCATCTCGGCACCTCCGCCGTAAAGGTTGGAATGCACTTCGATCAGAGGCAAATCCCCGGGATTTTCGACAAAGAAAACCTCCCATACATATCCATACTCGTCGTCGGGACCGCTGCGTCCTACGTCTACCGTGCCAACAGATGGCAAAAGCTCCAATGCGGCCTTGACCTCACCCTCGTCCGCATCGTACGCGAGCATAGACGTCGTCTCGCCGAAGACGCTAAGCATATAGGTCCCACTCAGAACATTCCCGGCGTCCATCTCCTCGACCTCGACACGAGCATCCTCCCCGCGTAGGTTGGTGAAGTCCTGCACTAGGCTAGGAAGGTCACCCCGAGGATTTTTGAACGTCACCGTCCATTGGTAATCGCCGATTGTGCCAGGACCACTGCGAGTGACTACGATGTCTGAGCTCGACAGCATCGGCACCGCCATCAAGGCGTCGTGCATCGAGCCCACACCTGTTGCGGGGGCATCCATTGGAATGGGGGGCGATTTCCAGTATGCGCACTTCGAGAATGTCATACTCTCTGAAATTGTCGCGATCGGCGCATCCAGCTCAATTTCGGATGCGGACACGCTCACTACCGCAAAGGTCTGCAGGCGTTCATTCTGAACGATGGAAGTTTCGCTCAGTAGTCCAGTCCAATCACGCGAAGTCACCACAATCGCTGATTCATGCTCCACGACGCCGGCGCCAGGAAGGACGTCTGTAAAGTCGCACATTGAGAGGCTAAAGTTACCCTCAACAAAGTTGGCTTGGACCGTCTTTTCAGCGAATATAGATCCTGTTGGCAACTCGTACTCAACCACCATGGCAGGAATCAGTCCCGTGTTGAATAAGAATGTCACATCCCAGATGCGCGTGTCTGTCGTGGGACTCGATAAAACCACCTCCACGTCATCTACCGAAGCCAATGTTTCCAACACCAGCTCCATCAAGGGAGCGGATGCATCAAATGGGATCGCCGACGTGCGTGCACTCACACCGTTTCTCTCAAAGGTCAGATAAAATACCCCTTCGGTGACACCGCTACTGGTGATGCGTTGCTCCTCAAAAACTCGTGCTCCATCGACGCGCACCACTTGCACTTCGTCCAAGGTGGAAGCCCGCGTCATAATCTGCTGCCTCTCGTTGATCTTCGCTGACAAGATTTGGAAGGATTGGACCTCATACTCGTCCGCAGTTGTGAATTCTATCAGCTGCGACTCGTGGGTGGTGGATACCATTTCTGCCGTTGCCCCAGATAGCTTGTCGTGGATCCTCTCTCCCACCTCGTTGAAATTCCAGAGCGATATCAAACCACTGTTAGACCCCACCAGTTCTGTGTCAATGTCGCTCAGAATATCGGACTGCGAACGCACATGGTCCCACACCCTCAATTCATCCATCATTCCGCTAAAGTAACCTGGTCCTTCTAGCGTGTTTGCACCCAGCAATAAGCGACCACCAAACTCGAAGGATCCGTCACTGCTACTCAAGAATCCCGTCGATTGAAGGGACCCACCGATAAAAAGCAACATGACTGGTTGTGCTTCCGTTTTCGAAAGGGCGACGTTGCAATGGTACCACTGTCCCGTGGGTACACTGGCACCGACAGAGACAACATCACCACCTTCTTCGTAGTAAACGTTGATGCGATCCTTCGACGACATCGCGTGCAGTGTGCTAGAATCTCCTTCAGAGATAAAGATGGTAGATTCGGCTTCGGATGTAGACTTAAGCCAAAATTCGACACTCAAGTCCGTGTGGTTGGTCGCGATGAAGCGGTCACCAGCCCTTAACTCGACGACCTGGTCTCCATTGAAGGACAGCACCTTTTGCTGCGGTTTCCGGAGTACAGGCTGAGACGCCAAGACAACTCCATACAACCCTTCTTCGGTGCCTTCGATCGGGGTCAACAGACTCTCCGAAAAGTGCACACGTGGAAAATCATCGTCAACTACAAAAACCTCCAACGCCTTAACTGAACGGTCGATGAATATACTTTCATCCGAAACCAACAGCCCCCTCGACCCTACGTCACTTGGGATAGTTCCGTCGTGGGAACCAACGCCCTCGTCAAATGACCAGATCCCAATAATATCCGGATGAAACTTATTGCCCCCATCCTTGGCAGATGGAGGCGAATCGGAACCCCACACAATCAAGTCGTCGATTTGGCCAACAAACGAGCTACAGCTGCCACCACTTGACAGTGTCCCTCCCACCAGCAACCGACCTCCTGCCGATATATTTCGATTCATGTTAATGCTCGCCTCGAAGCCGTGACCATCCAAGTCAATAGCAACGGATCCAGAAACTGTACTCAGCTGCAGCGACAGATCATGCCATGTCTCCCGCATCATCGTCGCTTCCACTTGCACAGTTTCCTGCTCGTATGAAAATGACAGCAGAGATGTTCGACTATCGAACGTCAGGGCAAAGGTTTCCTCGCCGTCTGCTGCTTCGTACGAAAGTAGATCCACGCAGCTGCTTGTTAAGGCGACGAAAAACGAAACGTCGATCGCCACTTCGGCCATAGAAGTATCGAAAATGGCCGGGATAATCGCAGGTACATTCCCCGTCAACGATAGTGCCGATGATCTGTAATAAAGCACCGAACTCTGGAAGCTGAGTTGAAGCTCGCCCATGGAGTCGCCATCATGAATATCATTGTTCTTGGCTTGCAGAACAATTTCCTGTGTGACGTTCCAGTCTTCCGGCGTGAAGCGCACCTCCAAAGGGGACACCATAAAGTACCCGTTCCAGTCAACGTTCACCGTCACAGCTTCGCCGCCAGTGCCCGATGGGTCTGAGGTCAGGCTAACACCAAGCACAACCCCGCTGCCGGATTCTGGCAGAAGCAGGCTCTGTGATGAAGGAACGTTGCTCAACACTAGCCCTGGGAGGTCGTTGTCAGCAATGATTATCATAAGCTCGTTGGAGGGACGAAAAACACCCGTCTGCTGGTAGTTGTCGTCCAACGATACCACCGAATGCACTACAAAATGCTCTTCCGTACGCTCCGCGATTCGGTCGTCTACAGCATGCAGAGCTACCGTCTTTTTGGAGTTCCAGTCGTCCGTTTCAAACACCACCACGCTTGGCATGGAAATGAGATCATCATCTCCGACGATATGAATAGTGACCGGATGCAATGGCTGGGTGTCCAGAGAAATGGTGTACGAAGTATGTTCTCCCTCTATCAGTGCGACCGCACCTTTGTCCGAGAAGCCTGTCACAAGATTAACACCCGCATTATCGTCATCATTGATATTCACAACAACAATCGAACTCGGCTCGAACATTGGTGAGCCGCTTTCAACTTCTGTAATTTCGACCAACATATGCTGCGTAATTGTCGTTGATTGCAACAGAGGCAAGTCCCCACCATTTTCCACAAACGAGATGTCCCATGCGCTAACACCTTCCATCAGTGGCAACTCCGTCACCTCAACTTCGCCGATAGCGATCAGGTTTTGAAGGACATTCTTTAAGTCATACGTTGAAACATGTGCCGAAATCGGGGATGTAACTTCCATAACACACGTCTTCACTGCCAGGTCGACACCACCTTCCTGGTGTTTTTGTCGCGACAAAATATGCTCCGAATGGACTTCATCAACATCGACAATGGCATCGCCGATTAGGATCGAAGTTCCCGACACGACGATGGCGGCGGCATCACTGGAAACATTGAATGTCCGCGACCCTGCCGCAACCGACGCAACCAAATTGGTTAACTCAAACGATGCACAGTACGCCAACATAAAGAAGGCATCATTTTCGTCGACCACGTCAGCCCAATCGACGGTGATCCTCTGCTTTTCGTTGACCTTCATGAAGTTGACTGCCATGGCCGAGTCCACGGAGTGGAAGATAGATGCATACTCGTAACCTTCTTCCACGGAATCGTCAATCGCGGCCACCTGAATGGCACGCGCCACATTCCAATCGTATGGCGTGAAGATCACCTCTGTGGGAGACACCGACAAGTCATCATCCGCGGTGATGGTGACAACTACCGTGTTTGGCACCTCGTCCGTGAAGTCGGGGTCACTGTCTAGTGAAATGGCATACATGGCTGCGCCACCGCCCTCCGACACAGAGATCTGGAAGGGAGAGTCTGACGCCACGTCTTCAAAAGTGCTGTACAACACCTGCAGGGAGGGCGCAGCAAAGCTAAAATCAGCAGTGCAATTGTGCGGTACCACCACAAATCCGAAATTCGAAGCCAAAGAACCAGTTAGAACCATACCAAGAGCGGCCGAACCGGTGCTTCGGAAGACAACAGACCCGTTGATTGATGCAGGCTCAATTGTTCCGACCAGTTCAGTTTGAGGGAAGTTACTGGCAGACACGTTTTCACTAGCCCAAGAGCCCAAAGCACGGTACAGCATCAGTGTACAATTGGAGGTAGTCTCATTGGCATCGGGCTGCAAGATCACGGACGCATCGTGAATGGTTGCGGCCACGGATTCAAGCGAGTCCATGTCAAATCGGAGAAGGGTGGCCGAAACATCAGGCTGCCAATCTTCAACTGTCACTTTCTCCGCCAAGGAGACGGCTTCTGCATGCACCGGGGCCAACAAAATGCCCGAGCTCTTGTCGTTATCAATAACCTCCACTCCGAGCAAACCACTTGGGATGAAGTTGGGGCGGCCAATGACAGACTCGACAATGTCCACCCGCGCACTTTCGCCCAAGAGGGATGATGCGTTGACGCCAAACGAGTTCACATCCCCCCCTAGTTCTATGAAAGTCACAATCCATTGAACCCCACTTTCATGGTAGTCTTTGCTGATGTCGACATCCCCAACGTTACTGAGATCTTCTTCGATGACAGCAGTCAGGTCTGCTGCCGAAATGTTCCACTCAAGCGCACGCGTCGATTGTTCATCAAATTCTAAATAAAAGGATCCCCCCAAAGGTAGAGACCCTCGACGGTGTTCTTCAATGTCTATATTCGTATTCTCTCCCAACAACGATACGTGCAAGGCCTCGAGCAGTGGGGCATCGCCTGCACCCGTCGGGTAATAACCCTCGACGTCGAGGAAAGTCACCATCCACACGTTTCCTGTCGGAACGGCAGTTTTTTTCACACTCACCTCGTTGATGCTCGGCAACGCGGTCAACAAAGCTTCCATCTCCGAGGCACTGCTCTCCACATTGACCAATTCGGTTTCCTCCCCAGCAAAAGCCATCTTAAATGTCCCCTCCAGCGGTTCCGAGCCTTGCTGTGATTCGAAGACTTCGATATTTGCTGTCGAACCCCCGAGGTTGCCCTGGTTAACAATCAGATTGCCAATATTGCCTGTACCGGGCGGGAAGAACCCAGGCAATTCCACGAACTTGATCAACCACTCGTACTCGCCAAAGTGCCCATTCGTGATATCCCGCGTGACCTCTACAACCGTGATGGAGTCCAGCGCTTGCAGCTTCGTCTGGATGTCACCTACAGTGGCGTCGAACTCAATAGCATCAGTGGTGAACCTAGCATATGCCACCACATCTGTCACACTACCGCCGACACGCGGGGCGTCAACTTCAATATGCGACACGTTCAGAGAGACAACAGTATACATTTCACCACCGACTAGAATCTGGTCCTCCCTCGAAATATCAGACGTAAAGTCAGATAGCGACTCAATCGTGGTGGCCCCTTGCAGCATTGTGACGGTCCCGTCCGGCAAGGCGCGTCCGAATTCTGAAGTTGACAACGTGAAGGCGCCACTCAAACCTTCGCGAGCTTGCGAATGGCCTTCACAGATGCCGCTCGTCGAGCCACCCGTGCACACATGAAAGGATGCGTCGACACCGGATACTCCACTTTGGTCCACTTGCAAGGATGGCCATGTGTTGGCAATCCCCTGTTGAAACTCCTCCACAAAAACTTCTAAATCAACACCACTCAAGTCACCAGGATCCACTTGAAGAGAGGGCATGTCGCCCAATTTTGAGAGGAAGGTCACAGCCCAGGTTATCACCTTCCCTCCACCACTTTCCACTTTCTCAGCATGAACATCCTCCAAGCTGGTAATATTGCGAATCGCGGCCTCGAGCAGGCTAGCCGATGCACCGATAGACACCGCTACAGCGTCATCAACATTGCCAAGATGAATATTGAACGAGCCAAATACTTGCGACTCGGCAGAAACCCTCAAAATCTGGACTTCGGGGACATTGTTGACGAAGGTGATAAACCAGGAGAATCCTCTTTGCTTAGTAGGTCCGTTTCGAGACACATCCACACCATGTGTGGACGTAAGAGCATTTAAGGCATCTTCCACATCGTGTGCGGAGGCATCGAAAGAGAGCGGCACACTGCGTTTTCCATCAAACAGCACCTCGAATTCCCCGCCAATTTCGTTACCTTCCACTGCCGACTCCACAGTGATCGTTGAATTCAGCCCAGTTAGACTCTCACCATTTGCAAGGAGCAATGGGACGTTTCCCACGATACTGTCTCCCACAAAGGTCACGGACCACGTGTATCCATCCACATCTGTACCTTGGCTCCTCGTCACCTGCACAGAGGAAGACTCACCATCCTTCGGCTTCAAGGCTGGCAATGCTTCAAGCGCACTTTGTAGTTCGCTAGCCTCAGCATTGTATGGAAGTGGCACGGTAGTTTGGATGCGGTACGTAAGCGTAAATCTGCCACGCACGGCATTGCCCGTTTCCGTTGCACGACCTTCACATCCAATTGTGGCCCCACCAGAGCAGGTGATGATGTTGGACGCACCTTTCAATCCTCCCGTGTCGGCTTCCAACTCGGGAAGGTCGCCGACGTTCGAAATGAACGATATCGTCCATACGTACCCACCAGTCGAGTCTGGTCCGCTCCTTGCGACATCAACAGAAGGAATCCCATCTAACGACTCCAGTGAATCCTGCAAGATAGCAGAGTCAGCATCAAATGGAATAGGAGTCGTCACTTTGCCATCGAAAGATAACTTGAACGTGCCCCCAAGTGGGGCGGTGCCCGAGTCGACCTCATTCACCGTAACTCCTACGCTGGACCCCGTCAACCGATCACCGTTGGCATTCATCAGGGGCAGGTCTCCACCCTCAGACAAGAACGTCACATCCCAAATAGTCCGCCGCTGTCGCCCGATTGGGCGCTGCGAGTTACACAGATTGCTCCTATAGCGTCCAGTTCTTCAAGTGCTGCCTTCACTACTGCTGGTGACGCGCTGGAGGAGATGTAATCCGTCACCTGCGCGGCACTGTGCGCGTAGGCTTCCACGTTCGTCACCGTGGCTCCCTCATATGCATAATCAAGAACAATCGTGGTGTTGGACACTGGGAAATGGAGGTCAATGAGGACTACTTCAGAGCCGATCGAAAAACTATCTCCGGGGTTCAGGTATGAGCTCAAATCGTTCTCTGTCACGACGAATATTGAACCGCGTTCCACGCTAACTAAGCCGGGCAACAAATCGGCGTGCAACCCGAATGCGAGTTTGAACTCCCCCGACACGGGAGCGGTGCCCGCCACGACCTCTTGCACCACAGTTCGAGCACCTACGCCGCTCAGACTGTGTCCATTCACAACCAATGCTGGAAGGTTTCCGAGATTATTGGGTGTCCCTTCCGATGTAAACGAAATTGTCCAAATGCTCCCGCCATGCCACAGCTCCACACTTTTAGTTACATTGACTGTTCCAACGGAGGGCAAGGCTTCCAATGCTGTCTCCATATCGACGGCTGTGGCACTCGCAGGAAGTTGGCTAGTGGTGGGCTTTCTGTAAATGGGACCATCATAAGCTGTATCCCCAGTGTAGGCATCGAGGATGTTGAAACCTGTTGAATTTAACACATCGCCTGACACCACACACAACTGCTTTCCAATCAAAACCACGTCGCCTGGGAGTATACTGGTGGAAACATCCTCACCGGAATGCACAAAGGAGGCACCATTATGCACCCTGAAGTCCATGGCAATGGGTTCCGAAAAGTTTTCCCCGAATGCGACAGTGAAGAAACCATCTAAACCTGGAAAGTCAGCTTCTAACTTGATGGACTGCACCTCGTTCACCAGTTGCCCACCAGCGGCAAAGGTACGTATTCGCTGTACTTCATCCTGTGTGACACCCTTTGTGAATTCAATCACATCCACGGCCGATCCCCGCGATGTCAATTTCTCCGAATTGGGATACAACAACTGCAAGTCGCCGTGATTAGATCGGTACGCCACTTTCCACGAGCAAGCTCGAAAAAGATCGCACGTATTTTCTGAAATAGTCACCACTCCAACAGTCTTGAGATTCTCGAGTGCCACTTCCAATTCCGCTTCGCTCATGTCGTACGGTAAATCGACAGTGAGATGCTGTATGTAGGCCTCGCCACTGAAGTCATTTTGCGAAAAGGTCCTGCTCAACATGATTTCATTGCTCGAAACTCCTTCGCAAATATATTGCTCAAGATCAATTTCGACAACATCACCGACAGCAAGATAGTCAGTCACGTCCGCCGATGTCTGCGCCACCGAAGAACCCGATTCTACCTGAACAATGCCTGGCAGAGCAGCATCGAAATTTCCAAATGCCAAGGTCAACGTACCATCCAACATGTTGCCATCCTTCAATTCAGTGACGGATCCGTACCCTGTCATTCCAGATACATCCATTTCCATTTCCACGCTCCCAGGGCTCTCCATAAACGTCACCATCCACTCATACCCACCCTCTCGATCTATTGTGGAACGCACGACTTCCACTGACCCAAGGTTGTCCAAGGCTTCCAAAGCAACTTTCAGCGAATCGGCAGAAATGTTGTGCGGCATGGTCTGCGTTTTTTGCCGAACCATACCCCTCACATCCAGACGATCCACGCCACTCCACGGCTGTACCAACGGCACACGGCTCCCGTTCGAACTCTGAACACCAACGACTACTTCTACGCCATCAATAATGAGAATGTCGCCAGCAGAAATCCTTGTACTCAAATCCTTGTCCGTGTCGATGAAATCAGACCCACTGCGAACATCGACGCGGCCCTGAAGCTCCGACGTCACCATGACAGAGTACTCTCCTTCCACAATCCGTCCGTCCGTAACAGTTTCGTGCACGGCCAGTACTCCGACTCCCCACAGGCCGCTGGAATCAATGACGAGGGGTGGCGGACTCCCAGGATGGGTATCAAACGTGATTGTCCACTCATACCCATGCCGTTGGGACACACCTTGTCGCGCAACCGACACTGCACCAATGGCGTCAAGATTTTCCAGCGCGCTTCGCATGGTTTCGGCGCTCACGTTGTGTGGAAGTGCAACGGTGGAACTGCCCAGAAATGATAGCTGAAATTCCCCGTCAATTTGGCTCCCATCTTCAACTGTGGTGATCTTCATGTTACAGGAATCATCCTCTGACGTCCAATTCAGCTGAGGAACATCGTACAATTCGGTTGAAAACGAGACTGACCATTCAACAGACGTTGTATTCGCAAGCACATCAATGGATACCTGTCCAACACCATCTACACTTTCTAGCGCGTCTTTGACGCCTGGTCCCGAAAATGTTTCATAAAATACCTGCGAACCATTGCTTCCAGCTATCGTGAAACCATGGTTCGCTGGGAACAGCTGAAGAACTACGTTGGACACAGCCTGAATCTCCCGCGTCCCGCTTCTCATAAAATGCCCAAATTCGTCCACTATAAAGCTACTCAGTACTTCACTGGAGGTTGGCACAACAACAACAAACCCACCCAGCACTTTTCCCACTGCCACACTGTCTTTTGACATGCACGCGATAGCATGCTGGGTTCCTACAGGTAACGTGGTTGACGTGTCGAACACTTGCACTAGTACATCTCCGGAACCAGCATCCCACGCAATCAATACCTTGCCATTCTTGAGTCCCAGGCCATGCAGAGTAATGTCGTTGGCGCGTATCAAGGTGTGCACAGTAGATTCTACAATTAAATTAGTATCAAAAAGCTGCAACATGACGTCTGTGCCATTAGACCACACACACGCCACTGCATCGCCTTCGGAATCAATGTTGAAATTGACGACAGGACCGAGATTCTCGACGATAGACAGCACACTCCCTTGCGATATGCCTTGAGAATTGTACGAATGAAGGTGCATTGCGCCACTTCCGTCAAGGCATTCATCGGCATACGCCACAACGAAGCCCTCGTCACCGTCCATAAATGTTCGTAGAGTAAAATTCGTGTGCATGGTGGTGGACAACTTCGACAGGTAGCCATCATCTAGGTTTCCTTCATCTGAGGTAAACGTGATAGCCCAGGTGAAGCTACCGTCTAAAAATGGGCCACTTCGACGCACATCGTAAATCTTTTCTCTTTTGGCAACATCAATACTTTCAAGCAGGTCTGATGCAGAGGAGTTCTGATGAATCGTCCCCACAACACCATTCCCAAAAACAACAATGACCTCCCCAAGTACGTTTTCACCATCCGAAATGGTAGTCAACGTCGCATTAAGGCTGCCACCATCCAAATCAACGTCATCCACAGCCAACACCTCAACATTTCCGACATAAACACCAGCACTAGAAAATCTTTGCAAAAACGTGATGTCCCATAAAAATGAACTATTGCTCGCACTTTGCACCACAGTCACAGATCCAATAGCTGAAAGCTCCTGCAGCGCATCTGTCACCTCCTCTTCGCTTGCATCGTACGACAGCCGTTTCGTCTCTTGCCCTTCGAAAGACAGTGCAAATGTCCCTCGTAGTGAACTTCCGTCGCTCTTGGTTGCTGCCATCACCGATGCCCC
>Ga0075497_1002449_pt1 | contig 30590 bp, 1 predicted proteins | sample DEB08_RNA2_FD_73448 | JGI IMG/M metagenome (GOLD analysis project Ga0075497, IMG submission 73448) | Aqueous microbial communities from the Delaware River and Bay under freshwater to marine salinity gradient to study organic matter... | ecosystem: Environmental > Aquatic > Marine > Coastal...
CACACATACAACATACGGTACTTATTAAAACATGATTACAGTTACAGATTTACTTGTGCGTTTGCGTATTCATAGTTGCTTTTGTTTGCTGTTCTTTCAACGCTCTTCGTGGAGTAGAGCGCAAGCGCTTCCACCCAACTTAGGGACATTTGTGATGAAAAGAAGAGGGAGGAAATGCATAAATCAACACTAGAGAGAACTGAAAAAAGTAGGATTCAATCTATTTTTTTAGTAGAAATTCCCCAACAAAGTTCCCGAGAGTCTCGACACAGGGTTTGCGTAAAATCTCCCAGTGGTCACAGTCAATTTCGCAGGATGTAACTTTCATATTGGCCGCCGCAACTCTGCCCCAATCGAACTCTGTCATATCTGGGAATCCAAATTTATTCGCCCTAACTGATAAGACCTCAGCACCTGCAAAGTTCTCCATAGGTGGTGCATCGTGTCGAAGAAGTGCAGCAATAGCGTGCTCAAAGCCCTTGACAACATCTCCCAAATCATTGCGATCTACCTCCTTCGGGAGCATGCCGCTACCGACAAGTTGATTCACAATCAATTCAAATTTACCATTAAAATCCAGCGCATTGAAAGTGTTCAGAGCAGCAGCATCCATATCTGCCAACTTTTTGCCGCTCATCAATTCCACGCTACGAACCAGAGCCCCGAATGCTGCATTTTGAGGATCGTACGAGGCGGTGGCCATGCCCTTTTCAACCCAATCAATCAACACCAGACGGCTCACCTGTCGACCACGGCTGATTAGTTGCAATGCAATTTCGTATGCGACACAGCCACCAAATGACCACCCTCCAACGTAGACAGGACCAGTAGGGCAAATCTTTTCAATCTCATCTGCAAAATGTGTCGCCAGGTCAGACACTTCGTCGAATTCGAATCCAATGCCACGCAGTTCATAAAAAGGTTGGTTCGCGCCCAGCTGTTTCGCCATTTCCTGGTACAGGAAATCGCCACGCCCAGCGCCTTGCACGCAGAAGAAGGGCACCGACGATCCAGCCATCGGTGTTAGCTCCACCACCGTTTTGTGAACAATGCTGGCCTCGGACGAACCACCGAGCTCGAGTTCCGATAAAATAACCCCTGAGAGCCCGTTTAATGTGGGATAGTTGAGCAATGCATCTGGCTGGAGCAGTATCCCAACGTCTTGCTTCACAACATTCCTCAACTCCATCACCATCAGGGAATCCAGGCCAAGAGCAGGCAGCGATTGCGTACCATCAAGAACGAACCCTTCATGCAGCCCAAGCATGGTTTTAACTTTTGTGGCCATATCGTTTACCAAGAAAGAAAGCCGTTCGCTTTCTTCTAATTTCTTCAGAACTGACACTACCTCAGAGGTGCCACCTGAGCCAGAGGTGGCCGCAGACGCCAGAGCCGACAAGATGGCAGGGGCCGAGGCGCCCAGCTGCTGCACAAAGGACCGAAGAGGTGCCACCACAACATTCGAGGTCTCAGCGCAGACGATGCACTGCTCCATTAACTTGAGACCTTCCTCCGGCATAATCTTATCCATTCCGATAGCTGATGTGTCCAGATCGGCGGCCATTCCAACTTCACCCCAGGCACCCCAGTTGATGGAAAGAGCAGGCAAATCCATGCTCTTTCGCATGGCGGCAAGGCCGTCCAGATAAGCATTCGCAACAGCGTAGTTAGACTGCCCAATGTTACCAGTCACGGAGGAAATAGACGAGAACAAGACAAACATATCCAGGTCTAGCTTCAGTTTTAAGGAGGTTTGATGAAGGTTCCATGCCCCATCGATCTTTGGCTTCATCACCTTCTCAAATTTAGCCACGTCTTGGACAGTGAGCATGGCATCCTCGAGCACACCCGCTGCATGCACGATGCCCTTAATAGCGACACCCGAGTCAACGATGGTATGGAATGCCGCAGCGACGTCATCAGCCTTCGAAGCATCCATTTTCAAGCATGTCACCGTGGCTCCACGAGCCTCTAGCTTCTGCACAAACGGCTCCGCTGAGGCTGGGCAACCTTTGCGTCCAACAAGTACGAGATGGGATGCACCACGCTCTACCATCCATTCTGCCAAACGCATACCCAAACCACCGAATCCACCAGTGATAACATATGCACCAGTGCGGTGCCACTGCACAAAGGCGGCCGTTTGCCTCACCACTACTTTTCCACGATGCTTGGCTTGAGCCATAAAGCGGAAGGCATCTTGCAACTTCTCTTTCTCGAAGACATGCATATGCAAAGGCTTCAAAATGCCCTTCTCCAAATCAGCACAGACGCTGGAGAGCATAGACTCGATCAGGTCCGGGCTTTGCTCAGTCACTTCAAGCAAGTCGAACATGGAATATTGGACATCTGATCGCATAGCGGCCACTTGCTCGTTGTTCCACACACCTGCCTTGCCGATTTCCGCCCAGCGGGCATTCTTGCCAGCGCTTTTCAGTGTCATGGCAATGAAAGATTCCCCTTTCTTGTCGTTGCCACTCAAAGAGTTCAAGACGACATCCACGCCCTTGTTCTGGGTCACCGACAAGATGCTGTCCGCGTAAGACGTGTCCCGAGAATGGAAAACATGGTCACATCCCAAGTCTTTGCAGAATTGTTTTTTTTCGTCCGTAGACGCCGTGCCGATAACCGTGCAGCCTATTTTTTTCGCAAGCTGCACCGCTGCAGCACCCACTCCTCCCGAAGAGGCATGGATGAGTACCGTGTCAGTTGCTTGAATCTTAGCGACGTTGAACAGGGCATGGAAGGCGGTGAGATAAGTGACAGGCAAAGTTGCAGCTTCCTCGAACGAGATATTGGAGGGCTTCAATGCTAAGAGACGGTGCTCAGAGATAGAGTACGAAGAAAAGGTGTCCGGTGCAAGGCCAAAGACTGCGTCTCCAACCTTGAAAGGGGCGTTGGCGCCCACTCGAGAGACCACTCCTGCACCTTCAAGACCGAAGAACTCGTTCTTGCCAGGGTACATTCCCAAGGCATCCATAACGTCGCGAAAGTTCAGTCCCGTCGCAAGGACCCTTATCTCAACCTCTCCATCTTTTGGTGCCTTGTTTTCGACAGGCACGAACTTCAAGTTACTGAGTACACCCTTTTGTGTAGATATCAGTCGCATCATGTCGTCTGAAGCGTCACTCCAGCTAACCGGTTCCAATCTGCAGACTGATCGGGCGCAAACCTTCTTGGCGCCAAACCGGAGGGAGACGTGATATTCGTCTTTGTTCAAAGCAATTTCTGACAGCAAAGCTGCCAACTGCTCCACAAATTCGCAGGTGGGATCCAAGTCGACCATAGTGCATTGAACTGCCGGGTATTCGATCGCAACAACCTTACCGAACCCCCAAAGAGCAGATTGCCAAGGAATGACCGGCGCGGCTTCGTTTGCATTCACACTTTGAGCACCTCGCGTCACTATCCACATCTTCGCAGTCATTTTGTTGGCAATGAACTGTTTCACGCTTTCAAGCAATCCATATAGGATCGATTCAGGGTCAATTTTTCCGGACTCTTCTTGAGAACCAGCCACGAAAACAACATGCTTGAAGCCGCCCTGGGCAACAGCATCCATCACAGCGCCCACCGATGACCAGGCTTTAATAAGAACTGATTTGCAATTCTCCAATTTGTCAGTCGCTAAAGCGATTCCTGCATCGTCGGTCACGAATAAGGCCTTGGAATCGCTAGAGAGGGACGCGTCCTCACCATTGCTTTCTGTCCACTCGACATTGTACAATGGAGCCTCGGTAGCAGTCACAACCTCCCAAGCAGTTTTCTCCTTAACAAGCATGCTTGGGTTTGCTTTCATCAAACGTAGACCAGTCACTTTTAAGATTGGCTGCCCAGTAGCGTCTACCAATAGAGCGTCGAACATGAAGGTCACGCCCTCTTGTTTAGTCAGCGTCGTTTTGCCAAAGACGGACCCAGTTTGCGACATTTTGGACAGATCGTACACAGTCACAGCTTCCATTCCTACCGGAAGGAAGAGGTCATTCGCAGCCTCACCATCGTCCAAAATCGCAGCAGCCAGTTGAATCAAATTATCGATAAACACGGGGTACAACGCATAGTTCCTCATAACGGACTCGTCGGGGAGTGACAACCTGCTGAGCGCAGTGCCTTGAGCATTCTTGCGGATGCCATCAAGAAGTCTAAAGCGAGGGCCGAATGCAATGCCAGCTTCCTTAAATTTGGCGTAGAAGTCCTCTGTGTCCAGCTCCACAGAACACAATTCTACCTCGCCTGCGAGATCCAGGGTATCTGGGATGGCAATGCCATCCGCGAAGGCAATAGAGGAGCACGATGCACGATGAGACCACTCGGTCTCATCCTCAGACCGAACCTTGATAGTAAAAGCCATGCCATTGCCAGATTCAGCACTACTGCCTTCTATGCGAGACGTGCATTTCTCGTCACCATCAAATATAACGGGTCGGAGCACAGAAATGTCCTTCATCACAAGTTGCGTGTTGGTTGCTCTGGCGGAACAGTCCAAGAAGCTTTCCAAAAGCATGCATACGTCGAACACAAATGGTGTAATGACCTTTCCGAAAACAACGTGGTCGGAAAGCAACGGGCTCGATGATGGCGATAAATCTGAAACGAAAATGACATTACCCTCATCCATTGGAGCTAAGAGTTCGCCTGTCAGCAGAGGACAAGACGATGATTTGAAAATACCGCTGCCACTGGATCCAGAAGAACCGCCTGCAATCATTGCCTTCGCCTCGTAATTGCGGTCCGATTCGTAGTGAACGTACTGAAACGCGTACGTCGGAAGGTGGACCTTTTGACGCGGCGCGATGGTATCGAAGTTCGTCCAATTCACTGTCACACCGTGACTATACAGGGAGGCAACGCATCGCGTCATAGATAACCACTCCGATTGCTTCGAAGACAACGACGAGAACCATTTGGAATCATCATCCCGAGTAACAGCCAAAGAACGGCGGGCCATGCCACTCAACATAGGGCTCGGTCCCACCTCCAGGAACATGCGCACACCCATGTCGTATGCGACATCAATCGAATCCGAGAAACGAACAGCATTTCTTAAGTGGTCAACCCAGTAATCAGCGTTAGGGAACGACTGTGCCGTACTGACCTTGCCTGTGCGATTCAACACCATGGTCGTAAAGGGCTCCTGGTAATCGATCTTGTCAGCAATGGACTTAAACTCTTCAAGGATTGGCTCCATCAACGATGAGTGGAATGCATGAGAGGTGTTCAATTCCTTGAACTTGACATTTTCTGCAGCCAACACCTCTAGCACTCCATCCACACCATTCGATGTACCCGAAATCACAATGCTGGTAGGCCCGTTGACGGCTGCGATCGCCACTTCCGTGCCTGCAGTGTGGGACTTCATCTTGGCTTCGGAGATAAACACTGCCACCATTTTCCCTTCCTTTGCCAGGGAGCCCATCAGGCGCCCACGTGCGGCGATCAAGGTACAGGCGCCTTCCAAAGACATGTTTCCTGCAATACAGGCAGCCACATATTCGCCCACACTATGCCCAAGCACCACGGTGGGTTCCACACCCCACCACTGCCATAGTTGCGCTAGGGCGTATTCAAAGGCGAAGAGGCAAGGCTGGGTGAATTCAGTTTCATCGATCAAACCCGCATCCGCGCCGTCTGCAAACAGCACCGATAACAAGTCCTTTTTCAAAAGCGGATTCAGGAATCCCGCGCAGTCGTCGATGGACTTCTTGAACTGCGGCGAAATGGCATACAGATCCTTGCCCATATTGGCAGTTTGTGACCCTTGGCCACTAAAAAGCATTGCCACCCCACCTTGGGTCTTCTTTCCACTTACAATGTTAAGGTCGGTGGACCCCTTGATGAAGTTCATAATAGAATCATTCAGCGCTCCATTGTTCTCTGTCGTGATGGCAACACGGTAATCCATATGGGACCGTCCAACCCCAGCTGTGTAGCAAATATCCTGAGTGCGAGCAGGAGGACCATTGTAGGTTCCTGCAAAGTACTGTACATACTTGGTGGCGAGTTCCACGAGAGCAGCCTCGCTCTTTGCAGAGAGAGGTAGGACGTGAATTTGGCGGTCCGAGGCTGAGTCTTCGACTGCAGGCATACGATATTTCTCCAGGACGGCATGCGCGTTGCTTCCACCAAAGCCGAAAGAGCTGACACCCGCGATCAACCTCTCGTTGTTTTCGAAGGACGAGTGCTGAGCTGCGTCCATCTCCATTGGCTGTCCAAGAGGAATGACCGCCCAAGGTTCCACCGTGATCATTGGGTTGAGCTCCGTAAAGTGGATTTGCTGCGGGACCAGTTCATGTTTGAAGCACATCAAAATCTTGACCAAACCCGACATTCCTGCGGCCCCTTCAAGGTGCCCAATGTTCGCCTTCACGGAACCGATGATGAGTGGCTTATCAGTGTTGCGGCCTTCGCTAAGGACAGCCTTAGCAGCCATAACTTCGATAGGATCACCAAGCGAGGTGCCTGTTCCGTGACATTCTAGGTAGGTAACTTGGTGCGGTTCGACGCCGCCAGCCGCCAAAGCTTCGCGAATGACAGCTTGCTGCGACGGCCCGTTCGGAGCAGTCAGACTGTTGCTTCTTCCATCTTGGTTTGTGGCACTGCCTCGAATTAATGCATGAATGTTGTCTCCATCTCGCACCGCATCGGACTGACGTTTCAAGAGCACTAAGGCGGAACCTTCCCCACGGCAGAAACCGTCCCCAGCCGCGTCAAAGGTCGCGCACCGACCATTCGGCGACAGCATTTTTGCCTTTGAAAAATTTACGTACAAATCCGGCGCCAGCAAAAGATTGACACCTCCAGCCAAACAAGCATTGGTTTCACCGGTCCTCAGACTAACCACAGCAAGGTGAGTAGCATACAGAGCCGACGAACATGCAGTGTCGACGGTGAATGCTGGCCCCTTCAAGCCCAGAGTGTACGATATGCGTCCTGCTGCCACAGACCACGCGACTCCTGTACCGGTGTAACCGACAATACCCGAAAGGTCATTAGTACGCGTGCCCATCAATGTGTAGTCATATCCGCAAATTCCGAGGAACACACCTGTGCGACTACCGACCATGGTTTCAGTTGGAATACCTGCATTCTCGAAAGTCTCCCACGTAACTTCGAGGAGCATGCGCTGCTGCGGGTCCATGTGTTCGGCTTCCTTTGGCGAAATACCGAAGAAAGTGGCATCGAAACCATAGACATCCATATCGGAAAGGTATCCACCTCGGTTGGTGAATGCCTTCCCTGGAACGTCGGCGTCCTTGTCATACAGGGCGTCGTGATCCCACCTATCTGAAGGCACAGTAGACACAGAGTCTAGACCGTCGCGCAAATTTTCCCAAAACAGCTGCGCCGTGTTGCCTCCCCCAGGCATACGACAGCTCATTCCAACAATGGCAATCGGCTCGCCACGCATGTTGTCTAGTTGCTCCTGTGACAGTCCCTTTGAAGGACCAGCCTCCTCTTCATCAGAAATATCCAAGCATTCGTTTAGAATGAAAGCCGTCAACGCTTCGATCGTAGGGTAGTCAAACAGCAAGGTTCCAGGAAGTGATTGTCCGACCAGGTCTTCCAACACATTCTTCAGCTCGGTAGCCATCAACGAATCCAATCCAAGTTCACTTAACGGACCAGTTTGGGACACGACGCTGGCATCCTCAACGCCGAGTACTTCCATGACCTTTCCTTGGATGACGTTCGCCAACACCTGCAGGCGCTTCGCTCCAGGTACTGCACTGAGCTTTTTGGTCAACGCGGCAGCAGCATCGCTACTACCAGCTTGCTTCTTCTTTTTCTTGGTCACCTTCTTGTTCAGCTCCTTGGCTGCCAGCGTCTCGTACAGCGAAGGTATGTTTTTTCCGAATCTTTGGAGGAATTTTGGCCACATGACAGGTGCGACCACAATTTGAGAGAGGGTGTCCTGGTTCATGCAATCTCGCAGCACTTGCATTCCATGCTTTGGATCGACCAAACCAAGCCCCATAGATTCGAACGCCACCTCACCCATGCCAGCGGCCATTCCCACTTCGCTCCATGGACCCCAGTTGATGCTAACACATGGAAGACCTTGTGCACGTCGGTGCTGCGCAAGTGCATCTAAGAATACATTTGCAGCTGCGTAGTTCGATTGCCCAATATTTCCGACAACAGAGGTGTTGGACGAAAAGAGCACAAGGAAGTCGACAGACTTGACGTCTTTAGTCAACAAGTGAAGGTTGTTGGTTCCGTGTACCTTAGCTGCCATGACCTTTTCAAAGCTTGTCCAGTCAACCTCATGAAGCATCTTGTCATCAATAACACCTGCTGAGTGCACTATGCCACCCAGGGGGGAACCTGATGCCACAATGTCTTCAAATACCTTTTCGAGCTCTTGCATATTAGCAACGTCGGCCTGACCAACCGTTACAGTCGCGCCCGCGTCCTGCATGTCTTTGATCTTGTCCGCCACTGGTCCAGAAGCAGGTGCCGTCCTCCGGCTCAAGAGGACCACCTTCCTGGCGCCGTTTTTCACCAGCCATGCTCCCACCGTGAGCCCGAGACCTCCAAGACCACCAGTGATAACATAGGTCTTGTCAGGCACAATCGAGAACTTGCCAGAGTTAGTCTTTCCCTTGCGAAGCAACTGCGACACGAAACGACTGTCTTCGCGGAAAGCGACTTCCCGAATGTCACTCGAATCAAGACAGAGTTCTGTAAAGATGGCTTGCGCTTCAACTTTCACATCTTCTGGCTGAGTACCCAAGTCCAGTCTCACGCACTTCAATTGCGGCATTTCAAGTGCAACAACCTTTGCCAAGCCCCAAGTTGGGGCTTGGGCAAGACCCATTGCTACACCCTCCATCTCACCCGCGGCTTGCGCCAAACGAGTCACGACCCACAATTTGGGTTTGTGCGACCATGTGGCGACAGCCTGCGTCAGCAAGAGAACACTGTGCACTCCCGTAGACTCTGCCGCGGTGATAAGGTCCGACGTGGTGTCACCAAGTTCACCTTCCGCAGCCCACATATGCACAATGCCGCCACATTCCGGCAAATTGTCCCACACGCTAGACGACAACAGTGCATCGTAGTCTGCCTTTTGGTCTGGGCGGATGGTGATTTCTAATTTATCGGAATCAAGTTTGAACTCCTCTCCATGCACAACCGTCACCACCAATTGATCATTGGCACGAAGGAGATCCCGAACACTGTAGCCCACCTCAGATGTCGTGAACACGAGCCAAGACGCCTTCTCACTCAGATCTTCGACGGGTTCTTCAATAGTTTTCTGCACAAAGTCGTACTGGTAAAACCAATCCGAGAGATCGTCTTGCAAAGACTTCATCAGCAGCTCTTTACCCGCCTTCTTCACCCGGAAATTGATGGCTTCCGCAATAACGTTGCCATCGTCGTCAATGATCGCCATGTTGGCGCCGATGGTATCCTTTTCCAGATCGATTGGCCCGTCTAGTTTAGTGTGGCAATACAGCTGCACTGACGAGGGTGTTCGCTGCTGCATGAGAATAAACTTTTCAATGGCCATTGGAACGAACGACACGCTTTCGTCACCCTCTTTAAGCTGCCTGCCCACAATTGAGGCGATCACTTGGATGCAGCAGTCAAAGTAAACTGGGTACAGCTGGAACTCCGAGGTGATACTGGCAGGTTGGATGACCAACCGACACAGTGCTTCGACGTCGCTGTTCCAAATGTGATCCACTAGTTGGAAGCCAGGACCCAGTTCGTACTCGTTTGCATACATGAACTTGTAGAACGATTGCAGATCAGCATAATCTTCCGTTCTCGCCTGAATTTCAAGCGGGGTGTCATGTACCCGAGAAACTTCCATATTGATATTGTCAACACGCAATTTTCCGAAACAGTTTTGCAACCAGCTCGACTCCTCCTCGGCCGGCCCGTCCTTGTGGCTGAGAAGGTTGAAACCCATCTTATCGTCGCCTTCCGGAGTAAAGATCAGCTGGGTAGCTCGCGACCTTATATCATTCAATACTAATGCCGAAGGAATCATGATGTTCTCCAGAGTCTTAGGGCCGTTTCCATACATAGCGGCGGCGGCCTCCAACACCATACCGACGTCAAACACTGCCGGAACAATGAGAAATCCGTTGATGACGTGGTCTTCGAGGACAGGGTAGGTTTCACAACTGAAGTGCGAGATAAAGGCTGTTTCGCTAGTGAAAGGAGTTGAAAGTCGCTGTCCGACGATCTTGGAGACGGGCTTTCCGATGAACTTCTTGAGCGCCTCGCCTTGCACGGAGTCGTCTTCTTCGCGGCCCGCGCCTTCCAAACCTTGGACCCAGTACCGTTGTTTTTGGAAAGGATACGAGGGGAGCGCCACACGCCTGCGGTCGTGTCCATCCTCGACAGCTTGAAAGTCGATTTCTACACCATTGAGGAATAGATCAGATAAACTGGACACGCACATTTGCCAATCACTTTGACCATCGCGAGCCGAAGATGCCCATACCATGGAGCGAGCATCTGGCACAATGCGTTGTGCCATGCCAATTGCCACAGGCGACGGCCCGCATTCCACGAAAACGTGAAAGTTGTCCTTGACGAGGGCCGTAATGGATGGGGCAAACTGCACCGTAGAACGAATGTGGTTGCGCCAGTAGTTTGGAGAGCACAGCTGCTTGGACGGTGCATGCTTGCCGGTCATGTTGGAAATGACAGCAATGCGTGGAGCAGAGAACTTAATGGATGCAATCGTTTGTTCGAACTCATCCAAAATCGGCTCCATCAAATGCGAGTGGAAGGCATGTGAGACAACCAGAGCCTTCGACTTCACACCCTTAGCCGTGAATGACTGCAACAGTGCCTCAACCTTATCGCTGCTGCCTGAAACCACCACATTGGTCGGCCCATTGTTGGCAGCGACCACGACTCCTTCAATCGAGTCCACCTCCTTCTGCACGACGTCGATGCCTGCGAATACAGCCGCCATAGACCCTCCTTCAGGAAGAGAACCCATGAGACGCGCACGGGTGGTGATCAGTTTCAAACCGTCTTCCAGTGAGAAAACGCCTGCAACACAGGCAGCCACAATTTCACCGACGCTGTGTCCCATAACAGCGCCTGGAACAACACCCCAAGATATCCACATTTGAGCCAGGGCGTACTCCACGATGAACAGCATAGGCTGTGCATATGTGGTCTTGTTGATGACCTTCTCGTCGTTAGAGCTGCCGCCAAACAAAATGGACATGGGATCCACATCCAGCAGACTTTTCAGAGTATCAACACATTCATCAATGATACGCCTGAAAATAGGAACTGTGTCGTACAAGCCCTTGCACATGCCCTGCTTCTGCGAGCCTTGGCCGGTAAATAAGAAGGCCACTTTCGGCGCAGCTTGATCCTCCCATTCGTTGAAGCCAACCTTCTTATCCGTCTCGCCATTGACGAAATTTTCCAGTGACGCGCGGAGCTCGGTCTCCGACGTAGAGTTGACGGTCATTCGCACGCGGTGATGGTTACGACCGGTATTAGCTGTGAAGCAAACGTCTCCTATGGCGTGGCCAGACGGCAAGAACTGCAAGTATTTTTTGGCATACTCTTTCAAGTTCGCCGCCGTGCGCGCTGAAAGCGTGAATAAGTGCGATGGCAGCTCACCCAACTCCGATTCCTTTCTTGGAAGCACAGGGGGTGCTTCAGATACCACTATGTGGGCGTTGGTACCGGAAAATCCAAACGAACTCACACCACCAATGCGTGGTTTGCCGTTATCTGGCCATGGCATAGTCTTCGTTGGCACAATAGCGCCAGCGCGCTCTAGAGAAAGATGTGGGTTTTCCTTGTTAAATCCAAGGTGACCAGGAATCATGGAGTTTTGGACTGACAAGATCAGTTCGAAAAGCCCCGACACACCGGCAGCTCCTTCCAAGTGTCCAATCTTCGTCTTCACGGAGCCCAACATGTATTTGTCATTGCTGGCGCGGCCTTGGTTCAAAACTGCCGCCAGGGAATCCACCTCGATAGGATCGCCAAGTGGAGTTCCGGTGCCGTGTGCCTGAATGTATGAAACATCCGCGGGGCTAACGGCAGCGTCGGCCAAGGCTGCACGGATCACATTCTGCTGGGATGGTCCGTTAGGAGCAGTCAGGCCATTGCTCTTGCCATCTTGGTTGATAGCCGATCCTCGGATCACAGCAACTATGTTATCACCTGCATCTAATGCATCCTTGAGAGGGCGGATCATGACCATTCCACATCCCTCACCACGCACGTAACCGTTCGCAGCGGCATCGAAAGTGTGACAGTGTCCATCAGCGGACAGCATATTCGCTTTTGAAAAGTTGATTGAAAGAGTTGGCTCTAACAATGCGTTCACACCTCCAGCGAGGGCCATCGTACACTCTCCAGTGCGGAGCGATTGAATGGCGAGGTGTACTCCCACCAATGAAGAAGAGCACGCAGTATCAATCGAAATCGTTGGTCCCTGAAGGCCAAAAGTGTATGCGATGCGTCCACTGGCGACCGAGTTCGCGTTCCCGGTCCCAAAGTACGCATCCACGAGGCTTGCATCACCAGTCTTGGTTTGCATCAATTGGTAGTCGTTGCTGCAAATACCAACAAAAACACCAACTGGTGTTCCGACGGATGCATCAAACCAGTAGCCCGATCTTTCAAGCGTCTCCAAAGAGACCTCAAGCAACAGTCGTTGCTGTGGGTCGATGCGATGAGCTTCATGTGGCGAAATACCAAATACAAACGGATCGAACATTTGGATGTCTTCTGTAATCAATCCAGCCCATTTCGAGTACATCTTTCCAGGGGCGTTCTTGTCCGCGGAAAAGTATTTATTCATGTCCCACCTCGAGTTCGGAATAACCGATACACAGTCCTTCATACTGCTAAGGTTCGCCCAGAACTCTTCTGGGGAGTTTCCGCCTCCAGGCATTCTGCAACTCATACCAATGATGGCCATCTGCTGCAGGTCGCTGGCAGCGGGGCCACGAGCGACAGTCTTCACCAATGGTGCAGGTGCTGGAACTGCAATAATACTGTCCAACTTGAGCACATTGCTCAAGAGATACTCGGCAACAGCAATCACCATCGGGTAGTCAAACAGCAAGGTTGCAGACAGTGGCTGGCCGGCCGCCTCTGCGAGACTATTACGCAATTCGACCGCCATCAAACTGTCGAGTCCCATCTCTGACAGAGGCTTCTTGGGGTCAATATCGGCGCCGCTGTCCAGCGCTAAAATTCGGGCCACTTCCTCGCTAATGAATTCGACCAGACGAGTCTTACGCCCACTCTCTGGGACATCCATCAGAAGCTCCACTAAAGGTGCAGGGCCGTCGCCATTCGAGATCGGCGCCCCTGCAGCCAGAGCTTTCGACTTCTTGGCAGCGTTCTTCAGATCGTTGGCGATCTCCGTCATGAGGCTGTTATCTGGATTTGCGACAGACAAAAATTTCGCCGACACCACCGCCACGGCTGGGAGGTGATGCATCATGGCTTGCTTCAAAAGCTGCATGCCTTCTGCAGGCATAATCATGGCATCCCGTCCGCCCATCATCTTTATCATTGCAGGATCCATCCTCGAGGCCATGCCCACTTCACCCCATGGGCCCCAGTTCACACTCAGAGCCGCAAGACCTAAGTTGTGTCGGAGTGTCGCAAGACCGTCCAAGAAAAGATTCGCAGCCGCATAGTTGGACTGTCCGGCATTTCCAATGACGCCACTGACGCTAGAATACATAACGAAGAAGTCGACCACAACATTTTCGTTGAGCAAAGCTTGGTGGAGATTCCACGCCCCGTTCACCTTCGCTCCATAAGTCTTCTGGAAGTCAGTTTCTGTCAAATCTTCAATCTTTTTGTCTGCCGTGACGCCTGCCGAGTGTATGACGCCCTTCAGATTCTGTCCAAGTGCATTGATGACGTTGGTCACAGACTCAGCGTTAGCCATATCTACCTTGTAATATGTTACATTGGCGCCACCAGCCTCAAGATCTGCGCGCATCGTCGCGTTGGAATCAGTCGCGCCAGATCGAGACAAAATAGCTAAATTTTTGACACCATTTTCGATCAACCACTGTGAGGTCAACAAGCCGACACCACCGAGTCCCCCAGTCACCAAATATGTGCCGGATTCGGAAAAGTTGACTTCCTTTAGCGGTGGGCTGCGAGCGAGAGCAATCTTCCCGATGTGCTTAGCATTCGCCATGTACCTAAACATGTCCACGAAGGACTCCTCTGGGAACACCTTGAGGGGTAGTGCAGCGATCTCTTGATTCGTGACCTTCGCCGTCAACTCTTGCATCATCGACTGGATCAAGGCTGGCTGCGCGTCCCACAGCTCCGTCAAGTCCCACACTGTATATGCCACATCAGAGCGAGATGCAGCGATCCTCTCCGTGCTCCAGATGCCTGCCTTTCCTATTTCAATGAAACGTGCCTTCTTCTTGCACGACTTCAACGTTGCCTCGATAAAGTTGTCACCGCTGAGGGAATTCAGCACTACGTCGACTCCTTCTCCATCGGTCAGAGAAGCAATACCCTCGGCGTACGAAGCATCCCGTGAGTGTAGGACATGGTCCACACCCAGACCTCGAAGGTACTCCTTCTTCTCCTCCCGTCCTGCAGTCCCGATGACTTCACAGCCTAACGCTTTGCAAATCTGAACAGCAGCCAGACCAACACCACCAGAAGCAGCGTGCACAAGCACTTTCTCGCCCTTCTTCACTTGAGCGAGGTGAACAAGAGAGTAATACGCCGTGAGGAATGTCGCCGGAATAGTGACGGCCTGTTCGAAGGTCAGTCCTTCCGGTTTCTTACATAAGAACTCTTGCTTTGAAACCGCGTAGGTAGCGAAGCCCCTTGGTACGATGCCGAAGACTTCGTCGCCCACAGCAAAGTTGGTCACATTTGGTCCCACCTCAGTGACAATGCCCGATGCTTCACCACCAAATGGCATATCATTGTTCTCATATTTCTCCATTACTTCTTTGGGGAACATGTTCATCGCGTTCATGACGTCGCGGAAGTTAAGCCCGCTAACCTTGATGCGCACTTCCACTTCGCCCGCCGTCGGCCGGGGTCTATCCGCATCAGCCCAGAACAAATTGTCCAGAACACCACGTCCAGACGTTTTCAAGACGACTGGGCGCTCAACAGGGTCCAACGTCGCTTTCACGAGCTTAGCTCCAAGTCGTTCGCCAGCAGCATTAAGATAAACTTGACGCTCCTTCGTCTCGGCTTTGCAGAGCTCAGTCGCCAAATATTCAGCATTTCCAGAGAGAGGCAAGTCAACGAGAGTCGCGTTGAATTGTGGGAACTCCAACGACACAACGCGGGCGTACCCCCACACAGCAGAAGCAGCCACAAAACCTGGCTCCGCAGCGTCTTTACGATCAGCAACGCCGCTGGTTACAAAGAAGAGTGTGGCAAATTGCTTCACCGCCTTCAGAGCAACCACAAGATTGTGTGCAGACGCCACCGAGTTCTGGTAACAAACTGCAGACGTGGGGTCCTCCGAAGACATTCCCAGAGAGAGCATGTGAACCACGCGCACTTCTTTTCCGGGTGTATTACGGTTTTTGAAGAGTTCTGTTAGGTCATCTGCGGTGTGTTGATTCACCACATCAACAGTGTGGCCTGCAGCCGTCAGCTTAGACACGGTCTCTGTCACCAATGGCACTCCAGCATCGCCCAAGATGACGAAATCGGAGGCCCCTATGGATTTGCCCTCGGACGCCACTGGCTTCCACAAGGTTTTGTAGAACTGATTGTTAAGTTCCTCCTTCATGGCGCTTTCTATGAGAGCCTTTGCCCCAGCCCGTTTCAGGCGCAAGTTGACCAATTCAACGATCTTCTTCCCTGTAGAATCGAACAAGAAAATGTCCGCCCCGAGGGCTTCTGTCGTGCCGTATTCGTTCATCGGTCGTTCAGTCGCGTGGCAGTACAGTTGGCTTCCACGGGTAGGTTTCCCGAAGTAGTTGTACTGGTCGCAACCCATCGGTATGAAGGTAGTTCCCTTGTACCGATCGAAGGAAACAGAGCTCAACAGCTGAAAGCAACTGTCGATCAAACCGGGGAACAGCTCAAAACCGTCGACCTCGTGGCTGTCAAGTGGCATACGCATTTCGCAGATGGCTTCAGTTTCGCCTGCCCAAATGTGTCCCAACCATCGGAAGGCCGTGCGGAGATGGTACTCACGATCCCACAAAATCTTGTACACATCCTCGCTCCAGCCCTTCTCGTGAAGTTTGGCGAACTCCGTTTTTGTGCAACGGGCCTTGACTTCTTCGAGGTAACCCACAGGCATGACAGCATCTTGAATATCATTCGGCATAACTTGCATTTGACCAGTCATATGGCATACCCACTCATCTTGCAAGATATTGTTTTCCTTGTACGAATACAGGGCGTAGTTCGAAGCTTCATCGATATCTTGCGAGTCGATGATGAGCTGCACTTTGCGCCCCTTCTCGGCATTTGGTAGTACCAAAGCCTGGGGGAAGGTGACGTACGATAGGCGCACTGGCGTCGACTTGTGAAAATCTACACCTGCAGATAGGGCCATCGACAGATATGCTGCGCCTGGAACCACAACCACGTCGTGGAGGACGTGGTCGGCGAGAAGTGGCAAGTTAATCGTGTTAAAGGACGTCTCATAGGTGACGTCGTTGCGCGGCGACACAATTTGCGATCCTAACAGAGGAGTGACGGTGCTAGAAGGCCCAAAGTTTGTGGGTGGACCGTACACGTCCCTATCCGTCTTGATCCAGCATTCACGACGGTCGAATGGCACAGTCGGGAAGCGTATTGTGCTTCCTTCAATCTCCCCACAAGGTGTCTTTCCCAGGTCCATCCTGATGTTGTTTGCGTACAGTGCTGAAACGCCCTTAAGCATACTTTTGATGTCGTCTTGGCCTAGTTGCAGAGAAGGAACCCACACCCCGCTGTCGTCCGGCAGGCAACGGCGCCCCATGCCAAGAAGCACAGGTTGTGGCCCCACCTCGACGAAGATGTCGCATCCTTCGTTTGCAAGCGCTTGCATTTGCTGCAAAAACAAGACAGGAGAGCGGATGTGGTTCGTCCAGTACGCTGCGTTGGACATTTCATCCCCAGTCACGAGATTTCCAGTAACATTGGAGATGATCGGCAGCGTTGGCGTCTTGAATGAAGCCATGCCGGCCGCCATTTCGAAAAAATCCACCATAGGTTCCATCATAGGTGAGTGGAATGCATGGGAAACCACCAAGGCTTTGCTCTTCACGCCTTCAGCGGTTAATTCAGCCAGCACCTTGTTGACGCTGTCCTCCTCGCCCGAGATCACTGTCAGCTGCGGCCCATTCGAGGCACCAATCGCAACTGTCGCCTTAAAGTTTGCGATAGCTTTTTCCACGCGAGCTTGGTCCGTGAAGACTGCAACCATAACGCCACCCTTCGGCAACTTACCCATAAGCTTCGCACGAGTCACAATCAATTTACAGCCATCTTCCATGGAGAAAATTCCAGCAACGCAAGCGGCGACATACTCTCCCACGCTGTGGCCTAGAACATATGCAGGTTTCACTCCCCAAGACATCCACAACTGGGCCATCGAGTACTCGAAGGCAAATAAAGCTGGCTGGGTGAAGCGAGTTTCGTTGATCTGCGATTCAGCTTCCTTCGGATTGAACAAAAGCTCTGGCAGTGTCTTCCCGAGCAGTGGCTTCAGCACCACGTCACAGGCGTCGATGGCTTCTCTGAACACCTTTTCGGTCTTGTACAATGTCTCTCCCATTCCAGGGTACTGCGACCCTTGTCCAGTGAACAAGAAGGCCACTTTTTTGTTCTTTAGCACCACTCCTGACTGAAGCAACGACGACCTTTTCTTCTCGCTGAATTGTCGCAGCTCTTTCTCCAGCGCATCCTTCGAGTTAACCGGGACCGCAAGTTTGACAGGGAAGTCGGTGCGACGGTGGAATGCAGTGTAACAGATGTCGGACAACTTCGAGCCTTGATTCGCTTGGATGGAACCTGCCACCTTTCCAGCGTACTCCCTCAAAGAGTCATGCGAGTTTGCAGACAATACAAACATATTCCAGTCCTTTGGTTTCGCAACGAAAGACTGTGCGGCCTTCGGGGCTTCTTCTACAACAATGTGAGCATTCGTTCCGGAAAAACCAAACGAACTCACACCCGCGATTCTGGATTTGAAACCCGCAGGCCATTTGGTTAGCTGGTTTGGCACCACAATGTTGGCTGGTTTAAAAGAGATCAACGGGTTGATGCTTTCAAAGTTGTTGTTGCTCGGAATTTGTCCATGTTTGACCGCCAAGATCGTCTTGATCAGACCAACAATGCCAGCCGCGCTTTCGAGGTGTCCAACGTTCGTTTTCACAGTTCCGATGTGAAGAGGCTGTTTTCTGCCTTTGAAGACAGAGTTCAAAGAGTTAATCTCGATGGGATCTCCAAGGGATGTGCCCGTTCCGTGGGCTTCAATGTAGCCCACATCTTCGGGCTGCACCTGTGCCGAAGCAAGTGCATTTCGAATCACGGTCTGCTGTGAAGGCCCGTTCGGAACCGTCAGGCCGCTGCTCGCGCCATCGTGATTGATAGCCGAACCTCGAATGGTGGCATACACCATGTCCTTGTCATCAACAGCGTTCGATAGGGGCTTCAACACGATTATGCCAGCACCTTCTCCTCGCACATATCCATCAGCAGATGCATCGAAGGTATGGCAACGACCTGTTGGCGAAAGCATGTGAGCCTTGCACAAGTTGACCATGATTTCTGGCGCAAGCATCAAGTTCACACCTCCAGCCAAGGCAAGGTTACACTCGCCTAAACGCAGGCTTTGGCATGCCAGGTGCGTCGACACCAATGTCGAGGAGCACGCAGTATCTACGGCAACTGAAGGACCTTGCAGACCCAAGAAGTATGACAGGCGGCCAGACGCCACTGAGTGTGAGTTTCCGGTTCCAAAATAGGCATCCATTTCCTCGAAATGCCCAGGAACACCCATGAGCCTCGAGTAGTCGACCGTGCCAATACCAATGAAAACCCCGGCCTTGGTGCCGTGAATGTCGGCAGGTCGGATCCCTGCATCTTCTAATGCCTCCCACGAGGTTTCCATCAACAAGCGTTGTTGAGGGTCCATAGACTGAGCCTCACGCACCGACATGTTGAAGAACTTCGGGTCGAACATGTTCACATCCTCCACAAAGCCACCCCACTTGCTATACGTCTTTCCAGAGGCTTCTTGGTCGGGATCGAAGTAGTCATCCACATTCCACCGGCCCACAGGACCGACCGAGATGCAATCCCGCCCCTCCTTCAGCATGTTCCAGAAGCCCTCTGGAGACGACGAACCGCCAGGGAAACGCGTTCCAATACCGATTACTGCAATGGGCTCGTTAATCAGCTCAGATCGAACTGCAGCACTTGGAGCTGGTTTTAGTACCAGTTCACTTGGAGCAGCAACAACAACGGCAGACGCGATAGATGCCGCTCCAACAACTGCAAACTGTTCTAGGGCATCTGCAAGCACATCGTCGACAATATGTGAAGAAATGGAGCTCAGATTCGGGTAATCGAACGCCAAAGTGTTCGAAAGAGGAACGCCGATGTCAGCCTCGAGGGCTTGCGTGAATTCCTGTACTCCCAGGGAATCGAACCCAATTTCAAAGAGCCCTCGTTTTTGGCTAATGTCGCCCTCGAATCCTAAGCAATCTGCAGCCACGCCCACTACCCATTCCAAGACCAAGGAAGGTCGGGCTGCAGTTTCAGCTCCGGAGAATTTCGTGAGCAAATCCTTGCTGAATGGACGAGTAGATCCACCAGCAGCGGATGAAAAGCTCGATGAAGTACCAACATTTAGGAGAAGAGGTTTTGCCCCCTTCATTTCATACAAGGCCTTGAACTTAGCCCATTCAACAGCAACCGCCAGCTTGCGCGCACGACCTGGCTGTGACATAGCTCCATTCAAAGTTGAACAAATGTCTGTAACTGGCAATGGAGACAAGCCCATCGCGCGCGAAAACTTTTCACTTTCCGCGCTCGTCATTCCACCACTTTCTAGAAGACCCCACTGCACACTGGTTGCCACTTTCCCCTTTGCCCTTCTGTAGCTTGCCATTCCGTCAAGGAAAGCATTTGCCGCACCGTAGTGAGACAGGTTGTTCGAGCCCCAGACTGCGGAGATGGATGAGAACAAAATGAAGAACTTCAGCTCCAAAGCATTTTTTTCAGTGGCAACGTGAAGGTTCCAAGTCCCTTCCGTCTTAGGTCGCAGCACCCCGGTCATTGCATCCTGACTCAGGTCCGCGATAGGTGCAGCAGTTATAGCACCGGCGCCGTGGATGATACCGGCAACACCTTCCAAGCCTGCAAACAGGGTTTGCACGGCGTTGAAGTCGCACACGTCAATCGCAGCCACAGTAATCATTGCGCCCGCTTGTTCGATTTCCTCGACGAACCTGACCGATTTTTTGAACTTATCGTCATCTGGCAATGAGGCCCACGATTCTCGTGGAGGCAGTGGGCGGCGCGTCGTCACCACGAATTTCTTCGCGCCGTTGGACACCATCCATCGGATCACTTCTTGCAGGACTCCGCCGAATCCTCCAGTCACCACGAACACGTCTTCCGAGGCAAAGCTAACATTAACACTCGGCAACTCGTCGGTGGAAGGCACAACGCGCAATGCAAATCGCGCCCCGTTGCGGTACGCGACTTGGTCTTCGTTGTCCGTACGTTGAAGTTCGGCCAAGATGTGTTCAGCAGCCGATGCGGGGCTTGCAGCCACGTCGACATCAACCATACCGTGCCACACGTCAGGTTTTTCCAATGAAAGCGATCGAGCGAAAGCAGAAACAGGGGATTGCAAATAATTCACCGCCTCTTTCTCGTCGACGTCCGCAGCCCCACGCGTAACCACACAAAGTTTGCATTTAGAGAGGAGTGCGTTGCCCAGAGCAAGCAAATGCCCACATGCAAACTCGATCTCGCTCCTGACGAGGTCTGCTGTTAACGCGTCGCGCACAACGAGATCAGTGCTCCACAAGTCCACTACGAAATCGAAGGCGGCATCGTAATTGGACAAGGTCTTCTTCACGGCCTCAACGTCCAGGCAATTCACACCTGCCTTTTCGATGACGGTCACTTTCACTCCTTGGTCGCGCAGGGTCTTCGCCAGCGCCTGGCCAATGCCAGCCACATCTGCAAGTACACCAACATTTTTGCATACGACCTTCACGTCAGGCGCAGGAACAGCGACCCACTCGGTGTCATACAACGTGGCATCTCCCTCAGAGGCAACGGTCCCAGATAGGTGCTGCTGTACGTCCCCAATCAAGCGCCTTGGCACATATCCCTCATGCTCGATGTTGCAGTTCTCTCTCCAATACCTTTGCCTTTGGAACGCGTAGAACGGCAGCAGTACCTTCTTTCTAGGGTAGTCACTTTCGAAGCCCTTCCAGCTGAGAGGAACTCCGTTTGTGTACAAACCACCAACGGCCTTGGACAACGTGTTCCAGTTGGCATGGCCGCTACGCAAAGACGGCACCATGACAGCATCCGGTATAATGCGACCAGCCATTCCTGAGAGCACTGCATTCGGTCCGATTTCAAGGAAGACGAAATTCCCTGCATCAAAAGCAGCTTGCGCGCAGTCGGAGAAGCGCACAGTGCCGCGAATATGGTCACAGAGGTAGTCGGCTGATAGCGTCTCGCCATTTCCGAGGAACTTTCCGGTCACGTTCGTCGCAAACGGAATGAAAGGCTCCAAAAACTCAACCGTTTCGGCGATCTTCTTGAAGTCGTCAACCATGGGTTCCATCAATGAGGAATGGAATGCATGAGAAGTGTTCAATTCCTTGGACTTGACGCCACCTTCCGCAAGTTTGGCTACCAAATTGTCTACCGACGTGCTTTTGCCGGACACAACGGTAAGCTGTGGACCGTTCACTGCGGCTATGTCAACACCTTGCACTGACGTCATCGCAGCTTGGACCTTATCTTCCGATGCGAAAACAGCCACCATCTTTCCTACCTTAGGCATGCTGTTCATCAAGCGCGCTCGCGCCACAATGAGCTTGCAAGCATCATCGAGACTCAAGGCCCCAGCGACACAAGCTGCCACATACTCGCCTACACTGTGACCGAGGACAGCAGCAGGTTCAACGCCCCACGACTGCCATAGCATGGCGAGAGCATACTCTATCGCAAACATGCAAGGCTGCGTGTAAGCTGTTTCATCCACCAAGGCTTTCTTATCGTCCGTAGGGAACATAATCGTTTGGATGTCCACATCCATGTGGGTGTTCAGCTTTGCCATGCAGTCATCAAGCCCAGATTTGAACGTCTTCGACGTATCATAAAGCTCTTTCCCCATGCCGGCGTACTGTGAGCCTTGTCCAGTGAACATAAAAACAACCTTGCCCTTGCCTTCGTCACGGCCCTTCACAAATGGCAGAGAAGCACCGCCATCTCCATTAAGCGACTTCTTCAGGCTTTCACCCAAGTCCGCGATGGACGAGCATGCCACCGACAATCTAAAGGGAAAGTGTTGCCTTCCAACACCAGCTGTGTAGCAGATGTTTTCGAGCGTTTCGTTTGTGCTGCTGAGGAAGCTCACATACTTCTCCGTCAACTGTTGTAGTGCCACGGCGGACTGGGCGGAAAGAGGCATGATGTGCAGCGGACGATCAACATCGCCAGTGGACATCTCTGCAGGGCGGTATTTCTCCACGATTGCATGCACGTTGCTTCCACCGAATCCGAACGAGCTGACACCTGCAATGAGCTTGCTATCCCCATACCCCTTCCAAGGGGTACATTCAGTAGGGATTGTTCCCCACCCGTCGATGTTAATCATAGGGTTGAGAGAGTTGAAATGCAGCTGTGGAGGAATCGTTTCGTTGGCCATGCAAACCATAATTTTGCACAGTCCTGAAATGCCAGCCGTGGCTTCCAAGTGACCAATGCTGGCCTTCACGGATCCCAAGACAAGCTTCTTTTCTGGAGTGCGTCCCTTTCCGTAGACGGAGCTGATTGCACCAACTTCAATGGGGTCACCCAAGGAAGTGCCGGTTCCATGGCATTCCATGTAGCTCACATCGTGCGGGTTAACGCCACCCATTTGTAAGGCTTCCGAAATGACCGCCTGTTGAGAAGGGCCGTTCGGGGCGGTCAAACTGTTGCTTCGTCCATCTTGGTTCGTAGCAGACCCACGAATGAGCACTTGAACGTTGTCCCCATCACGCAGAGCGTCGGACAAGCGCTTGCAGACAACCATTCAAGACCCTTCCGCCCTACAGAAACCATCTCCTTCAGCATCGAAGGTAGCACACCTTCCATTTGGAGACAGCATCTTGGCCTTTGAAAAATTGATGTATAGATCTGGTGCCAAAAGAAGGTGCACTCCGCCTGCGACAGCCATGTTGGTGATTCCATTCCGTAGGTCCATGCATCCGAGGTGCATTGCCAACAGTGCAGACGAGCAGGCCGTATCTACTGAGAAGGCGGGTCCCTTCAAACCAAAGGTGTACGAAATGCGGCCTGCAGCGACGGCATGACTGTTTCCGGTGCCATACAAACCGGTGTACGAGGTCAAGTCCCCACTTTTCGTTTCCAGCAGTTGGTAATCGGACGCACATAATCCAGTGTATACACCAGCCCGGCTTCCAACCAAGGTGTCGGGCGCAATGCCTGCCGCCTCGAAGGCCTCCCAAGTTACCTCCAGTAGCATGCGCTGCGCAGGGTCCATGAATTCAGCCTCGCGTTTGCTGATGCCGAAAAATTGGGCGTCAAATCGATCAGGCATGGTGCCCCATTCGAATTCCAAAAACCCACCGTTGTTCACAAACGCCTTTCCAGGTGCCTGCAAATCGTTGGGATCGTAAAAGTGCGGCTCCATAATCCATCGATCACTGGGTACCGGTTGCGTGCAGTCTTTTCCAGAGGAAAGGTTCGCCCAGAATTGCTCGGGTGTATTACCACCTCCTGGCATCCGGCAGGCCATTCCCACGATGGCGATCGGCTCGTCGTTGAGCTTCCCGAAGTCGAGGCCCTTTGAAGGCCCGGCAGATTGCGCACCCTCATCTTCAATTTCCAAGACTTCATCCAACAAAAAAGTTGTAAGAGCTTCAATTGTGGGATAGTCAAACAGCAGCGTGCCCGGCAGGTCCATGCCAACCAAATCCTGCAGTTCATTTTTCAACTCCACACTCATCATTGAGTCAAGGCCAAAGTCGGAAATTGCGGATGTGGTATCTACGACTGTGGTATCTGTGATGCCCAAGATTTCCATAACCTTTCCTTGGATCATGCCAGCAAGGACTGTTGCACGCTTAGCTGCAGGAACCACTTCCAACTTCTTGATGACAGCTTGCGCTGCGGCTCCGACATCCTTCTTGGCGGATTTCTTGGCGTTCTTCTTATCCGTCTCTTCAACCAGAGCGGCCAATAAAGAAGGTGGGGAACCTCCGAACTGCGGCAGGTACTTGTCCCATGAAATTCGCAGCACAGGGAATTGTGCAGCATTGTTAGTCACTGCCGTTTCCAATGCAGACAGGCCACTCTCGACAGGAATCATCTCCACGCCTATTGATGCCAGAGCCTTCGCCAACCCGACATCAGCAGCCATGCCGACCTCAGCCCAAGGACCCCAGTTGACACTCAAAGCTGGCAGACCTTCCGATTTGCGGCTGTGCGCTAAAGCGTCCAGGTAAAAGTTAGCAGCCGCGTAGTTTCCTTGCCCGATATTTCCCATCACGGAAGTCGCAGACGAGAACAAAATAAACTGCTCCACCGTGCTGATGTCTTTCGTGAGGTTGTGCAGGTTGGCGGCCCCGTCAATTTTCGATCCCAGCACCTTCTCAAAACTGTCCCACGTCATCTCAGACAGTTTTTTGTCATCAAGCACACCCGCAGAGTGCACAATGCCTCCCAGACGGTGACCAGAAGCTTGCACCGAATCGATCACCGCCTTGATCGAGTCGTAGTTACTGACATCTGCCGAAGCGATGGTGACGTTCACACCGGATTCCTTGAGGTCTGCCAGCAAGATCTTGTTGATTTCCGAGCTCGTCTTCCCGCTGCGGCTAGTCAACACAACGTGTGTCACGCCCTTCTTACCTAGCCACTTAGCCACCACTAGACCCAGCCCACCGAGTCCACCAGTGATAACATACGACAGGCCTGCAGTGGGCTTGAAGAATGATAGCTTCGGCTTCTTCCGGCGTGCCAAAGAGGTCGTCATGCGGCCTTCTTGTCTGAACAATACCTCGTCCGAGGATGCCTTCGAATTGAGTTCTTCAAACAACTTGTTTGCGGATTCTTCTACAGAGTTGATGTCGCTGAGGTCGATATGTCTGCACTGCAGCTCTGGGTATTCCAGGGCCACAACCTTCCTGAGGCCAACGACAGGCGACTGCCCGACGTTGATAGTAGTGGATTCATCCACAACGCACTGCGCATTTTGGGTCACAATGGCCAAAGTGCGGTCCAATGCCTTTACTTCCTCCATCGCTTGCACAAGATTCAAAATGCTGTGTGTGCCCGTTGCGTGGTTGGGCAATTGTGTTTTCTCGTTGACAGCCCACATGTGCACGATCTTCGTGCCGGCGGAACTAAAGCCATCCTCCTTGAGAAGCTTGACGTAATCCTCAGCAACCGACGGTCGCATGGTGATGGTGTCGCCCGAGCGAGAATATAATTCGCCCCCTTTGACGACGACCACCGTGTCCCCTGCACCCACCAATTTTTGGCTTAGAAGCTTTTGCACGCTTTGGTGTCCAAAGATAACCCATGCACTTGCTGCTTGCTCTACAGGTTCGATTTCAGGGGCTGCCACAACCTTCGGCTCGTAGTACCAATCGCTTAAGTCTTCCATAACAGATTGCATCAGCAGTTCCTTTCCTGCCTTCTTCACCCGGAAGTTCAACGCTTCCGCAATAACTTCGCCGTCTGTGTTAATAAGCCTCAAATCGGCAACCAACACATCCGCGTTACGGAGGTCTTGTCCTTCGTGCAACTTGGTGTGGCACCACAGATCCTGTTTTTGCGTAGTGGCGTACAAGTTAAACTTTTCCATGCCCAATGGCACGTACGATGTGAAGTCTTCAGGTGCGATGTCCCATGCCACCATCGACATGATAATTTGGATACAACAGTCGAAATACACAGGGTAGAGAGTGAAATCCTGTGCATGCGCTCCAGGGTCGGTCTTCAGTTTGCACAAAACCTCGCCGCCAGTCACGCACGTATCCTGTCTGTAGATTTGCTGCACCAACTGGAAATATGGCCCAAGCTCGTACTCACGCGCAAACATAAACTCGTAGAATGCTTGCTGGGTGATGTGGAAGCTCAACCTTTCCATAATCGACGCCGGTTTCTCGAGGGTAAGCGAGGCCTGTTCTGGTCCCTCAACCTTGAGCTTTCCAGATGCATGCTCTGTCCAAGAGTCTGAATCTGTTGCGTCTCCCTTTGGCAAAGAGGACAACTTAAACGAAGAGAGCCCGTTCTTCTCCTCCGCCTTGACGATCAGTTGCACCGTCTTTGCATCATCTCCCTGCAGCAACAGTGCAGCAGGGATGACCACGTCTTCCAACGATTGTGAAATACGACCTGACATGTTGATAGCGGCCTCAAGTGCCATACCAAGTTGGAACACAGCCGGGACAATACAAAGCGTGTTAATCACATGATCAGCCAAGACTGGCATAGACGCGCAGCTCATGTGAGAAATGAAAGCGGTGTCCGCAAGGAATGGAGAGGCAACCTTTTGACCCAGCAAGAGCGAGATCGGTTCAGAGACAAATTGGCTTTCTTCGAGCGCGGCTTGCTGAACGCTGAGACTCTGGCTGTCTTCGGGCTCCAGCCAAAACTCTTCGCGCTGGAACGGATATGTCGGCAGAATGTTGGCAATGTTCTTGAATTTGGTATCCTTGTTAAGAGCTTTCCAGTCCACATTGACGCCAAACACAGACATTTTTGCAAGACAGTTCAGAGTGGATTTCCAGTCGTCCGTCCTGTCACCCAGAGCTGGGAGGAACTGGACCTTCTTGAACCGCGCGTCCGACGTCAGAAGCTTACCAAATGCAGTGCTGATAGATGAATCCGCAGATCCCAACTCCACAACCACACGGCCTCCACACTGTACCACCATGCGAAGAGCAGCGGATACATCCTTGGACTTCTCCCCTAAGTTGGACAAGAAGTTCCTGTCGGTGGACGGGGCAGTCACAAGCTGGCCCGTTCTTGGGCAGATAAAGCCCACCGCAGGAGCATTGCACGTTTCGGCATTGACCCTTTTCCCACCGCGTAAGATTTCGAGGGCATCTTCAAGTTGGAGGATGCCGGAGCACACAGCAGCAACAACCTCTCCGACCCCGTCGCCCATGAGAATTGTTGGCTTGACTCCCCAAGACGTCCACATACAAAAGAGCGCATACTCAACGGCGAAAATGGACGAGTCCATAAAAGAAACGCTGCGTTTTTGGGTTTCTCCGAAAAGCTGTTCGGCGACGCCGCACTTTTCGATGGCGCTACGAAATGCAGGCTGGGTGTCATAAAGGTACTGGCAGGACATGGTGATAGCGTCAAGGGTCGCGGGGAAGACCATGGCGACGGCTCTTGACACGTCGCTGGCCTTTCCAACCTCGACAGACGCACCATCGGTATCCTTTCCAAAGGTCCTCAAACTCTTCACAAGGTCATCTCTCTTGCTGTCGTACGCATAGAACACGGCCCTATTCGCTAAAGCGGCGCGGCCCGTATTCACGGAGTAACACAGGTGCCCAATCGACACGGCCGGGTTTGCTTCAATGAAATCAGCGTATCGAGTCGTGAGTTTCTCCAAAGCCTTACCAGAAGTGGCAGACACCAACAGCACATTGCCGTCGTTTGGCGCTGCGGTTTCTGAGTGTGGAGATTTGGGTGCCGGAGCCTCTGCCACAACAATATGCGCATTCGTCCCTCCAAAACCGAAAGAACTGACACCAGCCACCTTTTTTGACTGCCCACTCGGCCAGTCAGAAGCGCTGGAGCTCACTGTCACGTTCAAATCCTTAAAATCGATAGAGGTGTTCAACTTGGAGAATCCGTAGGTGCCTGGAATCTTCGGTTGCTGTACTGCAAGAATGATCTTGATCAACCCAGCAATTCCAGCAGCCCCTTCAAGGTGGCCAATGTTGGACTTCACGGCACTCAGCACCACTCCTTGTCGGCGCGAGCGCCCTTCCGATAGCACGTCCACAAGTGAATTAGCTTCAATCGGGTCACCGAGCGGTGTGCCAGTGCCATGCGCTTCAATGTACCCCACATCGGCAGGAACGAGGCTACTGTCCACCAGCGCATCTCGGATCACCTTCTGTTGCGAAGGGCCATTTGGCACTGTCAGGCCGCTGCTGCGTCCGTCTTGGTTGATAGCGGACCCGCACAAGACAGCCAACACATTGTCGCCGTCTTCTTGCGCGAGTTGCAATGGCTTCAATACAACTGCGCCAACACCTTCACCTCTGACATATCCGTTTGCTGACGCGTCGAAAGAGTGGCAGTGCCCGTCCCGCGACAGCATACCAGCCTTTGCGAAATTCACACTTAAATCTGGCTGCAAGATTAAACTGACGCCGGCAGCAAGAGCCATGGTACATTCGCCATCACGAAGTGCCTTGTTCGCCAAGTGAATGGCCACCAACGAGGAGGAACATGCCGTATCTACAGCAAGACATGGTCCGTCGAATCCGAACGAATAACTCACCCGCCCCGCAATTACAGAGTTGGAGCTACCCGTACCAAAGAAAGAGTCCACCTTCTCCAAATTCAAGCGAGCCTTCAGAAGTTGGTAGTCGAAGGTAGTTGCACCAATGAAGACGCCGACATTGGTCTGCTCACTTGGATTTGGCGGATACCCTGCACGTTCAAATGCTTCCCAACTAGTTTCCAGAACCAGTCTTTGCTGAGGGTCCATGGAGACTGCCTCGCGAGGTGCAATACCAAAGAACAAAGGATCGAATGCCTTCACACCATCTATGAACCCTCCGACCTTCGAGTTAATGCGCCCCGGCTTGCCTTGCTCAGGGTCATAAAAATTTTCAATATCGAAGCGGTCAGACGGAACAGTGCTTGTGGAGTCCTTCCCAGCCATGAGATTCGCCCAGAACTGCTCGGGAGTGTTGGCGCCACCTGGAAGCTTGCAGGCCATACCAATAATAGCCGTTTGCATAGATTTTTCTCCGTGCGCTCTGGCCATAGCAAGAGGCCTTTCCACCGTTACGGTCTTGGGAGCGGCGACTTCAGCAGCAGCGTCCTTGATCTTGAGACCTGACAGCAGGAACGTAGCAATGGCAGACACATTCGGGTAGTCGTACGCCAAGGTGACCGACAGCTTTTTACCAATAGGCTGCCCCAGCATGTTACTTAATTCTCGAACCATCAAAGAATCCATGCCCATGTCGGTAAGTGGTTGGTGGATGTCGAAGTCAGAATCTGGGTCACGAACCAAGACGCGAATGACCACTTGTTTCACAAAAGCAATCATCACGTTCAAGCGGAGATCTTTTGGCGTTTGGCTCAGTTGCTTGAGGAGGGCGTTTTGGCCATCATCTTTGTTGGCTTTAGTGCGGCCGCCCAAAGTCGTGCGCTTCTTTGGCAACAGATCTAGCAGCAATGCAGGCGCGGCGTTGGCTTCGTGGAATTGTTTGCTGTATTGTCTCCACTTCACATCAAGGACCATGTAGTGCGGCTCTGAGGAAGACATGACTTGCTCCATAATGTCCATACCAAAGTCCGGTAAGATGGCAGAAATTCCATTTTCGGCCCACCTTGCCACAGCACTCTCGTCCGTTGAAGCTGCCATGCCGACTTCTCCCCACGGTCCCCAGTTGACACTCAACGCGGGCAGTCCAATAGACCTCCGATACGCAGCAAGGCCGTCCAAGAAGGAGTTCGCTGCGGCGTAGTTGGATTGTCCAAGGTTTCCAATGATCGCCGAAGCGGAGGAAAAGAGAACAAAGAAGTCGAGAGGCAGCAACTTGGTATGCTTGTGCAGAAGCCACCCTCCCGTCACCTTGGGTGCTAGCACTTTCTCGAATTGGTCCCAACTTTGTTCCGCGATCAAAGCATCTGAAAGGAATCCAGCCGCATGTTGCACGCCACGCAGCGCATATCCGGACTTTTCAATTTCACTCAGAACGGCCACAAGATCCGCCTCCTTGCCAATGTCGCACTTCAGTTTTAGGACCTTGCATCCAGTCGCTTCGATTTCGGAAATTTGTGCACCCGCGCTTTCACGGATCGAGCGACCCAACAAGACCACCTGCCCAGCACCACGATCTGCCATCCACTTTGCGGTCAGAAGACCAAGACCACCGAAACCACCAGTGATGAGGTATGAGCCGTCCTTGCGGAATGTAAGTGGGAAAGAGCATGACTGGGAAATGACGATCTTGCCCACGTGCTTAGCTTCTGCCATGAAGCGCCAGCCGCGGTGGGCCTCTTGCCACTTGAAGACCGAATGTGGGAGCGGTGCAACTGCGTTGCTTGCCAAGTGCGGAACAATCTCTTGGAGCAGTGTGCGAATCAATGGGCGATCTGTTTCCCACATTTGCACGAGGTCGAAATGGAAGAATTTCGTGTCCGCGCGATACTCCTTG
>Ga0075497_1042920_pt1 | contig 24479 bp, 1 predicted proteins | sample DEB08_RNA2_FD_73448 | JGI IMG/M metagenome (GOLD analysis project Ga0075497, IMG submission 73448) | Aqueous microbial communities from the Delaware River and Bay under freshwater to marine salinity gradient to study organic matter... | ecosystem: Environmental > Aquatic > Marine > Coastal...
AAAAAAACAAAGACGGTGAAGATGCTGTCGACCCTCCTCTCCATGGTGTTCGCAGCGGCTGCGCTGATGCTGCCTCCTGCTGCTCGTGGCGCGCTGACCCCAGTTCCTGGAGATGATTCAACAATGATTTTAATTAATTTTGGTCGATCGAATTATAAAATTGGTGGGACGCCGGTACCTGCCGGTATTGTGAAAGCGAATGGTCCAATGTTCAACAATGCTGCCAAGACGCTGGCAGTCTCATCGGACTGGATGCACGACTCCGGGAAAAAGTATGGCTACAACCACGACACGGACCATCCAAAATACGGTTGGTCTGGTGGTGTTGATTTAAATCCTGACGTAGATTTTGATCCTCAGGCGAGCACGAGAGACACGGACTGGAGATACGAATGCGCAGTGAAATTTCCAAAATCAAAAAAATTTGAGGTACAAGTTGAGAAGGGCGTTTACCAGGTGGAAGTAACGTATGGCTCGCGCGCGACCGACTCGGCCTCTGACATTAAAATTGAGGGCTACAGTCCCGAGGAAAAAGGTGTCCAATCATTAGTGGTGTTAGCAAAAGACAAGTACGAAACAAGAACGTACGTCGACGTCGAAGTGACTGACGGAAGAATGACCTTTTCATTAACAACGCATGGACAAAAAAAGACACATGTTATGTTTTTAAAAATTGTCAAGGGCTTCCAGACGTTTGAAACCGAATTTGACGGTACCAGTTTGGTTCAGGCGGCCAAGTGGGACGGTTCTCAAATTTCTGGTTGGAGACGCCGCCCCCGCGGTGGTAGTTGGTCCGAGATGACCGTTGGATACGTCATGTCCAGCTCGAGTTACTACAACGCCGACAGCAACAATCGTATGTACGGCATGTGGGGAGCTAATATGGTCGATCGAGTGGAGCGCACGTTTAAGATGCCCGAGCACACGGTAGTTCGCATCCAGCTTCGGTATTTAGCTGCCGATTCGTGGGATGGATCGGAGCATGCTTACATCGATGTGGATGGTGAGAGTGTTTGGAAAACGAGTGAACTACACCCAGGCCAGTATTGCGACGGAGGTTTCGCGACAATGAACGCTTACAACTTGTACAATCCATGGGCAGGATACAATCGCTACTCTGGCTACTCTGACAAGTGCTTTTTCGACGTCGATCTAACGATACTGCACAAAAAGCAGAAGCTCACGCTCGCCATTGGCTCCACCATTGATGGCAGCAGAGGTGATGAATCATGGGGCTTTGATGACCTCGTCGTATCATATCACGCAGCGCCCGAGACGTTCGCTTCGAAACCAGCAATTAATTTTAATTACGGAAGTCCCATCTCGACGGTGATGTCCTTCGTCGACGACAACGAGCTGACGTTCCAGGGCGATGTTGTTGGTACGATGGACAAACTTGGTGGTGGCTTTGGCATCACGACTAAATCTGGTGAAAATGCAGGGCAAGTCATTTCAACCTCAAAAGCTTCCGTTACCATGACGGAAAAAGGTCATTTTTGGAAATCGACCGACGGAGGTGCGATGAACTACGTCGTACCAATGCTAGCAGGAGACAAAGTTGGGATCGAGGCCATCTGTGCGGAAGCCGAGGAATCACATGCCGGTGCTGCAGCAGATGGTGGTTCTAGTCCAGGTGGAGATATTAACAAAATTTTCAAATCACCAACGACGTATGGTTACGATTTTTTTGACTATGATAATTTTGACGATCCTACAGGTGAAGGAAGGTACGATTTATGGAGCACACGAAACGGTGGTTATCCAAGTATCAAATGCGACGATCCAGCGGCACCAGCATTCCATGGTCCGTGCTGCCAGGAGCAGGTTTCTAGCTGGGGGACTAACTGGGAGTGGGGAACTAATCGTGAACCAGCCTCTTCTCTTTCCGGTCAGAGATCTGATCGTATGACGATGACTGATTTTCCGTACCTGTGCATGGCGTACCGAGTTCCAATCGGTTCGCGAGCCAACTTTTTGATCCGTACTCAATATGGTTGGAGGAGTCTACCGCTGTCCGCGTACACCAATGGCTACGCAAAATTAGGAGACTTTAATCGAGGACTGTATGATACTGGCCTGCAGCCTGATGGAGAGTGGCACTACGACTGCATTGATTGGAAATCACAATTTGATGGCTTTATAGGTAATACAGCCACCAAATGGGTGTACGGAATGATATGGTACTGGGGTGGAACCGGAAAATTTTGGATTGATCAGCTGGTCATTTCAAAAACACCCGTTCCACCAAAAATGTACATGAAGGCACTGCTTGCACCGACGCCTTTTCTTCGTATGAAAGTTGACGGTGTCAAGCCAGTGATTACGTACACGTATGGTTTGGATAAAAATGATGATTCTGCTGTAGTTTTGACACAGAATCAAGGAGGAGGACGACCAGCGAACATTCCAGAGTTGCAGTACACGAGATACGACACTCTTTGTTGGATGCAAGGCATTGTCGAGCAAATTGGTGAAGACAGATGGAATCAGTGGACCATACGTTGGTTGACTACCCATGAGTGTTCATGGCAACGCACTCCTGGTGCTAACCGCAGAATTCATCCAATCATGATGGCCAATGGCGTGCCAATGAGATGGGACACGTACGGTCATTATCTGTACGGCATCAAAGATTCAGGCGCCTACGAAACAAAATGGGGCTCCACCAGTGGAATGAACTGGAGAACCAGTTTGGCAAGTGGAGATGCCAACGCGCCCTACGTTGACTTTCTGAATGGAGCCAACCACTTCGATAGCAGCTATCTCCGTCCGTCGCAGTACAAGGTCCCAGACGACACTCTCTGCGTCGTCGAAGGGATGATGAGAATCGTTGTTGCGAATGCTAAGGACGTCAACAAGCCGCAGTTCAATTTGAAAGAGTGGTGCCGTCCTGATCGTCCAATTCTATTTAATTTGAACAACCACGAAAACTCACCTGGTTTCACAGTCATGCCCAATGGCGACGTCGTGTTCTCTGGGGACGGGCGTATTGTTCATACCTTCCTAAGTCTTCAGGGAATAACGTTTGATACGGTGCCAGGTTTCCCGATTCTTGATTTTGGTCGCTACTTTTCCTCGACAACGTACAGAGCAGAATCAATGTATCCTGGGCGGGCACCGAAAGGTGAGTGGGAAGTTACGACCGAGGGAGAGAGTGCGTCACAACGAACGAAGGTTCTTGGTGACCTTGCTCAGTGGTACGAAGAGTATCCAGAAGTGAGCGATGCTCTGGCATGCTCTGAAAAATGTGGTAGCACCAGCGACTGCGGAAGCTTCACTTTCGGTGCAACCAAAAAATGTCGTGTATCCACGTGCGCTGCCCGCGGTCGGAAGTGGGATTTGAGTGGTGGAAGTGGAGGCACAGCAGGTCAAACACGGTACACGGCTCAAGATGGCACCATCGTTAACACGTTTTGTGGGACATACAGCAGTGGCAACAATTTCCATATCTCAGGACTGTTCGACAACTCGTTCGTTGACGGAACAACGAGCCAACTTGGGCAAAGAGTATGGCCTACTTCTGCACTCAATTGTCGTTCCACTACATATCACACGTGCTACTGGCTCGCTGCATGTGGCAACGGTGATATAACTATTACTTTTCCGGAGGAACGTGAGGTTGGTGAGATTGTAATTCATCCGTATGGGCGTCCTGATGGTCGAAACAACTTCATCGTTTACTACAAGGACGGCAGTGGTAACTGGGTGGACGTCAGCGGTGGTGAGGTTGATGTACTATCGTACGGAATTGGAGACAGTTGGTCGTCGAAGTCTGTTACTAGTGGTGCTAGACTACCTGTTCGAGCCAAGGAGTGGAAAATATGGACGAGAAAATTATCATCTTACAACGTTTTGGATGAAATTTCTTTCTATCGTCCGGCATCCGTTGATGGTTGCGAGGAGAGGAAAGTCAACGGACTGATCAGTTCTCCTCTCATTGGCCAGCATGTCCTCCCTCCATCGTGTGTATTCCCATACAAGTACCAAGGAACGTCGTATGATGGTTGTACGGTCATCGACAACCAGCAGGGACGATCGGCGTTTGGCTGTTCACACACTGCTGTCTACGCCAACGGTGCACTTGGTGACACGTGGTCCCAGTGCGTGTACGATTACTATGACGAGAGCGGAAATGACGTCAAAGGTGAAATTCACACTTTTCTTGATTCCGAGACAAGAAGTGAAGCCAGTGGACTTCGAATCCAAAAATTGAGAGTCAATGTAAAGTGCAAATCGAAGGACATTGATCTTGCTCGTCCAGCGGGTCAGAATGTGGAGAGTCTAAGTGCGTGCACACGTCTGTGCGCAAATAACGGGAGATGCAACTACTTTACGTATGGTGTGGCTGATAAAAAATGTGTTGCTGAAGTGACAGACGATGCCAGCTGTTCGGAAGGTTTTGAAGCGGCAGCCAACACTGATTTTTACGAATTGATTTCAGCTGACTCGGCATCGCAGTGGCGTCCTCCCTCGTACAAAGTTCATGGCAACAAAATTTGTGTTGTGACTGGCAGAGTATACTCTGTCGACGAAGATACAAAGTGGGACGAGGAGACTGTACTGACGCTTCCTCCACTTTGTCGTCCATCCATGCGATTGGTCTTTACAGTACGTGCTGGCAACATCGCAACGCCATCACGAGTAGATGTACTGCCATCTGGAAGAGTTGTGTGGATGAAGGGTGAAAGTCCGTGGTATTCTGGTGGCTGGCTTCAGCTTGATGGAATCAGCTTCGGAACTGCAGCCGCCGGCAACATCCTACCAATTCCACGGTCAGGCTGGAACAACTACATGAGAGTCAAAGATCAGTTCTCCAACTATCGTGCCATCAAAACAAAAGTTGACGATGGAGCTGCTCCGTTCATCGTCACTGGACCAGATGAAAGGGAAAGTGGAGTCGACACGTCCAAGGCTACGCAGGCAATGCAAGCAGGGAAAGCAGCTGTTCTTGTGACGTCAGAGGATGTTGTACCAAACAACATTGCAGGATTAGACACCATGGAACTTCGTGATGGTGTTGAGCTTCCAACCACCTGGACGTTGGACACTTACATTAAGCTTCCACTGGCTAGATCCAACGATCGATCAGGTTACCGTGCACTCTTCGCTGGTGTTGGTGCACCTGGTGCCGACATGGGTAACTACCATGCTGTTGTCAAAATGAAAGCCACAAGCGCTGAAATAGGTGTCTATACCAGTGGCTTCGGCGCTTCTTCTGATCCTGCTGGCAACCCTTGTGTTTCCGGGACATTCTATCCATCTGGACTTGACATGGAAGACAAGAGTATTTTTGCACAGCGAGATGGTGTCTTCTTAAACCAGTGGTATCGATTGACGATCGTTGGCACGAATGGTGAGGAGCGCTTCTACGTTGACGGTGCTCTTCGTGGTGTTTCCAAGTGTCAACTGACTAGCGAGCTGAGTTTTGTTGGCAACTTCATCCCAAGTGACTTCAACTCGAAACCAATTAAAGGAGGTGGCGAGCAGCCATGGGGTATATTTGCTTTGGCGAGAATTTACAGCGAGGCTCTTCTGCGTGAAACAGTAAACATGCTTGTTGCGTTTGGACCCACTTCGGCTTGTGATTTGGGTTGTGAAAAAACGCCATGTGCTGAGCTCACAATCTCAAAGTCCTGCAGCGTTGCTTCCTCGTCTGACTCGGAATCCTCTGATAGTCAGGAAAGCCAGCAGAGTGGTTCCACTGACGAGCTATCCATGGATGATGCTGCTGAGGGTTCGATTAATGCTGAAGGTTGCATTTGGAGTGATAACCAGGTCAGTGTCCGTTCTGAAGAAGCAGGGGAGCTTTGGGTTCTGCACGAAAGTTTCCATGTCATGGGCAAAACTCAAATAGATCTTCGTTCGCTGCTCAATCAAATTGTTAGCCCCACAGCGAATGTCGTCTGGGATGTTGATACTCCTGCTGGCTCAAAGCATTCAACATCGTTTTTTATTTCAATTGCTGTTGGTTCTGCATTGAATCTCATTGGTGTGAAGGAGCTTTCAGTGGCAGAAGGTTTCAAGTACAGAGTTTCCGCCGACATCAAATTCAAACAGGATGATATTTGCGCCAAGACTGCTACTTTCGGATGGAAAATTGGATCGAACGCTGTTGCTGGATGGGGTGAAAATAATCCCATGAAGAAGCACACATGGTACTCAATGGTTCATGAGTGGGTGAGTTCATTCAGTGGAACCGAATCGGTTGAACTTTTGATGGAGGGCTGCCAGGCTGGTGCCATGCTCAACGTTGCTTCTTTTGATGTACGTCAGTGGACCACATCGATCACTGTCGAAAAACTTTTAGTACAGGAGGGTGTCGCCACAAGATCATCTGACATTCCAAGAAGTATTTTTACCACAGCTGGAGATCAGTCTGGTGAGACTAACATTGCCATTGTCAGATCACCCGTGCCAACCTACTTAAAAGCCACAATGTCGCAAACGACTATTATGGACAACCAACGAAACATAGCAGGAGACATTGTACAAAAAGACACAAGATTTTGCGAGCACTCGGAATGGATTCTTCCAACACCAGGAATGGCATTCACTGGACCAGCGTACAGTGGTGCCACAATCATCGTTTCAACAACAGAAACAATGAGCTCAGTAAGGTTCCGTGTCTACGATGATAACACTGTGGACGAGGATGAGAAGCCTCTGGTGTCATCCTACGAAGATGAAGACTACTATGTAGAGCCTGGGAAAATGTTTACTTTCAAGCTCGACAATCCGCTGGCTCGTGTCATTGCTATTTACGCAGACGGTCCAATCATTGTCGTCTCATCCCAATTGAAACCGGGTGCCGGTCATGAGTACGAGTACACGTTGCAAAATGGTGACAAGAAGAAAATTTCGTACACCATGGACAACGGTGCCGTCGTTACTCAAAAAGATGAGTTTTGTGGATCGAAAATGGAAGCTTTCCGACCTCCAAAAGATTACGCTTTGAAAATATTGTTGCCAAAAATAAGAATGAAAGGGTTGCTCGACGATATGAGAAAGAGGCAGGTTTCAGGCCTTAATTTGTTCATTGATACGCCCGTTCTTGTTGGGGGACAAGTTGTTCCAGTGTATAACATAGATCCGAACTTTGCGAATGAGCAATTTACAACGCTTGAGTTTTCTAAAGCGAAGGGGTTGGAAGAGTTGGAAGATCTGCGTTTGGAAGGAGTGTGGACGACTGAACGTGAAATACTTGAGAAAGAACTGAAGAACAAAGTCATAATACTGCTCAACATGCAGGGTGGAGACTCCATTAATCCACCAGAGTGGAAAGCTGACAAACAAGACAACACTGGAGGTTCCATGAAACTTGCATGGTGGTACGAGGACGAGCAGTTTGATACATCAAAGGTTGCAATGTTCCACCTTATCATCGACGAATGGGACAAAAATAATATTTTGTGCGAAGAATACGAAAAGGAAGATCGAGGTTGTTGGAAACCTATCAAATCATGCTACACTACAGACTCGTACGATGAGACTGGTGTTATTTACCGAGGTTCAAAAACGGAAGATGCAAAATGTGTGTACGACAAGTACAGAGGTTCCGAGGCCAATAACAAGGATCAGGGTGCTGGAGACGAACGCCATTGGTCAATGATTGTCTCACGTCTCACTAATCAAACGGACTATCGCATTCAGATAATGGCCGTTGGTCACAAGGACGCAACAGCGAAGGACTGCATTATGGAGAACATTGGACCAGCTCACTGCGTTGTCGGACCACCAGGTTCGTACAAATACTACGAAACATCCAGACCATCGAAACCAAGCCAGCCTCTCAACGTTGCGCTTGTGAGTTCGTCAGAGATGGGTGGCTCCGTTCAGTTTACATGGAATGATCCAGTCGATTTTGGCGGTGGCGATCTTTCTCATTTTTACATTTACGCATTTGACAACAAAACAACACCCATTGCGAGCACAATTTACTACGCAGATTCTCTCATTCCAAATCAAGGGCAGATTGACAACCCAATGAAAACTGGGCGAGCTGTGATGCTTGAAGGGTTTACAGATTATTCAGTTACCGTCGCCGCCGCGAACATGGCTGAGTGGTGCTTCGGTGCAGGTCTTTCTAGCGAATCGCGACAAGCAACAACAACGTATTATCGGGCGCCAGAACAAATTCCTGAAGCTCCAGGTCTTTTCAACCCAACTGGTGGTTCCATGGAAGCAGACTGGGGTGGTTTCTACCTCCAAGAGCGCGTAATTGAAGATCCTAAAGACAAGGACAAGACCATCACAGTACGAATGTCCTCACCGCTGGACAGCGGCGGGTGTCCTCTTACAAGTTATGCTGTTGTTGGTACGTACGTCAGTCCGACACTTTTGAGCACAGTGCCGCTGCATTCCTGGGTTGACTTCCGTGGTCCCAACAACATTGTCGATCGCATGCACGATCAGGATGCTTCGGGCATTGCTGTCGTGGGCCAAAGCGATTCGGGTACACCTACGCTGAAAGCCTGCGGCTCTGTCCTTCCTGGCGTTTCAAACTATGGACAATTTGACAAGTCTACTCACGTTGAGGTTCCCATTGATATGTCAAATCACGGACCACAGAACACGTTGGGAGGTGCAGCAGCTGCTGATGAACCCAGTTGGTACTACACATTAGTCGGTAAGACAGAGTCGATATCAATCTCTGCTTGGGTCAAACCAACAGAGTCTACCAACGCAGAGCGCGTCATTGCTTCCGTTGGAGATGTCATTAAAGAGAAAAATACGGAACATCCAATCGGTTGGTCAGCCATTTTAAAAATGCGCAATTCACGTCCAGAATTTGTCATGCCGACAGACAAAAAAGGAGTGTCGACTTCAGTAGTTTCCGGTGCAGCTCTTGTCATTAATGTTTGGACGCACGTTGTGGGTGTCTACAGTGGCGGTTGCGCAACTCTGTATGTCAATGGTGATTTCAGCGGTGAAGTTTGTCCGCAGTTGAAACGTGGGGAAGAATCGTACAGATTCCACAAAGTGAAAAGTGCAATTGAAAACGAAGCGAAAACTCTTCCCATCCCTTCTGCCAAGCTGTACATTGGAGCAGCACCTGGCTGTGACTCAAAATCTGCTGAAGGGGAAGGAACGCTATGCCCATCAATGGATTGGAGTGGATCGCGCTGGGTTGGCTACATTGCCGACGTGCGAGTCTACGATGCTGCCATTGAAGAGGAAGAGTTGCATGATCTTCAAGTGAGTTGGTATCCAGATGAAAGACTTCAATATAATCATCGTAGCGGGGTGGTGACAGCTGTTCCTATCGAAGATTTTGAGTACGCGACCAGTCCCGCTCGCCTTGTCGGAAATTTAAAACCAGAAACTACTTACCAAGTCGGAGTACGTGGTCACTCCTTTGTGCCACCAGGTAACAAGCATTTAGTATTGACAGCTCATGATGACAGCAAGTTTGACATTACTTTTAATCCTGGTTTTGACACCAACCCAACGTTGAACGACGAGGCAAAAAATCCTGATCGTGGGGTGACAATTTCATTCTTCATGAAAGTTACCAAGAATTCTAATGCAATTTGGACTTTCCAAAACTTCATGGTTCTCGTGGATGAACAGGGAAACACAATTTTGAAGTTAGGTTTAGAGTCAAGCACACAAATGACCGTAGCAAACTCACAGGGCTCACCGCTGAAAGGAAGCTCCTCACCAGTTGGTACTTGGAAGTTTGACGAGTGGGCTAACGTAGCAATTCAAATGAAACATTTGAACCATCACACTGCCTCTGCTACCACTACCATTGAGCTGTATGTCAATGGTTATCTCGTACAGTCTGGTGAATTAAGCAGCGTTCCTCTTTACAAATGGGATTTAGCAGAAAAACCTACTGGTTGGAAGTCTAAAATTGGTGGGATTAAATTTAGCAACCCGATTCCATACAAACGTGCAACCATCTCAGTTGATGGAATTCGTGTCTTGCGTGGTGAGGGTGTTGATCGCACGTTGATCCGACGTCTGATGCGTGAGAGCCCACTGCAAATTGCACACAAGTACATTGAAAATAACGAAGCTTGGGATGGTTTCACTCTTGGGTGGACTTGTTTCTCACAGCTGACTTTTGAAGATGGCCCGTACTCTTTGGATGCTACCGAGTTGACAGAAAATATTAAGACAAAAGCTGCGTACGTCAAAAGTCAGACAGCACAAGGCTCCGCAGCTGTCATCACAACAATCTCCTCAAAACATGCGAGAGTTGATTTTTCAGATCGTGGCGTTGCTCTCCTCAGTCCAGCATCAATATTGGGCACACGCGAACCAAGTCCACCATCTGCACCGACTACACCAGTTTGTGTTCCACGTTCCAACAAACACGGTTGTGATATTTTTGAAGATATGGTCATTGATTGGTCGCATCTCTCCTTGGATTGGGGTGGAATTAGTGGTAGAGAGCCAACGAGTACCACGAAAGAAGACGGAACTGAGGGTGAACTCGTGTATCCATCTATTTCTATTTGGCACATGCCAGCCGAAGGTGGTGGATTTCTCATTACGTCCACCTCAGCTGCCCACATTGACATCAAGAATAACGCTTTTCAAGAAGTTTTGGGCACTGAAGCTGTGAAATCAATTTTTACCGTGGCAAATTCGGGTACAGTTGGGACGTATTTCAAAGCTGAGAATACAGAAATTAATGTTGGAGGGTGGACGTTTAAAAATGACAAGTGTGATGCTGGTATTGTTGTCGCTGCGAAAGGTTGGCAATCTCGTCAGCGCGCAAGCTATATGCTGAAGCACTCAGGGCGTGTAGCCTACATCAAGACGCCAAATAATGACAATTCATGCCGCATCACATCGCTTTCAGCCACAACATTGCTGCGTGATCGCATTTACACTCTCACTGTTGAGGTTGGTGGCATGGACAGTAGCACTGGGTACCATGTGGAAGCTTACGACGAAACGAATAATGTTGTACTTGGAGCCCTTGCATCGCATGAGAGCTCGAATGCGCCACTCGGAAAACCGGTACGAAATGACATTCCAATTGTTTTGAATATTGACTTTGACATGCGTGATTTTCCTGAATCTGTAGGTAAAGGGTTGGCTATTCGTTTGATGCACGACGGACAGACCGATGGAGTGTCTCACTATCACAAAGTTAGTCTTCTTGTTGGACCAGGTATGTCAGCTCCCATTCCAACAAAAACTGACGAAACTGGGAGTGTCGTAGCAAACTTGACAGCTCTCGCATCTGAAAGTGAAAAGTACAAAATAGTAATGCAGCTCAGTACAGCAATCGGTGAATCTACATTTTCACCAATACACGAAATGGGCGATGATCCTATTCCGATCGGACCTCCTGATCCACCAATGTTTTTCACTGGGAAGTGGAAAGACAACTCACCAATGTATATCGTCAGACAAGACACCTATCGTTTGTCGGGTGATGCCTCGCAGTACGCTAAAATTACGCTTCAATTTAAAACAATGGGGGCAGCAAGTGGTGGTACTGGTGGAACAATTCAAGACATCGGTCTAATTTTTGAGGGCGAAAATATTAATTGCAACCTTACATCTGCCGATGGTAGCAAAGCGTACACTGTGGGCGGTGACAATATTTGGGTCGGAAGCAGTCTCCGGCCAGTCGATTTAAAATCAACAGCCACCGCCAATTTTGAGGTTGACCAGACGCAAGTAGAGGCTGGCACTCAGTTTGAGCTGAAGGTTCCGATCAAAAAATTGTACACGATCCAGCTGATGTCGTATAACGAAGCACATATGTCAAAAATTAGCAAAGCCATCGTGTTTGAATCACCTGGCAACTGTCCAGAAGTTTTTGAAGGTGAGTTTTGCAACGAGCCAGTCGTTTGCCCAGCTTCTGAGCGTAGTCTTCTGTGCACTCAAATTTTGCCGGTATCTCTGACAATGACTGGCTTCACGAAAGAAACTTTCAATATGAAGTTGTACTTGAGTGCGCAAGCTAAATTTTTAGGTGTGCCTATCGAAGACGTGAGTGCGAATAGAGATCCTGTCTGGGTTGATTCAGGCAAGGCAACCATTTCTTTTGAAGTATCTTGCAGTAAAGGTGAGCTTGATAGACTCAAAGTACGAATCGCATCGTTGAAAAATCCAGAGCAGCGTCCTGTCGTCTCTAAAATTACATTTCCTGGTACGAAAGGAACTTTTGACAAGACATCTTTCATCAAAGGTTATGCCAGTTATGTCAATGTGGCTGCTGACAAGGTCAACGTAGAAGTCGTTGACAAGGAATGTGATAATTGCGGCGCAAATCGAGAGGTTGAATTAACCATCACAGTGATTGCGAAAAACGATGAGGAAGCTGAAATAATTCGAGCGCGAACTGCTGCTCTGTACGGGCCTCAATTTCCGGCAGTCAGAAGTTCAGTTACGCTGACTGGATTGAAAGGCGGTGAAATGACAGTAGAAAAGGCGCAAGCCGTCCTTGCAGCACAACTTGGCGTGTCTCCAGCTTCGAACGTTCGCATTATCAGTGTTGGAACTGGTGACAATCCAACTATTGAGTTTGAAGTCCTCAATCTTGCCGCGGACAAAGTGGACGCAATGAAAATTAAAATCGTTGCTATCAGCACGACAGAGGGTTTGCAAAATTTAAATTCAACACTGATAACGGTAGGCATCAAAAAATATGCGTCTGAGGGTAGTTTAACAGTTGCGCAACCAGTAGTTGCTGATGTGCCTTCACCTATTTCGAGTTTAGCAGCATCAGTAAACACTGAACTAGCAAAGCCAACGGCAGTCAGTAGTGACATCACACTCACAGGTCTGAAAGCCGGTGACATTACAAAAGAAAACGCGCAAATCATATTAGCAGCACAGCTCGGTGTGTCTCCAGCTTCTAACGTTCGCATTATCAGTGTTGGAACTGGTGATAATCCTAAAATTGAATTCCAGGTCGTCAACCTAGACACGGACAAAGTGGAGGCGATGAAAACAAACATCGAATCTATCAGCTCGGTTGAGGGTAAAACGAAATTGCAATCAACATTAACGACAGTAGGCATCATATCGACAGTGGGTGCAATTGCAACACCGGTTCCTGCTGATGTAACAAAAACAGGTGTCAAAATTATTAATCCCGACGCGATTGTTACGAGTGCCGATTCAGCACCGACGATCAGTCAAGGTCCGTTTGAACAGTTGAAGCAGAGCATTTCACAATCGTACGTTGAATCGAACCAACCAGATCCGACCGCTCCCAAAATTTCATCTTCAATCACACTGACTGGATTGAAAGACGGTGAAATGACGGAAGAAAAGGCGCAAGCAGTTCTTGCCGCTCAACTTGGCGTGTCTCCAGCTTCTAACGTTCGCATTATCAGTGTCGGTACCGGTGACAATCCAAAAATTGAGTTTGAAGTTCTATCCGTCGACAAAGACAAAGTAGCAGAAATGCAAGCGAAAATCACCACGATCAGCTCCGACGAGGGAACACAAGCTCTTCAAGCCAATTTGGAGACTCAGGGTATTGTCACACAATTGGGTAAGCTGACAACACCCGTTGCCGTTCAAAAGGAGGCCATGTCAGAACCTGAAGTGGCTAAACCAGAGGTTGTCTTTGTGCCAGGAGCACCAGCAGAATCTGATGTTGTTGTGATGAAAAGTGCTGCTGACATAGATGCAAAATTGCTGGAGCTTTCCAGCAAAACAAAAATTAGTTCATCTATCACGCTGACAGGTCTCAAATCTCAGGACATTACGCGAGAAGAAGCCCAAGCATTTTTGGCAGAATATTTAGGAGTCAATCGAAAAAATATACAAATAACGTCGAACTGGGAAGGTGCAACGCCAGTAGTTAACAAAGTTCAGTCCGAGGTAACATTCGCAGGATTAAAAGATGGTGAGATGACTGCAGAAAAGGCGCAAGCCGTACTTGCTCGACAGTTCGGTGTGTCTCCAGCCTCTAATGTTCGCATCATTAGTGTGGGCACAGGCGATAATCCAACAGTCAAATTTGAAGTCATGGGTTTGAAAGAAGTAGAGACTGCTGCGATGTCCGCCAACATTACAAGCATTGGCAGTGCCACTGAAACAGCAAGGCTGCAAACATACTTGTCCGATGTTGGCATTACGTCAAGTATCACTAGCATTGCTCAGCCAACCACGTCCGTGCTCATCAAAGTTCAATCAAGCGTAACGTTGACTGGTATTGGTGGCACAGTGACGGAGGCGGGTACAAGACGGGCACTGGCAGCAACATTGGGTGTTTCAGTTGATTCCATTACCATTGTCAGTGTTGGTTCTCCACCAAATCCTAAAGTTGAGTTTACGATCGACACGGACAAGATTAAAATTGCTGAGCAAATTACTAAGTTGTCAACTTTGTCGACAACAGCTCGGGAAACTTTCAGCACAAGACTGAGTGAGTTCAATACGAATAGCACAGGCACTTTGAGTTCTTCCATGCCAGCCCCAGTCAGCAGCGAGGTCAAAGAACTACCACCGACCATCGAATTTGAAATTTCTACCACAGTTGGTTCTGGTGTGACTGAATTGAAAAATAAACTCAGTGCAGTTGCGTCGTCTAGCACTGCCTTAAAATCTGCATTGACAGCTGCTGGAGTCGATGGTACGGCTTTGGGTGTTGTCCAACCACCTGATGAAACGAAAGAGATTGACACGCCCATGATTTTGATGATAGCACCACCTGAGTTGGTTAATGGAGTGCGTCCAACCATTAAAAAATGTGCCATCGACAATACTAGACCAATGATTCTTCGTGGAATGAAAGGTAAGGCCAAAGACACGGTGCTAGAATGTGATCAAGCGTCAAGAGACCAAAGCAACATACTATCACACAAAATCACGATCACAGGCGGAGCGTTGACCAAATTGGAGTCGCGTCAAAAAATTGCAGTCTATTTGAACATTCCAGTGTCGCTAGTCTATGTGAACGAGATTTCAGAAGGTAACAATCCGACAGTCAGCTACTGGGTGAAGTCCAACAGTACTCTTTTAGATCAGGTGAAAATTACAATAGCACAATCAAATAATGCAGGGTACACGAAAGTTGGAGAACCTGAAGTCTTACCACAACGTGCGATGCTTGACATTTCCGTAAAAAGAATGGACATTATGAGTTTGACACTCAAAGGTTCATCGGTTTCGCAAGAGGGGGGTGGTATTGTCAACGTCAATATTGGATCCACTGTCTTCATCAGAGACGTCACAATCATCGGCGGTCGCACACAAAATGGAAACGGAGGTGCCATTAATATTGAGAGCGGTGCCAACTTCAGCGCCGAAGCATTGACGATCAAAGGATCCAGTACTGAAAGTGGAAATGGTGGTGCTCTTGCTTGCTCGGGAACCTGCACTCTACGCGGTGGATACAATTCATTTTCGAATTGTAGTGCAGTGAAAGGTGGTGGTTTTGCCGTAACGAGTGGTGGAGTGATGAAAATTACAAACAGGCCGGCGACTTCAAAAACTAATGAGGAGTACGCAAATTTTCAGCTCGAAAAAAATACCGCGCAAGACGGTGGTGGCGTGTACCTTGAGGGTGGCACGTCTCTGATTGTGCTTGGAACTAATGCCAGGATGGAAGTAGGCTTCAACTCTGCTGATAATGGTGGAGGCATGTATGCAGTGAACGCATTGATTGAAGCTAAAAATGGTGCTACGTTATCGATTACGAACAACAGAGCCCAATATCATGGTGGTGGTTTGTTTGTGTATCGTTCGAATATTTACTCTGTGACAGTCCAAAATAACTATGCGTTCATTAATGGTGGTGGTTTCTACTTCAGTGACAGGGAGATAGGTCAATCATTTGAAGCGGCTGATTCTGAGATCGTAATGAGAGATGTGATTTGTAATGGTAATTATGCTGGCCGAAACGGCGGCGGTATCTTCATCCTCGATCCCGCCGGACTGAGCTTATTTAGCAGCAACATCAAAACTAACATTGCCAAAATTAATGGTGGTGGTATTGCTATGGTGTCGCTGCAGTCTGTGACTTACGTTGTGTTGTTGAAGTTCCGGGAAAACTCTCAAATTTCAAGCAACAAGGCCATTTATGGCGAAGGTGGGGGTTTATACTTCGTTGGCTCAGCAGGAGGCAACATTGAAAAAACACAATTAGACTTCGGAAAAGTGACCTTCATGTCCAATCTCGCACCAATTGGCGGTGGAGTCAGCATCATGAACTTGGTCGTTCTTTTTGAAGCAGCTACCAACATTGAGAAAAACACGGCATTCTTGGGAGGTGGTCTTTCTGTAAACAATATTGAAATCAGAAGTAAGTCAGCGGGTAGTGAAAAGTTAGGAGTTTTTGACAACCAGGCTGTGGCGAATACGATTACCTGGGATCCGCCGACCAGTTGGATTAAAAATGCTCCGAAGGTAGGCAGCACAAATACAAACGTGGGCGATCCTTGGATCAGAGGAAACAAAATTGACTGCATGTCATCTTCTTCGTGCAGTGGAAGGTCCATCAGCACCATGAAGTTCCAAGGTACTGAGTTTATTACTGCAAGTAGAGCCGATGGCCAAGATATTGTTGAAGGATACAACTCGAACGGTGACGGTGGCGGCCGCCGCCGTTTGGGAGCGGAAGAGGAAGATTGGGTCAAGGATCTTACTGATAGTAACTTGAAAAAACTCATAGTAGCAACATTGATGGGACCCGCTCCCGGGCCCATGGATGATAATGCCGAAACATCATACAGAGTCAAGAAAGATTCGTTCACGTCAGGCATTACGGTTCTCAGCACAACGTACGACGAGGACTCCAGATCAAAGAAAGTCGTATTCTCTCACCCGGGACTTTCTCACAAAACAAATTTTGATAAGTTAGGAAGTGATGAATTTCGTGCGGACAAAGCATACGGCACAGGAGAAAGGAATCTAACTGAATTTGACTACTTGCCGAAAGCATTGAAAGAAGTTATGGAGTCTATGCAATCGGTGGAAAACAAAGCAAAGATCTACGAGTGCAAAGGAACTTGCCGCTCAAATTTGACAATTACAGGAAAGAGCGACATCGAACAGAGTGGATTTGGTGGTGGTGTTTACTTTGGATCTCTCGATTCCACAAGTAACATGGTTCTGTCCAAGCTATGGATCAGAGGTTGCAACGCTGATAGTGGTGGAGGTGGACTCTACACTAGTCGCTCAACAGGCACTCTCTCTGACATTGTCATTGAATCGTGTGCCAGCACAATGTCTGGTGGTGGAATGATGATCGACAGAGCGTCTCTGTCACCAACTCCGTTCACAATTGTGAATACAAATTTGAGAATGAATACTGCAAAGATCTCGGGTGGTGGTTTGTACGTCAATGACGGTGCTCGTGTACTTTTTAGAAAGAGTGAATTTTCAGAGAATGAAGCGATTGTCTCTGGTGGTGCTTTGTCCATTGATCTTGGTTCGAATGTAACATTGGAGGAGAGTGTCCTGTCGAAAAACGTTGCATTCAGCAAAGGTGGTGCTGTATCAATGACAAGAAAAACAACTTTGTTAATGACGAGCACCACTTTTACTCGCAATACTGTGAAAGGAGTGACGAATAGCAAGAATAAATTTATTCCTGGTTCCGGTGGTGCTGTTTGGCTCAGTGGTACTGGCGCGGTTCTCCGCATCAAACAAAACAGTCTCTTTTACTACAACAGAGCATTCCAGGGATACGGTGGAAGCATCGCATGCGAGAACGGCGCAAAATTGGAAGTGATCAACACAGAGTTCCTTGGGTACAAAAATTTTAATGCAACCGCAGCGGACAACCAAGACATGATGCCGCAACTAAATTCGGTTACCACTGTTGTGTCGACAGGTAGCCAGGGCGGCGGTGAGTCTTCTTCTGAAGTTGAAAGCACAGACACAAAAGGTTTGGCGTTGGAAGGCGGTGGTATTTTCATCTCAGGTATGCAGACAAGTGCAACATTTGTTGAGCTCAAGTTTACGAACATGAATGCTGATCAGTATGGTGGCTGCCTTGCTCTGGCGGATGGTGCATCCGTCGTTGCGAACAATATTGCTGTGGACACATCGAGTGCAGAGACTGGTGGTGCATTCAGCGTGCTCGATGGATCAACATTTGACATGACTTTTATCAAGACCGTAAATGTCAAGGCATGGTACGGAGCTTGTTTGTATTCACATTCCTCCACTGTCATCATGCACAACGCCGCGATCTCTGTTACGAATGGGAATGCCATTTCGTCGTGGAATATGGATTTTCCAGGAACCGACGGTACTGTTAACAGCGATGTTGGTGATCTGAGTGGGGGCGCTCTGTATTTGTACAAAACAAATGTTACAGTAGCTCATGACTCCCGAGATGCTCATTTCATTCCCCATGTTCTGTGTGAGGACAACCAAGCAGCTAAAGGTGGATGTATATTTGTAGATGGCAGCTCCACACACAATTTACGAGTCCATGCAAACCGGTGTAAAGCTGGTGAAGTTGGTGGTCAAGATGGTTCGGGGGCAGTTTTCTATATCCAGCACTCGACGGAAGTGGCAACAAACTTTCAAATTTCTCATTCTAATTTTCGTTCTAACGTTGCCAGTCAAAGCGGTGGTGTCGTGTATATCAATGGACATGTAACATTTCACCTGGAAAGCTCTCTTGCGCTTGGCAACGAGGCTGATGTTGGTGGTGCCATGGCAGTTGTGGGTACAGTGGGCAAAGAATCAACAGTATCTGTGGTCTCAACTAGCTTCGAGGAAAATGTTGCAAAAAGAGTCGATGGTGACGGTGGCGCACTGGTTGCAACGAATGCGAACATAAAGATCCAATCGTCGAATTTTTTAAGAAACAAGGTCGAAACAACTGGACGTGGTGGTGCCATCTCGTTCGCTGGTTTTAAGAATCAGCGGGAGATGACTATTGAAGGTACGACATTTGAAGAGAATGGAGCAAGACTTGGTGGTGCGTTGTACCTGAAAGACACTCGCATGGGTACCAATTCAGATGTTGTGTTCAAGAGTAATTCGGCAGAGAATGGTGGTGCAATTTATGTCGAGACATTAGATGTGGACATGATAGCTGGCGCTGTTTCTTCAATTTTGTCTCTCGATAATATGAAACTTAGTCTTAATAAGGCTTCGAAAAGTGGTGGTAGCATTTTCATGAGATCAGCCAATGTCACTATGGCCAACTTTGAGGAGAGTGAATCAAACGCAGTTGATGGTGGTGGTTTTGCATACATCACGGACGGCTCAACAATGAAAGCGTCCAAAGGTACAATTGAAGACACTTACGTTAATGTTGCGGAAGGAAAGGGTGGTGTCATTAATATCGACAAAGGATCTAGCTTGGACATGAATCAAGTTGCCATTACTTCCTCAAAGGGATACTTAGCGCAGACAACTGGAGCAAAGTATTGTGATAGTAAAGATTGCTACTCTGCTCTGCAGGGTGGTGCTTTGTACGTCAAAAGTCGATCAACGAAAGCGACGCTCCAAGATGTGACGATCAAAGGCTTCATTACCGAGGCAGAGGAAGGTTTGGGTGGTGGTGTGTACGTGGAAGGAAGTGCCGAGTTCACCATGTCGAAGTCTACGATCAGCTACTGCAACGCCACTAGTGGTGCTGGTGTGTACGCTGGTTCAGACACTATCGTGTTAGTCCAGAAGGAGTCCGTCATTCAGCACTGTCGCTCCATGTACGAGGCTGCCGCCGTGTACATTCAGCTTGCCAACGTCATTGTCACAGATTCGACAATTCAGGACAACTACTGTGAGGGTGATGGTGGTGCAGTGTACGTTGATGCTGGCTCTGATTTGTTTATCGATTCCAGCACATTTGTCCGAAATAAAGCTGCTCGAGGAGGTGCAGTGTTTGTTGGTCGTCAAAGCATCTTTGGCGCTTCGAGAACAACGTTCAAATCAAATGAAGCTGCCGAGGACGGTGGTGCCATCGCCGGCGAAGACAACTACCGACAAGCGTTCAAGTTGGTGTCACTTGTATTCGACAGCAACTCGGCAACCAACGGAATGGGAGGTGCAATGCATTTGAACCGTGCCTCATCTTCTTTAAGTAGCTGCACATTTAAGAAAAATATCGCGAGCACTGGTGGTGCCGTTTCCTTGTACGGTTACGTTGGTGGTGGCTCAATGGACCGAACGAAGAAAATTCGTTCAAAACTCATTCTTGTCGGCGAGTCGAATATCTTCGAAGAGAACACTGCCTCCACGTCAGATCGTAGTGGATACGCACGTGGAGGTGCAGTGTACGTTGGTGGCACATCGCTCTACAATTCCACGGCTGCAGAACTCGTTCAGTTTACCTCCAACACGGCGCAAGCCGGTGGTGCTGTTTTCATCACTGCCTCTGCTGAGGGAAGTTTTGTGAACACGAAGTTCGAATCCAACTCGGCACTACGTTTGAGCGGTGGTCGCTCTGGCAGTCGCTCGACGACTACACTGGACGGTAATGGTGGTGCCATCTACTTCGAAGGAGACAACTGGCGCTCGCAAAGCGCAACAGGAACAGAAGCCAATGAAGAAGACAACATCAAAACAGCCTTCTTTGGTAGTGGTTGCTCGTTCAGTCAAAACAAGGCAGAAGATGGGTGTGGTGGAGCAATGTATTTTACATACCTTCGTGGTCAAGGTTCGAAAAACGGCAAAATTTTTGGTGCTGATATCTCTTTTGACGGTAACGTCGCCAAATCTGGTAAGGGTATTTTTTGGCAGTTCCGTGGTGAAGGTGCTAAAGAAGATCAGCGCACAACAAAAACCGAATTGGGTGCGTTCCATACTGATATCAAGCAATTCTGTAAAAAAAAGTCAGAAAGCATAAAACCTGGAAAAGATGGTTTCTTGGCGACATCCGCTGTGTCAATGAAAGTCAAGCAGGGTGGATTTCCACGCGGTGGGGTCTCTATAACTACCCGTACTTTAGGCACCTACTCATCAACGGAAAATTCGTTCTTAGCACCCTCGAACTACCCTCTATGGTTCAATGGATTCGAAATCATTGGTAATGGCGCAGAGAAGGATGTACTCAAAAAGAATGGTGGTTGGTCGAAGAATACGGATCTGAAGCAGAAGATGAAAGCGTACGCTAGAATTCAAAGTAACGGAGATTTTGGAACAAAATCAGGCCACACTGTGGAAGATAAGGTCACGGGAGAGAGAACACAACTTCAGGCAGTGGATTTTTATGGCAACGATGCTTTGGATCGTGGTACGACGTACTGTTCTGCCAGTTCGTCCGATGCTTCAGTGACAGTTCCAAGTGGTAGTGTCAGAACTGGTTCAGTTGAGGAAAAAGATGGAACGACGAAAGAGGGTGTCATCTCCTACCAAAGTTTGTCCATGCGTGGTAAAATTGGTAGTACGTCGACTGTAACGTTGTTCTGTGGTAATCCACTAAGTGATTTAGTCAAAGGTGAGATGGGTTCCATCTCGTTCGAAGTGACTATTCATCCATGTGATCCTGGGGAGGAGCTCAGTGGTGCACAAGTGTGTGAGTGGTGCAAAGAAAAGTACTACTCGCTGGAAGGTTACAAGTGTCTCCCGTGTCCGGAAGGAGGCATCTGCAAAACTCGTCTCGGCACAAGTGAACCACCAACCTATCGTGGCACGAGTCGTCCTGCCGTCGTTCCTGGTTACTGGTTGTACGATGCTCCAAAGTGGCTGGTGGAGCGCACTGATTACTGCTGGGATGTTAGTGGCGAGTGCAAAGAAGAGAAGCATTGCCAGCATGGTCTGTGTCAAAAAATGGCAGATGGTGAGTGCAAGGACGGAGGCAATGAAACTTGGGATCCTGAAAGAATACATCACTGTATTACTCATGAGTACTTTTATCGATGTCCCATGGACGACGTGGCTTGCCGCGGAACTGTGGTCCCTGTTGATACAAATAACAACACGATGGAGGAGTATCTTCCTGCAACGCCATCTTGTGGGGAGAATCGAGATTGGTATCCAGACGGACCAAGAAATTGTACGGAAACATGCAACGAGGGATATGAAGGTATCAAATGCAAGACTTGCAAAGAAAATTGGTTTAAAACTGCTGATCATAGTTGCGTTCCTTGTGTTGGTGATCTTGATCCTGAGGCCACTAAAGTCATCTACGGGGTTGGTTTGGTCATTTCTCTCATCCTCATGTGTGTACTCATTGGAATATTCTTGCGTGATGACAGTGGTAGTCCACTCTGGAGATGTTTGTTTTTGCCATGCGTCGCATGCATTCGAAACTGCTCGAGAGACGCGAAAGCGAGGAAAATAGCAAAAAGAGCAAGTGCTGTGAGACCAAGCAGTGGTGGTGAGAGTGCGGACGAGATGAGAAGTTCTTCGAACGACATGCAGATGGTCCTTCGCTGGGAAAAGTTGAAAATCTTTTTGGCTTGGCAACAAATCTTTGGACAAATGAAATGGAACTACAACATTCCTTGGCCAAAAGAAGTCGCAACGTACATGCGATTGTACGCCGTCTTCCAATTAGATCTTATTTCACTTTTACCACTCGACTGTCTTCAGCGAACAGATTTTTACTTTGGCCTGGTCTTTTCGCTGCTGCTTCCGTGTATCTGCTTAGTCATGATTGCGATTCTCCACGGGTGTGGGAAATGCAGGTACCGAGGCAGACTGAACAAAATACCACGCAAATGTGTCAAAACAGGTAAAAAAATTCCAGGAAGATGGATGTCAGCTGCAGAAGCGCATAAATTAGCAAACTCGTTAGCAAAAGCTGGTTTGAACGACGTGTTTGGTGAAGGAAAAGTCACAAAAGCTATGATTAAAATGGAAATGGCAGAGGCTAACGCACCGATGCTTCCCTACGCGTCCTCGTATGCCAACGGTATCACGGCAAGCTCTCCTTCTGGGTTGTCGGGGAAAGACTACACAGATGTGATGAATCACAACGTGAAAGCATTTCGTAAAAGGGTTCGGAAGAGAATTGATCATATGCAATATGTGTCAAAATTATGGAAAATGTTCTTCTTGCTGCTGCTTCTGGCCTACCCGTCAGTCGCCATGCGCGTCACTCGTTTCTTTTCTTGCGAAACGATTGGAAACATTTCTTACTTGTCGATTGATAGCCGAACGCTCTGTAAAGATGAGGTGTGGAGTAGTATGCTCGTGATAGCCCTGATTAGTTGCGTCCTGTACGTCGTCGGAACGCCCTTGCTTTTCTTTGCTCTCGTCAGTAGCTCCCGAAATACAGGAGTTAAGTGGAAGTTGCAGCAGTGCAGCATGTTGCCGCAGTTGGAGAAAAGATTGCTCATGGAAGCGAAAACAGATGCAAACTACTCTTTCGAATTTTGGGATGATCCCGAGCAAGGAGAGACTGATCAGATACGCAAAAAAATGCGCCGCAAGGCCATTGTCACGTACCTCCAACGACTTAACATGCGTTCTCACACAAACATGGACAAATTCGGATTCATCTACGAATCGTACAGCGAGAAGGTGTGGTGGTACGAAGTGGTAGAATTATTTCGTAAATTTTCATTGAACGCAATGATTGTGCTGCTCGCTCCTAATGAAGATGCTCAGGCAGTGATTGGATGCGCAATTGCCGTGTTCTTTCTCGTTTTCGTTCAAACAATTCGTCCATATACAAACAGCACTGACAATTTGTTGGCCTTCGTTGCACATTTGCAACTTGTGCTGACATTGTTGTGCGGCATTTTAATTCAACACGACAATCCGATGATCGGAGTTTCGACAGAACCAGAGCCAGCCAAACGCTTGGCATTATCTAATTTGATCTTGTCGATTGTTGTCATTGCGAGTCACGCTGCTGTCTTCTTGTTCTTCTTCTTTTCGCTGATTCAAGAAATGTTTTTTAGCCAAGAATCACAAAATCGATTGAAAAGAGCGAAGTTGAGAGAAAACGCGATCAAAGCCAGTACAAGGGCAAAACAAAAAATCAAAAACTTGAAGAAAAAAATGCACGGAGGTATGATAAAAATGATGACTAAATCAAATATGTTGCCCATGAAAGAGAGCTGGGGTGACGACTCATTCTCCAGTAAATCGGACGGTGGGCAAGATGCGATGCTCCAAATGGCAACCACTGAAGAATGGTTGTAATGAGAAAGGAGGAGGAGAAAGAAAAAAAGAAGAAAAACAACGAATCGAAAACAAAAGGAAAAAAAAAAAACGATGAAAATTTCAGAAAATTAAAACGGGCGCAATCGAATAATTGAGGATGAACCTTTTTTTTGAGCCAAGCCACAGAATAGAATCCACCTTCAACCAAGACAAAAAAAATCCACAGGTTTGCAAAAATGGAAAGACAAACAGAAGAAGAGAGGCTGATGCAATCAATCTTTTGATCTTTGAAATAAAAGCTACCTTCCTTCACGGAAGTTGCTTTGTGTTTTGCTGTTTCTAATTGCGTACCTAATGAAGGAAGTTTTCGTTTTGGTGGATTTAGATTGTGGAGTTCACACCTCAACAGCGCCCGCTAATTCATTTTTTCTTTTTTTTGAAAAAAAAACAACCAAAAAAATTCATGGGTGTAATTATTAGCAAATATAAAGAAACAACAATTTCAAAAAACTATAAGAAAGAATTCATTTAGC
>Ga0075497_1006100_pt1 | contig 23293 bp, 1 predicted proteins | sample DEB08_RNA2_FD_73448 | JGI IMG/M metagenome (GOLD analysis project Ga0075497, IMG submission 73448) | Aqueous microbial communities from the Delaware River and Bay under freshwater to marine salinity gradient to study organic matter... | ecosystem: Environmental > Aquatic > Marine > Coastal...
CACTTTTCAGTCACTCTTTATATTCATTTAACCGGACCGATGGACTTGTGAGACGGTTCTAGCTTTGAGCCGCGCCGAAGCGGTGCAGAATGATGAAGATGGCCATCTTGTTGCTAGGCGTAGCATTGAGCTTGGTTAGTGTAGTTTCGGAATTCACTTACTCCACCGAAATCGAGGCCGTCGAAATAACGAAGGGACACACGCATCCACTAGTAGGACGCAACTCGTTCCATCATCTCATCACAGGATTGACCGGCGGTCACGAGTACAACGTACGGGTTTCAGCATATAATGACCTTGGCTACGGGCTTCCTCAGTTATCAACTCCGAACAAGTTGAAACCTGGCGCGACAGTACCCCTCGCACCGACTGACGTGGAAGTAACAAGTGTTAGCGAGAGAACCGCAGTCGTGTCTTGGCAGGCCCCTGTATCGAACGGCGGTGATGCAATCGTCAGTTACGCGGTTGAATGGGACTTGGTAAATTCATTTACATCTCGATGCGGTGACAAGATCGAGATACAGAGACTCGAAATCTCGCGCCCTACGGCAGACGACTGCACTGGCAGTTGTCAGTTTAATGTAGGAGTGACGGTTGGAACTGACGAATATAGCACGGGATGCATTGATTGGAACATCGACTCAGCAGATTTGCAGGCGGCGATCAGAGGTTTCGGGTCTCAATTCGATGATGTCAATGTCGAGACTTGTGGTGCCTCTACACATTGTGGAGACTCTACTGGCGCCTGGGAGTTTGGCTATGCACACACCATTAAATTTGAAAGTACGGGGTTGCAACAAAACATCGATCTCATGACAATAACATTGTGTGACGACACCAATGACGATCTTTTATCGAACAGCGTCTCGGTTATCCCTATTCAAGATGGCCAAGGACTGTCGTCAGGTTGTGCCGCGTCCTTTTTGGAACCCATAGGTAGAGTAGAGACAGGGACGACCGCCACTTCCTTCACGATCGAGAACCTTAGACCTGGTATTCCTGTATTTATTCGTGTGTCGGCCCAGAATGCATTGGGAAACTCCCCACCTGCTGTGATGGGATACCCATTGCAAGAATTGTCAGCAACACCCGCGTCTGTTCCAGAACATCTCGATTACGTTGGCTTGTCCACCGATGACGATGGCATGGTCCATGTGGAATGGTCACCACCGCCCTTCACAAAGCTGGAAGGAAACAATGGGAAACCAGTACTGGGCTACAATATTGAACTGGCCACACGCGTCGTCGAAGAGCAAATTTTAACAGTGCAAGGCGATTTAGGAACCCTTGTGCAGGGGCAATACAAGCTACAATTTGGTGCAGAGGTAACTAAATGTTTGGACGTGTTCGCATCCGCGATGGAGTTGGAATATGCTCTGGAATATTTAGATACGTTAGATGACGTAAGCGTCGAGCGAAGCGACACACACCATGGGTACCAATACCTTGTTCGTTTCAGCGGGGAACTTAAAGAAAACGGCAATGTCGAGGAATTGGAACTGGCTGGAGCTGTGTGCTCTGGAGAAGCATCAGCACTACTTCCAGAAGGAGAAATCATGGAGGATGTGGTGAATATTCGAACTTTGGTTCAAGGCCAGACCGGCGGGGTCCCTGAAATAGTCTCGATTACGACCTCATCCGACGCGGGGACCACCCTTCTTTCTGGTGCATTCCATCTTTCATATGATTACATAGGAGACTTCTTTCAAGAGGTTCCCGGGGCGCTAGTCACAGTGAAGGCCGGGTCGCGCTTTGTTTCCACCAACGACTTCGACTTGCGCCCTTTCTTACGGAGAGGACAAAGTGTAAAGATAGCCAATGAAATCCTTTCGGTGGACAACCTTGATGCCTTTACCTATAGTGTGCTACCGTTGAGTTCTTACCATGTTGAGGGTGCGACGAGCGAAAAAGTGTACATTATGGACAATATAGTTGGGCACGTTGATGTTGTGACAACCACGACAACCGCGACAACATACGATGACTACTCTTCTTTGCTTCGGGAGGGTGAATTCATCATGCTGGACAATGATGTGTATGCCGTTTCCAGTATCGATAGCGGCAACATCCACTTGGGCGAGCCATCTGACCACACCACTCCCAAGCCCTACCTTGGCAGCACAGACGCACATGTAATTGTTTACGAGAGGAAAAAAATCGAGGTGAACTTCGATGAGTCCGCACACGAGCTTGATTTGAAGATCGAATCACTACCAGGAATTGGATCGGTGGACGTGTCTAGAATTGGACCCGACTCTCAAAATTCTTTTACGTGGTCGGTAACTTTCACTTCTTCCTTGCCAAGTGGCGTGTGCACCGAAGGATCGCCCAGATGTCTTACGGTGGAAGAAAGCACATTATTGCAGGGTGACAACCCGGAAGTGGAAACAACCCTTGTTCGAGAAGGAGCGGAACCTTCCTACGATAAAATTGCCTTGAACACCCTCATCAACAACGGCGTGTTCGAAATTCAAACTATCCGAATTGTGGCGGAGGCTGATGATTTGGACGGGAAGTTCACAATCAGTTTCCCGAAATGTCCCCCGATGCATACCAGCGGTAACCCAGGCGCCGAAGTGAGAGTTATCAACGATGTTCCAACACTTCGCCAGTTTACCCTTGGAGCGCTTGTGAGACCCCAAGACGCAACTGAAATCGTATTATACCATAGTGTATCAAGCAAAGACCTAAAGTCGGCGCTGGAATCACTCTCTACAATCGGAATCGTAGATGTTTCGCGACGCAGCGTCGAATTCGGCTACGAATGGGACGTGTCTTTCAAGTCGAATGTCGGTAATCTACCGCTGCTAGTTGTTGATGGTACAGATCTGCTTGGTACAAATCCTTCTGCTGAAGTTAGGGAAGAGACTACAGGTGCATATCTCGACCACCATGTAGCTCTGACGAACCTAACGGTATCATCCCAAGTATACTCCGCGAAATTGTCTGCATTCAACGAAATCGGAAATGGTCCCGATACACTACTAGGGAAGCAAGATATTGGCCAAGGGGTAATTCCGCTCCACATCAAGAACTCACGCCAACCATCCACCATTTCCACAAATACCCTCGTTCTTGATGCATTGTCCAGTTCGGAATACATGGTGCAGTTTGAGCCACCTCAGAGTAACGGAGAACCTATCACCAAGTATCTTCTGGAGTGGACTTCCGGCGGTGATTTCGGTACTCCTGAAGTTCATTCCTTCAGAATTTTAAACTCTAACAATTCCAGCGATACAGATGGATGGTTCACCCTTTCGTACGCACAAGAAACTACTATGATCTTGGACCACGATGTTACATCCGAAGACCTCGAAAATGCTTTGAACCGATTGAGTGGTCTTCGAAAAGTCACAGTCTCTCGAGAACCCGTGACCACTCAAGGGTTTGAATGGTACATCACATTTGTGGAAAATGTTGGGGAACGGGAGCTGTGGAGTTCTGATCACGATAAAAATGGCTTATCTCTCGTTGAGAACAACCTGTATAGCATTTCACACGACGATACTGACGTAGAATTCTCACATTATGAACATGAGACTGGCACAACGCCGCCCGACTACGGATTTATGGCGATTGATGCAAGCGAAAGCTGTGCAAAGCATGTGACTGGACTTCCCTCTCGACACCAAAAGTTGAAACTCTCAACAGACTTCCCTCTCGACTTGTCTTTTGGCGCATATAAATTGATTTTCGATGGCGAAGAGACGGCTTGCATCAATTATGACGCTGTTGGGGATGGTGGGAATGGACAAACTGCCGCTACTTCACTCAAAGTCGCCCTGGAAGGATTAGACAATGTGGCCGAAGTGACGGTCAAGGTCACGGATGGATCTTCTGGGTTCCCCTACGACTATGACATTGTCTTCCACGGAACTGATTACGACTACCCCAAAATATCCTGGCCTTTGCTGCAAATCGTTCCTGCAGATTTCGGAGTTGGTGATGAATGTGATCACTTTGATGTGAACGACGCGGGATATGATCTCCAATGGATGAAGGAATTCGAACCTTGTGCAAATGGAAACAAAGAAATGCAGATCATAGTAGCAGAAGGCGACTCGGAGGTGTCCGGGTCTTTTTTTGTGGTTTACTCAGGCGTCAAATCCCCCCCAATTTCCGTTTCGTCCAGTGCCGACGACATGAAAACCATTTTGGAAGGCATTCCGAATGTGGGCGAAGTGTCCGTGTCGAAGGTACCCCACGAGGAATTCGGGTCTGCGTGGATTGTTATCTTTGAAACAAACTACGCACCTAACTTTATGGTGGCGATTGACGAGTTTGTTGGTGGAATCAACAGTGTTGTGAATGTCTATCAAGGGGCCGTCATTTCAACTGGAGCAGAAGACAGTAAGTACATTCACCAGGCGTCCGTATCCGGCGATTTCAGAGTGCATGTTGGTGCAGAAATAACTGAAGCTCTGGCGCACGACTGTACAGATGCTAGGCTAATGGAGGCATTGCATAAACTCGATTCCTTTGCACGCGTGGATGTCATAAACAGTCAAAACAACCCCTTGTTAGTAACTCTGTCTACTGTGCCTTCACAAACCGACTCAGTACTTACCGTTGATGTGGATTTAAGGAAAACCTTGGCCATTGGAGAGGTAATCATGATTCGCAATGCAGGAGGCACAGCATCAGAAGTGCTTGTGCTACAATCCATGTCTGAGACATCCCTAGTTTTGGACCAGGCAATCACCCTGGTAGGCCCACTGTCAGCGGTTGTAGAGTTTGGACGGACATCGAAGTCGAAACAACTTCTGCCTGGCTGGTTTTCTATTCTTCCATCTGCGAGCCTTGTGAGCGCAACCATTGGAGATATTTTTGTCATCGTTGCGAGCGACCAGACATTCATCATTGGGGACGTTGTTACCATCAGCAGTGAACAATATACCGTTCAAAATGTAGATGTTAATGCTGACGAGATTACCCTCACATTTGACAAGTTATATGTCGGACCGGCGGAAGTCAACCTTGGGAACCCAGAAATTTTCCTGTTTAAGAGCGAGGATGTGGAAGTTGAGACCTCTTTCTCAATGGAGGGACTTCTTGTCACCGGAGATGACTTGTGGGTTCAAGACTCGTCGTTTGTCATTGACTCTGTGATGGCCACCGGGATCGTGGTTGATGGAGCCGTGTTGTCCAATGTGGTAGGCGCAAAAGCATACAAGACTGGCAACGGGCATGAACGTATGCTGCTGTTCAAATCCCATACTGCTAATTTGAACACCTTTAACGTTGTTCCTGAATCGAACTGGAGAGGGGCAGGGTCCTACTTGATGGTCAAGAGGCCCAATGCAGTTCCTCCCAATCAGTTTGTGGTGGGAAATCGACCAGAAGTTCAGACAATTGCACTGAGAAGTGAATCTGAAGTTACAAACAGCGTGGGCTTCACCATCACGGTGCACTTACCAGCATGCAGCACTACTGTCCAGCAATGCACGCCTCTGTTACCTCGGTCAGACGGAAGTCACTTGGCTCCCCCAACATTGACGCAAGAATCGACCGACTCCTTGATATGGGGGGCATCGTCAGGGGATGTGCAAACTGCCCTCGAAGATTTGAGCTTTCTGAGCCAAGTGCGAGTGCAACGATCTCCAGCGGACGGCGAATCAGCCACAGCGGCCTCCAACTTTGGGTTTGTATACTCGATTACCTTTCTGGGAGAGATATCTGCAACCCAACTCATTCGAGTTGAAGTCGTCCTTGACGACGTAAGTACTTCGGCGCATGTCAACCGCAAGCATCAGGGCACAAGTGAGGCATCTTTTCATTCCAGCTACTTTTCTCTTGCCCAAGACACCAACTACAACTTCAGATTAAGCGCATCCAATGCAAAAGGATGGTCATTATCCAGTGACTTGATCCCAGCTAAAACGCCACTCCTTGGAAAGATCCCGAGCAAGCCAAAATCGGTGACGGTCTTGAACCAAGGGAAGGATTGGCTACAGCCATATTGGGCGTACCCGGCAGTGGACGGTGGCCTTCCAATCAGTGCTTACAAAATTGAAGTGGATGACAGCCCTACTTTTTTCAAGGGCTCGCCAGCATACCAACAGTCGTTGATATCTATTGAACACGAGGTCCAAGACATTCTCACCGATTTTGACCCCGATGATAGTCATGGGACTGCTAGTGGAACATTCACGCTCATGTTTGGGGGCGAAGTGTCTGGACACCTGAACTACGCGTGCAGCGAGAAGGAAATGGCAGATGCCCTTAGTATATTGATGGATGTGGACGTAGTGGGTACAAATCCCATTAAGGTGGTTCGGTCTCCCAAGGGCAGGGGCTACCGCTGGAGGACTACATTTACAGGCGTCCGTGGAAACTTGAATCTTCTTAGAGCTAATGGCAACATGCTCACTGGGAACAACCCGCGCGTCACAGTTGCACCTGTGAGTGACGGTAAGCCGGACATTACGCCTGGAACGTTCACGCCAGAAGTTCAAAGTATTGCTGTGCGTTCTCTCTCGCAGGCAGACGGTACTTTTACGATTGATTTTGAAGGTGCTCTGACTGACCCTATCGGCGTTCGCGACACAGCAAACCAGCTCAAGGCTGCCCTTGAAAGCCTTCCTACTATAAAGACGGCGACCGTGGACCGATGGGAGTACAATACTGACTTTGGATTGGTGATTTGGGACGTAACCTTCTCTCACATGTATCACGAGAGAATTCAAGGCGTGGGAGATGTTGGGCTCATGCGCGTGGCCGATGACTCGCTTTTGGAGGGGAACAGCATCGCTGTGGAAATCACAGAGAAAATCAAAGGCACAGTACCGCTTCGTCACAAAATCGAAAATCTCCCTATAGGTGCCCCTGTGTACTTTAGGGTTTCAGCATACAACGCTGCAGGATTTGGTCCAACGTCAGATATTGCGCACTATGTTCCCACAGTCCAGCCTGATGCTCCACAGCAAGCAACTTTGGCAGTGGAATCACGCACATCGTTGGTTGTTGACTGGATACCTCCTGCTGACGACGGCGGCTCTGCCATTACTGGGTACAAGATTGAGTGGTTCTCTACTTCTCCCACGCGTGAACAACAAATGATCACCACGTCTTCCGAAAAGGGTATTGACGAAGTGCAGGCAGTCCGAACAAGTGCAAAACAAGAAGGCATTGGTGGATTTTTCAGACTGAGGTTCAAGGATGAGGAGACGGACGACATCGCCTTTGACGCTCCAGCAGAAGGAAGCGGCTCTGTAAAGGAAAAACTGGAGCGGCTATCTGTAATCGGAAAGGTGGACGTTGAACGGGAGTTCTCACAAACTCTTGAGCACGGACTGTTGGCAACCGTCGTGAAAGATTCCAACGAAGTAACTTTTTCAGCATCGGTTCCATTTTCGGAAAATGACCTTCTATGGCTGTCAGGACTTCCGTTTCGTGTCAGTAGTATTGACGACATTAATGACAAGATTACCTTGGGACGTGCGGATGACCCAGCAACTCCCCACAATTTCCCAGACGATAGTGCTGTAGGGGTGCCTGTGTTCAAGTGGGCTTACGGCTTCGTTTGGAAAGTTACATTCACCTCTGGGCATGTGGGACCACAGCCTTTGCTTGTAGCCACACCATCCAACAATTGGAGAGGAACGAACCCCGCCCTGGAGACGAATGAAATCACCGATGGTCTGCAACCCATGTCGGGATCTTTTAGATTGACCATGTTCGACCCTCTTCAAAATTTGTATCACAAAAGCAGCCCCATAGCACACGATGCCAGTGCCGAAGAGCTGCAAGAGATTCTGGAGCATCTTGTGACGGTATCCAAAGTCAGTGTCACTCGCAGCATTAATGGGAACGGCTTTAACTGGGCCGTGACCTGGGAATCTGATGTGGGCGACATCGAGCTGCTGTCAGCTGACGGTAGCCAGCTGAACGGGCCGTCGGCTAAAGTTTCCGTGTCTGAGATGGTGCCTAGCACGCAAGGCGAAAATTACGGCATTAAACTATTGGGTAGTGACAAAACGGATTACATCATCGGATCGAGTACAGCCTTGATGTCTGGCACGGAATATCGGGTGCAAATATCAGCTCTTAATGTCAATGGCTATGGCGCATCCACCAACACGTCACCCCTCACGGAAATTCCAAGGGGCGTGCCAGACTCGCCTGCAGATATCCAGCTGATTGTACTGAACAATTACCAGCTCAAGGTCGTGTTCAGCGCGCCTGCTGATGATGGTGGCGCAACGATCGATTCTTACCGCATCGAGTGGGATATAGATGCAGATTTCGGAAACATTCAAACTTCGGGGTATACCCACGTGCTCTCCGGTTCGGGCGAGGGCCCTTTCTTCTATAATATACCGATTTCAACCGCAAGTGCATGGATCGAACGGTATGTGCGCGTCTTGGCTCACAATGACCGAGGCTGGTCCGTGCCCCAAGCCTCAACCCCACTGTCGGCTGCTCCCAGCCTTCAGTTACCAGGGGTGCCACAAAACATGAAATTGGAGGTTACATCGCATGTGGGTCTAGTGGTATCGTGGGACAGCCCTTCGGCACATCTCCCGGTTTTTGGAGGAGACGGGGGGGCTCCCATCACTTCCTATGTGGTCGAATGGGATATTTCAGAATCATTCGACCTAAATCCGCAACGTCATTTCCTTGAGCTTCCTGCTGCGGAGTTAATTGTTCATATTGGCGGTCGCAACCTCTTTACCGGCGTAAACCAGCCAACCCTACAACCCGGCGTGCGATATTATGTGCGCGTTGGAGCTTTCAATTCGGTTGGCGCCGGCATTTTGGCAGTGGCAACACCGGCAAGTGCGATCCCCGCCTTGCAACTGCCCTCCGCACCGATTTCATCTACCATCGTGCCGGGTGTTGATGCATCATCGTTGATGTACTCATATGAATTCCCCGCGTTCGACGGAGGGGCGAGCATGCGTGGAGTGTTCGTCGAATGGGGTTTGTCGAACGATTTGGAATCACAAGTTCTGGACAGCGCCCGTCTGCCTTTTCAACGCGAGGTTCAGAACGTTGCAATTGACGTGCCTCTAGCGAACGAAGAGCAGTGGATCGAGGAAACAGTGGGCGTGACCAACGAAAGACAAACGATCCGGACGCGGGTGGTAGGCGTGGATGAAATCCAAGTTATTCAAACGTCCTCGGATACTGTGACGGATGAGGTTCAAACCATTACCACCTCATCCCGTGACGAAAATGAAATCCAAGTGCTAACAGTAAGTGGCAGTGCTGAACACGACACGGATACAGAGAGGCAAACCATCAGGTCCACCGCTGTAGAAGTGGCCGAGATTCAATCTCTGGATGTGACGACAGCCAGGGAAAATGAGATCCAAGTTATCACAGTGTATCTGCCCGGCGACGATGCAGATCAGAGACTTGACGTGGGCGGCACCGGCTGGGGTGGCACTTTTAGGTTGCAGTTTATCACTACTGAATGTGAATTTTGCAAATGCCCGGATGGCGATGAAACGGATGACAACGATTTGTGCGACCAAATTCAAAGTAGTATGCTCATCAATCCATTTGCAGGCAGCCTAGATGATGTATTGGATGGAGATAATGGTGCTGGGCTGAAGTTTGCTTTGGAAAGCTTGTCGAATATTGGCCCAGGAAACATCGAAGTGACCACCATGGATGACTCCAATAACTACTATTTTATAGTCACCTTCACCGGGACTGCCGTGCTCGGAAATGTGCCCGATCTCCTCGTAGAATCTGATTCGATTTTGAAGCAGGACAATACCGCAGCAACAACATCCATCGAGACAGACTTCTGCGATTGCAGAATCTCTGGGGACTCAGAAAACATTTGCAGTGGAGATTGCTCAAGCCAAGACTGCTTTGATGACAATGACGGCCTTGGATCGTGTACGAAACCCTCCCATCTGGCGGGGAGACAGCCAGTGGGTTCATTTAGTTTGCGATATACCTGTGAAGATTGGTCAGACCCATGGAGCTTGGACGAAAGCACAGTAGAAGGCTTGCCCGAGGCTGAGGCAGACAATAATGGCATATCGGATACATGCATTAATCTTGGCCACCCTTGGCAGGACACATCTAATTTGATTGAATTCAACAGCCAGCCCTCCGATTTATCTGACAGATTGGAAGCTATTTCGAACGTAAACCCGAATGTGCTGGTCTCACGAACAAGGGTCGCCACTGCGGACGCTGTCGGCTATCAATGGCTGGTGACTTTTGAACACAACCATGGGGACTTAGAACTCTTAGAATGCATAGACGACGATGTAGATCCTGTGGACTTTGAATGCACGGTGGTGGAACAAACACCCGGCAGTATGATCGAAGGCACATTTTCCATTCACGACTCTGTGCTGTATGATTCGGACGATGCATTAGCTACAGCTCTTCTCAGCTTAGATCATAATCTGGATTGGGACATTTCAGCGACGGATATGAAGACGGCCATTGAGGCCGCTAGCGAGTCCACCTTTGGGTTGGTAGATGTCGTGAGGACTGCGTACTACGTTGACGAAACGGGAAAATGGAGCGGAGGATTCGAATGGGCCATCACATTTCTCGATCGTATTGGGAACGTTCCACCGCTGAATATCAACTCGGATGCTTTGGTTTACCGCGTTGATACTGTTGGTAACGATGCTAGTGCAGATGCCACGGCCCTGCAGATCCAAGACGGCAATGAACTGCAAGGCAATTTCAACTTATCCTTCTGGGACGGCAACGAATTGAGAACATCAGAAAATGTGTTCGGGTGTGCAGGAACATCGGAATGTGATACAGACATTGACGCAGACTGTGATACAAACCCTCTTGGTTATTGGACTGGTTCAGACTGTGATCAGCTTGATGCAGTTTCCATCGAGAACCTCATCAACCATCACATATTTGATGCCGATGGGGATCCTAATAATCCTCCTTCCATCGTCGAGGTGAGCCGCAATGATGCCTATTATGACAAAGCAGGAGGAAAGCAGTGGCTGATCACCTTCGTGGATGATATTGTGGGAGCTGACGTTCCAAATCTGGTGCCTGGGTTTGGCGGGTTAGGAGGTTCACAGCCGACGGCGGAAGTGGTCGAACAACGGGCGGGTAATCAATTAGTTGGCACCTTCCGATTACGACTGGACGGCTACGAAACGGGAGAAATTGAGTACGATGCGTCGGCAGAGCAGATGGAAGTGCTGCTGAATTCGCTTGTGACTATTCGGCCAAGCAAAGTCAAAGTGAGCAGGGAAACGAATTGGAGTGAGATTAATCAGGTCAGAGCGTATACGTGGACTGTTACTTTCACATCATCAACCTGGCATGATCCGACAGACCATAGCACTAGCGTCGAAGGACCGGAAGGAAACTGGGGCTTGGATAGTCCTGCTAAATGGGGGGACACATGGGACTCAGGGTACTCTAAAGCATGGGGACGTAATGTTGGAGATGTCAGCACTCTGTCGTGCTTGCAAGAATCCCTAACAACAACATTGGAGGGATACGAAAAAGACTGCGAAGTCGACACAACTACTCCGGGTACTGGCCCAGTGGGGGGCACATTCAAAGTGACTTTAGACACAGACTTTGACAACATTGGAACCGCCTTGCACTGGACAGGAGGGGGTGATTCTGCCGTTAATGTTTGGGGAACACATGAATCGGAACCCATCGTACATAACGCTGTCGCCTCTAGAGCGCTGAGTGGAAGCGATGGCACTTCAATGGAAGAAATTCTTGAAGCTCTGCCCAACATAGGGGATATCGACGTTTCTAGAAGCGATGTTGATACGGATAATGGGGGATATGTGTGGACCATCACATTCCTCCGAGATGGTGATACTTGCGAAGAATTTGAAACGACCTCAGGCTTGTGCAATGCCCCTGGGGACGTGCCGAAATTCTCCGCAGACGGAACTTCGACGCTAGCCGGAGACAATGCTGGCGTGGTCGTGTTCGATGCAGACGATGCTGACGCGGTTGCCTTACCCTGCATCCACGGACAGGTACTGCGGGGTAAATTTGCAGAGTTCAAGGTGACGGACGACTCCATAGTACCTGTAAGCGATGCGTTGTTGTGGAATGCTGAAAAAAGTGACATGAAGGCGTATCTTGAAGAGCAGTTTGCAAATCGCATCGTGGAGGTTGATGGTCGATGGATTCATTCCAAATATGGATCGGTAGAGTGGCTTGTTAGGTTCACTGACAACCCTGGAAACACACCGCCTGGAACTGGAGACATTAACGAGATCATTGCTACCGGTGACGCACAGATGGTAGAGAATTTAGATGGTGGCGTTGTCCAAATCATAGAGACTCAGAAGGGGTCCGAAGGATTGAGCGGAACCTTCACAATCGACGTGTCTTCTCCAATGGGGCCTGTCACTGTCAACTTCGACGAAGATGCAGATCGGCTGGCGCGTAAGTTGAATGAAATGTCAACTGTAGGCGCAGTGGATGTGCGAAAATATGAATACCCATCGCCTTCCTCAGGTGGCTGGGGATCAGAACCTGTGGCCATAGACGAAACTCAAGGAGGGTATCAGTGGAAAGTCCGCTTTTTGTCCAACCCCGGGTCCTACGACGGGCTCACGTTCCCTCCTGGCTCTGGAGATATCGAAACTATTCAAACTGACGACGGCCTGCTTGGAGGTGCAAATGTACAGGTAGAGGTAGTTGAAAATGCAGTAGGTTCGAACCCTCTTGGTGGTACGTATTCATTGTCCTTTGAGGGAGCCACGACTTCGCAGCTGCCGTATTCGGCCTCTGGAATTGAAGTTTCGGACGAACTCGAATCCCTGTCTACTATTGGGGAAGTGACTGCCAGCAGGAACATGCGCGTGTCGTCTAGGGTTCCTGGTCTTTACGCTGTAGTAACACGAGATGCAGCTTCGATACAACTCCAGACTGATGGGGATTCCGTGGACACGGTCGAGGATCCTCTAATGACCCTGCGAAGATATGTCACCAATGGGGATTTAATTCGCATCGGAGGGGAAAGTGGCGGAAGCGCGGACGAAGTTGGGCTGACGGGATCGAACGGGGACCAACGTTTGCTTGGAGACTTCGAGGTGCTCCCATTTTCGCCCGTCGTATCCACATCTTTGTCCCAAACGCAGATCTTGACTGCAGGCGAGACGATTCGTCTTGCTGGGGACACATATGAGATTGAACGCAGTGGCACTGAGAAACAAGTCCTCACCATAAAATCGTATAACTCCGACCCAGGACTTTCATTTGTTTTCATACTATCACGTAACGGGTTTGTAGTAACCTCCGAATGCATCGACATTTTTTCGTCAACCAACACTGATATCCAGCAAAAGCTCAATGACCTGCCGTTTTTTAATGATGGTGATGTGGAAGTAACGTCTCTGGAAGATAATACTGAAGACGCGCCCCACGTATATGCAATTTATTTTGAAGGACTGTCAGCTCAAGGAAATGTGGCGCAATTGAACATTGCTGGGTGTAGCGACCCCGTCACTGTATTAGGTTCTGACGACGTCACTATTGCAACAGAAATAGAAGGTGGACACATCGAGGTTCAGCAGATCGTCCTGGCCGCAGGATCAGGAGAGGTAGAGGGAGAATACTTCAAACTGGGATACGGGGCGGAAGAGACCACCTGTATTGAATGGGGCGCATCACCTTCCGAAGTAAAGGACCATTTAGACTCGCTCACAGGCATTGGTGATGACGATTCCCAGGAAATTATCGTGACGCGTACTGGTTCTGGCTCCTCCTCCGCGGAAATCCAGCAAATTGTGCTGGCATCCGACGTCGCGGTGCAAGAAGGCACCTCTGCGGGCTACCGATTGCGGTGGAATCACAACGGCTATGATGCTATTACAGATTGTATTAAATACCACGCCACTGCCGATGACATTGAAGACGCTTTAAGCAATATGCATTGTGAGAGTGGCGACTGCTTTCCTGCCTGCGACGGTGTACTCTGCAACAACGCTGTGACAGATGGTCACATACGAGTGACGAGAGAGGGGGATGGTTCGTCATCATGGGGATATGGTTATGAAATTTCCTTCTTATTCGAAGGCCCAATTGAAGGAGGGAATTCAGGTGTGCTCTCTGATGTGCCTGAGTTTGGGGTGGTATACAACACGGGCGATGCAAATAAGTGTAAGCCTGTTGAAAGTGGAAATCCTATTTTTCGAGTTGATACTCTCCGAGAAGGTGCTCCTGCCTACACCTATTCGGTGTACTTTGTCGGCAAACTTTTTTCGGATGTTCAGCCGATCACCATCCCAGAGAAGGGGCCAACATCAAGCTGTTGGGGCATGTTGACGACCCACAGCGGGGGATCCACGAGTGACGTATGGATCGAAACTGTCCAAAACAGTGGTTCGCAGGAGACATATAGGGCTGATATCAGTAATGTGGACACACCAATTACGGCAGGCACGCTAAATTTCATAATTTCGATCAACGCATGGGACGACGTAAATGAAATTGTGGTAGTTAACGATCACCCAAGTGGCTGTGTAGCATGGGATGATCTGAACGCAATCACCACGGCAGTGAATGATGCCCTTGCTCTGAACGGAAATGAGGCCATTGAAATATCCAAAGTCCTTTCAAACACCCTGGACGCATCTCTCAGTGACAACGATGGGGGTTCTGGCTCCCATGGGTTCTCGTACGAATTCAAATTTACGGACACTTCATATTCAGGTGGCATCGCGAATTTCGCCATTTCAACGGACGGATGCACGTCTCTGGAGGCTGAGAAGGGCACACCTGTCATCTTGGTCACGAAACCAATCGATGGTTCTTTTGCCACCAATGAGTTGGTGTTGTCTGAGAGCTTCAAAAGCATTGACGAAGTATCGGCAGTACATGCTGCATTCAAAGTCGCGCCTATTTTTTCTGTGCTGGGGGATGTATCGGATGTGGCGACTTTGCACATTTTTGACACCTCAGCACCCATCAGCGAACTACTCACTTTCACAATTGTTTACACAGATGAAAACGGTGCAACTGCTACTGGGAACATCCCTTGGGACGCTTCTGACTACACAATTGAATCTCACTTGCGTACCCTTTTGTCCAGTGATGATATCATTGTGACACGGCACGTTGACGCTGTTAATGCGCCTAATGGCTTTGTACACACCATCTATTGTGAAACAAGTGGACTTTTGAGTGCACTTTCTACTACCCAAAGTATAGCAGCTCCGTCCGAAGTTGTGCTGATTGATGTACCAAATAGCGTGACTTGCGTAGCTACAGACCCAGCCACCTGCATATTTACTGGCACAAATCTCCCACTGGGGCTTGCTTCCGATCATACTGCGTCCGCGACTTACATTGGACGATCTGACGCCTCCTTACTTCCGGTCTACCGTGTGTCTGGATTTAGTTGGGACGTCACGTTTGATAGCAATTTGGGTGAATTGCCGAATTTGGTCTTGAGCGATGACAAACTCCAGGGTGACTCTTTGGATTCGAGTGTCAACGACCTGTTCTCTGGGGCGCTGCCAACATTCACCGTCGCGGATAGTCTTAACGAAGGCATCCAGTATTACTTCCGCTCTAGACTCATCACAGCTGAGGGATTTTCTGAGCCCTCATCGGTCATGGGGGGCATTCCGAGGGGAAATCCAGAAGGAGTGCATCACGTTGCGGTTGGAACTGCACTCCACGTGGACGAAGTGCAAACCGTGACAGTTGCAGCAACTCATATCGACGAAGTGCAAACTATACAGACCACTGCAGACTTTGTGCCCGAAGTGCAAAAAGTACGCACGTACGCTGACGAAGGAGCATACTTGGATGACGGTTTCTTCGCCCTGCGATGGCCAGAAATTCAAACGGTGCGAATTTCGTCGCAGCACAGCATCACCGATGGAGAATTTGCACTAAGCGTTGTGAATTTCTTCAGCACCTCACGGTTAAATACTGTGACGGTTTGTGTACCCTGGAACGTTGATGAAGCGACCCTCGAAGCGGCTCTCAATGATGCGTTGTACGCCTCTGGAGATGTTAGGGTGACTAGAACTCAAGTGGAATGGTCCAGCGGCGAATATTCGACCGACGTGGGGTATGGCTACGAGTTCGCTATCGCATTTGTCTCGTCCAACGTTGCCGGAAACGTGGCGAATTTGGTATATGCAGACACTGGGGATGATGGTGCTTGTACTGCTTTCGAAACATCGGGGGCAAGTGCAGTGGACGTCGATATTAACGAAATTACCACGATGCCGTTTGGAACTGACATTGAGATACAACGACTATCGCTAACTGCTGCAAAACCTCTTTCGAGGGGTCAGTACCAGCTCTCCTTCGACGGCGAGTCCACCGCATGTCTCGAACACGATGCAACGGCAGAATCTCTTGAATCGCACTTGGAGCTTCTGTCCAAGATCGATTCAGTATATGTCGAAAGGTTTGGAGATGGGTCAGTGGATAGTGAATACGGGTACTTCTACAATATTTTTTTCGATGGAAATATGCTCATGAGAGATGATAATGAATTTGGCTCGATGGATTTGCCCAAGCTGGCAGTAATAACGGACGGGTCCTGCGTGGATTTCCAAACAATAACGGACAATATTCTGACTGCTGATGGTGTGGATGCCGTGGTTGAAGTCTTCGATGGAAGTGACGATTGCGACATTTGTGATGACGGAGGTTTAGATCTTCCTCTCTCCGGCGCGACGGCATCTTCTTTGAAAGTTGAACTCGAACGACTCCCAGCCAATCTTGTCGGTTACGCTCACACCTCGCAATCGCTGCTGGATGATCAAGGCGGTCAAAGCTGGACGATGAGCTTCGCGGCGATCGAAGGTGATGTTGACGAGCTGTACTGTGCACTTTCAGGTAGTACCGCATCTGGAGCTGGATGCGATGTAGAAACCATCGTTGATGGAAATGTGATTGGTGGAACCTTCCTTTTGTCTGGTGCGGGCCCCCTCAACTTCGATGCAAGTTTTTCAGAAATGCAAGCTGCTATCGAAAGTATTGCTGGGATTGGTGACGTGGCTGTCACTCGGAGTGAGCCCGATGGGCAGCTGGGATATCTGTGGTCGGTGACGTTTACATCGAACTATGGTGATATCAACCCACTTGTTCCGACAAGTAGCCTCACAGGGACACGGGCCAGCATCCAGGTCGAAGAAGTTGAAACAGGCAATTATCTCAGTGGAAGCTATACATTGAGCTATCTCAGCCAGCCGTCGGACCCCATACATGTGTCTTCCACCGCCGAAGAGTTCAAAGCTAGCTTAGAAAGTGTGGCCACTATTGGCATTATTGATGTCGCGCGATCAGATATTGACAGCGAAGGGGGCAGTGTCTATACAGTGACATTCCGCGACACGTCTAACCCAGGAGATACCGCACCCCTAGTCCCAAATACTGACCTTCTCGTTGGAACTGGTGCGGTAGTTGTGGTAAGTGAAGAGGTAAAAGGTTCGGAGGCTACAGCAACAGATTTGTGGCTGTCGTTCGAAGCCTCAGTTGATGGAAATGGCGATCCAATCAGGTCTTACGAAGTTAGCTGGGACACCTCTGCTACCTTCGATGCCAACGTAAAATCGTTTGAGTCCAACATGGAAAGCAATGTGGACGATTCAGAGAAATTTTACCGTCAGCAGCGAGTCGTGACAGGCTCCCATTCCGCTCGCCCATCATTTAATGCCCAACCTCGACAAAACGAAGTCCAAAAAATTACTATTGCTGGTACTGCTGCTGACACATTTAAGCTTACTTTCAGAAATATTGAAATAGATAATGATATTGTCTTGGGTACCTCAACTTTGGAAGACTTGCAATCCGCCCTCCGAGGCCTGTATCCAGCCATCACGCTTGATGGAGTCGATATCACAGGAGTCGATGGCGTAGGAGATCCCATCGCGCTTGGTGATATCATGGAAGACGGTGTTGAATTATTCGTCGAATTTTTGGAGGAGCCAGGCTTGTTGCCACTTTTGGATGTAGACAACTCAAATATAGTTATCAGCCGAGAGGTCCCTGGAGATGCAAGTTACAGAAAGGAGATTCAGAGCCTTCTATGTTCCGCCACTGGAGGAACCTTCAGCGTCAAATTTGACGATTCCGAGGAAGTGATAGTCGACTACAGCGTAGACCTTGATACATTGAAAGAAAGGTTGGAGAGCTTGCCCACTCTGGGTGTCGGTGGTATCACAATTGCCACGAGCAGCGATGATCTTAACAGTGCTGTGCAAATTTGCGCTGGTGTAGAGGTGTTTCTGGTATTCAACAACTATCTTGGAAACGCGCCTGATCTAGAATACAACACTGACGGATTAACAGGTGGAACAATTGACAGTTCGGTGGAAATCGTCCGGGGTATTTCTCCACAATACGAGTTTGTTTCTGGATATTATAGGCTGTCGTTAAACGGAGAACCGACCAACATTCTCGACGTCCGCGCCTCAGCGGCCAGGGTGAGAAGTGCAGTAGAAGCATTGCCCTCAGTGACAACAGCATCAGTGGCTGTAGAAATGAGCAAGGCAGAAATTGGTCTTCTCTCAGCAGTGACAGGACAACAGCACCTGACTTGTCCATCTAGCAGTTGCGGATTTGAATATGGGGCATATGGATTTCCCGGAGACTGGATTTTCCTTGAGTCTTCTTGGTACAGAATTGTGGCGCCGACTGAAGACACGGCAGGGTACTGGCCCGCATTGTCAAGCGAACGGTTGTATATTGGGGACGCCGCTGGCCAACCTACATCGTATCTTGGTGCAGGAGGAGATTCGGTTCGCACGTTCATTTGGTCGATGGGATATGAAAGTACCATTCGAATTCTTCGGCACAGCTTTTTAAACGACATCGTCCCCCCTTTTGTTCCTTCGTTCCATGCTTTGGCGCCGGCGGACGCTCGCATTTGGGCTCTGGCGAGTGACTGTAACAAATGTGCATACATTTCCAGCGAAAGCTCTGTGGGACTGACGCCGGGAGAGCTTTATCATGTAAAAGCAGTCGCTCGAAATGAAATTGGACCCAACGAAGCATCGGAGGTCGTAAGTGCCCAGCCACGCGCCATCCCTGGACCACCAACGCATGTTGAATTGACCGTGTTGTCAGGCTCCGAACTACAAGTCTATTTTTCTCCCCCATCATTGCCCTCGAATGCTGCCGTTTCTGGTTACAATGATGATATTGATCGATACACAGTGCAATGGTCAAAATCCATGGCATTTTTGCATGGTACCCCATTGTGCCAACGCTGTGCGCATTCGCTAGACGGAGACATCATTACCACCGATAACTTGGTGGGCGACGTGTCACCAGGCGCAACCATTACTATTTCAAATGACAACAACTGTGTCATGACTGTAAGCTCGCTCGATGAAGTAAGCGTGACTGTGATAACTGGGCATGGATGCGGTGCTTTCATGAGATATGACGTGGAGTCGGCATTCGACGTGCTGCATTACGAGTTTCCCCCCGCCGAATTTATTGAGGTTTTTCAGGCACCGCCCCTGTCATATCTCATCAACGGCCTTGACGATGGCGTGGAGTATTTTGTTCGGGTCGCGGGGAGGAACAGTGTTCCTGTTCAAGCTGTGAACCCCACCGGCAATCCTCCAGACAACACGCAGTGGTCGTCAACTCTGTCCGAAATGCCAGAGGACAAACGTCCTAGTGCACCAGTGTTGGTGGAGATGTTTCCTTTCAGTGCGGAAAAAATGTTGATCTACATTACGCCTCCACAGAGTGATGGCATGGGCATGGATGGACTAGCAATCACGAAATATGTCATTGAATGGGATACCCATTCTTCATTCTCAGCGGCTGTAAGTTCGACAGTTGATGTTGATCGCGATAGCGGCTGCCCAAGGCCAGATCCTGTGTGTCCACTCCCTGAACTCACCAGCGACGGACCTCTTTTGTACACCATCACAAACTTGGATATTAACGTGCCAGTTTTTGTCAGGGTCTATGCAGTCAACACGGTTGGCCCATCTCTGCCCACCATGGCTATCAACTCCGGTATTGCTCCGTTGTCCTCACCATCTGCGCCAGCTCTGGCTGCAAGTACCACCGTCGCTTTGGACGGGTTCGCACCAATCAGTTTTATGGATATCGAGTGGTCTCTTCCGAGCAATGATGGTGGTTCACAAATCTCTGGATATAGGGTTGAGTGGTGGAGTGCTGAGTCGAGGCGGCCAGAAGTGCAGGTGGTTACCTTGTGGTGGGATGGAGACACCATCCCTGCGAATGATGACTGCACTTGGGTTGCATCCTATGGCGCTGCTACTTCTTCGTCCTTGGAATGGGACATACCCGCTATCAATCTTCGCAACGGTCTCATGAACATGAGGGATTCCGATCTTAACCTTGTATTTGGCAACGTGGAGGTCAGTAGGTCGCCAGTCAACACGAATAAAGGATTCACGTGGAGAATCACCTTCGAAGATATATTGAACGAAGGCGACATCCCCGATTTGCAATTGACATATTCGGATTGTGGCTCTGAATCCGATTTCAATTTTGAGGGGTTCCAGTTGATTCCCGGTATATCCTTGCCAACGTTTGAAGTGTCCGGAAAAGAGGAAGTGCAAGTGCTTGAAACCTCCAATTCGGACACAATGACGGTGTCTGGATTCTTTAGGATGAAGTTCAAAGGTTCTGCGTGGACGAATTATCTATCTTCAAGTGCATCCGCAACCGAAATGCAGGAGTCTTTGGAGGGCCTCATTTCGACAGGAGGTATCACCGTCGAGCGGTCGGATGATGATGGCACGGGATTCTTTGCGTGGACAGTGACATTTCATAATAATGTGGGTGATCTGGAGGGAATCGTTGTTGACACTTCATACCTTCTCCCAGAAGGAGACGCGGTAATGACCGTGTATGATGGGGACAATCTTGTGGATGCCAATGGTGTACGGATTTGCGACGATTGTGTCGTCGGGGAAACAGCGGTTGAGTACAACTATGTCGACGTTGGAGCTGATACGTACGCCCACCGGGTGGAGGGTCTGCTGCCGGGCAAAAGCTATTATGGTGCGATTACTGCGCGGAACGATATCAGTGGTTACGGAGACAGGAAAGCCATCGCAATCGCCCTTACCCTCCCCCTCCAGAAGCCAGGCATGCCGACCAACGTGTCACCAGCTGTTCATTACGGCGATTCAGAGCGATTGGAAGTGACCTTCGCTCCTCCTCAAAGTGACGGTGGGTCTCCAGTGTTATACTACATGGTGCAGTGGGACCCAACGCCCACTTTTGACAATCCCGGATCCGAAATTTACAACTGTCCCACGCACCCCACGCGTGCAACGTGGGTTGTTACGATGCGGCAAGACACCGGCAGCTCCACCATTGTGGCTGGCGGATATTTTAAGCTCACACTGAGAAAGTTTAATATGGATTATGTGACGGACCCTATCCCCTTTGACGCAGTTGCCATGGGCAACGAAGAGGTGGGAGACGACACAGACGATTCGAAGGTACACTGCATCCAACACGATGGGGATATTCATGGTCTTTGCCCCACTGCTCGATTGGAAGCTTCTGGATCTATGGAAAAGAAGGTGGAACAATTGAGCATCGTGGATGACGTGGTGGTAAGTCGAGGCGACGGCGCGACTGATAGTACCTACTCCTGGACAATCACATTCCGCGACGATGGAGACGATGTGTCGGTACATATTGATCTCCTGAATAATTTAAATGTCGTTGCAGCCGATAGCGTAGCACAGTGGACTATGGACATTGAGCAGAAAGTAACTGGGGAGGTCTACCCTACATGCACAGGGACCCAAGTCACCCCAACTGCGGGTGGTCTCACTAAAGGGCAATACTACTACGTTCGAGTCTTTGCTTACAATGAAGTGGGCTTTGGAGTCGCTCAACGTTCTGTCTTTCCCGAAAAACCAATGGTGATCCCAGGTGCGCCGACTGCTGTGACGCTGGAAGTTGTGTCGAGTTACCAGCTGCGAGTCGTGTTTAACCCTCCGGACGATGATGGCGGTGATACAGTGACCAGATACGTTGTCGAATGGTCGAAAAGCTCCAGCTTCGAGGATGTCTCATCTGCCGACGTACTTGAACTAAGCGGTGGTGCCCCTTTTTTCAATACCATTGGCTCTCTCGTGGACCCTCTCGACCAAGGCGTGTACTACTGGGTACGGTTGTCAAGTTGCAACAGCCAAGGCTGTTCAGCATTTCCACAGGCCTCTTCGCCCCCAGCTCTCAATCCCCACGAATCGCCCTCAGCTCCCACAAGTGTTATCCTTGGAGTCACGTCAGATTCCATGCTCACAGTCAGTTTTTTTGTTCCTACCAACAACGGTGGTGACGAAGTGTCTTCTTACGTCATCGAGTGGGACACTTCGTCTGAGTTTAATTCTTTAGACCTTCCTCCGCATAAGGACTCCTTTGAAGTGCAGGACGCCCTGTCACATGCTTCGTACACCATCGAATCCCTGAGTGAATCGCGCTCGTACTTTGTACGTGTTTTCGCGAAAAATAGTGCCGGGGCAGGAACCCCCCAAGACGCCTCACCGAGCTTTGGTGTCCCAATCCACCAGATCCCCGGCAAACCTCACAGTCTGATAGCTACAACGGGTGTAGAATCGGGAGAACTTCATGTGGCATGGCAACGTCCCTACGTTCCCAATCATGGTATTCCATGCTATGGGACAGTGGACGCGCCACTGGAATGTCCAGACAGATCTAGTCTGGGGGACTATGCGTCGGATGGGGGTGCGGCAATCAACCGTTACAGGATCCAATTTATTCAAACAAGCGATTTCGACATGATTTCTTCCGACAATTCATGGACTGATGCTCAGAATGAAATCGCGTGCGATTCCTACGCACAGGACTGTTCGGTTACGCTTGGCACGTCTGACGGGCTTGCACTGGGAGCAGAATATTATGTAAGAGTGCAAGCTTACAACTCTCAGGGATATGGGTCTGCTTGTAGCACGGACGACTCCTTACTATGCGCTGGTGATGGAGATCTGGTGAGCGCAACGGCACAAAGTTAAATAAATGTGCCGAGGTAATACCAGGGGAAAATTATACCTTATGGGATGAAAGATTTCCCTTTTCTAAGCAACTGACAAAAAGATCGGGCTTGTTCCACGATCATACATATATAACGTTTCCCGTGAAGCGATATGCAAACTAAGAAACCGCCGCAGACACGAGGCACATGCACGTTTTTATGTGTGTAGCTGCCCAAAGTCTGCACCAATGTGTCCATGTTATAATAATATACCGAGTACACGCAAACGGAGATTTGAAACACATAATGCGTGCGTACCTACCTGGGGCGTTAGGGTTAGGGTCCATTAGATGTCACCCGTGGGTGTGTGAGTTCGGGCAGGCGCTAAAAACGTAA
>Ga0075497_1084289_pt1 | contig 17807 bp, 1 predicted proteins | sample DEB08_RNA2_FD_73448 | JGI IMG/M metagenome (GOLD analysis project Ga0075497, IMG submission 73448) | Aqueous microbial communities from the Delaware River and Bay under freshwater to marine salinity gradient to study organic matter... | ecosystem: Environmental > Aquatic > Marine > Coastal...
GTCATAAGAGTTACTAGTAGCTGCGCTGAAGCAGGGGCTTCACACTATTTATTTCACTGAATTTATTATCGCGCCGCTTGCCATTTACAAATCCATTTGAGACGAGGGCTCACCGCCGACGTCATCAAGACCATCACATTGTTTTGTTGGCGCGCGCCTTGATTCCTTAGACACGCCCAGTGTGTCTGATATATTTTTTCCTACTCCCGCGTCTGTGCCCAAGCTTCCGAGCTCTATTTCTTTGGGGTTTTTGTCCACAAACTTCTTTTTCTTAGTCTTCTTCTTGCTCTTGGCGTTCGTGCCGGTAGAAAAGGAGCTCAAGCTCGTCGCGGCCTCCCTTTTTTTTGCGTCATTCACTTGATTAACCAGCTGCTCATTCACCGACTTCATGTTCTCCAATTCTGCCTGCAGTTCCCTGGCACGATCGCCTTCGAGCACAGCCTGGCTTTCCGCCTTCTTCAGATCTTCGGAAAAGAGCAGCGGGTTTGCGTGTGTGTTGTTCTCATTATTTGTGTTTTCTGGATCAAGATCGCCAGTGATCGACTGCGCGCGCGATCTGTACTTCTTCGACATGAAGACCAGGAAGATACTAGAATGCCCGAGGCCGAATGTCGTAAAAATCTCCGAGAAAAAAATGGCCGAGTAGTATATGAGTGAGAAGGAGATAACGATAATGACCGCGTACGTGATGCCACTCTTCTGCCATTCGAGATCGTCACGTTCTTCAAATCGGGGACTTTCAAACATAATGCCGGCAAGACAAACAAGAATGGCGCATGCTAGGAGCGTTTGTTCAACTGTGTTGAAGTCCCAGAAATAGTTCTTCGCCTGCTGCGCCCTGGGGTGATTGTCCAAAGCCGTGAAATTCTTCTTCAGCCGCTTTTCGTGCGCAATTCGCTCGTCAATTTCCTTCAAACGCTCTTGCAGTTCCAAGTGCTTCTGCCTTTCCTCCCGGTCGCCGGATTCAGCCTTCTCCTGGTGATGCTTTAGCACATTCTCGCGCTCTGCGGTGCTCATGAACGGCCGGTGCTGCACTTGCAAGACGTAGGAAACGAAAAGGACCAACAGTACCATGGACAACTGGAAGGAGGGGTTGTCTGCAAATAACAAACTCGCAACAGCAATCCAAAACTTGCGGTTGATGACAAGCAGAATCCAGTACGTTTTGCCAGGCTTGAAGTGGTAGTACAATTTATGGTAACGCTTACGAATCTCGTACGCATGGGGGTTAGAAACACGGTCCTGCCCGATCCCTTTCGCGCGGAGCAGCTGGTCTTCCTTTACCAGGTCCTTGTTGTATCGCAAGATAACAAGGATCGTTGCCGGATACCCAATAGCAAACATCATAAAGAAAATGATTGCGTATGGAACCAGTTCCTGCTGAACGCCGCCTTCCTCGTAGCACCGACAAAGTCCTCCAGGACATTCCGCCGATGTGAACTGTGTGTACAGGTAACCGTCGTCAGGGATAACAGGCTGGCAGTTGAATATGTCCAAGGATTTCTTGGTCAAGGACAGGTACAAGTAGTACATAGCGGTGAAGTATGCGGCAACTAACAAGTGTGTGTGCTTCCAGATGTCACTGTGTCTTCCCTGCAGCACTTTCAGGCCAGCTTTCAAAAAGTTAGCCAGGATCAGCATGATCAGGACACCGAAAGGAACGGACATGATAGCCCACCATTTCTGGCGGTACGACACGTCAGGGTAAGCGCATTCAGGCGCGGTGATGTCAATATTGAAGTTGAAAATCGAGAAAAAACGGAACACTTCGAGGATTTCTGTGGGCCAGTCTACGTCCGACGAAGCAAAGAGAGCCAAGACCTGGAAGTAGTCTACACCGATGGAGACGAAGGCCAGATTGAACTCTTTACGATTCAAGACGTAACCGCCAATTCCTACCGCGACCAGGCCGAGGCAGAAGCAAATGATAAGCACGATCACATTGTCTGGGCACTCGGCACACTCGCCATCCAAACGGTAGTGTGTTCCCGACGTGCATAATGCGCAACGCGATGGGGGCTGGCACGTACATTGCCCTTGGACACATGTAGAGCAGCGCTCAGGCTGTTGACTATTGCATTCGTTCATGCTATCCAGGCAGTCGTTCGTATTGACAGATCCGTCCCGAAGGCGCCCACAGCGACAGTCGCCATCTGTCGAACAGGTCCTCCTCTCGTCGTCCTGGCCATTCCAGAAGTCCTGACACTGATACAGCTGCCACTCGTACCCCAACTCACAAGTATTGGATCCCAGGCAAGATTCTTTGGGATTGCAGGCCTGGTACAAGGGACATCGTCCACTTAGACGATCGATACGTTCTGTGGAGCAACCGAAGGTATTGTCAAGCGCTTCTTCAGAGGTTGTGTCGAAGTACGTCCTCCAAAAGCCAATTTCAGAATATGGGTCGTTGTAACCTAATGCGAAACAACCTGCACCAGTAGGGCATCTCACACAACGTTCGTTGAGGCCGCCATAGTAGATGTCTAAGACTGGAACATTGTTAATCAGTCGGATCGTGTCGTTCTTACAAATGGAGGTAAAAAAAAAAGGTGGATGGTTCCTGAGCATCAACCTCTCCAAATGGAGTGAATTCGTTCACTGGTCGCGATGCATACCAGATCTGCTGGTCTCCGTCAAGGAATGCAGGCACCACCTGCGACCACGATTGGGTGGCGACCGATACAACGGCGGATTTTGGTCCCGTTACATCGTTCGGAGGAATGCACGTTATGTAACTAGGAAATCTGCTGTCGCCAAGGTTTAGCTGTCCATCGTTCCACTTAGCATCCGTGCACGCTTTGCCGTCCAGATGTACCGTCACATCACTAGAGGTCCACCCGAAGTTTGAGCCGTATATTTCTAAGACTGCAGACTCCCCACCTAGAGCGTTATAGCCAAACGCGTACTGTTCTCCCAATTCCTCAAGGTATTTTGCATAGTAGACCACTGGGTCGCCTACCTCTACGTATATTCCACCTTCTAGCGGACTGCCCGTTGAGTCCACTACGACTTCCACTGCACCTGTGTTCCGTTGTGCAGCCGCGACAAAGTCAGCCGGCTTTTCGTTCTGGGTTCCTAAAGTTTCCGTGTTGGTGTAAAACAGTGCGCCAGACTCGTCGTACCCTTCCAGCCAGACCGCTGTTTCATTGTTGACGTCTACCTTCACAATGTACGAGGCTGGCACGTCCTGGGTTCCAACCAGTACCCTCTCCACCACTGGAGCATCGTAGCTGAAGAGGTGCACGTTGGTGGATTCGGCTCCCCCCACGACGACGAAAATGGAATTTTCGACGCCTTGACCTGGTTGAAGTTGGCAGATGATTTCATTGTGGTCTTGTTTGCATCCCACATCCCAACCGCAGTCAGGTTTGCTGCTGTCGTCCCCAGGAAGACATTCACACTGCAGCACGCACCTACCCACAGTCGATGAAGAGTTGCCCAGAGCACGAATTTCCACGCTTCCATCGCGAATGCCCATACTGGTCCCTGTAATCCGCAAAAGCACCGGATCTTCACAAGACAACTGACCTTGCGCGCTCCTGAAAAATCTGTCATTATAGCAGCCACTTGTGGGGTATTCATTTTGTAAAATGCCATTGTTGTCGATGGTCGTGAACCTCAAGATTTCAGGCGCAATGTAGCTGAACGAATTCGTGTTGCTCCTTTGTCCCCCCACAACGAGTCTCACAGGGACATCAACTCCTTGGCCTTGTGGTAGCCAGAATTCAATCTTGGTTTGCGTGCACACTAGATTTTCGTCGTCGCAGTCGGGAGTGGAGGCGTTGACAAATGCCTCGCCGAAAGCTACATATCGAGCAGCGTTCTCCGTTCCAAAATTCGCGCCGAAGAGAGTCACCTTCACACGAGTTCCATCCTCGCCATATCCGTCTGTAAATCCTGTTGGCACGGGCAGATCCTCGCGTTCTCCACTTTCCCAGAGGGCAGCGCAGTCGGCCGACGCACACAAGTAGTCCACTTGAGGTGGGATGTAACTGACAACGATGGAGTTCGACACGGCAAGACCGCGCCGCGCCGCTGCTTCATCCTCGTCGCCAAAAATAGGATCGCCATTCTCTTCCTCCCACGTTACCTCAATCTGATTTGCTACATTCATCTGGATCTCAAAACCCCGGCCTTCTCCTGGCGGCGTGTAGAACTGCACAGACTCGTGCGTCCAGGATTTGAGCTGGAGCGTGGTATTGATAATGTGCTGACCGCCATTGTTCCAAACGGAAGTGTCTTCATCCTCCACGACACTCCGCAGCGCAATGAAACCATTGCTGAATGGACTGCCAAAAGAACCCCGCAAAGGCACGAACGGATCTTGATCGTTTAGGGTGCCCTCTGCGCCGCCAAAATTGGTACCTTTGATTTCGATCACGACCCCAACTCCGTCAGTTGGAATCAAGATGACCTGGCCGTTGTTGATCTCGCCTTCCGCTGCAACCCCACCAGCAGTCACCTCCAAAATTTCAGGCTCGGCGAAATTGATGACCTGCGTGCAATTGTACTGATTTGCAGACACAATGCAGACTTGATGGTTCCGTCCGACCCCCGCAGGAATGGCAACGTCTACCATTCCAGTGCTGTGGTCAAACGTCGTAGGAGCAACACCATAACTAGCGGGCACGTCATTCACGCTTTGATAGAATCTCTGTTCCCAATCCAGCCAGTTTCCTTCATCATCCGCAGACCACATGCCGACCAGTACGATCGGTTCAAGGCCATTTTCATTGACGACATTGTCAAACTTCACCCGCACTGTCCCGCCCTGTGTGCTCAAACCACTACGAAGTTCTTGCTCACCGCCATTATCATTCGTAGTAGTGCCAAGGCTCCACTCAAAAGAGGGGGCGTCGTAGGACACACACGATGCATCGTCCTGGGATGTCACTCCCGAAGAAGAACACGTTACTCCTATGCTGCTGTCCGCGGGGATGTAATCAGAGATCAATCCATCATTACCTGCCCGTCGTACTAGAACAACAACGTCCTTACCAATTCCAGGAGGCGCAACACATTCGATGCGGCCTTCTTGCGTATTGGCATCTAGCAACGTCACGGTCAAGTTAAGACACTTGACATCGTCCATGAAACGGGTCCCGTCCGGCTTCAGGGGCCGTTCCAAGCGGAACACCACATCCACGTTGTCGGCATCCACACCGAAATACCGACCATTGACAGCGATGTTGAACCCACCTGTCGCGGGGAAACCCAAATCTTCACCAGTCTCTGGGTCTATCATCGGGGTGGTCCCGACTGCTGCCACAGTTGGCGAGAGGTCCAAGAAGGTGACAGGATTGCTCACGACCTCGCCACTGTCTAGCGCGACAACTACAGTTCCGTTCTTTTGCCCCGTCTTGCAAACAATGAGATCATGGTGCCACACAAGTCCCGTCGAGTCACACGTCACGTACTCACCCGTCGCCACCCATGTCTCCAGGTTCTCTGTCTCCACATACTCATACACACGCACTTCGTTGTCTATGGTAGCAATTGTCCCGCCTTCGAAATCCAACCTGGAATAAGCATCCGTCCCGGCGAAGCTGCCGCCAGTCGAGCTACGGGTGTTGCGGTACACGCCACGCAACGTAATTTGCGTGCCCGTTTCGCCGCCTTCTACCTCAGATGGTGCTTCTTCACTGATAATGGCGCTGATAACGGGGTCGGTATAATCGAAGTGTAGGACGTTGCTGGTGGCGGAACAAGATGTGAATGTGCCAGAGCAACTTTGGCCTACAAATACCTCTCGCAGCTTCCCTTGGCCTTCTGGTACCCGGAAACTTGCCTTGGACTGCGAGATAGCGTCGTACTCCAACACGGATTGCTCCACACCCCAGAAGAAAATAGAGAATGCCCCCAACGGCCCGAAGTTGCTTCCTTCAATCTCCACCAAGTAGCCAGTGTACGATTCATTGGCACCCTTTGTGACCCCAGAGTTGGGGGTAAGGCCTGTCAGGATAGGCCTTGAGTAGCTGAGGGTCACACCATTTTCGGCTTCTTCCATGTCGACGAATTGGCCACCAATAACAATGGTGAAGAACAAGTTCGATCCCACACCAGCGACGGTTTCACAACGAATTCTCGTGTGTGCGACAGCCAAGTAGCATCGATTAGTCACGTCGAATTCCGTTCCGGTGGGGCCATAAGTCACACGTTCCAGGTATGTTGCAAGACTACCATCGGCATCAACATTTTCGGCGGTAGAAGTTGGGCAGATTCCAAGGAGACAGGGCCCAAAATTCACACCCACAATCTCGATCTCTTCCCCGCCAGTCGTCGATAATCCCAAAATGGAGCCATCGATATCAACCTCGTGTGCCACGTCGCTGCTACTGAAGCGCAGCACTCTTGGCTGGCCGTATGATGTAGTTGTTGTCACGGACTGCAGACCATCGACGACAACTGTCCATTTTAAGCTATCCCCAACACCCTCAGGTACGTCGCATGTAATGGCGGTGTGTGCGGTGGACACGAAGCAGCCGACCCCAGCGAAATCGGTCACATCTTCTCCTCGCTCCCAGCTCGAAACGGCAGCGACTTCTACCATGCTTGACCACTTTCCTTCTTCGCCGAAGGGGCCAAAATTCCTTCCATTAATAACGACGGCATCAGTTCCTTCCGTTGAAAAAGTTGCAATGGTTGTGCTCGGGTCTTTCGCGTCGAAGTCAATCACCACAGGGGGGGCATAACTGGAATCGGCATCGAATCGGTTCGAAGTCTGGCCACCAATTTCCATTTCCCACATGTGGCCCGATCCCGAACCTGGTCCTGTTAAACAGTCCACGCGGGTGTCTGAATACACACTGCACTGAGTGGCTTCAAACAACCACGACGATCCCACAAGACTGAATTGCTCCAAGTTGCCGTAAACGACGCTTCCGATACCAATCACGCCTTGATCGGAAGTAGGCGGCCCAAAGAACCGCCCTTCAATGCTGATCACATTCCCACCTTCTGTGAAGGCGAATGGCCACTGTGCAGGAGCCATTGCGGTGATCATAGGGGGCGCGTACGACAGGAGCCCAACTTCCACAGCAGTTGCTTGCCACGGTTCCTCACCGAAGCGGATTTGCCAAGCATGGGAACTTCCAATGCCTGCAGATGTTTTACAAACCAACGCGTCTTGCTTTACAATCAAATTTTCTGCAACACCTTGACCATTGACAAGTTCCACGGTGGTTGTTGTCGCCCCACCCAGATAATTATCGTCAATGTAGCAATCTCGTCCATTGTAGCGACCTCCGTAGCGAGCCTCCCCAACTCCATACCCATTGAAACTGGCGTCACTTCCTAGGAAAGCACCCAACAGCCGTATATCTTCCATACCTTCAGTATCGATGAGCAGGTCCCCAGGACGGTCAACCACTTCTATGGATTGTACAATGGCCGATGCGTAGCTGAGCGTAGAAGTGCTCCTAAATGATTGTTGTCCCCCCACGCTAACATCGACACGGAAACCTTTCCCCACTCCTGAAGGCGCTGTGCATGTAACTTGGGTGTGGTTTGCTGCCACGGCACAAGAAAGTGCACGAAGCTCCACGCTGCCTAATTCAGTGGGCAATGCGTCTATGTTATTCATGAAGACATATGGCTGCGACACCTGTGCATAAACGGCCCATGTGTGCACAAGAACATCCTGGTCTCGAAGCACGGTAAAGCTGTTGGTCGTGATTTGCACAGAGACGGTGGCCTGCGTGGTGACGGTACCACCCGCATTGCTCGTATCTTCGCATAAGTTGGCATCCATCGCGAAGGTGGACTCAACAAACCCACTGTCCAGGGTGAAGCCATCAGGCCCGATGGCCTCGTCTACATCCACTGCATCTCCAGACTTCGTGCGCTTGCCGGTGATCGTCACCGTCAATTCACGCGTTTCCCCGTTCTCGAAGCGCAACAGCTTGAACGTCGAATCCACTGGCAGCAGCCGGAAGAATTGGCCAGCTTGGCAGTCGCCCTCACTGAGCAGCTCACCAATACCAGTCACGGAGTTATACGTGACAAACTTGCCCTTACCAAAATGCTGGTAGGCCTGCGTTGTAAGCGATGAGCCAAAATAGTCCCCGTTAATGGTCACTGTATCTACACCTTGCGTTTGCAAGTCGAGAGCGGCGCCTACACCCGTCCACGACATATCATTCACTATGGGGCTGCTGTAACTAGTGGTTAGGTCGTAGTTTGCTGCCACGTGATTTGTCGATTCAAAGGTGAACTCCCAATTGTGGAACGCACCGACGCCTTCCTCTAGGACGCAAACCATTTCCACATTGTTGCCGCTCGAGACGGTGCAGGTTGCAGAGTACTCAAGGTAGCCTGGTGCGCCGTATGACGCCGCCACGGGTTGCTGGACATGCTTTGAGCCAAAGTTTGTTCCCGTAATAGTGACCTCGCCATACCCTCGGGTGTCGAAGCCAGTGGGAGGATCCATCGCTGATACCACGATATCATTTAAATCTACAACATTGACAGTGAAAACGGCTGTTTCGCTGCTAAGTGTTGGATTGGTAGAGGTCTCCGTAGCCACAATGTGAACACGGTACTGAATGATATCTTCAAAATCGACAGTCGCGGTTGCCGAGGTCCGAATTTGGAAGCCGTGCGACGACGGCGAGTACGTGCTGTCGGTTACAATCTCAAACGTGGGACTGCTGCACAGGGAGAAGTTAGAGCCATCCGTCGAGCATTCCACAGACTCAATAGTATGCAAGATAGAATCTACGACGCCATTAACCATGTCAACGTCAGTAGAGAAAAGAGTATATGGCAGCGAATCGGAGCCGGTAGACAAGAGCGTGCCAGGCGCCACGTTTTCATCGATAAACAGAACGCTGCCTTGAAGCACAGGTGCCTCGTTCACGTCCAGTATGTCAATGGTGATAAGTCCCGTATCAGACGCTTGCCCGTCAGTCACCATAACCTGAAACTCGAACTGAGCATTTGTTTCAAAATCTAGGACCGTGGAATCGCCCACATAAACATTGAAGGTGTTCAACTCAGCACCCGCCAAAACGATGAAGGTCCCATCGCCACCGACGATTGAAAATTGCAACGCTTGCTCAGGCCTATCTTCGTCGGCCCAGCTGATTGCTCCGATCATATTTCCTGCCATCTGGCTTTCCTCGACAGACAACGTGATATCGGATGCCACGGGCGGATCATTCACATTGTTCACGTTAATGGTTACTACTGCCACGCTGGTTAATGGCTGAACACCATTATCGTCCGTAAGCAACACCTCCAAACTGTACAACTCTTTCAACTCAAAATTAAGGGTTGCCGTGTTAGATATTGTGATAACGCCCACGCCGTCCGTGCCAGCTTTCGCCATATTGGTGAGGGTAAAATCAGGGTACTGGTCCAGGAAGGAATATCGAATCTTTTCGCCCACGTCTTCGTCCTCCCCTTCCAACTCACAGACAAATACGCCCGCCGCTACATTTTCATCCACCGTGCAAATTTGGGGTGCCATCACGGGGGGATTAAAATCATCCACGACCGTGACTGTGAAAGTCTGCGTCACGTCGAAGGTCCCGTCGCTGACAGTCACATCGAATGTGAACACGGGAGCTTCGTCTGGGTTGGGCCATGCTGCGGATTTGAGCAGGGCGTTGTTCGTCACCATGATTCTTGCACTCTTATCACCCAATGGCGCAATACTGAAGACCGGGTCCGAATCCGTCAAATCGGAATCTCCTCTAAACAAATTGGACACCGAAAATGTCAGCTCCGTGCTGATATCGGGGTCCAAAAGAAGTACTTGGTCTCCCACAGTCTCGCCGATCTCTGCATCGTTGGAAACTGTGCGGAGATAATTGTTGCTGCTATCCCACGTAGGTGTTTCTGGGACATCTAACACCGAGATTTCAAAGCGGGCAATGGTTTCCACCGTTTGGGGCGTCAGCCTGACATTTTCGTCCACCACTTTCACCAACAGAACCAACGTGCCCAACGATTCGAAGTCGAGCCCTGTAGTGTCCTTTACCAACAAATCTCCAGAAGAAGTCAGTGTGAACAGGCTTTCCACTTCCATAGATGTATCGTAGATGGAAAATCTGTCCTGAATTGCGTACGAAAGGGTTCCTGTTGGAACGTCAATACCATCGCCCACGACGTTAAATACCAGCATGCCGTTGGCTGTATTTTCGTCCAAAGAGTGTGCTGCACACAAATTTAGTATCACATTTTCCTGTGACCCTTCCAAAAAATGATAGCCATTCGGGACGACGCAGGCGACAGTGGGAAAGTCATTCTTATCAACAACTAACACGGTGATGGTCTTCTCAGTGTACAAATTACTAGGGGCAAGAGAGGCATCATCTGTGACACGTACTGTTAGATCGAACGTAGGCGTGATCTCGAAGTCAATGCTCTGAATGGCTACCAATCTGTTTTCAAAGCCGGTCTCCGTCGAAAACGCTACGAGGCTGGCAGATGACTCCACGGTCCATGTCAAGGTTTGCACGACCCCCTTGTCGGGATCGGAGGCTTGGAAAATATTTTCCACTCCACCATCTACATCAGTTACACCGCCACACTTTCCTAGAGAGAAACAGTTTCCCAATGTAAACCCCGGATTATCAATGAGAAATGGTACATTTTCTTCCACATAATACATAGTTGCTTCTGTGTCGACAATAATGGGAGCTTCGTTGCGATCGGAGACGTGCACTTCAATGTAACCAACAACAGTCAGCGGGTTCAAGTCCGCATGCCCTGGCGTCATTTCACCGCTTGTCAGGATACCATAGTCTGTCGCGGACACCAAGAAAAAGAGTTCTTTCGCAACTTCAAAATCAAATAGAGAGAGGGCATTGGGTTCAAGTATTAAGCAAAAGTTATCATTGCATGGGGCTTGGCTGCTCTCGACGAACAGTGGTTGGGCGGGTTCTCCAAACTTCACCCAACATTCCGCTGACGCGTCGAGGGTGGTATCCATGTCGGACGCCGTCTGCATCGTGGTGCTATCGGTGTTGATGTTGGTAAAGAACCAACAGGGAATGTCATCTCCTGCTGAAGGGATCCATACGGCCATTTCACAACTTTCCATTTGCATACAGTGTTTTTTACAGAAATTTCGACTGACGACTGACGCATCGTCCAGTGTGCCGCTTAGAACACCGTCGTATCGTTTCCCAGTCAAGCGCCATTCCAGCCATCCATCCAGGGCTGCCATTACGACAGAATCATTGACGTCTTCATCAGAGGCGGTGATAGAGCAACCCCCCGTACACACACTCGATCCTTCGTCGATTGTCACCAACGATACAGGTCTCTCGCAATCTGCTATACCCGCACTCTCACAGTAATCCTCTTGCAGGGAAGTGACAAATTTGGGAGCATCGTTGGCGTCTAATATCACGACCGTGACGACCTCGTCGGCGTACAAGTTGGGCGGGATCTGACACACACATGGAGGGTCTCCTTCGTTTGGCTCGGGGCAGCAATCGATGTTGTTGTCGGTCACGCGCACCGTCAGCACGTATTCCGTGAAGCCCGACTCGAAGTCGAGGATGGCTGTCGGTCCAACAATGATGAACGAGTCGCCATTTTCGTCTGGACCGACCAGGTTGAAGGACTCTGAGATAGTGTCTACAAAACTCTGTTCATTGTTGTCTGCGCCGCTGCCTTCTTCATTGCCATCGTCTGGGTTTTCATTTCCATCGTCTGGGGGATTGGCATCATCTGAGCCTGAATCTGCCTCCAGGATGAGGTTATTGATTTGAAGTATTTCGAAAGTGAAGAAGTCGCCATCGTCAGCGTCAGTCACGAACGTGCCCAACGACACCTCCAGGCGCGTGCCGTTCTCAGAATTCTCCGGTACATTCAATGCGGGGGCGGCGGACCAAATGGGGGCATCATTGCGGTTTGAGACCTCAATACGAATGATCTGTGTCGAGTTCGATTGCCCTTCCCCGTCATCGCTGGCAACCACAGTGAGATCGAAGACGGACCAAGCGGTCGCGTCCGGGTCATTATTACTCGCCTCAAAGTCCAATGCCTCCGGATTCTGCACGCGAATCTGACCCCCACATGTCTCAATGCGGAACGCGTCGCCACTATTACCATCGACGATACTGAATAGCACAGACTGGTATTCATCCTCGTCCACCGCTTCGATGCGATTCCCTACATTTACGTTTTTCTGCGAGCCCTCGATGATCTCACGGTTGAACGGTGGCAGGATCACAGGGGCGTCGTTCAAGTCATTTACGATAATAATCGCTTCCGTTGTTACTGTGGAGAACCCATCTGACACCAAGAATTCCAGGCGGATTTGATGATCCTGGAAACTCAAGAATTCGTAGTCGAAAACAGATGAATTACTGACCGTGAGAGCGCCAGTGTCCTCGTCAAAATTGACAGCGTTGTCGATGTTGCCGCCTGTCAACTGAAAGGTGATGGATTCAATCCCTTGGTCATCAGTGACAGTGAGGACACCGAGCTCGAAGCCCTCCCCCAGGTTTTCGTCAACTTCCACCACCAACGTGTCCGGAACCGGTGGCTCGTTTAAATCTGACAGGGCAACGTGGTAGACACTTTCGTCCGCCATGGAAAAACTCCCGCTGCGATCATCTTTCCATGCCAGCACGCGTACTTCACCACGCTTGGCTTTGATGTCGTATTCGCCGGAGGGAGATCCCCACCCATCCCCAACATACACGAGGTTGGAGCGGGTGGCCGTATTAAGCGATTGGCTGCGATCTGGTGCCCAGATGCGGACCTCCTGGTTATCCACAGCAAACATAACGCCTCCGTACTCGCGGTCCACATTGACACCGTCGCCCGCTTGGGCCGAGCCTTGTCCGTCAAAGATGATGTCTTCGCGACAAAGCTCCCCAACACACTCTGATTGATCTGCACGATAAATGACCTTGGTTCTCTCCGGCACGCCGCCCAATCCATGTGAAATCGCATGGTAGCTCAACGCGTATGCTTCCAAATGCATCCAGCCTGAGTCAAAGGTTGGTAGCGTCTCCGTCTCCCATATCAATACACGCATTTCACCTTCTGTCTCCTGTTGGTGCGGTGCATCCACGTTCCCCCACCCACGTGGAAGATTCATGACATGTCCCTTATCCTGGCGCTCACAATTGCCGACTCCGTCGACAATCATGCATGTGCTGGGCAAGAAAATGTTGGAAAACTCAATTGCCGACTCCGTCGACACCGACGATGTCCCATCACAGTCGCTGATCAAGACCAAGTGGGTGTAGACAGGGCCAGAATCGTAGTAATCACTCAGGGCGAAATCGTACAGCTGCCATTCACCTGCCCCTGTATATGCAGGCCCAGCTTCCCACGCCGATGGTGTCAAACATTCGCAACCGGGACTCGGCAAAAATGAATAGCCAGGGAACGTACTGTGAGTGCATTCGATGGACGCTGTGTCTGGAACAGGGTTTGAGTACACGACCCCCTCACCAAACCGCACATTGCCATTGCACGTACAGGTTTCTCCGAGTGAAGCGCAGGCTTCCCACTCGCCCTCGTCGTTGCCACTGAGCACGATAAATTTATCGTATGCGCCAATCGTATTCCAGAATTCCCTGTCGGATGTCACAAGCCCAATGCCAGACACTTCACAGCTGGAAGTTTCCTTGAAATTAAACCTCAACTTGGAAGAGTCTGTCACGCTGAAAGCACCAATTTCGAATGATAGCCATCCGTTCCCGGACATTGCGATAGAAGTCCCATCGATTTCATACGCAAAATCGATACCGACACTCTCCAGCGTCACATCCTGGATCCCCCAAGATTCGTCGGTCGCACCTTGGTTCAACGTCGTCGTGAATCTAACTTGCGCCGTCGACGATGTGTGAGGAACAACCACAGATACAGACGTGGAAAGCTCCCCCCAACCTGATCCGCATGTATTGGCGGGGTGTGAGGCATGTGTTGTGGTCATAGTCCACACCTGGACTCCATCAACATATGCAAAGGCAGACTCTCCGTCCCACGAATCGATGAACACAAATGTGAATGAAAGCGTTAACTCCGTGTGTGTGTAAAATTCACCGAACGTCTTCTCAACAGCGGAATTTATCCCAAAAACATTGTAACCGCCAAGAACGGTACCATAAGGGGCACACACAGTGGTTGTCCCGGAGCTCCAGCCGCTGGTTCCTTGCTCGAAATCGTCTGCAAATCTGACAGGTACACCTCGCTGGCCAAATATATCCTCATCTGGGTTCATTTCTGAGAGGACAAACGAGTCATACGGGACAGGGGCCCAGACGTGAACGGATGAGTTGCTGTACCCATAGATAACGCCCCCATAATCGCAGCCGTAATGTGAATTTGCGTGCATGGATCCCGTAGCATCGAAGGCCACTCCGCTCAGATCACCAGAAGATGTCGAACGTGTGACAACACGCACATGTGCCATCAATAAAGGATTGACTTCAGGCAGCGTGTGTGATAGTTCGTGTTTGATTGAAGCATATGCAGAGTCTACGCTGATCGGCAGCCAGCCTGAATCAAAGTCCGCGACGCGCAACACCTCCGCTTGGACTCGAACTTGCACGGTGGTGGAAGCCTGGATACTACTTTCGCCCACGCCCCATCCGAGATCTGTTTTGATGACATATCCATTTGGCGATTCCACGTTGCCGGTTGTGACCGGCGCCCAGACGTGGATCACCGTGTCATCATATCCAAAGACAACACCTCCATACGCTCCCTCGCCGGTAGTCGCACAAGTTTGCAGGGAACCGAGTCGTTCCCCTACCATCGCAATGCCCCCCCCTTCGAACTCGAAATAAGTGCTTCCATCATCAGGATCTTCAGAGCGCACAGTAACCCGCACTCCTCCAATGGGCGCGCTTCCTAGGCCATGCTCAATTGCGAAGTAAGACAGCCCACCTTGGGAGTTGTCCTCTGTTGCCAATTCCAGCCACTGGCTATCGAACGACGATCGTTTTGTGTTCATCACAACCAGCACGTTGCTTTGTAGTTCATAGTCGGGCATCCAAAACCTGATGCTGAGGGCGCCATTGGTTACCCCAGCTGCGAAGAACCTGGACGGATCATGCGGCCCGCCTGCGGCACGTGCGTCTGGAATGTATTTGACCTCGAGGTCTCCAACAGTCGCCTGGTATTGCTCATAATTGTACTCCACGATCGGGGCGCGATCCACGTTCTCTTTCCATTGTGACACCTCCACCTCATATATTTCGTAACGCACACTTCCAGTTTCCGCAGTACGATCGCACATGACCAACACCTTGTCGGTGCGCATGCGGTCGCTTGACACCACTTTGCTGAAGTACGCTAATCTGTTGTAGAATAGATTATCACTACTCCATTCGTTGTCATAGGATGCTGTGTTGGTGTCTGTGGACCCAATCTTCACCCAACCCATCCCAGATGGTTCAGTCGATTCACCATCATGAGTAGCTGGGTCAAACAGACAAGGCGCAACACTTTCACCCACGCACACGTACACACTGAACGAAGTGGGTCGGTAGGCAGAGTTTGTGTGTACCCAACGAATGCGCAAGCTGTGGAATTCAAATTGAGTAGGATATGTCAACTGAAATCCCACCGGTTTTTCTAAATTCGTCGAATAGTATCGATTACCGCCATACACACCATCAACCAGGTAACCACAGCGGGCTTCATCGATTGGATTCAAGCAGGAAATTGACGGCGTAGCTCGTGGATCACGATTGTCAAGCGACGTATGGGTGCCGAGCGTTTGGTACACGTTAGTTAACCATACATTTTCGAACACGCCATCGTTATTGAGCATGCGACCACCACTTCGTTGCCATCGGTCTCCGCGACTATCATATGTGCACAGATCATCTTCCACTCTTGTGTGTCCCATATCCGTTTGTTCTCCAGACGCCAAGGCGTAGTTGAAGTTACGTCCACAAAGGCACTGAGTGTAATGGCGTAGGGCAAAAAACGGATGTCCCATCTCACTGCAGCATTTCTGGCACATTTGTGGACTTCCATATTCGTTATGAGTGAAGCACAAAAAATCGAAGTCTCCTAAACCGTTGAGTGAATCAAGATAGCACCCAAGATATCCAGCGGTTGCTTCGTCCAACGAGTTTTCCACCGCAGAGAGCCCAGCCTCTGCTCCATAGTGGTTTCCGCTCCCAACTCCGACGCCTACATCCTTGTATGGCACTTCGAGTCCTTGCCGAAATGACAGGTCCCCACTGCGTATTATTTCTTGATACGTGCGCGAATTTTCCGGCACCGTCGCCTTCAATTTTTGGCACTGGTTTAAAGAAGTCACAGATATCATCTCGGAGGAAGTCTCCGTTCTCATTTGCAGGAATTTTCCTTTAGCCCCGAGGCGACCATAAAGGACCATGTAGCCATTTTTGGAGGGGTCGAAGGTGGACCCTCCAAAATTGCGAATGATGGCACTGCAGCTGATTCCACATGTAGGAGTCCCAACACTAGCCATTGCAACGCGGACCACTTCTTTGTCGGCCACGCTTTGGGCAATGGCTGCAGTCATCGCAGTCACAAAGGCACCCTCTTCATAAAAACTCGAAGATTTTAGCACAAATTCTGGAAAGACACTGAAGAGTGTGACAATAAAACCATTTTGTCCATCAGTAGCCAACAAGGTGGTACTATCCACTGACACTGACGCTGTGGAGCCATCACTTTGAACGAGGACAGCAGCGCACACATCTTGTCCACCGGGTCCGGTGTCCGCGGTGAAGACCTTGATGTTATCTAGGTAGATCTGGTGGTCACGTCCGTATGCGTTGTTGAGGTATTCCCCGTACGACATGACTCCCCATTGCAGCTTGACATTCTCGGCCTGGTATCCAACAGTGTCCCCATATTTCAATGCCAACTTGTCTTGAAGAAACACATTCTCCGTGTGCCAAATTCCATTTCCAGGGTAGACTACTTCATCGCATGCAATCTGCCCCCCATTGTCACCAATAGTATGATAGGCGACGTCGTGACCATCGTAGCAGATACGATAGTATGGCACCTCTTCCCCCTCGCAGAACGGGGAAGTATAGCATTTATCAATGCCAGCCCCCCCCCCGTACTGCCAATCCCCGACGTCGTGCGCCGAAATGGTCAAGGCAAATGCTTTGTAGTATTGCACAGCCACCTTTATATTGAAATCGAATTCCACAGTCGTCGTACGGGTTACAGTGATCCCTTCCAGCGCGAAATCGACCCACGCAAACCAGTTGTCTCGCACATTTTGCTGTCCTTGCGTCTTCAACAACATTCCGTTGCCGCTGCGTCCATAGCTTGTGCTAACTCCGAAGGTGGCTCCTTCGTTTGCCGTGCTCGTATACTGAAAAGGCAGCAACACGGTGTTGCCACCATCGCCGGGCAACGTAGCCACAGTCTGTCCTCGAGGACGCACTTCGATGTGATCAATATGCAAATTCGCCGTGCACGCAAGCTCGGGGGAATAGCAATAATCCCAGTCCGGCCCGTAACCAGGTCCATAGCATCCAGGAATATCTTCGCCATTTTGTCTTTGGAAACAAAGCAATCCTTCGGCGCAATCGGCATGAGCATCACACTCTCCGGTGCACGCCTGCAAGGAACCTGGAACCACATTTTCACCATCGTTTGGTCCGCTTAGCTCAATGCCGCCAGCAGGCGCCACGATTTTGTAGGATGTGTACCCAACGACTCCATTAGCTACGCACTCAGTACTCGCGCAAGCGCACCTCTGTGAGGCGTCCTGGTAAAATCCTTGGTCGGAAATACCATTCTGGCCCTCAGCATCCAGACATCGATTCATGCACTCAAGGGCACGGTCCTCATTATACAATGGACTGTCGTCACTCAAAAGAGGAGGGTAG
>Ga0075497_1520338_pt1 | contig 14272 bp, 24 predicted proteins | sample DEB08_RNA2_FD_73448 | JGI IMG/M metagenome (GOLD analysis project Ga0075497, IMG submission 73448) | Aqueous microbial communities from the Delaware River and Bay under freshwater to marine salinity gradient to study organic matter... | ecosystem: Environmental > Aquatic > Marine > Coastal...
CATAAACGTACTTTATTCTTTATTTAAACTAATTCAATTATGCTTTGATCCTTATATTGTACTAATTCTCTCTTCATTTGTTCGTTTGAATACTATTTACATTCTATCTCACATGTGTATACCTAAATTCTACCTGATGTTACTTAATTTATATTCAATGTTATATCGCGTTTAAATTTGGTTTTCTACTTAATCATGGCGGATCATGAGTCGAACCCTTCGACGTCGAGAATAAGCGCGACTCCTGCGCACCTCCATTTGTCAGGATGGTCCTTGGTCTTAAGCAGTGCCCCAAAGACGTACTCGGCGGCGCCTCTCCACGAAGTCTTGTATGTCGGGCATCTGTACAGTTTGCTGACGTTGATCGGCTTATTGACGTTAAAGGACTTGACGATGACGATTGGCATTTCGGTGAAGAGGATCTTGGGTAAACAGTCTTCGACGATGAGATCCTCCCAGTTGAAGCGCGCACCTTCGAGCTTGAAGCCGGTGCAATAGGAAAGGACGAGGGTGGGTTTCTTTTCGGTTTTGAGCAAATCCTCTGGCGTTGAGTTGATGCATTCGGTGATAATGTCGTACTCGTCGAGGGGCTTCTTCTCGTCCTGGCAGGTCTGCTGTTTGATTGAATTGATCTAACCGAGCGGGTTCTAGATTTTGTTGAGCTAGACGACGCGCGGGATAGTGTCGATCGCGCCGAATACCTCGCCGAGGTACTCGAGGCGCAATTTGATGACGTTCATCCAAGAAGTCAGGTTGCGCAGCGATGGGAAGCTCCACTTCATCCAGAACTCGGGGATGCGTTCCTAGAGCAGGCAGGACATAGCGGTTTCGATTTCGTCGGTGAAGCTGGCCTTGCCTTCCTGCGCCAGCTTGAGCGTGGTGAGTGTCAAGGTGATTGTTTCGCACAGTTTGTTGATGCGTTCGAACTCTTGGATGAAGCAGTTCTGGAACGGCTTGCTTTCTTTGCGGTCAATGCCGATTTTGGTGATCTCGAACTGGCGACCAGGGTAGTCAGGGGACTTGTCGGCAGGAATGCGCTCGCGGATGAATTCGATTTTCTCGTTGATGATCTGCGCGGTGCCGCCTCCGCCTCCGCCGCCTTCTTCTTCATCAGCTTCACCCGAGTCGAGCGGCAGGATGTCGAGCAAGAAGCTGAACATCTCGTTGGACGCGAGGATGCGCGATGCGGTTTCGGTGTTCGGATGCATGCCGATCGACACCGGCGACTCTTCCTTGATGCTCTTTTCGATGTGCTGCTCCTAGGCAGTCTAAGTCACGAGCTGCGACACCTTGAACGAGAAGATTTTGCCATTGGTCTACGGAGTTAGCTCGTATTCGTCGATTATTTTTTCAACCATGATGTAGTCGAGGTAAGCCTTGCACATGAGACGGTCGTAGTCGTCGACGATGTGGCCGCCTTACATGATTTCGCCGAACAGTTACTTGAGATCGTCCCACGGAATGTTGGAACCAGTCAGGTTTTCGATGTATTTGTTGAGGATGGATGCGCATGAGAGCAAGTCTCCGACGTTGAACGGCTAGTTCATGTTGTAGCCGATGCGGCCGTAGCGTTTGCGCTCGAACATCATGGCGTGGAAGTAGCAGAGACCGTAGAGGATGTTTTTCTCGCGGCCGTCCTTGTCTTCGAACTTCTTGGAGTCGAAGTTCTTCCAGGCTTTCTGCATGTTCGGTTTGATGCCAGCAGGTGCTTCCATGATGATGAGGATGGAACGCTCCATGATGCCGATCGGCATGATTTCCGTCGGGTCGGTGGTGAGGAAGAGGCGGAATTTGTTGTTGATGAAGCCGCCGCTCGCGCCCGAGGAGATGTCTTCGAGGATCTTGGTCAGTTCAGGCAGCCATTCCACCATCAGCTGGATGTTTTCCAGGATGACCCAGCCGCCGCTGGTTTTGCATTCTTCGATTTTCTGCACTGCAACGCGCTCCATGAGCTCGCCCATGGCTACGATTTCGAGTTCACCTTTGTTGTTTTCGTTTTCAATGTCCTTGACCATGCGGACCGCATTGACCCCGGGTGCGTTCACGAACATCATTGGTTTCCTGAAGTCAGTGTCGCCGAACGAGTCGTTGACGATCTCCTGAGCCTGCAGCGAACCGTCGCAGTCAGTGAAGCCTGGGCCGAGTTGGAAATGGATCCAGTTCGACATGACTGAGCTGATGCGGTCCTGGCGCAGCGCGCGGATGATCAGGATCTCCTCGAACTTCTTTTCCATGCCTTTCCACTCTCCCGGCATGCGTTCTTTCTCAGGCGCGTTTTCACCCCACCACTCCTTGAACTTCAGGTTCTAGGTCTTGGCCAGGTCTTCAGGGAGTTTTTCGAAGCCTCCGATTTCGGACAGCTTGACGACCTGGTTCCAGGACATGTCGGGAAGCCAGTCCACTTCAGACTTGGCCTGCCCTGCGCCTCCGGTCAGCAAAAAGAGCACCTTCTTAATGTCGAACTCCTCCTTCTAGCGCAGCATGCCCTTGGACATGAGTCGGATCGTGATTTGAGAAAGGAAGACGAGTTTGTGGCGCTCGAACATGCCACGTGAGACCATAGTGTAGATCACTTTGCGCAGCATTTCTTTGAGCTCGACCACACGTAGCTTAGGGTCCTTGGTCTCCACCATGGCCTAAATCTTTGCAAAGAAGTCCTGGAAAAGCTCGAGTGAGAACTGCTACATCGGATGTACGAAGCAAAGCGTGATCAGCAAGAAGTACAGCATGGCGCCCTCGTCCGCAATCGGGATGTAGATTTTGCGGGACTCTTCAATGAACTTTTCGGTTTCCTTAGCTTTGACTTGAGCGTCTTGGATGAGCTTTGCATTTTACTTGGTGTCTTCGATCTTGACGACGAGTTCATCAGAGTCGAGGATGGTGGCAGGGTTCGCTTTGTTGAGCGAGTCGAGCAAGTCGCCTTCGAAGAAGGCGAGTTTCTTGACTTATTCATTCTGGTCCTTAACGAGCTGCGCCTTCTCCTCCTCGAGCTCGTAGCGCTCTTCGCGGACGACGTTGGCCAGGAGTTGGTCGCGCAAGCCCTCTTCCGTGACGATGAAGTTGAGGATCGTGCACATCGCCGCGTACTCGGGTTTGTAGTGGGGATTCATAAGTTTAGACAGCATCAGCATTCGGAAGTCCTTGTTTTACTCAACTTCGGAGTCTCCGAGTTTGATGTACATCTTAGAGCTCTTTTTGATGATCGCGCGAATAAGCACAGGCTCGATGCTCGGCTCTAGCTCCTCTTGCACGTTTTCAACGATGAGGACGCGGCCGTTTTGGAGGCACGAGCGCAGTTTGTTTTCGAACTGTTTGTCGTTGAAGGTCGAGGTTTCGAGGTCCTGCTATTTCTTGCTGAGCTACTTGGCGGCTTGGAGTTGCGGATCGATGATCAACGGCCAGCGTGCGGCCTGGTCGATGATGGCAGCGTTCTCTTTGGAGAAGCGGTCGTCGGGCAGGTCCTGGTTGGCCCACTCTGCCATTTTGGCGCCGTCGACTAGCTCGGTGAGCGGGTCGATGTCGTCTTTGTACGGCACTCCGTACTTCTGGATGGAATTCATCCAGTCCTTCTTCCAGATGCGCTCGCGGAACTTGAGGTCTTACGGGCCGAGCTATGAGATGAAGCCCGCAGAGATGAGGTTGATACCGACCACCTGATTCATCATTTTACCCAGTATCTCGACGTTGCCTTTCCAGCGGATGTACTCGTCCTTGAGTCCGTCGATGAGACGGGTCGCGAGGTCCTGCTTGTAGCTGAGCTTAGCACACTCGTCCTGGACTTTCTGTAGTTTTTCCTGCGCCTCCTTGAGCTGCGCTTGCAGGTCTGCGACGAAGTCTTCGGCTTTCTTCTTCTTGTCCAGTGCTTCGTTGAGTTCGGCCGTGGCGGCCTCGGCCTTCGCAGTTGCGTTGTTCTTCTTCTCTTCGAGCGGTTTGAATTCTACAACACCCCTCTAGAAATTTTTGATGTTCTACACGAAGTTCAAAATACCGGCGGCTGCTTGAGACACGCTCTTCATTCCGTCCGGAGTGAACGTAGCGTTGTCTTTGTGCTTTTCGAAGATTTCACCTACTTTTGAGAAGCGCTCCTCGTATTGATCTGTGTTCACCAAAATGTCATCCTTGGCGTCGAGTAGTTTCTTCTTAAATGCGTTTCCGTCCTTCATGACAGTCTGGTTGTACTTCCAGTCTGCAAACTTTGACTTCTGTCCGACCGGCATGATGACCCAGTTCACGCCTACACACACGTCTACGGCTTTCTCAGGACATGCCTTGTAGGCCTTGAACTCGTTGATGTCACCGACCTCTAGATTGTTCGCGGCTTTGTTGGCTGCCTCCAATGCTGGCTCAGCCTCTGCAAATTTAGTTTCGGCCTCTAGTTTGACCGCGTTAGCTTCTGCGAGCACTAAGCCAGCGCGCTCAGCGGTTTCAGCAGCAGATGCTGCGATGATAGCTGCTTTCTCGGACTCGACCGTCACCTTGTCGAGCAATTTCTGTGTTTCTTGTGCGATTATGTCGGCCTCTTGCTTCCTGACTTTGATTTGTTCATTCAGTGCTTCTACATTTTCTTTGATATTGTCCATTTTTACGTAGCCTTGTGTGTACATGTCCTTGTCGGACTGGAACTTCTCACGCTTTTCGCCGAGGATCTTGAGTTAGAATTCAATCAGCTCGAGGAAACTCTTAGGTGTAGTTTAGCATTGGCGCTTGTACTTTTCTTTCTAGATCAAGTTGTACTTGTCGATCGACAGGTGGATTTCGGACATGAAGTTGCCCACACCGCGGCGGATTTCGTCAGTCTCGAACTCGATCTCTTTCAGGAAATTGTAGGCCACTTTTTCACATGCCTCACGTGGCCAGGCGTGGAAGAAGTCGACTGAGCAGCAATTGACGATTCCAGGGAACTTAGCAGTCCTCTTACGCATCAGGTCACCGATTGGACTCATGCATACGATCATTTTTAAGTTTTTGCGGACTTGCAGAATCAGATACTTGAAGAGCTGGTCATCGGTATCGTTCGGCTGGCCTTCGGACTTCGCTTTGTTTTTGAGCACGCGCGCAAACCCAATGTACTCACTCTCGGGCATCAATTCGGGGATGTAGCCGGAGTTGAGGAAGTCGTTGATGCAGATCAGGAACTGTTCCTTGATGATTTGTCCGTCGGTTATGATGAGTGCCATTGGTTTGGCTGGCTTGACCGCACTTTTTTCGTAGAGGTTGCGAATGTCTTCTTTGAAGCTGTTCTAGTTTTAGTTGCCTTTGATAACGATCTGGAATTACGTTATTTCGTGCAGGAAGACAGACAGTTTCGAGATCGATTGCTTGCCAGAGCCTCCGACTCCGAGAAGCAGCGCGTTGCCGGCCGGCTTCTGGACGATGCGCGAGATGTGGCAGATGTGTTCTACCGCCTGACTGAAGAGTACGAGTGGCATAGCGGGTTACTGGTTGTTGTATTCCTCGAGTTTGTTGGTGAGGACGTTGGTCAGCTGCATGGGCTGCTCCCAGTTCTGCGGTCTGAATGCGAATTCGCCATTGCCAACGACTTGGTTAACGAAGGAGGTGAAGATATTTTTCGGCATGTCTCCGTTCTCGTCAGGTTTGCCTTAGAGTTTTTCCTTGTCGAACTCTTCGAACTCAGTGACTTTCTTGAGTTTCTCGAAGTAGACCTCGTAGTCCTCTGGGAAGAGACGGTCTTTGAACACGCGCTCGGACTCGTGCAGCCAGCACTTGGCGATCTCGTGCGGCTCTCCGCGCTAGAAATCAGGTTTGGTCATAAGCAAGCCCTCGACGACGCGTGACACGTCCCTGAGGTTGAACTTGTAGAAGAACTTCCGGGCGGTCGGACTCAACTTGGCTTCGACCAAGACTGACTGGAAGACGCGGTTGAGTGCGTCGATGCAACCGTCAGCCATGGCCGCGATCTTCTTGTCGAACTTGCGGAAGTGGTCGTTGAGGATGCGCTTGTAGATGCCCAAGACGGTGTCGTTGGGCGGCTTGGAGATGGCGATCGTGGTGAAGAAGCGCTGCATGCGGTTGGAGATCACGCCTGAACCCATCTTAGGGTTGAACGAAGCGCAGATGAGGAAGTCCTTGAGCTCGATGAGCTGCTCGAGGTCTTCGAGGTGGTAAGTGTTCTTGTAGTCTACGATTTGCTTGAGCAGCTCGATGGCGGACTGGGTGCCGTAGTGGTCAGCAAAGGCCATGTTGAGGTCGTCAATGAAGTAAATGATCTTGCCGAACGGGTTCTTAGGCCCGTACTGGATAGAGTGCTTTTTGTCCATCTTGCCCATGATGAAGTTGAAGAGCTGGCCCGAGAGGATGTAGTTGTTGAAGGTGGTTGCGACTGAGCCGATTTTGTCGTCCTTTTCGCGTTTCTTGGAGATCCAGTCGATGAACTAGTTTATGAAGGTGGTTTTGCCGGTTCCGACGCCGCCGACCATGCAGACCGAGCGGTTCGAGAGCTAGTGCAGCTCCATGATGCGGCGCTACTTGTACACGTCCAGGTTGGGCACGGTGATCTGGAAGAACATCTGGCCTCCCACATTTTCCCATGACTGCGGGACGTCCTCTTCCCACTAGACCCAGTCCCAGGTTGATGTGCAGTAGTACTAGTCGAGCAGCAGCTTTTCTTTGGGCATGCCCTCGCACTTCTGGCGCATCTGCTGGTCAAAGAACTTGATGTATCCGTCCTCGCTCACGATGCCGCCGAACGCCCATGCTGCTGCTTAGTAGAAGAGCATCGCGATCGAATTCTTGCATTTGTCTTCATCAGCAGCGCGCAACTCGATGAAGCGCTTGCGCTCCTTGTCATCGAAGAATTAAGAGTCGAGTATGGTGGTGATTGTCTGGCAGATGGCCATGCGTCTGATTGGCACTGCGGGTTCGATTTCAGCAAGTTACATATCCATCATGGTTTCTCTGAACCAGCCCGAATCGTAGCACAGCTCGATCTGTGTTTTGATAGCTTGCAGCAACTCGTTTTCAGCTTGGTTCTTGAATTCCTTGAGTTCGCCGTCGAACTTGCTTAGGATGCGGTCCTTCAGCGTGTCTTTCCACTGGTTGAGGAAGGGAAGGTATCCGATGTCGAACTCGTTGATGCAGAGGCAGCCGCCGCGGGAGGCGGTCGCAGGCGTGGCGTTGCGCATGTCTTCGATTTCGAGCAGCATGCGCATGGAGGAAGTCATCGGGATACGTTCGTTGGAGGCGAGCGTGAGCACTTTGTTGTCGTCCATGACAGTGTTCATGGCTTCGATCCACTCGGGGTCGACGTCGCCGTCCAGGATCATGTACTTGTTGACCACGTCGTCGGTGTAGTCCTTGCCGTTCTTGCTCATGTTGCGCATGATGGTTGAGAGCACGCCGTTTTTCCAGCCCGCTTTAGGGTCGGTGTAACCCTAGAGTTCGTTACGCGTGATGGCCTTGGGGTTGAGCTACTCGATCTTGGTCGGAGAGCCGAGGGCGTTCCAGGTCGCGCCAAGCGTTCTGATCACCGCCGACTTGCCCGAGCCCGCAGGGCCGATAACGAACATACAGTGACGCACTTCGAGGATTTCGGTAACCTGTACGACCAGTTTCACGAAGTCGTTTTCGTCGCGGTAATCGAGCCTGTATTTTTTGATGTGTTATGGGTCCTGGAGGATGAACCGAGTCTTTTCCATGTAGTTTTTGTCTGACTCAGAAGTGATTTGTAGTTTAGGGAACAAATCCTCACACAGCATTTCAAAGATAGGTTTGTCGTTGGTGATAACGCGCGGCAGGTTGAAGTTCTTGAGCGCACTTTTGAGCACGTGGTACTCAGTAGTGCTCGAGGATGCGAGGCGCAGGAGCTTACCGGCCATGCGCAGGAGCGACTTCATTGCACGCAGCCGCCAGTCTTAGTGGATCTGGAACGACAGCAACTCTTCGGACAGCATTTAGAGGGTCACGAAGCGCGAACTGAGCACTTTGGCTTCCTTGAAGCCTTCACTCATGAGCATGTTTTCGGCGATCAGCACGAAGTCCGCTTTGATCATGGCGCAAGGTCTGAACTGCACTTTGATCGACTCAGGCAGCTCCGCGCGGCCTTTGTACCCGGGGTTCATGGTGATGAAGAAGCCCATGGTCGGCACCACTTTGATGCGGTCTTCGTCGAAGCTGAACTCGGGGTCGTTGGTGATGAAGAAAGACCTGATGGCGTCGTAGCACATCAGGAACTGCTTGGCCACGATGGACAGCACTTCGATGCGGATCGTGTTGAACTCGTCGAAGCAGCCCCACGCTCCGGCTTGCGCGAGACCCTTGATGAGGTTGCCGATTGAATTTCCGGTCATCTGCTTGCCGCAGTTGAACACGTAGACCGGGATGCCGATGCCTTTGCCCATGTCTTTCGTGGTCTCGGTTTTCCCTGTGCCGGCCGGGCCCTGGGGCGCGCCGCCCATGATGAGCGAGAGCGCCTGTGCGAGGGTAATTTAGCACCTGTCAGTCAACGGTGTAATGACCAGGCGTTCGCCGTTGCCCAGTTACTCTTAGGAGTACTCTTGCATCCAGTCGGTCACGCGCGCGTTCACTGTGCGGCGGTTGTCGTTTTCTTCTTCCTCTGCCACTTCGAAACGGAGTTGGCTCTGCCACGCGAAGGAACCGATTTCCTTAATGTTCTTTTTCACGAGATCTTCAAGCACATCGCGTTCGTGCACCTGGATCGTGATGATTGCGATTGTCTTGCACTTGAGTGCCTTCCAATCGTTTTCATTGAGCCCCATTGGTCCGTCAATTACCTTATTGATCATATTTTCGAGTTTCTGTTTGCAGAGGCGCAAGGTGATGCGCATGGCTTCGTCGTTGCCCTCCTCCAGGTCGTCGAAAGCTTTTGTGCATTCAGAGGTCCAGTTGACCTGGTCCATGAGCAGCGCCAGCTGCATGACCTTGTCGTCGATCCACTTTTCGATGCGGAAGTCTTGCTCTTTGCCCATGTCGTCGATTTAGGCGTTGATTTCAGCCTTGAGGACTATTTGCATGTGCGCCTCCAACTGGCGCAGCCAGTCTTCGACTTCGCCCACGCACATCTAGTTCTTGACCTTGTCGAACCCGACTGTTTCGCCGTCATTGGACTGCATCATCTACGACTCCTTGGTCTGGTTGCCCGCGTCGTCTTTTATAAAGAAGATTGTCTTGAGCCCACAGAAGCAATCGACTAGGTTCTTGGCCACTTCGCCGGGCTTGGACGAGTTAGATAGAATCGTGAGGAGTGTTTTGTCCGACACGAACTAGAAGCGCGGGAATTTCTTTTTCTTCTGGTCGAGTTAAGCAGTCAGCTCTGTCTCGCACGAGTCGAGGATGGTGAACAGTTCTTTAACGCGTTCCTTACGGCCTTCCACGACGCACGCTTCTTTCACGGTCGGTTGGTCGCGCATTTCATTGATGAGTGCTTTGAAGCCGCCGTTCATGTCATCGAACTTGCGGGAGGTTTCAGCCAAGTTTTGCTTGACGTCGGCCGACTGTGTGAAAATCGGTTCGAGTTTGTTCCAGTTCTTCTGTAGTTTGTCGAATTCGGACACAAGTGTGTTGATGGTCCTGAGGTCCGACGTGAGTGAGTTGGCGAGATCCTCAAAGTATGTGATATACTTCTTCTGGCCCAGCATGTTGAGCAAGTTGCCGAGGTCCTGGTCGACCAAATCGATGATGTCTTCGGTCTTATCCAATGAATAGGTCTCCTTTTCAGCCATTTCCTGCCATTCGAAGGATTTTTCGTCCCACTGTTTCTTGATCTTGTCGAGACTCTTTTTGATTTTGGTCTGGTTCTTGGCGATTTCGACGATGTCGGATACTTTTTCGGTGTAGTGGATGAGGTTGAGTTTGAACAGGTCATGAAATTTGAAGTTGGGGTCCTCGGGTTTGATGTCGTGCTTGGTTTCGTTGGACAACTCTTCCCAGTGGCGCTTCTGCATGTCGTCGGACTGCAGCTCGCCCATCAGCTCGAGAGTCTTGCCCATGGACTTGACTTTGGCTTGCGTGTTGGTGAAGACTTTGTACTCCTTCTACTTGAGTTCCTGTTTCTTGAGGTACATTTCGATGGTCGAGCACTCAAGAATGAGGTCGTCGAACACGATCTTTTTCCACGGGATTTCATTCCAGTTGTCGAAGAGCAGCTGCACATAGGACGAGAAGTCCCAAATTTCTTTGAGAGTGAGGAGGCGTTTCTCGCACTGTTCGATTTCGTTGAACATGGTCTTTTGCAGGTTGAACAGTTCTTCGCGGTCGTTGAGTACTTCGCCATTCAAGTTGAAGTCTTTTAGTTTCTGGGCGAGTTCGTCGATCTTGCTCTACGCTCGTGTAATTTCATCGTCGTTGACCTCTTCGTTCCAATTGAATGGAGCTTCGAACTCGTAGCGCTGCTTGAACTCGATGAGCTCCTTCTTGAAGTTGCGCGACTGGTCCATGATAGTGTTGCCCACCGACTTCTTCAGCGAGTTGATGTCGTTTTCGATTTTAACGATCTCCCCGCCCAGGTTGATCCAGCGGAGATATGTGCTCTCGATTTCCTCGAGTTACTTGTCGAGTGTGCTTTCGTCCTTGGTCGGGTCATCACCCTTGCGGAAGTCGAACTTTTTGAGAGTCTGGATCGACTCTTTCGTATGTTTCTTGTAGCAACGCACAATTTTGTCCACGCGCTTGAAGTCACGGATGTAGCGCAAGACCTCCTAGAGCAGGTCGGTCTGACCCATCTCCGGTTTCTTCTTAATGCCCTCGAGCGTGAGGTTCATGAAGTTGTTAACGTTGGTCAGGAGTGTGTCGGTGTTGTTGAACAGGAAGTCTTGCCATTTGTTGAGCTAGTCTTCGATGCTTTCGTCCAGTTTTTCGCGCAGGTCGTTGGTTTCGATCTTCAGGAAGTCGATCTTGTATACTTCCTGGAGTGTGAGCCTCCGTTGTTTCTTGTTTTTTAGCATCTGGAGTTTCTCATGGAAGGCCCGGACCCTTGGGGTCATTTCTCTGGAGCGGACGCCTTCGAAGATTTTCTTGACGGACTCGGGTGTTTCCTTGCCGTCTTTGAATTAGTTCTAGATTTTGTCTTGCTCGTTGTCATCCTCAATTTCTTCCTCGGTTTCTTCTGCTTCGTCTTTTTTGAAGATCTCTTCGTCGTCCTTGCGCAACTCGGCTTCGGTTGGGTAGAGTGTATTGTTGGCAAGGAACTCTTCAAATGCGGCTTCAGCAGAAGTAGAGTAAAGTTCAGTGAATTCCTTGAAGCATTCGTTCTTCCAGATATTGACTTCGTTTTCAGTCTTCTTGACACGGCGTTAGATGCGCGCGAGCCATGCACGGATTGCGGTGTTTTCGGTGATTTCCTGGAGGTAGTCGGTGTTCTTGTTCATTACGGTGTCGGCACGGTCCATGAAGGTGGAGATTTGGATGAACTTCTCGATCCACTTGTCGACGAGACCGAAGATCGTGGTGTCGTCGCTCGCGTCTTATGAGCGGAACTCGTTGTTAAAGCATAGCTTAAAGCTCTCGATGCTAATGCTGATGAGCAAGAGAGGCGGCTCCTGGACTTTCTCACGCGTGAACTCGGGGTAGAGCTACTCGTACATGACCTCGAGGTTATGCAGCACGGTGTTGGTGATGCCGTCCGAGATGCGTTCATTTACGAATTAGATGTACTCTTTCCACTCACGAGACTCGCGGTCGGCGCCGACCTTCTTCATGGTGCCGAGGTAGTCGTCGTGGATCTTTTTGAGTTCCTCTTCGATTTCCTTCTTCTTCACGTAGAACTGAGTGTCGATTTGCTGGGTGAGTTCCTCGTAGCGGATGGTCTTGGTCTTGTTACGTTCATAGACGATGACGCGTTTGCTTTTGAGGCGGTCTGTAATGGACTCGAGGTTGGCCTTCATGGTGACCATGGTTTTGTAGACTTTTTCGACCTTGGTGAAGGAACCCTTGAGGAAGGTTTTGATGTCGCTGACCCAGGTGAGGGAGTTCACACCGGGTTCGAGGTCCTGATCCATCTTGATGATTTGCGAGAGGATGAGCGGGCGCTCAACCTTGTGGAGTTCGCGCTGGATGCGGTTGTACATGAACACGATCTCGTCCAGAGTCCAGACGTTTTCGCGGTAGTGGTCGGCCTTGTTCTAGATGTTGAGGGACTCCTCGGGGATCTCTTCGCCGAACTGCTTGAAGTACTTGACCTCCTTGAGCAGGCGCACGAGGTTTGGGTGAAAGTTCACTATTAGCGAGTCGTGGTTTTCATCCTTTTACCTGAGCAATTGTAGTTGTAGTTTGTCGATGCACTCGTCTTTCACGAATGTGTAGAAGTTCTTCTTGGCGTCGAGTTGGTAATCCTCGATCTTCTTCTTGATAGCTGTGAAGAGTTTCTCAACCTCCTGGTACTCCTCGCTTTTGCAGAGGGTGTCTGAAAGTGACTGGTACTGCTTGAATTTGGGCACGAAGCGGTCGAGGATGGACTGTGCCCAGCGGATGGTGCCGGAAGAGACTGCCATGTTGCGCGGGACTGGTTAGGGTTGGAGCGAGGTGCGGTTCTTCGACTCCTCTTTCTCCGGCAAGCGCGCCATGTTGTCGATGTCCGCCTTGCCGCGGATGAAAATTCCATGGCAGGTCTTCAAGTCGCGTTTATAGGCGTCCAGCAACCTGAACTACTTTTGGGTGATTTCTTCGTCGATTTTAGGGCGTTAGATGACCTCGTCGAACATCTCGAAGAGCTTGAAGCGCGCGTAGAATGTGGTGTTGTCCTCAAAACTCTGGGAGATGACCGAGGCGACGCGCTTGTCGATGTGTTTCATCTGGTTCTTGAAGGCGCGGAAGTCTTCACGGAACTGTTCACAAGTGGCTTTGTCGTAGACATCCATGACGTCGTAGTCCTTGCCGTCGAGTTCAGGGCCCTTGCCTTTGAAGGTGTTGTTGGTGAAGGTTTTGAGGGTCTCGTCGAACATGGCATAGATGTTTTTGATGTCTTTGGTGAATTTGTCGCCCTTGGTGCCGCCGATGATCACTTCCTTGAGAACGTTGTAGTTCATTGCGGTTTCGATCACGTGTTCGAGGTCTGCGCAGCGCTCAATGAAGCGGTCGAGTTTCTCGAAGAGCGCCGAGTGCACGATGTTCCAGCGGCCGTTGGAGCGGTCCTTGTAGTCTTTGTAGACGAGTTTGAAGCGGCGGCATGTCTCTCGTATTTCTTCGAGCGAGCGGAGTGGCGTGAGCAGGTCAGCCTCGATAATCTTGGAGATGAGGTCGGGGCCCTGGAGCTACTTGCAGCTCTGCGTGATGATCTCGTTGCAGATCTGGCGGATCAGGATGACAAGATTTGTGTTGGACTTGTAGTAGTTGGAGGAGTTCTGGATCAGCATAATGAGGTGCATGATCGGCACGAAGACCTCTTTGATTTCCGTGATGGAGTGCGTAAAGCTCTGGAGCTTTTCAAACTACTTCTTGAGCGTGGAGAGGAAGCGGTAGTTGTCCTCAGCCTCGTCCTTGGACTGCGAGACCTCTTCTTTGAGTTTGTCGAAGGGTCCGATCTAGTGGGAGGACTGACTGGTGAGGAAGGTCTTGACCTCGACTACTTCCTTCGACACGAGTTGCTCATAGATGTAGTTGAGGTTGTCCTTGCGCTTGTCCCAGAACTTGATCTCTTCGAGCGGCCCTGCCTTCTGGTCGGCGTCGAAGATGCTTTCGGAGTCCTGCTTAAGCACTTTCTTGACTAGCTTTTTCCACTTGGTGATGATCACCTCGTAGATCTGTTTCTTGTCTTTCGGCTGGAGCGAGTCCATGTAAGAGGCGATCGGGAGCGGCAGTTCCGTATTCCCTAACACCTGGCCTTCGATAGCCTTGGTTTCGACGCTCATTGAAGAGAGCTTGTCGATCATGTCTTCGCGTGACTTCTGGCTCCAGTTCCGCAGGTTGCCCTCGTCGGAGACCCCCGCTTTGAAGGAGAAGGCGGGGATGAAGACTTCCTCGAGGGTGCGGCGCATCTGGTCGAGGTCGGTCTTGCGCATTTCGTTGAACATGAGGGTTTCGTGTTTGTTGTCGCGCGTCACTGGTTCGATGCCCGCCCTGAAGACGGTCAGCACTTTGTCCTGTGGCATTGCTGCTTTCGCAGTGTCCCTGGTCAGCAGGAATTCCTTGGTGCCAGTTTTCTTAATGAAGAGGAAGGTGTTTAGTTCGTCTTTCATAACATCCTTCGCGAATTCTTTTAGGATCTTCTTGTTTTCAGAATCTTCAAAACATTTAATTTCTTCTGGTGTCGCTTCAAAAAGCGCTTTACTTATTCTGTCTCGCAGACAGTACACTATTTCAT
>Ga0075497_1503174_pt1 | contig 14050 bp, 1 predicted proteins | sample DEB08_RNA2_FD_73448 | JGI IMG/M metagenome (GOLD analysis project Ga0075497, IMG submission 73448) | Aqueous microbial communities from the Delaware River and Bay under freshwater to marine salinity gradient to study organic matter... | ecosystem: Environmental > Aquatic > Marine > Coastal...
CTCTCTCAAGTGAAAGTCTGGTGGGACATCGAAAGCGCCTGGCTTTGCGATAAACCTTCAGTTTTAAGCAAACAGCCATCCTTTTATTCTACCGTAGATTAGCAAGTGCGAACTAGCTCTTTTCCTGAAGTCTATTGCATGCAGGAAAGTACAACGCCTTGAGATAGCCACTGCTGTCGGCTCCAACCTGTATCCTTTTTGACTGGCACCGAAATATAGAGGATTGGCGCGTTTTCAGAATTACTGCCTCTAACACCACTTCTTTGCCCATCCTGAGGATAACATGTACCGAAGAGCGGAAATTCAATGGACTCTTTTCCACCATCGCCCCTGCTGGTATCATTTCTCGCAAGCATCTGCATCGCTATTTCGACCGAGTCGCTCCTATTTTGGTCCTTGTCCATGCCCCCACTATCATGATAAGGTTGCAACCAAATATGCGGCATTGGATTGCTGGTGCAGCTCGGGACCACCTGCCTGGGATCGTGAGCGCCTGTAAGCGACATGTCATCATTTGACCACGTCGCCCCACTAACAAAGATTCCGCATAGAAATATGCCATCGGCAAGATCGACATGCCCATTTACATTCTTTAGCAGTATGTCATCCTTGTGCACAATTGTAACATCTAGGCGAACCTCGTGCAGCGGAATTTGGTCCCGTGCTGCAAACTCTTGGCAAAGTATGTAGCAGAGAGGCGATACCTCGAACATGCAGCCAACCCAAAAAATTCTGGGAATCTTGCCAAAATCGATCCATTCTTTTTTTATGAACGCAACTCGACAGCTCAGGTCGTCCATAAACTCCTCGAGGGATTTTGCCGATGCATACGACACTTGTGCCCAGCCCAGAGGAACAGTATTTTGAAGAATGCTCATCGCCAGGGCACCATGGCTACTATCATCAAAACATCGTCCCCCGGCCAACGCGAGAATAATGGTTTCAAGAGAGCTTCTTATCCGCTTTAGCAAGAGGTTGTATCTTGCGATTTCATTCAACAGAAGGGCATTTTGCAGCATCTTTTCCGAAGCAGGGAACTTCTTGTAGACTGCGTCCACATTAAACAAAGCGGGACATTTATTTAACAAATCTTGGTAAATATTTTGCACAGTTTGTCCCGAGAGAGACTGAAAGACTCCCTGAACACTGTCTGGCAAAAAGGCGATCCCGAAACTACGAAAAAAACTCGCATCATTTTGGGTACTTCCAACCACCCCTCCTTCCACAACGCCTATGGATCGAGCGCGCATCAGGAAATCGGTCTCATCTACCGTCATTCGAGCTTTATTCTGACCCACTCCATCTCGTATTCCTTTGGCATTCTGTTCTGCTATTTCGTGCGTACCGCTCTGCGTAGTTTCAACGCATCCCATTTTCTCCAATTCGTTGCTCATGTATACATGAAGGATGGAAAGTATTGCCAGCATGTGAATTTCGTTTGAGCTTTGAGCACCGTAAACATAGTCTCCAATCCAGTACATCATGTCCCATAGAACCAGTGGAATTTTCTGGACGTCGTGTGAAGCCACGTAGTCCCGAATCAGTGGCAGTGCCATGTTAAGATCTTGTTCGTATATGGATACCAAAGACTCCCAGTGAAATGGTCCATTATGAACGTTCTCGTGTGCATGAGCGTGAAACTGACATACCGCTAGGGCTAGTCTCTTGAAAACTTCTGACTTATGACTATTGCTGGCAAAGATGTCGTCCTCCTCCAAAACAATCTGGTTTTGCATCGCGTGGGACAAGCGGGCCTTCAGCCCTTTCGGCTGGTCACATGCTATATTTATACATTTTCTGTACAGCGCATGAGAAATATTGGATGCACGATCTATGGTCAGCATCAGCCGAAAGTCCGACCGTTCCGCAACACCAGTGCCAGCATCTACGGTTTCAGACTTGGAAAGTATTTCGTCGCAAAGCTGCTCAAGCCTATCAATCCACTGCAGACAAAGATGGCAATTATTGAGAATGACCCACTTTCCTGTTTGCCGACCATCAGCAATGGCCTTCTCTGCTTTGGCCATATCCCCATCGCCAAGTGAAACTTGCAGCACTTCAAGGCCTTGAGACCTCGCCAGAGCTTCCAATTCAGCACTGGGATCGACCGATTCCGCCAAAGCAAAAATAAAGACGGATTTTCCATCGTTGTCCATCAAAATCATATCTTCCAAATTGACAACGGTAGATTCGACATATTGCTCACCAAGTTCGTCGGCAATGTAAGTGGCCACGGCTTCCAGGACCTTGTCCGGTCGAAATGTTTTTACGAGACACAGCTTCTCGAAACCGGATACAAGTTCACCATTCTCGTTCATGATGCAATGCTGGAATGGGTCAGGGGATTCAAAAAAGACACGCCAGATGGGGCTTTCGTTGCAGAGTGAGTTGAATACCCATTTCAGTTGCTGCGAGACGAAACTCAACTTCGAGACGTTTTGGTAAACTTCCTGGGGAAGCCACGATGGGCATTCCTCAAGGTGTTCGACTTCTTTGGCCGGCAACGTCGCGAAGAAGTTAAAATCCTTAGAATCGATCGGCCTGTCTGCTCGAGATTGTTCTACTGTGATTGCCAATAACAACTTGAACAGTACTTGATCCGCCGAAAAAAAGGCCACACAGATACGTTTGTAGATTAGATCTAGAAAAGAACTATTGATATTCGCAATTCGCGCTTTTATGTCCGTCGTTCCATTGTCCAGGTCGCTCTTTAAGGCCTCCTGGAATAACTTAACAAAGTCGTTAAGGGAAAACTGGTACGAGGGGGAGATATTCGACATGCTTCTGATACAAAAAAACAAACTTGAGGACCGTTTTGCTACAGGGCCATATTTGAACCGCGCCTCATCAATGCCTTTGATGATCTTTTGATTTTCTTCTTGCTTAATGTTGATGTTGTCAGCCACCTGCTTTGACCGTGTCAAAACCTCGATGGCCGTAGAATCGTCCAGAATATTGCCAGATGATGATGATAGCACAAGTAGGATCTTGTCTTCCAGTTCTTTTAACTGTTTGTCATTGTCTGCAGATTGCTCATCAATACTTTGCTTACGCTCCTCGATGTCCGGCATTTCTTTCATCACGACGAATGACAATAACCGTTCCTGAAGACTATCTTGTGTCATGGAGCAATCGATGACCTTAGTTTTTAGGAACAGGCTCGCCGGAAAGTCTGAACCACATCGGGCACTAAGCATGTATAACTTGAACTGGTCGTTGAATTTGACAGATTTCCCACCGTAACTGACACACCAGTTTCCCCCTCTGCGAGTGATCTGCTTTAAGAGCACTGGATCCAACATGGGATCCAGCTCTCCACGCACACCTTTGATGATCAATGTCCGCCCTTGCTCCAATGCCGTCTCGACCACCCGCACAAAATTATGCTGATTTACATCAGCGATCTTGAGTTCCTTCCCAGCCTTTTTGGCGGTATTCATGATCCAGTCTAGCGCGACATTGTGCGGGTCCACCATCAAAGGCCACCGCCGCGAGCGTTCGGCAATTACCGCATTTTGAATGGAATGAGCATCAGAACTTAGACCTGCTAATTTCCACGTCCTAATCGAATTTGGATTGCCTAGAATATGCAGTATATTCATAGCATCTGACGTTTGCAGACTATGAAAGCTGGCGATGTTCTTCCATTCTCCAAAGATCCGCTCGCGGTCATTCACACCAAACGAACCGAGGTAGGAAACATATGCAGCGCACAGCAACGTATCGCCGGTCAAATTCTGGTGACTAATCTGCAGCAATTCGGCCTCAGCCGTCCACTTATTCTGCTCACCTCCCAGACCGCGAATGAGTTTTTCGGCACGGTCGAGTCGGGAGGTACAATCCAAGACCTCTTTTTCGAGATTGCTCTTTTGGCGTTCGCATTCCACCAAGCGATATCCGAGATTTTCCAATTTGCTTTCCAGAGCTTCAAGCTCACCTTGTTTCTCTTGCAGACCCTTCATAACTGTCTCGTACTCTGCTTCGGCGGTTGCCAGCTTCTGTTTCTTGGGTTCTAAGTCTTTCATTGCTCGATCGTAGTACACCATGGCTCGCACCCACACACATATTCCAGAGGCCGCCTTCGAGGCTTTTTTAACCCTCTCAGGAGTGAATTCTGGATTCTTGATAAATAGCTGGAGCTTCACAATGACGGCTGCCGGAATATTGTTTTTGTCGTATTCCACCAATGACCGCAGGAAATATGGATCAGTCAAAAGCTCCTTTTTAGATGGCTCCCAATAATCGAGATCCCCCTCCTTGGACCGCGTAGGCTTGATATCGAACATGAGGCACAAAGCTTCCATAACTAATTTGACGCCATCAGGGGGTTTCACCATAGCCTTGACCTCCCCGATATCTCCTTTTGTTAAGGCGTCCAGAGCCTGAAGGGCACTGTTATATTCTGGCATCGCCTCCGTTAACTCTCGTTCGCACTCTTCTTTGATGACCTTTGATTCTTCTGCCTTCTGCTTGGCGACCTCCTCTTCAGCCAGCACTACATAACGAATCTTATCCACGACCGCTTTTTCCTTTTCAACGACTTGGATCATTTGCTCGGTTTCTTTTGTCGTTGACACCAGAACAGGTTGCAAGCGTATCAGCTCCTGCCGCATGTTTACAACCTGTTCGGCAGAGAAGTGCAACTTCTCAAGCCCAATTTCGTAGCGGCTTCTAGTTGCCTTCAGGTTAATTCGTTTCTCAGCGAGCACAATTTTAAAAATTTGAATGGACTCCATGAAATCATTTGCCATAACTCTGATCTGTCGTGTCGGGCCTCCGCAATTGTGAGCATGCTGCAAAATGTCTTGGTATAGTTTTACACACACGTTGATGCTGTCATGTTTGACATCAGGCGAAATGCACACGTCGGCGATGAGCTTTTTGCCAATGTGTTCTAATGCTTCGGCTGGCCAGCTTTGCAGCCAGCATACGGTGCATGCAGTCATTAAGCCCGGAATCCGACGCACACACTCTTGAACACGTTTCGCGTCGGTGGACAGACAAAAGACAAAATGCAGATTATGTTTGACGCGCTGGAGGAAAAAATGCCACAGTTCCTTTTCGGTAAATTGACCCAACCCACTCGAGCTTGTGGACGCCTGCACTCGCTCGATGGCCTGCTGCCGCTCCTCGTAAGACAGCAGATTTGGGACTTCCCCACATACCATGATTTTGTAAATATCGTCCAAGAAAAGATCGTTTACTATGTCTTCATCCTTAACCAAAAACGTCGTCGGTTTCCCATCCCCCCCAACTTTAGACAACAGTCGCTTAAGATCGTCCCTCCAGTCGTCCGTGTTGTAACGCCTTGAGAAATTTGTTTCGACCATGTCGCACTCGCTGATGGAAATGGCCAGTCGTGATAGTGACTGTTTTCCGATACCTATCGACCCCACCACGATAATGTGGCCTCCGACCATTTTCAAGACGCGTGTGACCCGGCAAATGAACTGAATTGCCCAGGTAAAGAGAATGAGCTGCATTGGTTTTTCACTCACGGCATTGTACTCTTCCAAATATTCCTCGAAAATTTGACCCAGGTCATTGTAATCGGTCATTTCATCGTACACATGTGGTTCCGAATCTTTGCTCATGAAATCGCCAAAAGTTAGGTAGTCGATCTCAGCAGTCGTGTTCACCTTGCCATCTTTGTTTTTGTCTAAATGTGGAAGAAGTTGGTCGAAACGTTTGTGCAAGGTATCCAGAACAACGTCCTCTCGAATGATGTCAAGCAAGCGTTGCCTTTCGGTCTCGCATACCAGCTTATCATAGAACGCGCGAAGGATATCGTGGATCCATACCACAATCAGTTGATGCTCGTGTTTGTCCAATACCCCACTACTGGTAAGGGACATGCCTTCCAGAACCCTTTTACAATCATGTAACGTGAAACTGTAGTGAGCTTTCTCTGGGCTGGGCAGGAATTGGAGCGAGCATGTTTCACATAAACTCACAGTAGCAAGAATAATGCTTTTGTACATCTCTTGGACATGTTCGACCAGACTTTCCTTTGTTACGTGCCACTCAGAAATTTGCGTTAGTATTTCTGTCATCATCGCTGCGTTAATATCAGGCAACCCCATCACGAGAAAGTGGCGTATAAAGCGCGCATGCTGGGCCAGACGTGGATTTCCCTGGGTGTTCATGGTAGCAATGATCTGTCGGTCATCAAACTTCTGAAATGTGTTGTCCAACTTGTCATACCAGCCACCATGATCCGCGATATTGCGAAGCAGTTCCACTGGTGACTGAGCATCTAAAGATGGCAGATGTACGTCATCAATGAAGAGCGCGCCGACTTTGTTCAGTGTTGGACCGTATACACCCCGCCGCCGTTTTTCAAATCTTTCCTCGGCAATATTAACTAGGTCCGTCGATTTCGTGTACGCGGAGCAAGGAAGATGGAGAACATGCAGCCTTCCCGGATCGCCTGGAGCCCCACTTTGAATGTAATGTTCCAACATTTTGGATTTACCTGTACCAGTAGATCCTACGAACAAAATATTATGCTTCGCCATGGTCGAGATGCGCATGAAATATTGGGACGAGATGAAGGTGGCAGTAGGCACAACCACTTGCGAGATATGCGCCGGTTCCGACGGTATGTCTGCCAACACGTCGTCAATCTCCCACCTTTTCCATCCATTTTTTGAAACATGGTTCTCATTACTCTCAACCGATGCCACCAGCCACGAGGGCACAAAAACAAACTCGTACAAGCAACTAGCTGACAAAGGCACATCCTCAAAAAATGGCGTACTGCGTGGAGGCGGATATTGCGAGTGTCGCCCTGTGAGGACCTGCTTCAGCTTCTTCTCAAAAGCGCGCTTACAATTTTCGCTGAATGTGCTACCCACACCCCACAGCAATGCAAAAATAAACGATGACTGGATCTCCTGCCCAATGGCATGGTGAATTCCTGAGTGGGAAGAAGGCGATCCTTCATCTTCACCGTTTGATTTATCTGGCTGTGGTAGCTGCTGCGACCCTGTGTCATCTTTCACCGTCGTCAACTCCGCTTCAGCCTCGTACCCGATGAAATCTTCCTCATTAAGTTTGGACAAAAGGCCCTCCATGATCGACATAACAGAACAGGCCAACGCCGCATCATTCTGCCGAAAACTGGAATCGTTTAAAGACTTTCCAATAGTCAAGGCTGCAGGTAAGAGCCACATGAAAAGTTTGCTGATGTCATCAATATGACTTTTAGACTTAACGATGGTCTCGATGCCCCTCAGCCACTTGCCAAACGCAGTCTGCCAGGATAGGCTCTCCTTCTGCATAAAACTGACACCGCAGCGCGACACAAACGAGGGTGCTGCCGATTCCAGCGTATCACATTCAAAAATGAATTTAATTTGATCACAAATATGAACAACTTCACCATTCCTTTGGTAATAATGATGATTTGAGTCGAAAATCGATGTTAGCGACTCGAGCCATACATCATTCATTATGCCATCAAATACAATCCACTGGTACCGATCTTCCATACTATTCTCGATGAACTCCAGCGATTGTCGCAATACGAACGAAAATAATCCACTAATCCATTCAGAACTGGCTTCCGTCATGAACCCGAAGAGCTCATCAAAGCTCAGGCTCCTCGGATTGATAGTTGAGATATGAATGCTGTGATCAGATAGTCCTAGCAACTTTTGGCGGTACCGACGCATAATATCAAGGGACAGCGACTTTCCCGATAAGGTTTCACCCACCAGCAAGACGCCATAACTAGTATCCATCACTTGCTCCAACATCTGCAGTTGCGCGGCGAATGGCTCTTCTACGTCCAAGGACATATCATGCGTACCGAATTTTTGAAGCAGAAGTGTTGAGGTATTATCGGGTTGTTCAAATGACCGTGATGGCTGCATGCTAGAGGCAGAATTGTCAGCCCCCTCCCAGCCAAAAATATCCTTGCACAGAATCCGGAATGTCTTCCTTCCTGCCACGTCAAGTTTGGGGCCAAGCACAAAATGTATGGACTGTGCAATGCCATCTGCGTTCTGCGGGTATTTCGCTGTTCCAGCATAAGCTAGTGTGTCCTTCAACAGCCGGGTACCAAAATCAAATTGGCCGCGCGACACCCTGAAACTTTGTGCACTTTGAAACAGCAACATTATCTTCAATGCAATATTAGCACTATCTTCAAAACCGTGTCCACAAAGAATCACTTCAGCGATCTTTCGCAACGAAGGAACCTGAAGTGCGAAGTGCCTAAACTGGTTTCGAATACTCAAAGGTAAATGCCCACGTAAATAGGCTGGCGCATGCTGAATGGTAGCAAATACTGCCGACCCCAGAGTTACGGGAGTTGTATGGCCATCGAATTCAAATTCACTTTGATCAGATGAACTTGCTTGGAGCACTTCCTTTAATTGTTGAGATACTACACCAAGGACATGGGGCAAAAGAGTATCAAGATTATCAAAACACACCCAAGATCCCGTGCTTGTCATGCCTTTGAATATCCTTGTGAAGGAGGTGAACAGTATGCTTTGAGAGCAGCAAAATTGCACAAAGTATGTACCTACAGCCCTTGAGATATCCAACAGTGTCTCAGATTTCCCGCTGCCGGCACTGCCAACGATGGCCCCCCCGAAATGCTCGGCCACAGCGCTGAACATTGCATGATAGCAACGATCGGTGAGTGGCGTCAAGACGATGCGGGATTTGTTGCCTATGTACTCGTACTTGTATTTGAGTACTGAATTCAGAACCTTAGTTGTCACCATTTCGTTCCGTTCAACGTAGTGCCGCAGCTGACCCTGCCAGAGAAAGGAGTTCTCGTTCACCTCCGGCGCAGATATAAGCTTTGAGATAACGTCACATTGGTGCAGTTCGACCATGATCAAGTTCGAAAAGGTAATTAGCTTAGCAGAATTTGGTGAGGTCACTGTCTTCAGTGACGAAGTGCACTGTTGGATTCTTTCCTTGGATGCTAGCAGGTTTGCGTAGCCGGCTTTGCTTACACCTTCATTTAGCAAGTTCTCAATGCTCGCCGTCCAGTAGAGTTGGGACGCTACTGACAGCGCCTGTCCCGGCCACTCCAAGATCCATTGTTTCCATTCCTTGGACGGGTAATCTTCGATGGCGTTTGTCACAGTCCTTGCAAGAGACAGTTTCATGGCCTTTTCTACATCGTGGAGCAAAATTTCCACGGACCCTTTGGCGTGTGAAGTGTTGATGGGGGTTAAAAGCCGGATTTCTTCGCCATTTTGCGACAAGAGGCCCATGATATTCTTGCCATCAAGCTTAAAACGATGCACACCATCGAAGCACTTGGAAAGGTACTGCTGCACATTCTCGGGGTCGATATTTTGCGAGACTATTTTTAAGATGTCATCTCGCGCCAGGAAGAAGAAACGCGGGAAATTAGTGCATTTTATCTCCAGGTGATGGTGAAGATTTTTCTGAATGCGCTCCAGCAGCATCAATGAGTTATCCAGCTGGCTTAAGAGGTGCTTAATTTGAATAATCTCTTGGCAGATCAAATTTTTACGGGCCGAGTTCATTATCGTTCTCCAATTACCATCCACTAGCTGAAAATCCCGCGCTTCATCGGGCATTTGTTTGGCGACGTCGTCGCTTGCAAAAATGGGACTGAGGTGTACCCATAGCCGCTGTACCTTCATCCACACGGCAACGATTTCTTGCAGCTGGATGAGGAACTCCTCCAAGTTCAATATACGCTGGAAGTGAGGAGGCGCATACTCTGACACTTTCATGTTTTGGACTTTTACCAACTCTTCATCAATGATGTTAGAAATTTCGTCAACAGTGCTCTCGACGAGAATATGTGTTTTGGTTTGTAAGAACGGCTGCACTTCAAAGGATATTTTTTCCCACTCGTGCTGCATATGGTCCAGCGATTTCTCTATTCCCCACTCCTTGCTCGCGGAGTCTGAGATCATTTCAAGCTCCGAGATATGATCACCACAGCCCCGATCGAGCAAGCGCTGCAATGAGCAGACTTCTTCTGGGTCAATTATGAATCCAACCAAATGGGCAACTTCCTCCCAATGCCGTTCGCGCAACCCCTTGTTAGCTACCGCCCCGATCAAAGGGATGAAGGGCTTGAAAAGATCCAATTGGTCTTTCACGCTTTCTGCCACACTAACTGCCGTAGGGAAATTCTCTGATAATTTATCGACGACACTCAGCATGGAAGAAACCATCGTGGAAACGGTTTGCTGCACAATATTTATATCCAGCTCGAACACATTGCCGTGCAACCATTCGCGATGGTTTTCCTTAAAGTTCTTAGCGTTCGTCCACATTTTGATGAACGGTTTCATTGATTCCTCGATGCCCGTAAGTTCTACAAAATCTGTAACCGGCCATCCTAGTAAATTTTCTTCGGCTTGATATTCTTCTGCCTGGCCAAATAGATCCGCAGTTTCATTCTGAAGCGTCTCAAGCTGTTCCATGAACAACGACAGGTGTCGAATATCGCCTTTGGACTGAAACTCCATCACCCGCTCTCCTAGCTCCGTGATGGAACTCATGAAGTTCTTATGAGACAAGCGAAATTGACCTTCCATCCTCACACGCGTGAGCGCCAAATTTTTTTCCGCATCTTGGAACAAAGGTGGTGTGCGTGTCGCCCAGTCAACACATGACCCTATCGAATGTAGGAGTGGGAGGGCGACGCGATGTCCCTCGACGAATAAAAAGTGCAGCTGTGAACGTGACATGTCGACATCTTGGGATAGCTTCGACATGGCCCCCGTTTTGGCGTCGGCAATATAGGCTTCCATTGCAACTAACTGCATGGTGTCAATGGGCTTCTTAGCGATAGCGAGGCTGGTGTGCTTGAAGGAATCCACGATCTTATAATTGCTAGTAATGCTACGATTTTCAAAGTTGGAGAGCAATTTCGACTTGAGCAAACGGATGAACTTCACGATAGACATGTTCAACTCTACACAGGTGACCATGACAACTGTGAGGTCGTGCGAATCAGAGGTATTGGCGTGCACTGATGTTTCTGCATTCTGCAGCACTTTCAATCGTTCTCTGTAAATATTCGTATCCAGCTCTTCTGTTCTGTCTCCTTCGCATATCTTACGAACAGTAACATTTTCATCTTGCAAGAAATTGAAACGGTCGTAAGATTCCAGCAATGCCTGCATGGGCACTTCTGCCTCTTTGAGCACGCCCTTGATTTGTTGGATTCCGTCAACAATTAGCTCCTCGGTTTCCTTTACTTCCCAGATATATTTCACTGTGCTATATCCGCCAATATGGGACAGCTCTTGGTAACCTCGGTGCTCTAATCTCGCCCACCCTGAAAAATATCTGGGAATCTGCAAAACGATTTCCTGGATGACGTCAACAATTTTTTCCAATGATGTTTTGCAGGATACTTTGAATTCTTCTGTGTTAATCGAAAGTCCAATCAGAAACGGGGGAGCAATAGAGCTGTGGCGTTTTGTGTCTTTTCCAAATTTAAAGCGGTCCATGAATCGCACCATAGCAGTCACGGAGTTTTCGACCACCATACGCAACTGCCGGTAGATCAGCGTCGAGAGTGCGTTCAAGTAGTGATGGACGACTTCTTTGTTTGGGCACAATCCAGAAAAAATTGCAGAAGCATTGAAGAAATTTGTAATGCCAGTGTCTTCACTTAGCTGTCCGAGGTCCAAACCTTGCGCTATTCGCAAACGCAACTCGTCAATTTTCTTTTCATCCTTTCCAACCATTTCGCTATATACTCGTATCACCTCGGGCCACCACTGCCGCTCCAGCACTGACTTCGTGTGCTTGGCAGCATCTTCTTGCCGGAGTTTGAACTGACTGATTTCGATTGGACTCCACTTCATTTTGAACGCCTCCTCGTCTGTGGATGGTACATCCACCAGAAGCAGCGTTTCATATTTCTCCCAAAGGTTGCTGATGGAAAGAGTGAGATTGTCCATCCATTTAAGTCTGTACTCAATGGACTGCATGCGACGACAAAGTTCTGTGTGGAACATTGGTTGCTTGATGTCTGTGGTTTCAGTCACGATGCTGAATTTTAGTCGGTGCAAGCCCCATTCCCACCAGTGGTAGGTCAGGTAGTCGCGTGGGATGGCCTGAATGCCCACTCGAGCTCGAGTGGCACTATTACGCAACATGTAGTCAAGAATGGACTTTTTGACGCTCTGCTGGTAGCTGAGGCGAATTTCGTCGAATAGCAAGCGGAGGCACTCTTCGACCCGCTTCGACGGAATTGATCGTAGCTGAGCCAGGTCTGGTAGGAGGTTTAGGAGATGCAGGTTCAGGGATGCGCTAGGATCTGCCACCGAGTTGGCTGAAATACCATTGACAATATACCATTCGTAAGCAATTCGAGATGCGGGGTTTTCTGCTGCTCTCTGCGATTGGAGCAGCAGGGCCTTGTGATTGGCGATCTTCTGCGTAGCGCATTTTTCTTCAAACAGAATATCGCTTGTTCTACCGCTGGGATGTCCATACTGTCCCAGAGCCATATCCAAAGACACACGATTCCCGCCCACATCTGACAACGGAAACGACAACCGCCAACCCTGTGCTCCTGCATCTGGCGTGCCTGTTGTATCACTGACCAAAATAGGCTTTGAGCCCTGAACAATTTTCCGCGTGGATAGTTCGTGCCACTGTGTCGTGTTGATGCACACAATCCCCACCTCACTTGAAAAGGACAACTTGGTGGCCGGAGGTGTGTAGTTGCTCCCGATGCGATCCACGGAAGAGCGCAATTCGCTGTCTGGGTCTATTTCTGCGGCTTTCGTACGGCAGAAGCGATTTATGAGAGGTGGCTTACTGAAGTAGTCGCTGTCGATCACAGGCTGTGCTTGCAGATTGCCCGAAGTATGCACTGAGACTGCACTCCAACCACTGTCTCCTTTCGTGGTATCCAATGCTCTCTTCGTGCGAAACTTTGAGCTCGGAAGGTGCGCACTGCGTTTGGACGCCATTGACATTCCTTGATTTTTCAGGTTGATCGTCCGACTGGCGAAAGGCAAATTAGACAATGATTGCTGCTTGCTCTCTACAACGCGTCCTCCCCGACTATGTCGATCACTGTTTCTTCCTCCCTTGCTATTCCTGGGAGGCGCTGGGTTAAATTTGAAATCGGCTGGCAGCGGAACGCTCGTCGGCCGCTCACCAGACTGTTTACCGCGCGAGCGCATACCATGACTGCTCGCGGATCTTGATGCTGGTCTTTGGATATTGTTTGTCGGAATGCGGCTTGGAGAATGAGATCGCGAGAAATGCATTTTGTTGGCAATATAGTTCGCATCCAAGGCAACGTTCAGTGAAGGAGATAGACTTGACACTTCAGGAGTAGCTTGAATGAAAGTGGGTCGCAGCGTTGGTCCTTCACATTGGAGGTGACCAATCATGCCCCCGAAGTCAATGTCGACCCGGTCCCCGTGGCCCATGGCATTGCCGATAGCATCCAGGAGAATGGACAAGGCCACCATAAAATCTTCGACGCCCAGTGGGGAGAACTCGTTAGCCACATGAATGGGATCAAATTTTGAACGAGCAGGCAGGTAATATGAAGAAGCCTTCTTTGGAATCTCATTAAGCGAAAGACCATGCCTGTTTGCAAAGGACTTCGAGATGATGAATTGTGGTATTCGAATACCTAGGTTATACGTTCGATGGCCAATGGTCCCAAAATCTGGTATGTATGCAGATCGATCTTGCTCAATCTCAGTGTTGATCCACATAACAAAGGAGGCCCAACAGTCTCGAAAATCGTTCTCGGCGAGCCTCTTTCGCACCAAAAACGCCGGGGTTCTTTTGGAAATTTTATCAGACGATATTCTACAGCAGTCAGCAATAATGCTGTCAATGTTCTTGGCGTCGCGGATGTCGTCAAACATCGGGGCAAGAGCCTGCATCGGCCCATCACTCTTTGCGCTGGGTATCTCTGGCACGGCCGAATCAATGCCGAGTGACTGCCCGCGTATCATTGCACTTTACCACAGCAGAGGGGGGGTGAACCGGCGCGATTTTCCTCTAAAGTGCAAACACTTTCAGGAAAATCTTTGGTGTGAACGCCATAAATGCG
>Ga0075497_1512737_pt1 | contig 13526 bp, 1 predicted proteins | sample DEB08_RNA2_FD_73448 | JGI IMG/M metagenome (GOLD analysis project Ga0075497, IMG submission 73448) | Aqueous microbial communities from the Delaware River and Bay under freshwater to marine salinity gradient to study organic matter... | ecosystem: Environmental > Aquatic > Marine > Coastal...
CTTCATCGCCTTCATGGCCTTCATGATGACTAGCGGTGATGTTCGCGGAAACTGTCAAGGGCTCGAAGTTTGACCTAGATTCGCTCGCGACCATTTCAGACATTTTCTTTATTGCGGACGTCCTGTTGAGGTGGCATGTGTTCTGCATCGAAGGGCGCAACGGGTCCCTGATCCGAGACCGCAAGAAAATTCAACACGACTACCTATCGAGTTTCTTCGTCTTTGATTTTGTGGCCTGCATTCCACTCCGGCTCTTTGCTACGATCCTGTTCTTGGAAGACGACATTCCTAACTTGCATGTGCTGAACCTCCCCAACCTTCTCCGGATCTCCCGCTTTTTGGGTTATTTTTCGACCGTCGACCGATACATTGTCCGGAAGGGAGTCGAGATCAACTCCGCCATTTTGCAACTGATCAAAGTGATGGTCTTCATGGTTTTGATGTCCACCTGGTTTGGGTGCACCCTCATTTTTTTCATCTGTCCCTCGAAAGACTTCGACATTCCGGGGCAGTACTGCGATTTGCTGCGAATGGAACAGCAGGGCCAAACTTCATGGTGGCTGCAATTCAACCAAAACGAACTCTCGTACGGTGCCGAATACGGCAGCAACAGTGAGTACGACAACGGGGACCTGAACGTGATTCTAACCTGGAGCTTCTATATTGCCTCTCAAGTACTCTTTACTGTCGGCTACGGTGACTTTGTCCCACAAACTCAGTCAGAAACAGTGTTCCAAACCATGATGATGCTAATTGGTTGTTTCCTGTGGGCGTTGATCATTGCCATCATGACAAGCGTCATTGCAAATCAATCCCCGACCACAATGATGTACAAGCAATTAATCGACGGCTTCCGGCAGTACTTTCAGTTCCGCGACTTGAAGGGGGAGATGAGTGACCGCATTGTGGATTATTTCGAATTTCTATTTAATCGGCAGGGCGCGGTAATGGAGCAGGACCTCGTCAACTTCCTCCCTGACAGCCTGCGCATGGAGGTGCTGAGTAAGAATTGGGACATCGTCATTGGCGTCCCATTCTTGTCGCTTTGTCCCCCCAACTTTGTTAAGGAGGTAGTTGGCATGTTGAAGCCTGTCCTCTACGGCCCCCAAGACGTGATCGTATACATGGGCCGGATTGCAACTGATATGTTTATTATCCGCAGTGGGGTGGTGGCAGTGGAAACTTTAAAAGAAGGAAAGGCTGAAACAATCCTGAAATTGACGAACTTGCTTGCTGGGGATTATATCGGGGATGCCGAGGTACTTTTCTCCTTCCGCCATCAGTACACATATAAGGCCACCACCTTTTCCGACGTCCTCGTTTTAGCGAAGGACGACCTGGAGAAGGCCACAGAAAATTCAAAGTTTGGAAAGTTTGGGGCGCACTTCAAGCACGCGCTGCTTGCGCGCTGGGAAGAGGCTCACAGCCAGCTAGTGGCGGGAACGCCAGAGGCGTCCTCGCCGTTGCTGCTCTTAAAGCATCCTGTCGCGCGAGCAGGAACCGATGATGCTCTGGATGACACTGCTGTGATCGCAGCCTTGATTGACGCGACAATTTCCGCCAGTTTTGAACGGCGGCAGAAGTTTATCAAGCTTGAAACGCAAATGTCGAAAAACAGAAATAAATCTAAGATGTTGCGCATGGGTGGTGGTGGAGGGCCACTAGCTGAAGAACGCACAAAAGAGAAGCCGCGAACATTTGACAAAGATACCCATGCTCTCATTCGGGGTTCCCTCCTTCGCGAGCTATGGGATGTGCTCCTGATAGTGGGCATAATGTGGATGCTCATTTACCCCCCCTTGCGTATTGTCCGTAACTATCACGTGGCATCGCATGCATTCGATTTCACGCTGGTGGCCGATTATATCTTTGACTTTATCTTTTTGCTTGATTTCATTGGATCCTACCGCTTCTTTGGGTTCACCCACACCCGTGACGACGGAAAGAAGATGGACGTCGTAAATAGCGTCGAAATCAAACAAAAATACGATTCGGAGCGCAACCTCTGGCTCGACATCATTACGTGTTTTCCCTTGGAAGTCTTAGGCCCTTTGCTGGGCACTTCCTGGGCACTTCTGCGAACGAGCAAGTTTTTACATTTCTTCCATCTCTTTTACTATATTAACCGCATTAAAGACGACCTCGAGAACCACGGGTTTGCCGTGTCTCTGGATGCAGACACCGCCGTCAAGCTCTTTGTCGTGACTATGACCTTCACGCACTTCTTCAGCTGTTTTTGGGGCTTTTTGCTCCTGGACGAGGAAGGTCACGGTTTTGATGACAGCTGGTATCTCTCGTCGTTTTATTGGTCCCTCGTGACCATGACCACGACAGGTTACGGCGACCTCACACCCACCGTGATTGTCGACTCGGATACTAGAGTGCTGGCCACTTTGTACACAATCATGGTCATTTTCATGGGAACGGCGGTATTTGCCGGTGTCGTTGCGAACGTTGCTTCGATGATGCATACGGTTGTGATCAGCCGCCATAATATTCATCACCAGGTCGCCTGCGCGGAGCAACTCGTGGCAGATCGCCAGCTTCCCACCAATATCGCCATTGCAACTGAAAACTTTTTTATGTACTGGCAAAAGATCAAGCAGGGCATCAACGAGGAGTTGGTACTGGGTACGCAGATGCCACAGCAAATGAAGCGGGACATCACACTGGCCCTGCACTCTAGCTTGCTGTCTGAAGCAGAGTTTTTTTACAAGAACAAGGTGGGCCAGTTAATGATCCGGAACTTAGTCATCGTGCTGGAAGAGCGCATTGTCACAACCAATGACGTCTTGATGGGGCCCGGCGTTGTCTGTGAAGGAATGTACTTTTTGAAGGATGGACTGATCATGAAGTCGAGAATCAAGGATACGACGGCGACAAACAGTTGCGACAAGAACAACGAGCTTCTGATCCGCATGCACAAAGGAGGGGATTGTATCGCTGAGATTGCGCTGTTCGACGAGTCGGGGTCACTGTCGAAAAAGACTAAGTTTATGGCTATGGAAAATTCATTGCTCATGTTGCTCCCGCGCCAGAAGTTCCAGGAGATCATGAGCAGTGACACGGAATGTTTTGATCGAATGCAGGAGTTCTGTTTGAAGTCCACCGCCAAATCGGACGAAGCAAAAGGCAGCGTCATGCTGGCCATGCCGGAAAACAAAGGCCGGAAACAAAGTAGATTGATGAGTCGGAAACGCAGTAGTAAGATCTCCTTCGGAAAGAATAAAGTCGTGCCATTGACTGTCATGCGCGAAACGAGCGCCCCCCCTGTGTCTCGGTTAAAGGAAGCCATTGGCTTACTGATCTCGGCAGACGGAACCTTCGCGCCGGACGGACCGACTCAGGCGTGCTGGAACCTCATCATTTTCATTCTCGAATTGTACAATTTCTTGAAAATTCCCTTCGTCATCGCAATGAGCTGGAATAACACCATGTCTTCGATGTGGATTTTCGACTACATTGGCGACCTCTTTTTCATCGTGGACATCGTGTTCCGAGCTTCTTTTTTTGAGTACATGGATGGAGACTTGAAAGTCAAGAAACGATCCAAGATCTTCGAGCATTATTGTAACAAAAACGGTCGGTGGTGGACGAGCAATATGTTTATGGACGTGTTGAGCGTGGTGCCTTTCGAGTTGTGTGTAGCTTTCATCCCTTCAGACGATCTCGGCAGCAAGTTCAACAAAGTGCAATGTATCTCCTTGCTCAGGTTTTTAAAGTTGATTCGCATGCGACGCGTTTCGCATCACTTTAACTCCCTCGATTCGTTCAACGAGACCATCCTTGGAATTCCTGTGAATTACAACGCGTTGAAACTGATGCAAATGGTTGTCCTTATTATGTTCTCTGCGCACTGGTTTGGATGTGGCTGGTTTCTTCTGGCTCGACTTCAATATACCATGGACACCTGGGCACATGGCCACGGTTTGTTGCCTACCCTCTGCACGTCCACGAACGGTACAATTGCCACAGACGGCAGCTGTGCGCGTGAGATTGTGGACCAATACGTCTCCTCAGTGTACTGGGCGACCTTCACGTTGACCACCGTTGGATATGGAGACATCACGCCAGTGACACACTACGAACAGTTGTACGCGATCGTGACTTTGATTATAGGAACGTTTATTTATACGTTCATCATTGCCATTCTGGAAGAGATCGTGGCACAAGTTGATGTAACGTCGTCGCTTCACCAGCAGCGAATCGAGGAGGTGAAATCATATCTATTGATCCGACAGATCCCCGCTAATCTGCAAGACAAGATTTTGGGTTACTACGATATTTTGTGGGCTCGGAGGAAAGGGGCCACTCCTAACGAGGTGATGAAGTTCCTTTCCCCAACATTGAATGCGAGCATTCTGCAGCACGACCTTAAGGAGCCATTGAGGAGTCTGTGTGGAATCGATGAGTTTTCTGCTGGTGAAATTCTACAGCTCATGCAGAGCTTCGTTCCCGAGCTGTTTCTTCCTGGCGACATTCTGTATGAGCGCGGGGCATGCGCGACGGAGCTGCTCGTTATTGCGGATGGGAACGTAATGTTGACGGCAGACGGAAAGGTGAGCTTGAAGAACGAGACGAAAGGGTCCATTTTGGGGTACGCTGAATTCATCAACAAACAGCTGCACACCTGTATGGCCAAAGCAGCGTCCATGACAAATGTCTACGCCTTGTCCTACGTTGATTTTTGTAAGTTTATAAAGTGTATAGACAAGGAGAAAGAGTGGGCCAATATCTTGACGAGCAAAGTCCAGGTACATTTGCAGAAGCACAACATGGCGAACTCGCTGGCAAAAAACGTTAAGAAGGGCGGCAAAATGTCGCAGATGATGGCATTGGGCACCGAGGAGTCTTCCAAGGGGCGGAAGAAAGTTGTTTTCCGGCCCAGCTCGATCACGAGGAATGCATGGGACACCCTCTTCTTCTTGTATATCATCTTTCAAGTTGCCATTGTGCCGATTGGCATTGCGTTTCGAATCCGATGGCATTATTACCTTCCTTGTACTGATGCGTTCCTTTTGCTGAACGTGTACTTGAACATGAGGCGCTTTGCGTTTGTCACGCGGAATGGTGCCCTGTTGGCAGACCGTGGAGAGTTCCAGGCAGCTTACCTGCACTCTTGGTCTTTTGTCATGGATGTAGTGGTGACGGTTCCAATCGACTTAATTGCTGCTGCTGCGGGTGTTGAAGATCCCTTCATTTTGTACTGTCTGAGATTGACGAAGATGTTGTACGTGAGCCGCATCTCTTCCTTGATCCAGAAGTGCGTGGATGTTCTAGAGGAGAACCAAATTACCCTCAACAGCGGGATAGTGAATGCCTTCAGGATGTTCATTTTTATCGTGCTGTGCTGCCACTGTCTAGCGTGTGGCTTTTACCTCTTGGCCGCCTTTACATTTATCAATGAGGATCCATCGTGGGTCAAGAATGACCCCCTTCTGGAATTCGAGACTGCGGCGGAAAGTTGGGGGTACAGTGACCTTGACACCATGACTAGGGAACGCACGTTCAAGGGGAATCCGGGCATTTTGGATATTTCTAGTCGCTACATCCGATCGTTTTACTGGTCAACTTACACGATTACTACAGTAGGATATGGGGATGTCAAGCCCGTGAACGTGCAAGAGAAGTTGTTAGCTATTTGCGGGATGCTGATTGGTGCAGTCCTTTGCGACGCTGGCATCACCGCCATTTTGACCTCGTTCATCAACAATCAAGACTTGAATGCGGGCAAGAACAGCCGCAGGACGAAATGCCTCAAAATGTACATGGCCCACCGCGGTATTTCCAGTCGCTTGCAGCGAGAAATCTTGGAGTACTTTGTATTCGTTAAGATTGAGCAGCAGGATTTGGATGAGCGCAAGATTCTGACTGAGATGCCATCATCGTTGCGGGGCCAGATTATGCAGCATCTTTGCTTCCACCCTATGCGACGCCACGTGGCGTATAAGCAATATACTCCCGCCTTCGTCTCTTCACTCGTCAAGAAGATGGAACCATATATTGCCATGCCCTATGAGTGGTTATTCATTAAGGATGAAATGGCGCAGCGTGTGCTTGTGATGGTGCGAGGCCAAATTGAGTATAGCGAGGCCACTAAATCGGAGTTGATGAATCGCGACAAACTGCGGGAAAATCATGTCGAGAGGGAACGCAGGGCAAGCTTAGGACGCCGCATGAGCAACGGCGCTGCTGCTGCCACTTTCGGCCGTAGAAATACCAGCCTGAATCCGATGATGAACTCCATGCTTGGTGGCGGGAACATCAAATCGATCAAGTTGAAGAAGGGCCAAGCGCTTGGCCACATTGGGAAACGAATGCCCGTGACGGCACGGTCGATGAAGATCAGCGAGCTGTTCGTGCTTTCTCAGAAACAGCACAAGGCCATGAAGGCGTACCTAAAGGGCCACGAAGAGCGTTCACGGGACGCTCCCAATAGGGGGAATGGGAAGAATGTGAGGCGCACCACAATGGCACGCATGTCACAAGCCGTGAACCGGCAGTGGAAGAAGGCACTCGGGCACACTCGTACCTCCGTCATCACTAGGGCCTTTATCAGCCAAGTCGGGAAAAAGGTCTCTCCACATTCAGCACGGGAGATTTTGTGCCTCGTGACGATCATTTACAATGTTTGTATTTTGCCGCTCCGCTGGGCGTTCCTCAATGATTACGATTTCAAGCGAAACTCCTTAGGGTGGACAACCTTTTTTATTTTGGATTATGGGACAGATCTTTTGTGCGCGATTGATTTTAGCCTGCGCTACATGTCCGCAGACAAGATGGACACTGGCAATTTAGAGAACAACCTTTTGGCTGGGTCGCGTCGTATTTCCGAGATTCGACGGGGCTCGATGGTGGGCGGCAGCCGAACCAGTTTCCGTGCGAAAGTGAAAACAAAGATTTCTGGCGAAGTGTACCGACAGTCATGGGACATGTACGTCGATATTTGGGCCTTTTTCCCGATCGAGATTCTGCTTCTTGCATTCCGTGGGCTGGAAGTGTATGCGGAGACGTACGTTCATTGGCGTCTTAACCGGCTGCTGAAGATCTTCCGTTTTCGGCCTTACTGTGTCACACTCCACACGATTTTGGAAAACAATGGCATGGTTCCTAATGTGTCCATCGGGCGTATGTGGATATTATTTTCTGCACTGGTGCTCATCGGGCATTGGTGTGGTTGCATTTTTTACTGGCTATCCCGTGTCGAAGCGAAACGGGGGAATCTAGAAACATGGGGGTACTACGACGGGCTTTGGGCAGCACCGGAAGGCGCCGACCCAGACACGGGGGTGTACGCGCTGAAGTACTTACAACCGGTGGGAATGCGTTATAGCCGATCCATATATTGGGCGTTTGTCTGTCTCGTGACGACTGGTTTCGGTGACATTGTCCCGAAAAATAATGCAGAGACGATCTTCACGATCCTTACTATGTACGCAGGCCTTCTCATTTCCACCAGCGCGGTGGCCAACTTGACGCTCCTCGTCGCGAATATCGATTCTGCCCGATCCAACTTTACGCGCAAGCTAGAAAGTATTACGAAGTTTTGCTACTTCCACAGCGTGCCACAAGACCTCACGAAGCGTGTGCTTCACTACTACGAGTACATGTGGAGGCTGTTGAAGGGCATCGATGAAAACCAATTCTTGAAGGACCTCCCTCCTCCCTTACAGCACCAGGTGAATGGCCTCATGATTCGTGAATTGATCGTCAGAGTAGACATCATGCGGAAGGCTTCGGCTTCGGTGATCAATGGGATTTTGCAGCCCGGCGTTCTCGGGCATTGTGTGTATTCCCCCGGCGACGAAATAGTGAAGCTTGGGGAAAATCCGAATGGTTGTTACTTGATGTCGCGAGGAGTGGCGGAATTGGTTGGATCTGATGGGGTTACGATCACGGGTCAACTGGAACGTGGGGATTGCTTTGCTAGTTCAACGCTCTTTTTCCCGGAGGCTTCAGAAAAAGCCCTCCGTGCTAAGAGTTACTGTGAACTATTTGTCATAACACCTGAGAAACTGGACAAGATTTTGCAATCCCATTGCAACGAGGCGGAAATTGAGGCCATGAAGGTCGTCGCCATTAAGAACAAAAAATCAGAAGCAAAGCGCAGCAAATTTTTCGGAACTTATACAGATCTGAATAACATAGGATTGACAAGTTTCCAGCGAAATTGCTTGCGGGATTCGTCATATCGCCAAGTGTGGACCATTTGCCGTTGTTTGTTCTTGATTTTTTACTGTTTCAGCGTGCCGTTGTACTTTTCTACCTTGGGCGCCATCAACCCCAACGAAAGTTTGCGAACTTTTCACAATGTCCTTAGCTACACGGTAGATCTGTGTTTTGTGGTGGACCTACTTTTCCGGTTCACTTTTTTCGCCAGACAAATGGAAGGCCTCACCATTTGCGACCCGTCAGAGATCCGTTCGCAGTTCATGCTGAAATCTAAATTTGACATTGCATTGGAAATTGTAGTTGTGTTGCCTTTCGACTTGATATTTTGGTTAAGTGGGCGCCAAGTGTATGTTGCCGCCATTACCCGTTTGCCGAAGTTGATCCAACTGCGTAAATTGCCTTCCTCCATGAGCCATGTGGAGAAACTCGGGCAGTCATCCAAAATTGCCAAGGATATCACCCTTCCGATGAAACGCATTGCGGCGCTCAATTTCATCATGGTGCTCGTGTGCCACTACACAGCCTGCTTGTGGCTCTGCGTTGGACAGCTATCCTACTCTTCCGACCATACCATGGATAGCCATCCTACTGAGATTTCATCATGGATCGAAGCTGATACCAGGTACTTCGGCATCGATCACCAGAACATCGGGGGGTCCAGTTACTTGCGCTCGTTCTACTTCTCCATCGTGGCCATGTCCACACTGGGGTACGGTGACATTGTGCCGACCAAGACGAACATGTCAGAGACCATCTTTGTAACGTTTGTGATCTTGATCGGCGGTTTGGTCTTGCCTGCAGTCGTGGGAGGCTTGGCGTCCCTCATGGGCAGCTTGAACCCCGATTTGCTTGAGTTCAAGCGCAAGATGAACACGTTGCGTGAATTCATGATCCAAAAAAAGTTCCCCTCGAACCTCAGCGAAAAAATCCTCCACTATTACGATTATATGTGGAGCCGTCAAGGTGGTGTGGACGATACTACAGTCGTCAACGACCTCCCTCCCGTACTGCGCGCAGAAATGGCGGCCGTGAATGAAGGAAAGGTCATCTCCAGCGCTGAATTTTTGGAAGGCATCTCGACAGAGCTACTCAATGGGATCATGGCCTTGTCGAAACTAGAGGTTTTTTTACCTGGGGACGTCATTATGGAGTGTGGCGACTACGGTCGTGAGCTCTACTTTGTTGTGAAAGGTGTCTTGTACGTTGAAGTGCCCGACCAAAAAGACCCGAAAAAGCTTAACACGGTGGCCATTCTACAGGCGCCAGATTTTTTTGGGGAGTCGTCCTTGCTAGGAGGAAACAAGCGTACGGCTACTGTGCGAGCCCATCGATACTGCGAATGCCTGGCCTTAGCGAGGGAAGACTTCGAAACTGTCATGATAGGCAATGTCGCCCAAAAGCAAATGATTCTCGACCGACTGTCCCATTCCATCGAGGTGAAGAAGAGTATGCTGAAAACGGTCAAAGACAATTTGCAGCGACATCCTAAGTTGCAGCAACGCGCTTCGCAGGTGGGCAAATGCGATTACGAGACGGATTCACACTCCTTCAAGCACCCGCACAGCCTCAAGCGTTCGGTGTGGAACACTTTCCTATTTGCCATATTACTCTGGAATTTGCTGGCCGTGCCATTTCGCATCGCCTTTGACACAACGCTGCGATCCTTCGCATTCGACTGGATTCTGGATGCAGTTTTCATTTGCGACTTTTACCTCCACGCCAGGTACTTCGCCTTTGTGAAAGATGGAGTTGTGTACGCAGACGACGACTCGGTTTGTGGGAACTTCAAAGCTAATTTGAAGATCTCCGATGTCGCTGCTATGGTGCCCTTGGACTTGGTGTGTTTGCTCGTCTGCGTGATTCCCATTTTTTCCGGCAAGTCGTTGGAAGAACAGTATTCGTTGGACACTGTGTCCATCATGGCCATCTTTCGTGTAACGACGTTGTTCCACGTTCAAAAGTTCGACAGATTCCACAACTCTCTGGAGACCACGGTTAAGTACTTTGAGCGCTTCAACAAATCCATCCTAGAGTTGGGACAGCTTGTCTTTGCTGTTATTCTCATCGCGCATTGGGCTGCATGTATGTTTTATTATCTGGGGCGTGCTGAATCCCTTGACCCTGCATTACGAATCGCTATGACCGGAGGAGAGACTTTCAGCGACAGGTACTCAGATACGTGGCTGGGAAGGCAGCACAGCAACGGGTTCCTGCCTGCCGACGGTGGATCACAGTACGATCAATATTTAAGAGCGCTGAACTGGGCCATCCCCACGCTGGTCGTTGTTGTTATTGGGGATGTGGTGCCCGTCACATTATGGGAAACGCTATTTTGCCTTCTGTGGATGCTGTTAGGAGTGACGATCAATGGTGCCATTATCGGAAGCATCGCTAGCGTGGTGGCAAATTTGGAAACAGAATTTTCCTTGTTCGTGCAAAAACACGACGCGCTCCAGGAGTACATGCACCAGCATAATTTGTCTGCTGACCTTAGAGAACGCGCCCGTCATTACCTAGACTGTGTGTGGTCGTCACAATTGGGCCGAGATACTCACTCCTTCATAGACGAGTTACCTGTCACCTTGCGAGTGGAAGTATCGCGCCTGCTCCGCCGGCAGTACATCGATTCTTGTGAGTATTTTTCGCACTGCGATTACGCATTGAAAGACCAACTCGCACTGGCTCTCAAGCCTCAATTGCATTCCGTGGGCGATGTCATCGTTCAAAGCGGGGATTTGGGCGAACACATTTACTTCATCGAGTCAGGTTCTGTCGAGGTAATCTCGCCAGATGGTCTAATCGTGTTCGCCTCAATTGAGGAGGGAAACTTTTTCGGAGAATCAGGAGTGTTTGAGGCAGTGCAACGCATGGCAACAGTTCGCGCAGCCAACTTTTGTGCGCTGCTAAGTCTTTCCCGCACGGACTTCCTGTCTATCTTCTCCAACCACGACGACCAACAGGAGAAGGTATTGGCGCATTTTCATACAGCTCGTGAACATAAACGCGGGCAAGGTGAACTTATCATGCAAAAGAAACAACTGCAGCTGCTTAAAAGGATGGCACGCACACCTACATGGTTTGAACACGTGCAGAACTTTTTTGGTTTGATCAAGCGCATTCCTTTCATACAACGTAAGTTCGTGGAAAGTGCTACTGCACAGTTCATCTGGGAAATTTGTGGCATCACTGGGTTGGTTTATTTCATGATGCTGATCCCATTCCGGTTCGCCTTCATGACGTTGGTCCCAAGAGGGTCCAGCAACAGTGGCGCCAATGTGACGTTCCAGGAAGCTCTGTTGCCACTGGACTACGTGGTGGACCTGTATTTCCTATGCGATGTAATCGTTCGCCTGAACTTCCAAAAAGAAGCAAACCACGAGGACGTGCTCGCAGGTTTGGCTGCCGCCGGCAACAAACCCAAGGCGGCAGCGACTTCTTCGACCCTCGCCAAGTTTGGCCTCGAAGGTGGGTATACATCCTACTACTGGGTCGTTATAGACACTTTGGCCTCCCTACCCTACGACCTTCTGGTCTTTACGCCGCTTGTGGACTATGCTGCCCTCCCGCTGCTCCGTCTCCCGCATTTGCTTCGTTTGCTCCGCCTCGGGAACTACCTACAGCACATGTTGGGATATATGCATCTCTGGAGGGTCCGCGTGAGTGCGCCCATGGTCCAACTCGCCAAAATGCTGACGTGTTATTTGGTGGTGAACCACTGGGTGGCATGCATTTGGTTTAGCATCCACCGGTATCTTGAGACAGGCAGCGCTATGACGTGGGCCACGATCGACGGTATTGGAGAAGTGGGGGGGGGGTGCAGCACTACCATTGCGCAGTGCTACATTCGGTCCATTTATTATACAATTACGACCCTGAGTTCTGTGGGGTATGGAGATATTCGGCCCACAACCAACTTGGAGACGGGCTTCCAGCTTGCCGTCGTGTTGACTGGCGCGTGCATGCTAGCGGCAATGATTGGTTCCTTTGCAGCCTTGTTCCAGTGGGTTGACAGTAGCGGGCCGGCCGCTTTCAAAGCAAAGCTGTCAGGGTTAAGGCAGTACATGATGTGCCGGCAGCTTCCTTCGTCGTTACAAAAGTCTATCCTTCACCACCACCAAATGCTGTGGGAGCGACAGAAATGCCTTGACGAAGACTTGGTTTTGGAAGGACTTCCCTTTCCTCTGCGGATGGACATCGCCGCACAGGTGAACAGGGGTATCATCGGGGCTGTTCCTCTTTTCCGAGATGCGCATATTTCCCTCCAAAAGCGCATCGCTCTGGCTCTCCGCCCGCAGATTTGTGCCCAAAACGAATTCGTTTATGAAACGGGTGACATTGGATTCGAAATCTACTTTATCTTGTATGGAAAGATCATGATCATGAAGTCGACAGACACATCGAAGCTTGATCACAAAAGCAAGAGGAGACGGCGGAAGCAATCGACCCAGGCTGTTCTCGTTAGAGGCAGTCATTTTGGCGAGTCAACGATGGGAACTATCACGGGTGTGCGGTGCGAGTCTGCGCGCGCAATGGATTTCTGTGATCTCTACAGTCTCACCAAACCGAAGTTGGAACATATCCTTTCAGTTCTCCATGGACTGGAAAGGCTTGGTTTCATTGCGCAGATAAAGAAGATGAAAGGTTCCACACAACACAAGGCTGTCGTGGATTTCGCCGCATCTATTCCTGGCTTTGACCGTGGCTCTTTGAAAGGGGAAAGCTTCATGTACCGCACCTGTAGTTGGTCCAACATGACAACACCGCCCAACAAGGGACGCATTAAGAGCACTTCAGACACAGAAAAGAGGTTCAGCGAGAAAGGGGAGTCTTCAGCCATGCTCGTTGGAGTAGAAATGAATGAACATGGTGCCAAGGATGACTTCTTCATGAGCCCTGATCTCAAATCTGAGCGAGATCTCGGCTCAATGGCGTCGCTATTAATGAACCAACCCATCTTGGAGGTGGACGACGAAATGTCCGATTCGGACAGCTCCGATATCTCGGACCACGGGCTGTCCTCTCCAGCTGAGGTGTCCACGTCAATGGCTTCTATAGCAGATTCTTCTTTATCAAAGGATTCCGCTATTTCTTCCGTGTCTGCGGTGTCAGTGACGCCGCCATCCGGTGTGTGACGAGTATGCCCTCATTTTGATTTTAAACCTAGCCTCTCGATTTTGGTCGTGTTGGAGCTACCCTGCCAAAGGATTTGTTCGCGATTAAACATAAAAACGTTGAATGCTACTTTCGATCGTGTGCTTTGTGCTTGTAATATGCGGTTCCTACAGCTAAGGCGCAAGTTTCAGGTGGGCTACTGCATTAGTACCCATTAAACTCTAACTAGTCCCCGAGTGCCC
>Ga0075497_1437901_pt1 | contig 12612 bp, 1 predicted proteins | sample DEB08_RNA2_FD_73448 | JGI IMG/M metagenome (GOLD analysis project Ga0075497, IMG submission 73448) | Aqueous microbial communities from the Delaware River and Bay under freshwater to marine salinity gradient to study organic matter... | ecosystem: Environmental > Aquatic > Marine > Coastal...
AAATTGAGGAGAAGTTTTGTTCAAGCGGAAGTAACAACACACAAGCAAACACTCACCATGAGGCAGCACTTCGCGACAGCGCTGCTCTGCGTGGCACTCCATTTTTTCAGCGTGGAGAGCGTGTCGTCTGGTCTTCGGAGACAAGCACGTGTCCAGCGTGTTTTACGCGCAAGAGCCGCGACGATCGAAAGAAAAGGAGAAAAGGGATCATTATTAATCGAGCCAGAGGAGTTGACACCACAGACTGGTCACAGCTCAATGAATCCACAGACGGCGCAGGCGGATCCGGCTCTTCCCGCCAAGTACACGGATCACTCCGTCCCGCTGATGGACGACTCTTTTGACTCCACAGAGAGAATTGAGTCCGATTGGATTTTACCAAAGAACGTCGATAGCGAACAAATGGGTTTCGAGCAAACGGTAGGACAGCGTCCAAACCTTTGGTTTGCTGGACACTACGTTGGCAAGGAGCCGCTGCGATCCAAGCAGACGTACGACTGGCCGTTCACCGTTATCGCCGAGGTGGATCGCACGCACAGGTGCTCGGATCACTTCATCATGCTGAGCACAAAAAAAGATGTCAAGTTTTCGTGGGGGTACGAGCCGCAGGTGGTCAAGATCGTCCAAAACTGTGATACGAAAACAATTTACTCCAACAACATGGACGGGACGCCGCACGAGGCCAAGGCAGCAGCCTCCACGGTGTTGGGTGCGTACACGTGGGAGGTTGTCGTGACTGATCTCACGATCACGTTCAAGGACAACCGTGGTGCGCCCGTCGTCGTGCCAAACCACTTGGGCAAGCAGCCGGTGTACGTCTATGCCGGTGCCGACCAAGACATTCTCAACGAAAAATCTAGATTTTATAAAATTGGACTCCAAGCACCACCAAAGGCAAAGTCGCTGGGTGCCGACGTCGTCATGGGTGACGACTTTGGTTTTCTCAATGACACGCGTCCAAGAGAGTGGGAGCACGATTTGGACGAGACCCACCAAGTCGACTACGGCTGTGGTGGGTTGTCTGGTAATCCATCTTTGAGATTCTCCGGACCTAAAAGAGAAGCTACGTCGAAATCTTTTGATTTCCATCGTGGTGGTGTGATCGAGACGTGCGTTCGATTTGGTTCGAAAGCAGCGGACGAGGAGAGAGGCATGGGAGGTGGCGACGATCGTCACACGTGCTCGGCGATGAACAGCCGCGACGGAATGGCGCTTCAGGCCAGCACGGACGGCAAGGTCTTCACGAACGTTTTGCGTCTAGTGAACGGTCAGTTTCCAGAGCTCCAATCATCGAATTTCACTTGCATGAGAACGATCATCAGCTCGAAAGCGTACTCGGAGTTCTTGTCTTCTACCCTTTGGCTACGTTGGAAGCAGATCAGCGACATTGACGACGACGTACGTGCTCTGTATAAGAGCCACGAGGCACGTGGGAACTGGGCTCTGGGACGCGTGCGTGCCATTGGTGCGCCCGAGCCTGCGAAGAGGCTAATCATGGAGGACGACATGATCAAACAGTCGCCTGAGAAATGGACATATCCAGCGGGATCGTCCAAGTGTCCTCAGTGGGGGGTGTCGCCGGAGAGACGTGGATTTTGGATGGGCGGCATGAAGTTGGACGGCTGTGGAATGGCGCGCACGATGCAGATGTTTCAGGGGCAGATCGTAATCGAGAGCAAGATTGCGAAAGTCTCCAAGTGCTCGTCGCAGATCGTGGTCATCTCACCAAATAAGGAGCTTGTGTACGACAAGAAAGGAATGAAGGACTCGTTCGTTTTCGGTTGGGACTGCAACGAGAAGTTTATTCTAGGACCAAAGGAGGAGAAGGACAAAGACGGAAACATTCCAGCCTCGGAGAAAGTCTCGGTGAAGTGCTCGCAAAACACTCACTACAACGTGGAGATCAAAGTGGAGAACGGCGCAGTCCTGATGTCGGACGATCGCTGTGACTCCGTCTCCATTCCTCTCGGACCAAATCCAAAGAAACCGTACTACGTTTTCATCGGTTCAACCAATCCGAACGCCGAGTCAACGGCTACTTTTTCAAAAATGAAGATCTACCAGCAGGTCGACGTCATGTCGAACGGATTTGGCAACATCTTCGAGGTCTCCATGGTCAAGGACGAGCTTGGAGCCGACGACCACATCGACGAGACGCAGTTTGTCAAGCCGATTGTCCATGTCGATCCGCGTCACGGGAATGAAAGTTTAAAAATTGAACCGACCACCGGTTTCGAAACTTCCCTCGGAGCAAAGCAAGGTCAATGGTTCTCAGGAAGCGAGGGAGGAAGCACTCCGATTCGAGTGATCAAGCCATTCGCGTACCCGTTCGCCATACGATCGCAGATTCTCAAGGACAGCAAGTGCAGTAATCACTTCGTGATGCTGACGACGAATCCAGAGGCAACTTGGAGCTGGGGCGAGCAGGATGACGTTCTGAAGATTGGATGGAACTGCGACGAGAAATTTATTTACGGAACGGACGCGACTACAACCGTGACTGCTCCTTGCAAAAAGTTGGGAACTTACGACGTTGACATCAAGGTCTTCGAGGGAATGGTGTCGTTCACCGACGACATGTGTGGCACGCTGTCCACGCTGAACGCGTTGGGCTCGATCTCTCCCGATGCCGAGCTGTACGTGTACTATGGTGCTGACGTGGATGCCAAGGACGAGAAGTCGACGTGGAAAAAAATTGAGATTACGGGACCAGAGAGACCACCAGTCGTGAAGAACAGGAGAGTCCTGATGCAGGACGACTTTGATTTTAAAAAGGAGATCTACCAACCAATGTGGTCGATGGACGACACCACAGGAATCTCGGACCAAGTCTGCGGCGCCGTGAGCAAGAACGCGCTCCACTTTGGCAACTCGGGCGCGCGCGTCGCGACGTCCAAGCCCGTCGACGCCTCCAAGGGTGCGCGTCTTGAGTTTGCGATTCGTTTCGGCGGCACGTCCATCCAGTGCGGAAAGTTCACAGACGGCGACGACGGTGTTGAGGTCCAGTACTCTGTGGACGACGGAGTGACGTGGAACAAGATCGTACGGTACCGCGCGAAGACATTCCCAGAGTTTGCGAAGCGCTTCACGAGCATCAACAACGTCGTCGTCGACGACCAGCAGTTCTCTGAGGCACTGACTCGCCGCACTATGTTTCGTTGGACATCTATCTCAGAAAAGAATCGTCCGTGCTGCGGACACTGGGCACTGGACGACGTTCGCATCGTCTCCTTGGAGAGCGAGGGTGACTTGGTCGTGGACGATATTTTCAAGAGCACGAATACAACGGCGTGGACCTACCCCGACTCCGCAGCATCCTCCACCTGCAAGGTGGGACTCGACAATCGGATGCTCGAGTTCACTGGTCAGTGCAAGACAGGTTCCCCGACGTTGAAGAGCAATCGTCCACTGAACGGTGCCGCCGGCGTGGTCATCGAGGCAGAGCTGAAGAAGGATTGGAAGTGCGCCAACCACGTCGTGGCCGCGTCCAACCTCCATTCGATTGAGCTTGCACCTGGTCCGCAGGAGAACATGGTGAAAATGGGATGGGACTGCAACAAGAAGTACATCCAGACGCCTTCCGGAATCGTCCAGACACCGTGCGAGGAGCAGCGATCGTACAAGACACTGATCAGAGTGGAGGATGGCTTCGTTCACTTTGAGGACGACTCGTGCGCTCCTTTGAAGATGAAGATTCCCGAGTCCATCGGCGAGAGTCTGTTCCACGTGTTCGTTGGATCTCTGTCGGACATTGCCCGCGGATCAAGGACGTCGACGACCAAGTACACAGTGATCAAGATCGAGCAGCAGGTGCCGAATCCGTACGACACGTTCACCTCCCCAATCATCGTCGACGACTTCAGCGAGAGGAGAGAGAAAAACTGGCTCTATCCGAACGCGACTCAAGATGGAGGTGCGTGCCGCTTCCATCTAGACGAGCAGCTGGGCGAGGTCATGTTCAGCGGCAACTGCACAAAGTCAGATCCCATGCGCCTGAAGGACAGCCTCCCAGTGCCGTTCAACGTCGTCGCAGAGGTTGAGAAGACGAACGAGTGCTCCAATCAGTACGTCCTGCTCTCGCCCAAGAGAGACGCGAACATGCTGACGAAGAGCAACGTAGTGAGAATGGGTTGGAGCTGCGACGAAAAGTACCTGTCCGTCACGGGGGCTGCTGATGCTGCGTTTCTGGAAGTGGAGGCGATGGCCAACAACACGAACGCCACAGACGCAAGCACGCCGGACACGACCTACGAAAAGTACCACTGCCCAAACACTGGCAAGAGTAAGCTGACCATTCAAGTCCAGCGTGGAGTCATCACTTTCCGCGACTCCAACTGCAACGTGTTGGTGGCTAAGAATCCGTTCAAAGAAGGGACAGAGCTGTACTTGTACATCGGCGCGGCAACGCAGGAGCAGTACGAGTCGACCTTCTCACTGGTGACCGTGGAGGGTCCTGCCAGTCCACCTAAGCTCGAGGAGGGTGTCGTCATGTACGACGGTTTCGACTACCGTGAAAGCATTTACGCGCCGATGTGGACCATGGGCGAGACGACCGGACGTCCAGATCAGGAGTGCGGATCGAAGAGCGGAAACAGTCTCCGCTTCTTCAATCCAGGAGTGCGCGTCGCAACGACCAAGCCGCTGGACATTCGCTACGGCGCTGATTTGAAGTTTTACATCCACATGGGTGGCAGCGACGGACCAGCGTGTAAGAAGATGAGTCTGACCTTCGACAAGGACGGAGTCAAGACTCCAGAGGGAATTCGTGTCCAGTTCACTCATGATCCTATCGCCACGAACAAAGGTGGACAAGACGGCAACGGAGGACTCGTCGTCGAGGGAGGTGAGGGAGAGGACCTGCTGACACGATCTGCGACGCGCCACACGACGACGAACTTGACCGATCAGAACACGGGCGTCGTCTGGTACGATTTGGCAGACTACACTGTTCTCAAGTACGGCACTACGATGGGTGAAGACTGGGTGAAAGTTGTTATTCCAATGGACTTTGACACCAACACGGTGGCGATGGGAAAGAACGTTAGAATTCGTTGGATTCAAAGGAACCAGGACGCACAGGCTTGCTGCGATCACTGGGCTCTGGACGAGGTGGAGGTCAAGGCGCACCGCGTTCCTTCTCGACCCAAGGATCTCCTGCCCAACTACTTGGTTCGCGACGTCTTCACCTCCCCCAAGTACGGTGCCAACCCAGTGTTCTGGAACATGTACCAAACGACCGGAAGAGCCGGAACTCTTCCAGAGAGACAGTCCTGCGACATTCGTCCACCAAAGGAGCAGGGTGACGAGAGCAAGGTGCTCCGCTTCGACACCGAGGGACCACGCATCGCCACAACGGAGACGCTGAACTTCGTCAAGGGTGACGGTGCCTCGGTCACGTTCTTTCTCTCGTTCAGCCCTTCGGGTGTCGATGAGAAGAGAATGAATCTATCGGACACTGTCCCGGTGGTCCTGGAGTTCTCTACTGATCAGGGAGCAGCTTGGAGAACACTCGCCGAGTACAGCCCGTCCAACTACCCAGAGGCCATGCACGGATGCGAGCGCGTGCGCACCGAGATCGACAGCAAGAACAACACCGAGGCGTTCCAAGACGCCGTCCAGTTCCGCTGGTCGCAGCGCGATGCGCCAATCAACCCGCTGACTGGATCTGGTCCAGCTCGTCTCGCTTGGGCACTCGACGGTGTTGAGATCCGTACAGGTGATCTTCGCATTGGCTTCGAAGACTACGAGCTGGTGTCCAAGGATCAGCACAAGTGGTGCTATCAGCCGGAGAGCACGATCACGCCGTACAACTACACGTACGACGAGGCGGGGCACCTGTCTTTTGGTGGGAACGCTCGCGGAAAGGGAACGGTCCGAACACACATGTCGTTCAACGCTCCAATGGCAGTGGCGACGGACATTGAGAGAGATCAAGAGTGCGCCAATCACTACATCGTGTTGACACCAAAAAAGTACTTCGTGTGGTCATGGGCGCCGGAAGAGGACGCCATCAAGTTCGTCTGGCACTGCAACGAGAAGATGATTGTTCACGGAAAACCTGGTGACAGTGATGGGGTCCATTCGACTCCTAGCGACTGCAAGGCGAGAGGCGACGTGAAGGTGAAAGTTGACATTAAGAAGGACGGGACCGTGACGTTCACTGACGACAAGTGCGACACGATCTCGATCAAAGTCGATCCATCCGTGGTGCAGGACTTTTACGTCTACGTCGGCGCAGCGCAGCCCGTCACGTCGTACGACATGGAGAAGCTCGAGGTGCTGCCGCACGCGACCTCCCAGGAGAAGCGTGAGAAATGTGGCAAGATCAAGTGTGGTGACGACGTCCACCAGCCAGTGTGCGGGAGTGACGGCAAGACCTACGAATCCTACTGCCTCCTGTCCATCGCCACGTGCAAGGACAACGTCCAAAAAGTGAGCACGGGAGAGTGCGTGCCAATGAAAGAAATGTCCAAGTCGGTGTTCAAGGACATCATGATTACTGGAAAGGGATCCTTCATGGAGAGGAAGGACAACGGAGAGAGGAGCTGCCCGGTCAAGCAGGACTGCGAGGTCAGCGAGTTCTCTGACTGGAGCAACTGCTCGACTACTTGCGGAGAGGGCGTCAACTCCCGCAACCGAACGATTTTAGTGACTCCGATGAACACTGGAAAACAATGCCCGCCTCTCGCTGAGACCAAGGTTTGCAACCTCCGCAAGTGCGACTGCAGCGTCAGCGAGTGGTCCGAGTACGGTCCCTGCGACGTTCCGTGCGGTGGCGGCAAGTCCTACCGCTCGCGTGAGGTTGTCTTGGAGCCGCTGGAAGATGGTCTCCAGTGCCCGGCACTCAACGAGTCGAGATCGTGCAACTCCAAGCCCTGCGCTCGCGTCGGGCTGCCGGTCGTGCCAGCAAGAGTGACGAAGATGCTCCACGAGCAAAAGGCGGAGCTCTTCACGCAGATCGACAAGTCGAACGGTGGATGGTGCTACCAAGACGCAGGTGACATCGCACCCTACTCTTACGGATACGCTGGCAACATGGGTGGTGTCTGGTTCAGCGGTGACGGCACGAACCAGACTACAATGAGATCTCACCAGTCGTTTGGTACTGACAACCATGATTTGTTTGTCCAAGCTGAGATCTCGAAGAACTCCGAGTGCAGCAACCACTACATTGTTTTGACGCCGCAGCCATACTACAAGTTTACATGGGATTCAGAGCCGTCGACGTTTAAAATGTTGTGGAACTGCGATCAGAAGATGATCATATATCCGAATGGAAAGAAGTCGACCAAGTGCGGCGAGCTGAAGAACTACAATCTTGGAGTTCGCGTCGAAAAGAACAAGGTGGTTTTTGAGGACGACAGCTGTGAGAAGCTCGTGGCACCAATGGGTCCAAATGCCAAAGATCTGTTTCTGTACATTGGTGCCGACTACGCCGAGAAGGAAGCGGCGGAGGTCGAGGAGGAGGGCAAGAAAGTAACGGCCGATGGTGCGGGCGCAACGAAAGCAACCTCGCTCCTGGAGGCCTCGGCGACGATTCGCAAAGCGCGCCTCCGCCACCAACGCAGCCTGAGAATGCGAAGCTTGTCAACGTCGGAGACGTGCGGTAACTCGGATATTCCGTGGAAATCGGTGCAATGCGATCCCGACTCTGGTGCTGTCGTTCTCAAGGGTGGTGATGCGAAGAAGTGTCTGACGAGCTCGGACATGCTGCTCAAGGGCCACGACGGCACTGAGCTGTTTGACAGCGACAAGATGGCGGAGAAGGTCAAGGAGTGCAAGGAGAGAGACGACTGCGTTGGAATTCAAAAGATAAACAACGCGCCGAAGATACCAGGACGTTACAGTCTTCGCTCAGGTTACGACATGACTGTTGACGGATCTGTCGGAAAGAACGTCAAGGGAGAGTTCTGTCCAAAGGTAAGTGCCGCCGACATCATCAAGGTGACCGAGGAGGACATCGAGGTGCAGCAGGGTGGCAAGGGTGGCGACGACGAGGACGAGGTGGTGGCGGATGACGAGCCCAACGACGACCGACGTTCCGCCCCAGGATGGATCAAGGCGACCAAGAACTCGGTCGACAAGCTCCCGCCGTCGCAGGAGGATGTCAAGTACGAGTATCGTTTCAAAAAAGGGAACGCATGGTACATCAGTCCACCGACGAGTCGCGTGTGGGATTGGGATAGCTTCAACACTGTCGCAGGAACGTGGAAGTATGGCGACGAGAACGGGAACAGCGGTGATTTTGAATGCGAGGGAGGTGCCGACGTGACTACGTCTGACTCCTGCGGCATTGGATGCTCGACTGGTGGTGGCAAGAACTTCAAAGTTCTAGCACGTTGTCAGGGCAGCGGCAGCTTCAAGTCCAACACGAATCTTGGTACTGTCAGCGTCTGCCAGGATCGTCCTAACGCATTCAGCGGAAAAGCATGCCACAACGACGTTCAAATCTCTTACTACGCAGTACCAGTTGAGAAGAAGTCCAAAGTGGACCTCGAGGAGGAGGAGGAGAAGCAGCGCTTGAAGGAGCAGAAAGAGGAGGAGGACATTATGCTGGATGGCGACTCAGCCGTTGCGGACCAGTCTCTCCAGGCTGCCGAGACTCCACCGGAGAACGCAGAGGATCAGGTCAAGGACGAGCCGAATCGAGCCGTGTTCAAAATGTTGAGAGTCAGCGGAATGGACTCGGTGTTGAATCGCAAGAGGGGTGACGGAATGTGTCCAAAGATGGCTGACTGCTCGGTGAGCGACTGGGGCGACTGGTCGAATTGCAGCCTGCCATGCGACGGTGGCAACACGTCGCGTCACCGCACGGTGCTGCAGTGGCCCGAGTACGGTGGCATGGAGTGTCCGGAAATCATCGAGACAAAGACGTGCAACACGAGAGAATGTGACTGCGGTGTGAACGAGTTCTCCGAGTGGTCGATGTGCACGAAGGAGTGTGGCTCTGGATCCATGGAGCGACACCGCGACGTGTTCCGTCAGCCCCTGGGCGACGGAGAGATGTGCCCGGAGCTCAACCAGACCAAACAGTGCAACGTCCAGGACTGCGCCGTCGTGGGACTTCCCAGCATTGGTCCGACGGACGTCAACTTGGTCGACGCCGAGAGATTCTTGTTCACCGCATTGGACGAAAACGGCAATCTCGACAAGGCCAAGGACGAGTTCTGCATGCAACCAGCCAAGACGATCTACCCATACGAGTACAACTTCACTCGCAACGTCGGCCTGCACTTCAAGGGTGATGCTGAAGGTCGCGGTACAATTCGATCGCGGCAGACGTTCCGACTTCCACTCCGTCTCGACGTGTCGTTCTTGAGAGACGAGAGATGCGCCAACCATTACGTTGTTCTCTCTACCGATGAGTACTTCATGTGGACGGGACCGGAGCAGGAGCCTGGAACCATCAAATTTTTTTACGAGTGTGACACGAGGAAGATTCTCGCGCCACCACGCTCGTCGGAGACGACGCAGAAGGGTGGCTACTACGCGAAAAAGTGCCAGCGACACTTGAAGCCAGAGATGATGGCAACGATCGACATGAACTTTGCAAAGAGTTACTTGGAGGATAACGTCTGCGGAAAGACAAATATCGGGTGGGAGGACGTGCTGAGCAACTTTGCTGGAAAAGATTTGTACTTGTACATGGGTGCAGCAAGACCCGCCGTCCCGTGGGTGGACAAGAAGCAGTCGATCTTCACATCCGTTCGCATCAGCGGCAACGGCTCCCTCGTCAACATGGTGAACGGCACGGACTCATGCCCTACGAGAAAAGACTGCGAGGTTTCCGTCTGGTCTGAGTTTACCGAGTGCACAGCTCCCTGCAACGGAGGCAACCACTCGAGAACGAGAGTCATCACGCAGGAGCCAGCCTTCAAAGGAAAGGAGTGCCCGGAGCTGTACCAGAAGACGATGTGCAACACGCAGCACTGCGGAATGGACTGCATCGTCACGGACTTTACCGAGTGGTCCAACTGCTCGAAGGTTTGTGGTGGTGGTGTGATGAAAAGAGATCGTGAAATATTTCAAGATCTACTGAACGGTACACTGTACGGTAAGGAGGAGTGTCCAGCATTGGTCGAGGAGAAGAAGTGCAACGAGCAGGTGTGCGGCGTTGACTGCGTTGTCAGCGACTTCACTCCTTGGACGGCATGCTCCGCACCATGCGGCGGTGGTGGTCGCAAACGCTACCGCACGGTCCTCGTCGAGCCAGTCACTGGTTCACACCATGGAAAGCAGTGTCCACACTTGGAGGAGTCGGAGCCGTGCAACCAGCAGATGTGTCCGCCGCATGAGGGACCGAAACCGATTTTGGAGTCTAAGTGCAGTCGAATGAAGGGACAGTGCAACGCATGCACCAACGATCCAGACTGCGGCTACTGCCCGACAACGGGCGAGTGCTTCCTTGGAAATCCCGACGGACCACTCCCAAGATTCGAGGGAGACATCTCTTTCTTGACAGATCCACAAAAGTACTTCATGTATCTCACCAACTGCTCCTCCTACCAGTTTTCATTCTGCGCTCAGACTCCATGCGAGGGATACGGAACATGCTCGCAGTGTCTGGCCGACTCGTTCTGCGGATGGTGCGCAGGCTCCGACAAGTGTGCCGAGGGCGACGCGGCAGGAAGCTTCCAAGAGTTCTGCCCTCGTGGTTGGGTCCACTCGCCTATGCACGCTGGTGTTGGTGTCCGCCATCGTTCGGATCTTCTTCTGACGTCGAGGCAAGTTGCGGCGGAGAGAGATCGTCTGGGCGACTTTTGCGAGGCGAATACGCAGGAGCAGCGACGTGCGATCCAGGAGTCGATGCAGGACGAGAAGGAGCGCAACGCACGTCTAACCCGCCTCCAGCAGAGCTGCGCGCCGTGCACGGGTGTCTGGCCCAACTGCCAGTGCGAGCCAGATGCTTTCCCAGTCCAGCTCCGTCCACTGGCGGAGGAGCAGGTCGCGAGAGCCGCAGGTACCGGGGAGGCAACTGGAAAGCAGGATCCACCAGAGCTCAAGAAGGAAGGCGTCGTGTGCGTGCTGGACGACAAGTGCGCGAGCGGGACGTGCGTGGATCGATGCTGCAAGGAAGAAGTCAGCGGATGCAGCGGGCACGGGAAGTGCAACGAGGAGGGTGGCTGCAACTGCGAGGATGGATACAGCGGTGACTCTTGCGAAATCGGAGGAACTCTTGTTGTTGACGAGACGGAGAAAGGACAGAAGAAGGAGATTGGAGAGGAGGAGAGAAAGCTGAAGGAGGCGGAGGAGAAGAAGGCGGAGGAGCTGGCGAAGTCAAGAGAGAGCGAGGAGAGGAAGAAGAAGAGCTTGATGAACAAAGAGGAGGAGTCGAAGAAGGAGGAGGAGAAACTCGAGGAGGCGGAGAAACAGATGTCGAAAATGGAGGAAGCGAGCAAGGCAGGGGACTCGGAGAGTGCTACGAAGTACGAGGCGAAGCAGGAGGAGGTGTCGAAGGCAAAGGTGAAGGAGGAGGAGACGAAGAGAGCGAAGGAGGAGCTGGAGAAGAAGAGCAGCGAGGAGGTGGAGAAGCAGGGTGCGCTACAGCCAGTGGAGGAGGGTAACGCAACGGAGGTGGTCAATGAGCTCGAGTCACCCACGGGTAACATGTCGACATCGGAGGCAGGGGCTCTCAAGGTGAAGGAGCTGATGTCGAATCTGACTGCGCCTGGTGCAGACGTTCCGCTGATCGCTCAGTCGATCATCACAGTGTCGTACAACAACTCCAAGGCGCTGGCAGAGGAGCAGGCGGCTACGCTGGAGAAGCAGTCGAACACCAAGTACGACGACATCGTGATGCAGAAGAAGGCGCTCGAGAAGACGATTGCTCAGGAGGAGACGGTGAAGACAGAGATTAAGGCCAAGCAGGTCGAAGGAAAGGAGAACTCGCTGGCAGCGGAGAAGGTGGAGAAGGCGCAGCAAATGGTGGAGGAGAACGAGAAGAGAGCGGCGGAGCAGAAGGCGTCGCAGGAGAAGAAGGCGCTGGTAGACGAAAAGGCGGCCGAGGCCAAGGCAAGCATGGCAAAGCTCCAAATGCAACGGGAAACCGAAGCTGCAAAGGCAGAACAAAATATGAAGGATGCTGAAATTTTAGCTGACGAAATGGCCAAGAACACGATGGAGCAGGAGGCGGAGAAGAAGAAGGCGACGGCAGAGGCGCTGGCCAAGGAGCAGGAGGTGACGGATCTGAAGGCGCTACATACTGCGACGGATCTGAAGAGGGAGGCTGCAAGAAAGGAGGAGCTCCAGAAAGATATTGACGACACGGATGCAGAGGCTGGTAGATTGAACGAAGCGAAGGACAAGCAAGCGGAAGACAGCGCAGTCCGTCAAGACGTCGTTTCCTCCGCTGAGAAGGCGGTCGAGGGTGTGTAGAGAGAGAGCGTGCAGTTCCGCCGTGTGGGGGAGGGGATGTTGCGTGGTGCACGTCGGTTGAATGGCAAGCATGCCAAAAAAGAAAATTATAAATTTACAAAAAAAAAACATTAAAAAAGAACGAGTCCGAAGGGAGAGGGAGAGAAGCAGGAAAAAAAATATATGCCGACGACCAAGGCACGACGGTGGATTCAAAAAAAAATCAAATTACCCCCAAAAAAAAAAAAAAAAAAAAAA
>Ga0075497_1043779_pt1 | contig 12054 bp, 10 predicted proteins | sample DEB08_RNA2_FD_73448 | JGI IMG/M metagenome (GOLD analysis project Ga0075497, IMG submission 73448) | Aqueous microbial communities from the Delaware River and Bay under freshwater to marine salinity gradient to study organic matter... | ecosystem: Environmental > Aquatic > Marine > Coastal...
CTCAAGAAGGCGCAGACCTTGGGATAGCGCTAGACGGTGACGGTGATCGTCTGGTCATGGTGGATCACCTAGGTGAGGTCGTCGATGGCGACGAGTTGTTGTTGATCATTGCGCTGCATCAGCAGGCGAAAGGACTTTTAACAGGTGGCGTTGTGGGGACGCTGATGAGTAATTTAGGCCTTGAGGTTGCGTTAAAAGACCGAGGCATTGCCTTTGCACGGGCGCAGGTCGGGGATCGTTATGTTGTTGCTAAGCTTTTACAGGAAGGCTGGCATCTGGGTGGTGAAGGCTCTGGCCATATTCTGTGTCTCGATCAGGCAACAACCGGTGATGGCGTGGTGTCTGCATTGCAGGTGCTCCGCGCAATCACAGATCAAGGTAAGACGCTGGCTGACCTGAAGGGGGCCATGACGAAATTCCCGCAGGTGATGATTAATGTCCCAGCGAACAGCGCAAAGGTGATGGAGAATAACGCGGTTCAATCCGCCGTGCGTGACGTCGACGCTGTGTTGGGTGATAAAGGCCGAGTCCTATTAAGGCCTTCGGGAACCGAGCCGTTGATTCGAGTCATGGTGGAGGGAGAAGATGCGCCTCAAGTGAGGCGGCTTGCGGCGCAATTAGCGGCAGTGGTTGCTGCAAGCGAGGATTGAAACTTAGACAGAGGTTCGTTAACATTCGCCGCCCGCGCCAGGTAGGTCTGCGGATGACGTAACATGGTTTAAGGGGCAATAGCCGAGCAAAAAGGTTAGCCGGTAAAAGAGGTGACCATAGTGGGTCCTTTGGTGGTGGCGAATTGGAAAATGAATGGCTCCGAACAGCTCTTGCGAGCGGTTGTTCAGGAAGTCGGTGGTCTAGCCGAGGCGACTGTGGTTCTGGCGGTACCAGCACCGTACTTGTCCTTAACCAAGGGCTTTGGTAATACGCAAGTTGAATGGGCAGGTCAAAATGTCCACTGGTTAAAATCTGGGGCCTACACGGGTGAAGTGAGTGCCAGTATGTTGGTCGAGATGGGCGTCGGTTGGTGTTTGGTGGGCCATTCTGAGCGTCGGCAACACTTTTCGGAAACCGATGAGTTGGTGCTTGCGAAGACTAAGGCTTGTTTGGAAGTCGGAATTCGCCCTATCGTTTGCGTCGGCGAGAGTTTACAAGAGCGGCAGGCGGGTAAGGCCTTAGAGGTTGTCAGTCGTCAGCTTACAGAGGTATTAAACGGTGTGCCAAGGGCGTTAGCGCCGTTAATTGTGGTGGCCTATGAGCCGGTTTGGGCGATTGGCACGGGCGAAGAAGCCTCGCCAGAGATCGCTCAAGAAGTCCACGAGGCGTTAAAGCGGGCGGCACGGTGTGAAATTGAGGCACTTGAGCTTAGGGTCTTGTACGGAGGCAGTGTAAACGCGGATAATGCGAACGCGTTGATGAGGATGCCGGATGTTGATGGTGTTTTGGTTGGGGGAGCGTCGTTAGAGGCACTTGGATTCAGGGAACTATGTGCGCAAGTCGCTGGGTCGGTATGACGCTGTGATCCCAAAAGAATTGGTTTAGAGGCGAACGCGGCGGTCTAGTCGTGAGGTTGAGAAGAGCAATGATGGATTTAGATTTATTTGAGCAATTGGTATTAGTGGTCCACGTAATCGCCGCGTTGTCTGTGATTGGCCTGGTACTGATTCAGCAGGGCAAAGGGGCTGACATGGGCTCCGGATTTGGTGGCGGTGCCTCGAACACGGTGTTTGGGAGTGGCGGCGCAGGTAATTTTCTGACGCGACTCACAACCTGGATTGCAATCGCCTTTTTTATAACGAGCTTTGGGTTGGCGTATGTTGCCAAGCAGCGCTCAGAAACGATGAGTAATCAGGGTATTCCTCAAATTCAAGCGATCGAGGTGCCTGCGAGCTCGAACGCGAGGGATCAATCTGAGATACCTGAGTTATAAGCAGTTTAGCCGAAGTGGTGGAATTGGTAGACACGCTAGCTTGAGGGGCTAGTGGGGGAAACCCCGTGGAGGTTCAAGTCCTCTCTTCGGCACCATCTGATTTTTAAGGTAATGTGGAAACACGAAAAGGGCAGTGTTTCCGTAATATAGGTTGACCACTGTAGTGTGTAAACCTATAATAGCGGCCCTTGTAGTTGCGGGGTGGAGCAGTCTGGTAGCTCGACGGGCTCATAACCCGTAGGTCGCGGGTTCAAATCCTGCCCCCGCTACCACTTTAAGGAAAGCCCCATTTTGGGGCTTTTTGTTTCAAGTCTTCTGGGTTTGTGTCAGAGAGTTGGAATGGACATGTAGCCGTCTTTGGTACGGCAAACGAAGTGGGCAAGTAGGCCCATTTTTTTTAGGGGAAATGGACCATCATGGGTGAGACGGGCTTAAGCAAGTTGATCGAGCCGGTGGTTCAGGAGTTGGGGTGTGAGCTCTGGGGCATTGAAAAATTGCAACAGGGTCGGCAGGTGGTTTTGAAAATTTATATCGAATCTGCCGATGGGATTAACGTTGATGACTGTGCACGTGTCAGCCGCCAGGTGAGCGCGATTTTGGATGTTGAAGATCCAATCCCTGGCGAGTACATGTTGGAGGTGTCATCGCCTGGGGTGGAGCGGCGTTTATTTAAGCCCGAGCACTTCAATGTGTGTAAAGGGGAGAAGGTTCAAATAACCCTGCGCCAGGCGTTTGATGGCCGGCGTAAGTTTAAAGGGTTGTTGTGTGGACTTGAAGACGAAGAGGTTGTGATCCGGGTTGATGATGCGCAAGAGATCGTGCTGCCGATGGACAGCATCGAGCGAGCGCGAGTATTGATGTAAGTATAATAGCGAGAGTCTCGCATGAAGATGAGATCGATTCATGAGTAAAGAAATCCTGTTAGTGGTTGAGTCCGTTTCGAACGAGAAGGGCGTTTCAGAAGAAATAATCTTTGATGCGCTGGAAGTTGCACTAGCCACCGCAACCAAGAAGCGCTATTCCGAAGAAGCGGATGTCCGGGTTGCGATTGACCGAGAAACGGGTCTCTATGATTCGTTCAGGCGTTGGACTGTGATGGCGGATGATGAGCTGGTTGAGTTTGAAGACGCGCAGTTAACCATTGAGCAAGCAGTTGAGTTGCAGCCTGGGCTCACTGCGGGCGATATCTATGAGATCGCGATCGATTCCGTTGAATTCGGTCGTATTGCCGCCCAAGCAGCCAAGCAAGTGATCGTTCAAAAGGTTCGTGAGGCCGAACGGGCCCAAGTGGTTGAAGCCTATCGCCATCGGATTGGGGAGCTACTCAACGGACAAGTCAAGAAAGTGACGCGAGAAGCGGTCATTATAGATCTTGGTAATAATGCAGAGGCGATATTGCCTCGCGAAGAGTGGGTGCCGAGAGAAACTTTCCGAATAGGAGACCGACTCCGAGCGCTGTTAAAGGAGGTTCGTCCAGAAGCGCGTGGGCCGCAATTAGCAATGACCAGAACCTCCGCTGAAGTGTTAACAGAGCTGTTCAAAATAGAAGTACCAGAAGTCGCCGATGGCATCATTGAGATTCTTGGCGCGGCGCGAGATCCTGGTTCTCGGGCAAAAATTGCGGTTAAAACCAACGACGGTCGAATTGATCCTGTGGGCGCTTGTGTGGGGATGCGCGGCTCTAGAGTTCAAGCCGTATCGGGTGAACTCGGCAATGAACGAATTGATATCGTGCTTTGGGATGACAACATTGCGCAGCTGGCCATCAATGCGATGGCGCCGGCTGAGGTGGTTTCCATAGTGGTCGATGAAGAGACCCACAGTATGGATATTGCGGTATCTGAAGATAACCTAGCCCAAGCGATTGGACGGGGTGGTCAAAATGTTAAATTAGCCAGTGAATTGACCGGATGGTCGCTCAATATAATGACCGAAGCTGAGGCTGCTGAGAAACAAGAGCAAGAAGCTGGCTCGGTCGTTACCAATTTCATGGAGCAGCTGGATGTTGATGAAGATGTCGCGATCGTTCTACTCGAAGAGGGTTTTACCTCTTTAGAAGAAATAGCCTATGTCCCCATTGATGAAATGGTGGCGATTGAAGGATTTGATATCGACATTGTCGAGGAATTACGGACGCGGGCTAGGAATACCATCACCAATCGTGAGTTGGCTGATGAAGCAAACCGGATTACCCAAGAGCCTGCAGAAGACCTTTTAACGATGGATGGGATGACAACGAAGTTAGCCTATGATCTGGCGGCGATGGGTATTATCACGATGGAAGACCTCGCAGAACAAGCGGTTGATGACATTATAGAAATAGAGTCTATGACCGAAGCGATGGCGGGTGAAATTATTATGACGGCTCGTGCGCCGTGGTTCGAGTAACGAACGCTTAGCACCAGCAACAAGGGGAATAAAGTATGGCTGAGACAACGGTAAAACAGCTGGCAGAAGCAGTAGGAACGCCCGTTGACCGTTTGCTACAGCAAATGAAAGACGCGGGCTTGCCTCAAGCCGCTGAAACAGATGTTGTGGCAGAGGCGCAGAAAGAGTCGTTGCTTGCATACCTCAAGCGAAGTCATGGTGAAGAGACAGATGGTCCTAAAAAAATCACGCTTAAACGCCGTACCTTAAGCACGATCAAGGCGGGCGGTAGCGCAGGGCGTGGTCGGACCGTAAACGTTGAAGTTCGTAAGAAGCGAACCTACGTGCGTCGGGAGGATGCTGATGTCACCGCGGAGGTGATCCCTGAGGCGGTCCCCGAGGTCGCAGCAGAGGTTGCGCCGGCGATTGTTGAAGAAGTCGTGGCTGAAACCGTTGAAACCGTTGAAACCGTTGAGGCAATCGAGACGGTTGAAGTTCAAAGTGAACCTGAAGTTAATACAGCGCCGAAGGCTATGGATCCTGAAGCGATTCGTCGAGCGGCTTTTATCGCCTCTGAAAAAGAAGCTGAAGCGCGCAAAAATGTTTTAAAAGAACGTGAAGAAAAAGCAGCGGCAGAGGCCGCAGAAAAAGCCAAACAAGCCGAAGTCCTTAAAGCAAAATCGACTAAGCCGGATGCGACAAAAGAATCTGACGATAAGGCGGGTTCTCGTAAAGACAAGCGCGATCGGAAAGAGATTGATATTGATGAGATTCAGCAGAAGAAAGCCAAGCATGGTAATCGTAAAAAGCGTGTAGAAGAGCTTCTCGTCGAAGAAGTCGATGACATCCTGATCGCCCCAGGCGCCGAACTTGAAGATGACTTGACGCCGACTACGCTTGGCTTAACAGGTGTTGGGCGATCTAAGCGTGCCGCGGCACCGAAGGCTGGGCCACGACACAAATTTAACGCACCGACCCAAGATCAAGTCAGAGAAGTCGAAGTGGGTGAGTCCATTAGAATCTCGCAGCTGTCGCAGCGGATGTCGATTAAAGCAAAAGACGTGATCAAGTATTTGATGGGGCTGGGGGTCATGGCGGATATAAATGCCACGATTGATCAAGAAACGGCTATTTTGGTGGTTGAAGAGTTCGGCCACAAAGTAAAATTGTTGGATGCAAATGAGGTTGAAACGTCTTTGTTAGAAGCCCTGGTTTATGATTCTGAAGCCGAAGCACGATCGCCTGTTGTCACCGTAATGGGGCATGTTGATCATGGAAAAACGTCACTCTTAGATTATATTCGAAGTGCTGAAGTTGCGGGCGGCGAAGCCGGCGGCATTACGCAACATATCGGTGCTTATCGCGTTAAGACCAAGCTCGGTGAGATTTGCTTTATTGATACACCTGGACACGCTGCGTTTTCCGCAATGCGTGCTCGGGGCGCAAGTGCAACCGATATCATAATCTTGGTTGTTGCAGCCGATGACGGCGTGATGCCGCAAACCGAAGAAGCCATTAACCATGCCAAGAGTGCAGGTGTGCCTTTGGTGGTTGCGATCAATAAAATGGATAAAGAAGGGGCCGATATCGATCGTGTAAAGAACGAGTTGGCTGCTAAAAATGTGATCCCTGAAGACTGGGGAGGCGACACACAGTTCTTACCAGTTTCAGCGTTAACGGGCGATGGGGTCGATGCGCTGCTCGAGGCCGTGCTTCTGCAAGCGGAATTGCTTGAATTGACGGCCGTGCAAGAAGGTCCAGCGCAGGGTGTTGTGATTGAATCTCGGCTTGATAAAGGAAAAGGCTCTGTTGCCACGTTATTGATTCAAAACGGTACTTTGTCCCGCGGCGATATTGTGGTTGCGGGTGAGAACTTTGGACGCGTTCGCGCCATCACCGATGAGAATGGACAAACGCTGGCATCTGCTGGTCCTGCAACCCCGGTCTCTATTCAGGGTTTGAATGGTACACCTGGGGCGGGTGATCCGTTTACTGTGACGAAAGACGAAAAAGCTGCACGAGAAGTGGCAGAGTTTCGGCGTGAAAAGCTGAAGACTGAACGGCTTGCAACGCCCGTGGTTTCTCTGGACAACTTGTTGGAGAATTTCGGGGCTCAAGCGGTGCAATCACTCAATATTGTTGTGAAAGCCGATGTTCGTGGGTCGCTTGAAGCCATTGTTTCGGCACTCCATGACCTTGGAAACGATGAAGTTAAGGTCAATGTCATCTCCTCCGGCGTGGGCGGTATCTCTGAGAATGACGTGAACTATGCATTAACCGCGCAAGCGGTTATTTTCGGCTTTAATGTTCGGGCAGAGTCTTCAGCAAAACGCTTGGTTGATGCAGAAAGCTTGGATCTACGATATTACAAAGTCATTTACGATCTTGTGGATGATGTTAGAGATGCTCTGAGCGGCATGCTGGCGCCAGAGATTCGAGAAGATATTGTGGGGATTGCTGAGGTCAGAGATGTCTTTGACAGCAAGAAGTTCGGTTCAATTGCTGGTTGTATGGTGATTGAAGGCACGGTTCATCGGCGGAAGAAGATTCGCGTGTTGCGTGATCATGTTGTGATCTATGAAGGTGAGCTCGAAAGCCTCAGGCACTTTAAGGATGAAGTCGAGTCCATTCGCAGTGGTACCGAGTGCGGTATTGGCGTGAAAAACTATAACGATGTTCGCGTTAAAGATCAGATCGAAGTGTTTGATACCCGTGAGGTCGCGCGGCAGTTGTAATACTGCCGATAAAACTGAAATGGACGCACATTTTAAGCGAACCGATCGAGTTGCTGAGCAAATCCAAAAGATTTTGGCGGTTTTGATTCATAAAGAGCTGAAAGATCCTCGGCTTGGCATGGTGACGATCAACGATGTTCGAGTCTCCAAAGACCTTGCCTATGCAGAGGTTTTTTTTACGGTCTTTCCCGACGATCATGCTGAAGAAGCCGGACAATTGCTTGGCAATGCCAGTAGTTTTTTGAGGAAGCTCTTAGCAAGGCAGTTGAGCACTCGCATTACACCAAAACTGCGCTTTAGTTATGATGCGAGTTTGGTTCAGGGTGAAAAAATAACCCGAGCATTAATGGCTGACCGCAAGGCTCGACCGCGCCAAGAGGAAGAAGATTTTGGGCCGTAGTCGACGCAAGGGCCGAGTCATAGACGGCATATTGTTGCTGGACAAACCAGCTGGAATAACGTCAAATGGCGCTCTCCAAAGGGTAAAGCACCTCTATGGCGCAGCAAAAGCGGGCCACACCGGTAGTCTAGACCCCATCGCAACGGGCGTCCTCCCAATTTGTTTTGGGGAAGCAACCAAGTTCTCTCAGTTTCTTTTGGACGCCGACAAGGGTTACATCGCGACGATCCAGTTAGGGGTTCGCACCACAACTGGCGATAGCGAGGGTGACATTGTTCATGAACGGAGCGTACCCGAACTAACGGATGAAGCGATCGAATCTTATCTAAACTCGTTTAGAGGTGAGATAGACCAGATCCCTTCCATGTATTCGGCGATAAAATTGAATGGGCAGCCGCTTTACAAGCTAGCCCGGCAAGGAATAGAAGTAGAGCGTAAGTCAAGACGCGTGACCATCATGGCGCTGACGCTGATTGAACGGACACAAGATCAGTGGGTTTTGGATATTTCCTGTACCAAAGGAACCTACGTTCGCTCACTTGCTGAAGATATTGGTGAGTTGATTGGGTGTGGCGCGCATGTTGTTGGGCTAAGACGCAGGCAGGCCGGACCCTTTGCCATTGAAGAAACCTGCACGCTGGAAGGTCTTGAAGATCTAAAGGCAGAAAACGGTGAGCGCGGGTTGGATGAGACCTTGCTACCCGTGTCAGCGGCGGTTGCGGATTATCCGGTGGTTGAAATGACCGCATTAACCGCTAGCTATTTTGTGCAGGGACAACCGGTTCAAATTGCAGGCGTTAAAGATGAAGGATTAGTCTCAGTCTATTCTGAGGCGACGGATGACAAGATTTTTGTCGGTGTCGGGGAGATCCTCGATGATGGCAAGATTGCGCCGCGGCGATTAATCGCGACGTAACAACGATAGGGTATCTGCAAATATGCGTGGATACACCTGTTCAACGAAAGGAGTTGCGATAACGCAACTGCATATTAAGAAAAAGGAGGCCACGTGGCTTTATCAAATGAAGAAAAATCAGGAATCGTAAAAGATTACGGTACATCAGAGTCGGATACCGGTTCACCCGAAGTGCAAGTTGCGCTATTGACGGCGAATATCGAGAAGCTACAAGGTCATTTTCAGGCTCACAAGCATGATCATCACTCTCGAATTGGTCTGCTCAGAATGGTGAGTCAAAGAAGGAAGCTCTTAAATTATCTGAAGAGTAAAGATACCGGTCGGTATGCACAGTTGATTAAGAGATTAGGTCTGCGCCGATAAATCAAGCCGTTATGAATGGAGAATAATGTGAATCCAGTTAGAAAAAAGTTTACCTATGGTGACCAAGAAGTCATCATCGAAACCGGTCGAATTGCGCGACAGGCGTCCGCATCGGTCTTAGTATCGGTCGGAGAAACCTCGGTCTTGGTTGCTGTGGTCGGTCGTAAAGAAGCCAATCCACATCAGAGTTTCTTTCCCTTAACCGTCAACTACGAAGAAAAAACCTATGCGGCCGGTAAGATCCCCGGCGGGTTTTTCAAGCGTGAAGGGCGCCCTTCTGAAAAAGAAACCCTAACGTCACGGTTAATTGATCGTCCAATTCGCCCTTTGTTTCCAAAAGGCTTTATGAACGAAGTCCAGGTGACCTGTCAGGTTGTTTCGGTTGAAAAAGATATGGATGCGGATATTCCGGCGATGATCGGTGTCTCGGCAGCGCTTAGCCTGTCTGGGATTCCCTTTGCAGGACCAATCGGTGCGGCTCGGGTGGGTTTTACGGAAACCGGATATCTTTTAAATCCAGGGTATGAAGCACTGAAAGACTCACATTTGGATATGGTTGTTGCCGGTACGGAATCGGCTGTCCTGATGGTTGAGTCGGAAGCGAAAGAGCTAACTGAAGACCAGATGTTAGGCGCGGTACTCTTTGCTCATCAGGAAATGCAAGTTGTCGTCAAGGCAGTCCAAGAGCTCTGCGCTGAGGTTGGCGTTGATGCTTGGAATTGGACGCTCGCCGAAAACGATGCGACTTTGGTTGCTGAAATGACCGAGTTTTCCGCTGAAAAAATCGCTGAAGCTTACCGGGTTACTGAAAAGATGAGCCGGCAAGATCAGTTGCAAGTCCTGCGAGATGCGGCGATGGCGCAATTTGTTCAAGAAGGTGGGCCTTCAGCAGACGTGGTGGGTGGTATTTTTGGCAGCATCGAGAAGAAGACCGTTCGGCGCGCGATCATTGCCGGCGAGCCTCGAATTGATGGACGCGATACTAAGACGGTTCGAGGCATTGCAGTTGAAGTTGGGGTGCTTGCGAAGACGCACGGTTCGGCGTTATTCACGCGGGGCGAAACCCAAGCACTTGTTACGACAACCCTCGGTTCAACCAGAGATTCAGCGATCATCGATGCGCTGCAAGGCTCCTACCGTGATCATTTCATGTTGCATTACAATTTCCCACACTACAGCGTCGGCGAAACTGGATTCTCGGGTGGCCCGAAGCGTCGTGAGATCGGTCATGGCAGGTTAGCTCGACGGGGCATTGCCGCGGTGTTGCCCAGTTTTGAGGACTGGCCTTATACCACTCGGGTTGTGTCTGAAATCACTGAGTCGAACGGTTCTTCCTCTATGGCCTCAGTCTGTGGCGCAAGTCTTGCGTTAATGGATGCGGGCGTGCCCTTAAAAGCACCCGTTGCCGGTGTGGCGATGGGGCTGGTTAAAGAAGATGATGGCTTTGCGGTCCTGACGGATATCCTTGGGGATGAAGATCACTTGGGTGACATGGACTTTAAAGTTGCCGGCACGCAAACGGGCGTCACGGCGCTTCAGATGGACATCAAGATCCAAGGCATTACTGAACAGATCATGGAAACGGCGCTTGAACAGGCGCGGGATGCTCGACTCCATATATTGGATGAGATGAACAAGGTCATTGGCCGGTCGCGAGAAACGGTTTCAGATAATGCGCCGGCGATGGTCACGATGAAAGTCGAATCTGACAAGATTCGGGATGTCATTGGCAAGGGTGGTGCAACCATCCGATCGATTACCGAAGAAACGGGTGCATCGATTGATATTGATGACGACGGCACGATCACAATTTTTGGTGAGGGTGTTGAGTCTAGAGATGCAGCGGTTCGATTGATCGAAGGTATTGTCGCCGAGGCTGAAGTCGGTCAAATTTATAACGGTAAAGTTGTAAAAATTGCAGACTTCGGCGCCTTTGTGAACATTTTGCCTGGAAAGGATGGCTTGGTTCACATTTCTCAGATCGCCAGCGAGCGCGTTGAGAAAGTGACGGATTACCTTTCTGAAGGTCAGATCGTAAAGGTTATTGTCCTGGATGTTGAGCGTGGACGAATTAAGCTCTCGATGAAGGAAGTGCCGTCAGATGAGGCAGAAGCACCCGCATCCGAGGCAGAATCGGCGAGTGAGCCAGAAGCAGCTCCTGTAGCGGTTGATGCGGTTGAAGTTGAAGCGGCGACTGTCGAGTCAGCGCCGGTGGAATCTGTTGAAGATGCCAACGTTGATCAGGCTGATGATGCTGCAGACACGCAAAGTAAGCCAACTCAAGACTAATGGTTTGAGAGGCTGAAAAACCCGAGTCGTGAAAGCGCCTCGGGTTTTTTTATGCGTTTGTTTGTGGTGAGTTCGCGATGAGGTCGTCGACAACGCTTGGGTCAGCCAAGGTACTGGTGTCCCCCAATTGCGTCAGTTCATTCTCAGCAATTTTGCGCAATATTCTACGCATGATTTTCCCAGACCTGGTTTTCGGGAGCATGGGTGCCCATTGCAGAATGTCGGGTTTAGCAATGGCGCCAATCTCTTGCCGAACAAGGTTTTCAAGTTCCCGCTTGAGGGTATCCGTCCCCTCGACGCCTTGCATTAAGGTGACGTAGGCATAGATCCCTTGGCCCTTTATGTTATGCGGATAACCGACGACAGCAGCCTCCGCGACCGCTTCATGCAGCACCAATGCGCTCTCAACTTCTGCTGTACCCATCCGGTGTCCCGAAACATTGAGCACATCGTCGACTCGTCCGGTAATCCAGTAATACCCTGACTCATCTCGGCGAGCACCATCACCCGTAAAATAATAGCCCGGATAGGTCGTATAGTAGGTATCAATGCAGCGCTGATGGTCCCCAAAAACGGTTCTGATTTGGCTTGGCCAGGAGCTGCGAATGGCTAGGTTGCCGGAGGTTGCACCACTCAGCACGTTTCCCTCTGGATCGAGTAAGACGGGCTCTACACCAAAAAACGGCAGGGTTGCGGATCCGGGTTTTAGATCCGTCACACCCGGCAAGGGTGTAATCATGATGCCGCCAGTTTCTGTTTGCCACCAAGTATCGACTATGGGACCGGCCGTCACCGACAATATGGTAATACCACTCCCAAGCTTCTGGATTAATGGGCTCGCCAACCGAGCCCAGAATACGCAGACTCGAGCGGTTGGTTGCCTGCACAAACTCGTTTCCCATGCCCATGAGGGCACGAAGTGCAGTCGGGGCTGTGTAAAAAATATTGACCTGATGCTTGTCAACGATTTGCCAGCATCGAGACGCATCAGGATAGTTCGGGATGCCTTCGAACATTAAGGTTGTCGCGCCATTCGCGAGAGGCCCGTACACGATATAGG
>Ga0075497_1002956_pt1 | contig 10716 bp, 19 predicted proteins | sample DEB08_RNA2_FD_73448 | JGI IMG/M metagenome (GOLD analysis project Ga0075497, IMG submission 73448) | Aqueous microbial communities from the Delaware River and Bay under freshwater to marine salinity gradient to study organic matter... | ecosystem: Environmental > Aquatic > Marine > Coastal...
GTGAAAGCAGACAAGAACAAAGACGCACCGGACATGCTGGAGTCCATCAAAACGACCGTAGACGGCTGGCTAAGCACCATGCGCACCGTGATTGACGAACGCCAGAAACAAGACGAGGAAAACGACGAGCGCTGCGGGCTGCGCAACGAAATGGACTTCTGGAAACACCGCTACTACAAGCTGAACTCCATCGACGAACAGCTCAACTCGGTCAACAACAAACTGATCTAGAACATGCTCGAGTTCTTCATTACACTCTCCAGCAGTCTCTCGCAAGACTCTTCCACTCGCAACAAAACACTCGAAAAGATCCAGAAGAACATCCAGACCTACAAACCCGACTTCGAGTCCAAACAGAAAGACTACAAAGAGCTTGAAAACGAACTCAACAGGTACCTTACCGAAGCCAAAAACAACGACAAATAACTCATGCAGCTCGAACGCTAAGTGGAGAAACACGAGCAAGCGAGACCTTCTGTGGTCAAAGAACAATTGCCGTTGCTGCTCTAGTCGATCCGCATGATCTACAACATAGACAAGTACTACTTAAACAAGAAAAACATCCTCAAGCTATTCAGAAAACTAACCAACCAGATGATTACATGCTGCAAGATTTTCATCAACTCGAATACGCTCAATTGCCGCAAGTTCTGGAACTACACGCCAATCGAAAACTTGATCGAGGTCTTCAAGGAGTGCATCAGCCTCAACACTGCTTACCACGACGAGTTCGAAAAAAACGCAGGCGACAACGAGATGCGCAACAACGCGCACTTTGACTTCCTCGAGGAAGACATCAACTCCATCTTCGCTATGTTCGACTCATTCAAGCGCAAGCTCACTAAGTTCATCGAAGTCTTCCTGATCAAGAAGCAAATCGGCACTCTCGAGCACTACGACATCGACGAGCAGAACATCGAAGCACTCGACAAGTAGGTACGCAACTTCGAGAACAAAATCATTCAAGAGAACATCCTCCAAATCAACGACCCCGACTTCGACAAGGACTACGTCAAACTCACCGTCCAGATTTCCAAGGAGGAAACCAACATCAAACACTAGATTTCGCAGAGCTAAGACAACATGAACTCGATCGAACAGAAAATTCGTCTTTACAAGAAGTTCAAAAACATATTCGAGCGCCCCTCGCTCAAGAAGGACCTCGAAACGTACTAGAACCAGATCGTTGAATCGTAGCGTTCCGACGTGCTGGCTGACATCAAAACCACCGTTTTAAACAATAACATGACTAACTAACAGATCCGCAACATGCCCAACTACGCGAAGCAGATCCTGTGGCTCAACCACCTGACCCGACGCGCAGACGAGCCGATCAAGCTACTCAAGTTCGACAACCACACAGTAGTTGGCATGTACAATGACGTCGTCGAGATCCTCGTCAAGAAGCAGATCTAGGTTATTATGGAGTTCTTCACTACGGTCGAGAACCACAAAGCCAAACTCCAGTCACCGGTGTTTACCAGCGTCACGCGCGCCAACGGCGAAAAACTGATCGTGGTCAACTTTGACCCAGTCGTCTTCCAGCTGATCCGCGAGTCCAAGGTCCTCGAACGCAACCGCATCAAACTCCTGAAGCCCGCTGAGACTGTACTCATTCAGGAAGATAAATACAAACGCTACTTTAACGAACTCAACGAAGTGATCGGCGAGTAGTACAAGGTCCGCTCCAAGATCCGTTCCATCCTCACGAAACTGATGCAGCCGCACCTCAAGGCTTTCGAGTACAAGCTGAAGCCAGGCTTCTACGAGATCACCTGGACATCTCTCAAGATCGAGAGCTTCATAAAGCAGATCAAAGAAGACTTGATTGAGCTATCCGAACTCATCTACAACTCTAATGACCTCATAGAGTCACGCATTGAAAAGAACATCAAAGCAATCTCGCAGGAGGTGCTCGTCACTTTCCCGGAGACCGAAGGCAAGGCGATTCCGCTGGAAGACTTCGTGCAGATGCAGCGCACCAAAATCGAGAGCAAGACATCCGACTTGAAGAGCAAGAACATCATGATCGAAAAAGCAGTGAACGACTTGCTGCAGATGATCGACGCCGACTCCGGCGAGAAAGAGAAAGAGTCGCAGCGCACTGTGAAGGAGTAGTACAACTACGCGACCTAGCAGGCTCTGCTGCACTCCACCAAGGCCTCGCTCAACAAAATGAAGGAACGCGTCTGCACCACCAAGTCAGCCGTCAAGTCCTACCCCTTCTTCGAAATCAACCTGGATATGAACGAGAAGAAGGAACTCATACTCAAGCCCACCATTGAGAGCGTCCAAGGGGCCATTAACAACGCCGCCAAAGAGGTGCTCTCTTGCTCCAAAAAGATCTACAACTGGGGCCAGGACGAGAAGAAGGAGTCCGAGAAGGAACCCTTCTACAAGCAGATTGCCACTGACAAAGAAATTGTGCGCGTCATCTTGCTCCTCACAGGCTCCGTGAAAGGCACCGAAGAGGAACTCAACTACTGCAAGAAGGTTTTCACTGAGTTCGAAAAGTAATACAAGAAGGAACCCGAAGACTACGTTATTGACTTCACTAACAAATTTAAGGACGGCAAACCTGTCCTCTCGGCCTACCGGTCTCAGTTGAGTTCTCTCGACAAGCTCCAGGTCGACATCGAAGCCAAGCCCGCCAATTTCTCGATCGGCGCAATCTCTCTCAACAACGACAACATTAAGGAGAGTATCAACAATGCTCTTATGACCATCAAGAAAAAGCTCTGCCAGAACCTGCACGACCAGTCCAAAAGCGACCTCGAGACCATCACTGAGAAAATCAAAACCATGAGCATGAGCATCGACCGCCCGCACGACGACATCGAGGCTCTAGTCGGCATCATGGAAGAAATCTCCAGAGTGCGTGGCCAGGAGTAGGAAATGCGTCTTGAGCTCGCGCCAGTCCGCGAAATGTACTCACTTATCGACGAGTACAAGCAGTCCCTCGAGATCGAGTACAACTCGGCCGAGTCTGCCAAGCGCTCGGAGCTCGACGACAACTGGAAAAAGCTGCTCTAATTCTCAAACAACAAGTAAGACGAAATCCGAGCAACCGAATCGACCATCAATGACAAACTGATGAATAACATTGCTAACCTCAAAAACCGCATCGCGAAGTTCATTCACGAGTAAGAGACCGACGGGCCTAAGAAGGAAGGACTCGGGCCTAAGGAAGCTGCGGACCGCCTGTCGAGCTTCAAAACGGAATAACAGTTGCTGGACGGCAGTCGTAAACAATTCAATGACGCCCAGGGGCTGATCGGCATCCCTAAAGAACCTTTTTCAGAGTTGACTAAAATGCAACTCGAAATCAACACTCTCGAGAAACTCTACAACTTGTACAACCAAGTCTGTGTCGAGACTGAGGTCTGGGACACCTATACATACACGGAACTCCAGAAAGACCCCGAGATGATCAACGTCATGCGCGACAACGTGCTCAAGTTCACCGGCGAAGGCAAAAAACTGGGCAAAGATCTCAAGAAGTAGGCCGCCTACACGCAAATGGAAACTACGCTCACTGACTACAACAACCTCATCGAACTCGTCGAGGGCATGGTCAACGAAAACACCAACTTCAACGAGTTGCACTGGCGCGAGCTCAACGAAAACATCGCGCCCAAGGATGCACAGATTCCTTAAGAGGAAGGCATCGACAACATCAAGTTCAAGATGCTGCACTCCGCCAAACTACATGCCTTCAAAGAGGAGGTATTCGAAATCATCGACCGCGCCAAGAACCAGAAGAAGGCGCTCGAGAAGCTGGAGAAGATCCGCAACCTGTGGGACAGGGACTAGATTTTCCACTTCAGACAGTACAAGGACAAAGCGATCTGGATCTTCACGCCGCCAACCGAGATCATCGACAACCTGACCAACGACCAGAACGAAGTCGGCGGGTTGCAGTCGAAGAAGTTCATGGCGCCCTTCATGGACCAGATCAAGATTCTCAACGACATGTTCACCAACCTCGAAAGCACTATCAAAAAGTGGAACAAGGTCCAGAACCTTTGGTCTGCGCTCGAGCCTGTCTTTTCGGCTGAGGACATAAGAAAGAGTCTGCCCCAGGAAGCTGCCAAGTTCAAAAACATCGACAAGGACTTCGTAAAGAACATGAACCTGGCTAAAGACATCAAGAACATCAAACAGTGTTGCGAAAATGATGTGATCGTGAGCCGTCTGCCTGACCTCGAGAAGCAGCTCTAAGAGTGCCAGCGTAAACTCAACACCTACCTCGAGAAGAAGAAACAGACTTTCGCTCGTTTCTAGTTCGTCTCGGACGAAACCCTGCTGTCCATCCTGTCCACTGGCTCCAACCCGGAGCTCATTAAAGAGTTCCTCATCAACATCTTCGACGGGCTGACTGGCATCAACTTCTCCGACGGCGTGGCCACGTCGTTCTACTCCAACATGGGCAAGGTCAAGGAGACCATCAAGATGACGCAGGAACTGCACCCAATGGAAAACATCGAAGAGTGGCTCTGCGAACTCGAACGCATCATGTGTGACTCCATGAAAGCGCAATGCGACAAAACCAACAACTAGTCCATCAGCGAAAACAAATTCGAGGTCGACATGGAGACGTTTTTGACTTTGCCGGCACAGTGCGCGCTCATGGGCATGCAGTTTTACTGGACCTTCACCTCCGAGACCTAGATTTTCAACAAAATGCGCTAACCAACCGACAAAAGCACTGAGAAGAAAAACTAAAATGCACTCGAGCTCAAAATGAACAAAGCCAAAAATGACTTAATCGGAATGTGTCTGACTGACCTCGATCGTCTACAGCGCCAGAAAATCGAAGCAGTGATTACAATCTAAGTACACTTAATGGAGATCTTCCGCGACATCGTCAAGATCACGCGCAAACTCGAGGAATTCAACTGGCAGAAACAGGTTCGTATGTACTGGCTGGAGGACTACGACCACTGTATCGCTTCGATTACCGACGTGGACTTCAGGTACTCCTACGAGTAGCTGGGCGCGAAGGAGCGTCTCGGCGTGACCGGACTAACCGACAAGTGCTAGATAACTCTTTCACAAGCGCTAGGTATGTAGTTCGGAGGCGCGCCGGCAGGCCCAGCAGGAACTGGCAAAACCGAAACCACGAAAGACATGGCGCGTACCCTTGGCATCTACTGCGTTGTGACCAACTGCACGCCGCAGCAATGCTACGACGACGCTGCAGGCATCTTCAAGGGACTGTCCATCGCGGGCATCTGGGGTTGCTTCGACGAGTTCAACCGCATCAAGCTCGAAGTGCTCTCCGTCATCGCCACGCAAGTGCAGTTCATCAAGGCCGCCAAAATCGCGCAAGTGACTACCATGATTTTCCCCGACCGCAACATGAGCGAAATCAAATTCAATCCCACCGTCGGCTACTTCATCACTATGAACCCGGGCTACGCCGGCCGTCAGGAGTTGCCAGAGAACCTCAAGGTGCAGTTCCGCGGTGTCTGCATGATGGTCCCCGACCGCCGTGAAATCATGAAAACATTCCTTGCCACGTCGGGTTACACCACCATGGACGACCTCGCCACCAAATTCAATATCGTTTACAAACAGTGCGAAGAACAACTATCAAAGCAGCGCCACTACGACTTCGGTCTCAGGAACATCAAGTCGGTGTTGCGTCAAGCTGGAAACATACTGCGCGAACGCCTCGAGTCTATCCGTGAAAAAGAAGGAAAGAACCCAGAAGGTGAAGTACTGCTCAAAATCGAAGAAGAACTCATGTACAAGGCACTCAAGGACATGAACCTCTCCAAGCTCGTCAAAGACGACGTCCTGCTGTTCACCTCCTTGCTTGACGACGTGTTCGTCAACCAGTACAAGAAGAATGTCCCCGACAAGGAGGTGCGCGAGCACTCCGAGGAGTAGATCAAAGAGAACAACCTGATCGCAGACTCACTAGAGCAAGACCCGTGGCTGCAGAAGATCCTGCAGCTCTACGACACCAGTTGCGTGCGCCATGCCTTCATGTTGGTCGGCCCGACCGGCACTGGCAAATCGAACATCGTGAAAGTACTTACCAGCGCGCTCACCGCGCGCTCGATCAAACACTTCGAGACTAAAGGCACGGACAAAGAGACCTGGGCTATCACGCGCCTCAACCCCCGCTCAATCAACCAGGACCAACTCTACGGAGAGCGCGATGAAAGCGGTGAGTTCTAGCCAGGCGTCTTCTCGGTCATATGGAAGGACGTCAACATGCGCAAACCGAAGTCGACCATTTCATGGATGGTGGCCGACGGGCCTGTCGACGCGATCTGGGTCGAGGACCTCAACACGGTCATGGATGACAACAAGATCCTGACCCTCGCGAACAACGAACGCATCCCGATGAGCGAAAACGTCAAGCTCGTCTTCGAAAACGAATCACTGCGCAATGCTTCTCCTGCCACCGTTTCACGTGCGGGCATCGTCTACGTCTCTGGCACCGACCTCGGATGGTACCGTTTGATTCGCTACGAAAAGCGAGAACGCGAAACACGCAACCTGCGCAAGGGCAACGACTAAGTCGAAACTTATTAGAACAAATAGTTCAAAGACAAAAGTATCTTCGCGTTCTTGTTTGATAGCCGCATGGAAGGCACCGTGCCGACGAATGAGTAGTGCAAATTGAAGTCATTCATCGACCTGTTCAACCGCATGCTGCGCGCCTTCAAGGTGGACAACCTCGACGCCGAACACGCCAAACTGGTCGAGATGATCTTCGTCTACTGCCTCTGCTGGGGAATATGCGGTACATTCACGATCGAAGACCGCAAAATAGTGTCCCAAGGTTAATTCTGCCTCAAGGCCAACAACTTCCCTTGCCCCAAAGACATTGGACCCAACGAGACCATCTACGACCGCTAGCTCGACCACAACGTCGAGAAACGCGACTGGCTCAGGGCCAACCCTGTCAAAGAAAAACCGAGCGACGAGAAACCTTATGCACGCCTCTTGATCGCAAATGAAGACTCGGCCAAAATCTGTTAGATCATGAATCTCATGCTCGAGGCTAACACTGGCGAACAAACCAAGAAAAGTCAAGTGCTCCTCTGCGGCGACGCGGGCACCGCGAAGACCTCAAACATCTTACTGTAGGCCAGCCAGAAAGAGGAACGCGATGGCGTCGGGTTCGACTTCAAAAAGAATTTCCTGATGAAGCGCATTAACTTTTCATTCGCAACCACGCCTGGACTACTGCAAGAAGCAATCCAAGAGGAGCTCGAGCAGAAGGGCTCAACGCTGGTGCCAAAAAAGAACGATGTTTCCCAAATGTTCTTTATCGACGACCTGAGCATGCCCGAAATGAACAAGTACGGCGATGTGTTCACTCTGGAACTCGTGCGCCAGGCTGTCGAGGACGAGGGCTTCTAGCTCTTCAAGCGCGGCGAGGAACCGAAGTTTGGCAAAATCACCAAGACGCTCTAGGTGTCCGCCATGACCAACCCCGGCGGAGGAAAAAACGACATCCCGAACCGCCTCAAGCGCCAGTTCTTCATCATCAACTGTTTGGCGCCCAGCTCGACTGTCGTCTCGAGTATCTACAAGAGCATGATCGACCACAAGTTCACCAAAGTCTCGAACAAGGAGGTCACGGACAACATCGAAAAGATGTGCCAGGCCACTGTGGACCTGTGGAACCGCGTGCGTGAAAAGTTCATCCCCACGCCTTTGAAGTTCACGTACAATTTCACACTCAAAGACATTTCGAAAATCATGTTGGGTGCTCTGCGCATTGACAACGCCAAGCTACTCGAGTCCAACAAAAATATGAACGTGCTGCCCAAGGACATCGTAGTCTACCTTTGGCGTAACGAAAACACTAGAGTCCTCTCCGACCGCTTTGTCGAAGAAAACGATCTCGAAAGGTTCCGCATCATTCTGGACGAAATCACCAAAAACCACTTCGACGAATTCGTTTCGGAGCAGAAAGTCATCTTTAATGAGTTCCTGCAGGATGACTTTGAAGACGAAGGCACTGGCGAGTCCGTTCCTGCGCCGTTTTTCTACGAGCCATCGCCCGGATAGGACCGCCTTAAAGTGAAGGCCTTTGAACGCCTCAAGAACTACAACGCAGACCCTAAGTCGAAGAAGATGGACCTGGTGCTGTTCGAATAGTGCCTCGAACACGTCTGCCGCCTCGGCCGCATGCTCATGAGCAAACGCGTGCACGTCATGCTCATCGGGGTCGGAGGTTCCGGCAAACAATGCTGCACGCGCCTCGCCGTGTTCATGGGCCGCCACAAGCAGTGCAAGCAGGCTGTGCTGACCAAAAACTAGGGTTCCAAGCAGTTCCTCGAAGACTACAAGGAAGCCTGGATGAACGGCGCAATCGCAAGCGTGGACCATACCACCTTCTTGCTCACTGACAACGAAATCAAAAAAGAAGTCTTCCTCGAGTTCGTCAACTCCTTCCTCAACACCGGCGAGATCTCGGGTATGCTCGAAAAGCAAGACCGCGACACCGCGCAGACTGAGGCTGAAAAGTTCATGGTCAAGCGCGGCGAGGACACGCCTCCTGCTGAAGTCCTCTACGAAGGCGCGGTTAACAAGGTCATGGACTCGCTCCATATGGTCCTGGCCTTCTCACCTGCTAACCCGCGCTTCCGCTCGCGCGGCATCCAGTTCCCGTCGCTCTTTACCTCGTGTTCGATTAACTTCTTCTTCCCGTGGCCCGAGGAGGCGCTCATGGAAACTTCCGCATACCTGCTCAGCAAGGAAACCATCTAGGTCGAAAAAACATAACCCAAAGAGAACCTCTAGGTCTACATGAGTAAGGTGCACAAATCCGTCATCGAGGTTTCAACGGAGTAATTCACTATAAGTCGTCGCAATGTCTACTGCACGCCGAAAAGCTTCCTAGCTTTCGTAGACATGTACATCGCACTTTACCGTGAAAAGTTCAAGATACTTGACATAGAAGAAAAGAACATCATCTTAGGACTCGAGACCATTGCAGGCGCTGCAGAGCAAATCGAAGGTCTGCAGAAAATGATTTCGGAGAAGAAAAAGGACGTCGATATTCTGCTCAAAGACATCAAAGAGAAAGCGACCATCATCAAGGAGAAAACGGACGAAGCGCAGAAGAAGGCGACTGAAGTTGAGGCAGAAGCTGCCAAAATCTCTGCATTCGCGATCAAGGTGGGCGAGGAGAAGTCCCAAGCCGAGGAGGAACTGACGAAGTCCAAGCCGATCCTTGAAGAGGCCCTGGCTGCGCTGGAGAAAGTAACCGCGAAGGACATTGATAACCTGGTGAAAATGCCTACCGACAAGATGAGTATTGCGATCAAAATGTGCTTCGACTGTGTCGCTGTGTAGCTGTACTCGCCTGTGCGTACAGTCGAGGCAGCCAGAAGCTAAGTGTCAAAAGCTGTCCCAGAAGTGAGCTTCATAAAAGACTCGTAAGATTTGACTAAGAAAAACCTGTTGAAGAACTCGTCTGCAGGCCTGATTCGCGACATGCAGTCGTTCGGCGAGTTTAAGGACAAGTTGACCGACGAGAGCGTCGAATTAGCCGAGAATTATTTGAACCAAGAAGAATGGTTCAACATTGAAGTGCTGACTGCGCTCTACGGCCCCGCTGCGAACATGGTCAACTGGGTCGCTTGCATGAGGAAGTTCAGGGGCGCCTACAAGATGATCGCGCCTCTGATGGCCATGGTGCAGGAAAAAGGCGAAGAGCTCACTTAGCAACAGGGCAAACTCAAAGATGCACAAGATGAACTCGCAGCCGTCAAAGCTAACGTCGCGCAGCTGCAGTCTGACCTCAAAGTGTTCCAAGACCAAGCTGACGAGAAGACTGAAATTCTCGACGAATTCCAGAAGAAACTCCGCGCGGCCAAGAACCTAATTGATTCACTTGAGATCAACCGAGTCCGCTGGGAGAAAGATAAAAACAACTACAACAACCTCAAAATACGCCTCATTGGTGACGTCGGAATCTCGTGCGCATTCCTTGCTTACTGCGGGCCATTCAACACACAATTCAGATCTAAGATTGTAGAACAGTATCTCAAGAAAATTGCGATTGGCCTTAAGTTCCCTTTCAACGACGATCTTGACCTCATCAACTTCCTCGCCACTCCCGACAAAGTCGGCGCATGGAATCTCATGGGCTTGCCGAACGACGAACTGTCGAAGCAAAACGGCATCATCATCGATAAGAGTAAGCGCTTCCCGCTGATCATCGACCCGCAGAACCAAGCGCGCACCTGGCTCGAGCGTATGTTTAAGAGTAAGTCCGAAGGGTGTATGAAATGGATCACCGACCTCAACGACTCACGCCTGCTGCAGTAGCTACGTGACGCCATTGAAAGCGGGTTCCCCTTCATCCTCGAAAACGTAGAAAACGAAATCGACCCCGGACTCGACCCCGTCGTCGACAAACAGATTATCATGAAAGGCGCCAAGAAAAAACTGATGCTAGGCGAGGACGAGATCGACTGGCACGACGACTTCAAACTCTTCTGCACCTCCCGCATGACGAATCCTGCCTGGTCGCCGGAAATGTAAGCCAAGATGGTCGTCATCGACTTCACCGTCACGCGCACAGGACTCGAAGAACAGCTCCTCGGAGTCGTCATCAACTCAGAGAAGGCCGAACTCGAAGAGATCCTCAACAACCTCATGTCCGAGATCAACCAGAACGTCGCGCGTCTCAAAGATCTAGACGAAAAACTACTCGAGACTCTCGCAGCGGCTGACAAG
>Ga0075497_1003275_pt1 | contig 10207 bp, 4 predicted proteins | sample DEB08_RNA2_FD_73448 | JGI IMG/M metagenome (GOLD analysis project Ga0075497, IMG submission 73448) | Aqueous microbial communities from the Delaware River and Bay under freshwater to marine salinity gradient to study organic matter... | ecosystem: Environmental > Aquatic > Marine > Coastal...
CTCTATATGATATGAAAGCAGACACTAAAGGATATTTAGTTAAAACCGGAATAACGGGTGGACTTGATATTTATTTCGGTAATGGTTCCTTTGGAATTATACCAGTAGCTGGAGCAGGTATTTCAATAGAGTATGTGATTACGGATGGATCTGCTGGAAATCTTGCAGGTACTAAAGACCTTAATTTTAAATTTAAAACTGATGGATTTGATTCACTTGGAAATCCACATAATCTAAATGACATGTTAGAGGCTAGTTTTAGTATTGCACCTAGTATGGGAGCAGAACCAGAGAGTGTAGAGCTTACAAAATTAATAGCACCGTTACAAAGCCAGTCGTTTGTCCTGGCAACACCACGTAACTACGAGGCATTCCTTGCAAAGTATGGTATGTTTTCATACTTAGACGCATATAATACAACTGACGATGGATATATTGATGATGACAACGTGATATACCTATTCATGCTACCCGATACTGCTAGAAAACTTGCAGGCAACAATGACTATTTTAATCTTAATAAGGAGGAGTTTTTATTCTCTGAGGATGAGATTGGTGGAATATTAAATGTATTGGAAAAATCGGGTAGACAAATGGTAACAACTGAAGTAAAGGTCGTACAACCTAAGATTCAATATTTTAGAATGGACATAAAGGTTAGATATTTCGAAGGCCATAATAAATCAAACATATACTCTGAAATCAGGGCTAAAATTTCTAACTACCTAATTAATATAACAAGAAGAGATCGTTTACCTAAGTCCGATATTATAGCAATAATAGAAGGTGTTGAAGGTGTTGATTCGGTAAATGTGAGATTTGTTTCTGAGAAAGAAGAAACTGCAAGAAAGAATGGATACTATGTAACTGAAACGATTACGGTAACACCAAGTACTCCAGTATTGGAGGATATTGGTAATGGAAAACAAAAATATGTTTTCTTTAAGAGAACAGTTTCTGAGAACAAAGTCAACTTCGAAACAGGAGCAGCTCTTCCAGTGAGTGTAATCAACCTAGATTCATTTGGGGATATTATACTAGAAAAGGAGGAGATAGCATTGTTTAGAGGTGGATGGACAGATAGAGATGGTGTATTGGTTCAAGATTCTGCAGCAATTGGAGAAATGGCTGCACTGTCAGTTTACTTCGATGAGCCTGCTGTACCTTCCAGTATATTTACAACAATACAATCACAAAATAGAAAAGCACTATAATGAGTATATATGATAATTTATTTAAAACTAGACAGACTAAGCTATATGACAGTCGACGTGTTGTAAAGGATGATAGAAAGAATATTGTCAATAATTACAGAGACGGCATTTTAATGAATTCAGTATCTAAGTATATTCTTAGGAATGACGCGATGAATGATTTTGTTATATTAATACAGCATGTCGTAGCAGATTTAGTAGATTCAGTTACATACCTAAAGGCGTATAAATCATTTACCGTACGTAAAGGTGATAAAAAAGTTAAATAACCATGGCGTATAACAAATTAAGATTTTTTGATAGTGAATCAAATAGCTTAAACCTTAAATATAATTCGGATAGAGGAATATGGGAAGGTAACTGCTATTTGCCTGAGGTTTCTACAGGTCTTTATGAAACACTTACTATTTATATATTAGAAGAAGTTAAAAGTAACATAGGGAGCACCGATCATATTACTCCAATTTCAGAGAATCCTGGAATCAGTAAGTTTAACTTTAAATTTATAAGTGGATATGACTTTAGTAATGACATATTCTTATATGGATCTAAGGACATAAATGGTAGATCAGAGATTGAAATACTTGAGGAATTGAATGTTGATTTATTAGATGCAAGTACAAGTACAGGGGTTGACTCTAATGGATTTAAAATCGTTGGAAGTAATTTACCATTAGTACCGGTTAAGTGTAATGTTGCACTTATGAGTGAACATGACCACTACCACACCAGAGTTTTATCTATTACAGAAGTTGACGCGCTAGGTAATGAAACTGCATTAGCAAATATCAGAATATATGGTGAAACTGTAGAAGAAGATGAGAGATTAGGCGTATTGCTATCAAACATTGGAATGACGCTATCACCTGAGGATTATATAATTCTTAGAGATTCTAATATTAATGAAATTTCCCCGGATTGGATATTAATGAACCAAAAGAGAAAGGAATTACTATTAGAGGCAAGCCAAATCAAGCCGTTTATTGGAACATATAAGGCGTTATTGCGAGCAATTGACTTTTTCGGATATGACAAATTAACGTTAAACGAATATTGGTTGAACGTTAATGAGCAGTCAGAAAACTTTGGAAAGTTAAAAGCAGTTGCAGTGCCAGGGCAAGATACTCCTGGGTTTTTGGCAAATAAAAGCAATAGTTCAGAACTTCCTAATTCAAACCATAAAAAGACAAGTAGATTTTCGTTAGCGTATAGATTAAACGTAGCCGACGGAGGAGTTGACGAATGGGACATTCCAACAACAAAGGAAATAAGTGACTACACCCCTGATGAGGTATTAATAAAATTATATGGTTTAAAGAAGAAGTTACAAAAAGATTTCTTACCGCTACAGGCAAAAATCGTAGACATTACAGGAGAAGGTGATTATTTTGCACAGTTTAATATAAATGTATGGAATAATCAACATACTATTAAAGTACAGGAGGCAGGTTCCGACATTTCATTTAGTGTATTTCCTAAAACCAAGCAATTATACATTGAAGATTTAAGAAAGGTTGATTATAGACTTACTGGAATCGGACAAGACTTCACTAATATAAGTAATACCCTTAGAGAGGATCTAGTAGAGTCTATAACAGGATTCTACTCTGGATATTATAACACAAATATGGCAACGTTTAATACATTGACTGGTATTCCTATAGGGTGTCCAATAGTATTAAACGCTGATTCATTTATCGATTCATGGGATTCTGCAGAATTTACGTTTAATGACGCAGATCGAACCGGAAATCACATGATAACATGGGACACATGGTGGAGGAGAGGAGTATATGAAATTGAATGGGTAATAACTGGACCTAATGGATATATGGAAACATATAAAGGAGCAGTTGGATATTATGATAATGCTGGGGTATTTTATCCAGAGTATCAACAAATTCCTGCAGTTCTTCCATACACTGGTAAGTATACTGTTGAATTAGCAGTATTAGATTTATACAATGTTAGAAGTTCATTTAAAGCAAATGACTTTTTCGAGGTTAAGAGTAAGGGAGTTGAAATTTATGGACTGTACCAAAGACAATTACCTCAATTGAACTGGAACCAATACAGATATGATTGGGATGTTGCAGGAAGTGATTGGGATTGGTCTAGGGAAAATACAGCAGAGATTGATAGTATTATTGCAACATATTATTTAACGCTTGACAGGGCTAATTATGTGAATGACAGTGAAGATGGCGTTGAATTTTCAACGGTTAGGAGATATGAAGCTTCAACACCAACTGGATTTGCCGAAACAACAGGCCCTTATCAATGGAAAGAACTTAAACAACATACATGGAACGATGGCCCTCAGGTGAATTGGGATATGATGCGAGTAGGTCCGGATATTAACTCTTCGTTTAAGGTTGATTTAGCACAGAGCAATGGATTTGGTATATTAAATCCTGGAACTATTATAATGACACAAGTAGATCCAGTTACTAATTTAACAGTTACAGACTCATACCTGATTAATGCAACGTACCCTGTGAATAATACTGATTTAGTAGCATGGAATAATATTGGAGCTGAGCTTAATTCTCTTAATCCATTCGACCATCCGCTCTTAAGTAAATTCAACTATAACCCAGTACTTTATGATAATAACAATGATGGTACGCCTGATGAGTGTGAATATATATTGGCCGTTGCAGAAGAGCCTTCAAGAACACATGATTTTAAAACGGTTGGTTTTACAACACCAACAGGTGGTTTAATTTTCACTGGATCTGAAGTTCATTTTACAAGCTATAACCCAGACTTTAACGATATCTGTATTGTTGATTCGCATACCGAAATACATATGTTAAATCATTTAACATTTTCATATGATACTACAAAAATGCCAGGAATTATTTCACAGGAATGGGTGCTAAAAAACCGCAGCCAAAATGTAGGTGATATATATTATAATAATACGTGGCTAACATACTTATTTAGTAATAAAGGAGAGTATGAAATAGAACTAGAATTAACCGACGTAAACGGAAATAAGAATAAAACAAACAAAAATATATTAAAAATCATTTAAAATGGCAAGTATAACAACAATATTAGGAACTGATTCAGTTTCTTCATCAAGAATTGTAATTAACAACAACTTCAATGCCCTAAATACTGAATTAGGAACTGTTGCATCGTTGTTAAATACAACAGCACAGACATTAACATTAACTGGTGAAATTAAAGGAGGAACATTAAAGGTATTTAATGGTTCGCTTAACACGCTAGAAGTAACGGCTTCAGATATTACAGCAAGAGTTGAAACAACATTTACTGATAAGGTATTAATTCAAAAGGCCCTTGTATTAAATATAGCGAGTGTTGCGGTTTTTCCTACAACATATGAAGCATCAACATACATATTGGATGCTTCTGTTTTAACGGCAGCTTCCTACATTTTACCAGCGACTGACGACGGAATAGAAGTTACATTTGTTGCCGAAAATGCAGGAACTATTACATTAGACCAGACAAATATTGCTGGAGTGACAGCCCTTGTTGTGATTAATCAAGGAGGATCAGTTACTCTTAGATACTCTGTTACTAATTCAGAATACTATGTAGTTTCAGCAATGAACGCTACTGTAACTTACTAATAAAATATAAATACACTTAAAATGGCTACACCCTTAATAAGAATACCACAAGAACAAGGAGGAACCATGTATGCGTTTTCAAGTGCCGCAAGGGATTTGTCAAAGGCATATTATAATCCTGACATAAACTTTGAGTACTCTAAATTCGCACTTATAGATGTTCCAGTAGTAGATACTCCTGGAGCAGGGCAAAATTTCATCCAATTCGGCAACTTATTCGAAGGAGGAGGAAATCCTGCAGCATCATATATTCCGAATGGAGATGCGAACATAGATTTTGCGCAAACTCTACAGAATTACGCATTAAACTTTGAAAACTTTATTGCAACTGACGATGATTTTGACCCTATATTATATGCAGCTGATTCAGAGAAGATATTCTTTAAATGGCTAACAGAATTAGGTGCATTTGGTGTTAAATCTGCAAATACCCAACAGGCCTTTACTGGATATTCAAGAGCAATTGAAAATGAAGATACAACAAACACTGGAAATAACTATAGCAGGGTAGTAAAATACCTTGGTAACATTGATGTATCTAACGATAAGAATTATCAAGGAAATTCATATAATGAAATTTTCGTAAATGTACCTTCTTCTGTTGGATATACTCCAGATATATTATTTAAGTCTTCGGCATATAATACAACAGCAACCTCATATACTCCGTTAAACGAGATAAACGGTAGAGCTAGTCAAATTCACCCAGATGGCAATCTTACAATGGATTCATTGGCGGATAATATCACAGGAACAATAAGTTTAAATCCAACAAATCTTTCAAACTATGGTATTGAATGGGATCCTAATGTATATGCTAAAATAGTAAATGATGCCAAATTAAATAACTTCCTGGATTATTCCAAAAGAGGAGGTGAGTTTAAGTTTAATGCGATTTTAGTTTATTATGACATATACTCAAAATCAGATGCTTCTAATAGAGCAACAAACCTTTATGGTATATTAATATTAGATAACTTTAAGGACGATGCTACTTCAACTGGAATGAGCATACCTACATTGACAAAGTACAGACCAAATGAAGTTACAGGATTAAATGGTAATGCATTTGCATTAAAGCTTAATGTTAAATTTAATTCATCACTGGATAATGTAGGGGTAGAGTCGAATATAAACGATTTTACAACGTTCTCGATGGATATCTTTTTAGATACGGCGACTGCGATTGAAAACGCTTCTAGATTAATGATAGATGCAAGCAAAAGATATGCTGATATTGCAGAAAGAGTTGAGGGTATTGAAGGTATTTTATTGACGTCAGGTGATGCTACCGATTTTAAAGCACGCATCTCTGCTCTTGAGGATTCACTAGAGAATGCCGCATTAAATTATGCTGATTCAACATCAATATTAGATATGATTACCTCTGTTAATGCCAGATTAAACCAGGTAATATCAGGGACTATACCAACGGAGATACAATATAATACTGACGTAATAAGTCCAGGCGATGGAATGGAAATAGATATATCAGATCCTACTAAGATAAAACTTACTAACTCGGATTATGGATATAAGTTAAATGATGTGTTCGGATATAATTTCACATTACCTGTCCCAACTACTGGAACTTTAGTAGAAGCTACAAATCCATTCAATATGGCATTAACCGCTTCCACTGGTATGATTACTAGAGTTGGTCCATATACTAATATGGTTAGAATACATAATGACACTGGAACACTCTCTGGAGATCTGAATATATATCTAGATGACAGCGTTAGTACGTGGAAGAAGGGACAAACTATTAAGTTCTCATTTAAAACAAAGCTACCTCTGTTAGGTACCTACAAAATTAATATATACGCAGAAAAACAAAACGGTTGGGTATTAAAAGGAACATTAGACACTTCAAATCTATTAAGCCTAACACCATATGTTGAACTAATCTGCATAGACGAAATAAACAAGACATTTGAACTTGAAATTATAAGATAATATGAGCGCTAGCAATTCAATATCACAATTATTAGAACAGTTTTTAGAATTAAACACTAATTCTTTAGAAACATTTGAACGTATCAATGAGGCTATAACCACAAATAAGGAGACGGTTACCATTGATTTGTTTAACGGTAAGACTAACCAAATGGAAACAATTCAAATACCAGCATTTGGTTATTTGAAGAGAGAAATTGAAAGGCTTAATAATAATATAGGTGCTATCAGTGGATTAGAAGGAGCTGATTCGACTGTTAGATTAAAGGATGGGTCATATAGAAATATTTATACAGCAAGACTTAAAGGACCTTCGAAGTCTATTACTTCACTTGCATCACCAACTGAATTTAGTACTAAGTTAAATGAATTCTTTGAAGATTTCCTTAACCCATTATTAACAGTTAATCTCGATGTTAGCGGACAGATTCCAGTCGAAACTGAAAAGGTATATGCCGAAAGGTTTATATTTGACGAGGATGACGCAGCATCTATTATTGCGTTCGACGATTTATATGACGGAAATAGCTCAATAGAATATGACGCATTTAGGAATGCGTTAACTGATGAATCAATAAAATACTATACAGATGCCGAGGTATTAGATATGCCAATGCGACTGATTCAATATACTGGAACATTTGATGTAATTAGAACTGATAATGTAGAGAAGACATATGTAGTAGATGGAGTTTCGCAAACAAAGACAGCAAAATTATATACACTTAATAAATTAACATACACTGACTCTTCGAAGTCGCTTAAGGACACTGAAACCCTAAAGGTATCTGATTCTTTAATTGTTAATTCTGGAAACTACCAAACAAGATACCAAGTTGTTGGTATTGATAGCTCATCATCCCAGATAGAATTATTAATACTTGAAGGAACAGAGGCAATTAAGATTGGTTCAAACCAATTAGGTATTTATAAAGATATAGATACTGATTTAGGCATAGAGATTAAAGTTGGTTATAATGAAAGACAAGTTGTATTCGTTAAGCCAATTGACCCAAACTCAAAGATTCCTGCAGATGAATTTTCACCAGGTGTTGCATTCTATTCAAATAACCTACAGATATCTGATAATACTGGACTTGTAAAAACTCTTGCAGAATATTACAAAGATGAGGTTTCTGATTTTGGACAATTTATTAAATCATTAAAGGTAGATTATATTCCACCAAGTTCAGTTGGAATAATGCCAGATCCGCCTGCAATATCTGTTAATAACTTTAAGGTTGTACAGATCAATAAGCATCTTACAGATAATGCTTCTACTAATAAGATTAAGCAATTAAAGGCCGATAAAATAGCCACTGAGCAATCTATAAAGAAGTTAAATGAAGCTATTAAAGAGAAGAAGTCATTGATTAATTCTAAGAAATTTGTTTCAAGCGCTGAAAGAGATACGCAAAGAAGTGAACTTAGTTCATTAACTTCACAAAGAGCATCAGAGGCAAAATTATATGCATCACTTGTTACTGAGATTACAGCATCAGCTGAATCGACAGATTTGCAAAAGGTTTCTCCTAAGTTTAGAGTTAGAGGATTTTGGTCAATACCGGAACCTCAGAGAATTGGTAATGAAATTCAACAAGAAGTTGTACAGTTTAAAATAAGACATAGATATGTATCTACTTCCGGTAAAACCAGTGAAGTAGACCAAATACCATTTAGTGATTCGACTAATGGAACTTCTAAAACGGCGGCGTTTTCTAATTGGACTGAAACATTAAGCCCAATCAGAAAGAGAGAATTAAACGAAGATGGAAAGTATGAATGGATAGTTGAGGGAGAAGAAGATGCAGATGCAGTTAACTTTAATTCCTTTGAAATATCGATAGTCCCTGGCGAAGAGGTAGAATTTATGATTAAATCCATTTCAGAGGCAGGATTTCCGTCAAACCCTGTTGAATCAGAGTGGTCTGAAATTAATAAGGTATCATTTCCTGAAGGAGAGATTAATATAACAGACCTTGGAAATGTTATTGAAGTAAATAAGCTAGATGCATTAAAGGTTTCTATTCAAGAAGATATAGAAGCAACTGGACTACTTACACATGTTGATGATTCATTTAGTATTGGAAATTTCAACTATTCACACAGGGCTACTACAATTGCTTCTGGATTTCTTACAGATTCAAGTACACCTATCACTGTATTTGAAAAACTGTTGGAATTACAAAATGAAGTGATGAGATTAAACGAGTTGATCGAGAGGATCACTGGAGAATTACAAGTTAGAATTATTGACGAAGACGGGAACGTTACGCCTGTCACTAATAATTCTACTGTAAAGTTGTTTGCTGGATATTATATAAATGAAATTCCAACAACAAACGGTAAAGGCGCAATCGTTACTAAAAACTTTAAGATCGAGTTATCTAATACAAAGGCTACTGACTTAGAATTAATAGCCAGAATAATAGGTGATACTACTAAACCTGCACATGTTTCTACAACACAAACAACGTTTGGACTTGGAACCGGAACAAAGGATCCAGTGTATGCGGACAATTCATATTATACAGATGAGGCTAAATATGATTTAGTACCGGTTGTTTATCAAAATATTGCCGGTTCAACGGAGGACTATCTAAACAATGGACCAGATCAGTCTACTCAATTTAAAGGTCAATTCATTTATAATAGATTTAGAAATATTGCTAACGATGATAATTTATATGTAATTAACGAAGGATCAAGCCTTAATGGAGATCTAGACCCTTCTTATTTATATGGATATGATAGATATGAATATGGACTTTCAGTTGATTGGACCAACTATCCTTCGATCGATTCAACAACCGGATATACTGGGTTCGATGGAGGGTATTATCAGCCATGGACTACTACATTTGGTGCAAACGACTTTATATGGGATGGTAATCCAAACGGAGCAACTGCTCCGGGTATACCAAATACTACTACAAGTTCACTATATGTTAGTAATGTATTATATAGTAATGGATTGTTCATGCATATCGATCATCCACTAATAGTAGAAAACGCAACATATACTGCGCGAGATATTTTTGAAAATGGAATAGTGGGAATGCCAAAAACTGCTGTATTTAGAGCAGACGATACTAATGGTAAGAAACAAACGCCATTTAGAACAGTATACCCAACAGGCACATATAATGCAGGACCCACTCCGGGTGGATTTCCGATAGGAGTTAGACCTACTATTAAGAATGGATTTACACCAGAGGATCAATATATGTTAGGTGGACATTCATGTGGTTCATTTCTTTATTTATCGCCATTGACTACAGATTCACTTGTAGTAAATGCTGCGAATAAAGAAGGTAAGAAGTTTGTTTCGGGTGGAAGCGCTAACGCAATTACAATTGACTTAGTATTCCAATATAGAATGACAGATTATTACGGAGCAGGTTCAACAGGTACTGGTAGAGTAGG
>Ga0075497_1056639_pt1 | contig 9372 bp, 5 predicted proteins | sample DEB08_RNA2_FD_73448 | JGI IMG/M metagenome (GOLD analysis project Ga0075497, IMG submission 73448) | Aqueous microbial communities from the Delaware River and Bay under freshwater to marine salinity gradient to study organic matter... | ecosystem: Environmental > Aquatic > Marine > Coastal...
AAAAACATCAGGCAAATCTCAAAATTTTGAAAATTTGTGAGTACCCCTTTCAGCAGAGATCAAAATTCAATTCAACAATTTGACGAATTTTTTGTGGCTCGTCGTTTCCGTGGTCTTACCCACTCAAGATATAATTTTAAATGAGATCGCGGCGCGGCGAGTCAAATTTGGTTTTGAGATCCTTGTTTTGGAGAGAAAAATTTGTTATCGAGAAGGAAAATGAAATTGATTGATTGTTATTCTCCACCATGGCTACGGATGGAGCAGCAGAATTTATGTCAAATTATGGCAGGTCGGTCCTTATTCCTATTTACGAAATTTCCCGGAATTATGAGAAACGGAAGGGAGGAGGCCGGCGGATCTTCTTATCGGAAACGGAAATACGAATTTACGAGACGCAAGTTACGAAATCACGAAACCTAACCCGCTACTGATAGAGAAGTCGCACGTTGCAGATACAAAGGAGGGGTCAGTAATCTATCTTAGACTGAGATCGCGATGACCGGAAACGGAAATACGAATTTACGACACTCTACAACTGAAACTACTGGAAGGAAGGTATGCCAACTTTTAGAATGTTTTTTTTAGTTTTTTGTAAAGGTGATGTAGTTTACAAATCGACCAAAATCAAATTTTTTTTTTGTTTACATAACGCTGGAAACAGCAGTTTTTTGCCACCCCCTAATTTAGCACTCTAGGAATTTTTACTGAAGATTAGGTATGAAGTTTGATTGAATTGTGGTGACAATGTGAAGGCTGGCTGGTACTGCTTTGAAAATCCAAATCCAAATTGCAACAAGACCAAAAAAAAAGACATTTACTTTTAGCGTGGTTTAAAAATTGACACTTGTCTTGAAGCCTTAATCCTACAATTAAATGCCTACTTACTACTACTACATACTGCTGCTTAGAAGCCCAATTAACTATGACCAAACAACTACAAGTATCACTACTGGGTTTCAGAATCACTCAACCTCAAGATATAAAGCATACTGATTCCTGGGCAAATGGGCGCTTAATTACTACTACCTTATACTTAATTAGCAGATCTGATCAATTCTGCCACCACATCAGCTGACATTTGTTGTCAGCTGGTAGGGTTGCTGTTATTGTCTATTGCTACTTATTTTTTGCCAACTGCACGACTTCACTTTTTTACTGCTCTACTTTATCTCCATGTACACAGCATATGTACCTCTGTAGATGTTGTTGATCCGTTTATGGAACATCAAGTTAAAACAAACAAACAAATACTTAATTTTCCACTTCCTTAGCAACTGTTGTGTTCCCTGCAAAAAATATGTTTGGTAAGATAAAACTTATTTATACATAATTTTTTTAATCATTAATTTGATGATATAACTACTATTATACACTTTGTAACGTAACTTAACTAATGCATGCCATACTCTGCCTCACCGCAAAAACAATTTTGTTGATGATTTAAAAACCATCGTCTAATTAATTCATTTTAATTAGGTTTTTGGCTATTATCTTAATTTCACCTTTTTTCCTGTTTTTGTACCTTGCTTGAATTTACATAGGTAGAAATGCTAGTCTCAAGTTACAATTTGAAGAAGTTCAACATCAAAAAAACAAGTCTTTTGCTTAAAAATCCCAGTTCTCTGTGTCTGCTGCTATGAAAGAAATGTCCTAAGTTGAAAAACATAGAAAAATGAAAAACTAAGAACTTTTAGATGTGATGCAAGCTTGGCATGGTCTTTCAAAGTACAACTCTGCTACTGCTGTTTCTAACTCAATTATTCTCAATCTCAAAAAAAAATCTCAAATCAATCTCAAAAAAAATTACATCAAGATAGAAATCATAAATGTATCCAAGTAAGATGATTGGCTACTACAGTCTATCGGTTGGCAGCTAACCTCACACAAATCTACTACTCTACTTCAACACGTACTACCTTCCATATTACAATAAGCTCAACTAGATGGCCTTCTATGCTCAAAAACTACCCTAAGCTACCTTAAGCTCAACATTTGCTCAGCTCATTCCCATTTGACCTGGAACTGAGAATTGAACCCTTCTTAGATTACTTAGAAATCAAGCTCTAAAATCTTTTAAACTCAACAAATTAATTAAAGAAAAAAAACCAAGCAAGCTACCTCCTCTGCTGTATTGTCAGTGTTTGCAAGCAAGTCTCTTTGTGTATGCCATTTTGTGGTTATATTCTATATCTGTCTGATGGTTCTCCTTCTCAGCAAAAAAACCAATCCAAATCCAAAATCAAAAAAGTAAATCAAAAGCTTTCCCAGCAACCAAAACAACCAAAAGTTTGCTCCTCTTATCTCATGTGATGGCATTTTCTTCAGTCATGGTGCTGCACCCTGCTACTACCACTCTACTACCAGTTTTGTTCCTCTTAAGGTATTATATTGTTTCTCTTTTTTTCTTCCTTTTTAATTTTCCATTAAATCATGTTTGACTTTTTTAAAGAGTTGATGGACCACTTAAACAAAAACAGTGCTGCTTCTACTAGGTAGAACTATTGCTGCTATCATGCATATGGAAATTTCCGACTACTCAGCTTGTGACTAGATGTTGACTTAAAATGCACATACATATGGGACACTTTCACTAGCGTGAACAACAACTCTTATATAATGAATGATGTGTTGGATATTATTTAGTTATTACGTCGTATTTTATATTACTACTACTACTATTACTACACCCTTTGTTTTCAAAGGTATTATATATACATTTTTATTCATAATTTGTCAAGTTTCAATTTAGAATGCCTTATTTTTCTCATTTTGTAAATCTTTTGTACTCAAAAACAGCCTGTAAAAAAATAAGTTCCAAAAACATTTATAATTCATTTGTTTCTGCTATGTACTAAATTGTACACACGTTTTTCACGTCCCAGCTTTCCTTTTTGTTTATTGAATCCCCCAATGTTCTTACTTTTTATATAACTTAATCCTTAAAGTTTTAGTAACTTAGTATATAACTGCTGGTGGCGATCTTTTGATTGTACTTTCATTTTCTTGTCCAAAAATTTGTTATGTTTTGTTTTTACTCCTTTGATTTATTTTTTTACCATTTTATTTTTTTTGGGTATAAAAGAAAGAGGGAATTGGAGAGCCGCTTCTCCGCCTCTTTCTACTTGCTACTAAAGACTCTCCCTGCTGTTGCCTTCCTCACACATTTGATCATTACTGTAAGTCACTATACTCTACTTTTTAAAACAATTTCCTCTACTACTTAGAGTAACTTCCAAATCAGAGTTCTGATTTTAAAACTGATAGGCATGTCTGCTCCCAAATCATGTCTTTTTCAAAGCCGCTTTTCTTTGTTGTTCCTTCATCAGACATATACCTACAAACCTAGTCCTACTATATATAAGTCTTTGTTTTCTCTAATCTTGATATCAGTTTAATGTAATGGTTGCTCTCATATTGTACCACTGCTCTTCATCTAAATGTTTTTTTGCTACTCATGCTTGTAAATTGTTAGCTACTTTACTATTGATAAACCTTTAATTAATGCAAAACAGAAAAAAGAAAAAAAGCAAGAGACAGACAGACATAACAGACAGTATTGAAAAAAGTGCCAAACCAGGAAATCATGCATGAGTCCATGTTGGGTACTTATAATATAAAACTTAAATTAATATCCTAGCACTCTTACCCTGTGTGAGAGAGCTTATTACTAGAAGAATCCCCAAGTGTAATGTTAGTTGAGAGAAGACTCACCATTACCATGCATGTCCCTTAATGGGAGAATACTTGGACCAACCTGTATGTTATTCCAAGAAATACCAAATTAAGCTTTGAGCAACTAAACTGAGACCTACAGGTTTGCAAGCAAATCACCTAAGAACCCTAATTAAGAAATTGTGGTAACTTTACTCTTTTCATTTTGTAATTAAAATCTATACAATGTGGCCAGTCACTGTTGTGAAAAACTGCTGCTTGTCATTTTGGTTGTGCAGTGCTATTACTATCATCTTCACATGTTATGTTCCCACAATTTGAGTGTCTACTACTACTATAATGCTATCAAAACTGTTAGTCCTTATTTAGAGTCAAGATACAATATGTATGGACAAAACAGGTTAAGACAAAACTGACCAACTTGTAAGTCTAAACCACCATCTCAATCAATTTACTTATGTCTGCAGTAAAACTTTGCATGAATCATTTCTCAGAAATTAACTTTCTACCACCTCAACTACTGGGCTCTCAATCTCATCTATGTTGGGTCTGTAGATTTGCACCAATTCATCAAAAAAGAAGATATAAATCATGCTGTATGCTCAAGTATACTACTTTCACTCATTTACCCAACACTTTTCAACACCCTCAATATGTCCCTTTTTTTAGTAGCAGAGTTGACTGACTTCTCTCTTACTACATAGTCAATTTATTCTTACCAAGTATTCCACGTGTTGCCATGTCATGCAGTTTATTTCTACTACTATAACTATAACTACTACTACTACATATTCTATTTTACAATGTCACTTACTACTTCCTTGCCAGAGGTTTTTGTGGTCAGTAATGCTGCTACTATATATTGATTGCTGTCTTGTGTATCAATCCACTTGACAACTCTTCATTTCCCCTGCTGCTGTTCTGTGATAAGTTCAATTTTTATTGTTAATTTTTTTTTGTTTTTTAGACTTATACACTAAATTTTTTGCTGCTGAAAGCTATGCCTTGTTTGATGATCGCATTCTCTCTTCTTGCATTCACAAATTACCATCTGTGCATGCTTGAAGAGAAAAAAGATGCTAGGACGAAAAGAAACAAGAGTGCAGATTGGCTCATCTGCTACTCAAAAGAAGATAGAAAACTAAAAAAATATATATTTCTGCTACTACAACAGCCAATCAGCAAGTGCAGCAGTTCTCAGTTTTAAGTTATCTACTAGTGCTACTACTTGCAACAACTACTTCACAAGAAAAATTGATCACAAGAGTGAAGTTCTATCTACTGCAACTGCAAATGTTAAGAATTTTGCTAGAAACAACACAAGTATGGTTGAAAGTGAAGATATAAAGCATAGTCACCTAGCATTCTTTTAATTCTTGTTGTGTAAATAGTGTAACTTTGTATGCTTGGCTTGCATGAGGATGGTCAAGGGGATTATTCACACACCCAGTTTTTCTTAGTGTTCTTACAGATACCTAAGCAGAAATGGGTGATTGCTAACATTAAATGAAAGTTAAGGAGGTTGAAAGAATGACACGCACCTATATCACCTTGATATATTATATATATTATACATAATGTTATATATAAGCTCTAGATATTTTAGTATGCCTATCCTATGTCAAAAACGGCCAAACAACAAAATGACAATAATTCTTATTCTTTTGGTTATTGGGCTGTGTTGATGATTTTCTATGACTGCTAAATTGATTTAATGTTTTTGAGATACTGTTGACATTTTTTTCACTGTATTTTGCTGGCTAAATCCTTAGCACAAAAGAAGATAGAAATCTTATGTTTGCTCGGTGTTAAGGATATTATGAATCACCTTTTGTTTATGTCTGAACTTTAGATTTTCACTGCTTATTAATCTTGTTACTTGTATGACTTTCCATGTTTCAAGTATTCTCTCACTATGGCAGATGGACACCATTCAAATTTATGAAAACCTCCTTTTAAACTTGCTAATTGACTTGGAGTGATTATGCAATGCTGCTGCAACAAAGGGCCAGGCCAGATGTGTGTAAATAATCTTGAATGCATCGTCAAATGGTGTAGGGTCAAGTAAATTTTCTCAAGATATAAATCTTTGCCCTACTTTTTTATCATCACTTTTATTAAGACTTTTTTTTAACAGTGTAGTGTCCCATTGTGTATTGTGTACTATTGGATAAAGTCAGCAATATTGTGTTGTCACATTTATTACTTCCTACTTCACACATTTGCAATTTGTTTTTGTAGAGTTTGAAGTATTATAATTATACCTTTTACTATCTCTAATGTATTTTGCAACTCAGATCTTTAAAACCAAGCTCTTGCTGCTTTTGGGTGCTTGAATCTTCCCTAAGAACCCACACTTGCCTAAATATCATTTTACATATCCCTTCTTTAACAATTTCTTTCAGATTCAATTGCAACTTACTACCTAGTCGCCTTTTCTCTTAAGCATGATGTTTAATGTTCCAAGATTCATCACTTCAGTGCAGCAGCAAAATTAATATTTTTCACTTCATTTGTTAGAAGAACTTTTAAACATTCTACTGCACACAAAACCATGCGAATCCCAATTACTACTTCTTACCTCCTTTGCACAAGTTCAATGTGGTGATGAGTGCAAATCTTGCCCAGAAGCAAAGATCCCTTAGAAAAAAGCATTTAAAATGGAGAGCCCACTTACCTAGTCTTAGTGTAAATTGTTAAAACTGCTTCAATCTGAGTGCTGAACTGTGAATGCTGATGGGACCTACCTTTAGTCTTTTGTCAACCTTAAATATGAGCACCTATATTATTCCATGGGAGTTGGTGAATGCTACTATGAAACTCGTGAATTTGGGTTTGCAAGTGTTTGAGTTATTTCTTATTTTTATTTAAAAGTCTCCCCCAAGAATTTGTGAAGCTAAAAATCTGGCAGTGCAGCTTATTATTGATTGTGGTTTTCTTGTCTTTTTGAGTTTTGTAGGGAGACATCTCCCTCCTTAGTTAGTGGTGTGATGCTACTTCCTCACTTCTCTCAAAGCCAGGCCAATCCATGATGAGAAGCTTGGAGAGCTCCTTGGGCCCAAGTATTCCTACATGGAGCAAGAATCTTTCTACCCCGTTGGCTTTAGTCTGCAAGCTGTCTGGAGAGCTCCCACATGGGCCCAGATGTGCATTGGTAAGCAGAAATCTAGAACTTCTTTTGTTATCTGACTTTTGCTTGGTGAGCTCCACATGGGCCCAAGTGTTCCTTGACAGGTTGAGTCCCCTAGCCTACCTGATGAGACGCGTGTGTTGGGTTGCAAACGAGATCAGTTCCAAAAGAAACGTTGAGTGTACTCCCCAACATAGGTTACATAAATCCAGAGTTTGCTTACCGCCCAAGAGTGGTGATGTATCCCCAAATGGTCAAATCCTAATGTGGACTCTTAGTGAGCTAAGTGAATTTTATCTCAATTGTATTACCTGTAGATAATCAGTAGCTAGGTAGGGAAAAACCTTTTTTTGTTGTCACCTTTTTCTAGGTGTTAACCATTTGGAAAGGACTTCTTCCATTGGGTGAGCTCCCTTGGGCCCCAATTACTGTTTAGCCAATAACCGGCTTGAAAATCCAGAAAATCTGCATCCTGATGAATTGGGTGAGCTCCCTTGGGCCCCAAATACCTAAAACTTTTGGCAAGTTTTCATGAGATAAGTTTTTTTCTTGCTTAAAAAATCTTATAAAAGTCTTAGATCTGCTGCTAGGTAGGGATAAAGCCCAATTCTGTTCAGATCATGTTCCAGACATATATCAACAACAGCTGAGGTTCTACAATCAATGCTTGGTGAGCTCCTAAGGGCCCAAGTCAAATCATCACGTCCATTCCTGATAGGGAGAGCTAATTCAATACTTGGTGAGCTCCTGTGGGCCCAAGTATCATCAACCCCAATCCTGATAGGGAGTCAGTCCAAAGAGCTAAGTTTATCTTAACCCTTTGTTAGCTAGGCTAAAATCTATTTTAGGTCCTTGTCCCTGGACGGTAGTGTGCCTTACACTGAAGTGTGGTTACCAGCCTTTGGACCGGTGTACAGTACTTGTACAGCTAAGTAAAACTCTATACTAATATGGGAAAAACAAAAAGTAAGGGGTAAACTTCTTTGGTAGGAATTGGGGAGAAATTCTTTGCTTATCCTTTTTATAGATCAAAAATATCGTTGCCAAGGAAAAAAGCTGGCCAGATGAGAGATCGTTCAGGACAATCCCCACAAAAATGTGTGAGTGCTTTTCTTTGCAGCTTGGGGGTTAAAATAGGGGGGTTTCCCTCTTTCAGGTGTCTTAAAATGAGAGCAATGTCTTTATACCAACAACAAAAGTGTGTCCCTGCAATGCGCTAATCAATCAAATCAACCTAGCTAGGGGCTGAAGATCAGCCTTAAAAATGAAGAGTCGAGTTGAATGAGAGTGAGAGAAAGGCTTCCAAGTGACTTGGTCAGAGATCCCCTATGAAAAAAGTGTAAGTCCTAGTCTTAATGGGGTTAAAAAGTGTGGGAGCTGGGGCTCTGTTCCCTTCTTACAGGCTGAAAAAGTGAAACCTGACGTCTAGGGTCTAGGAGCTTATTCAATACTTGGTGAGCTCCTGTGGGCCCAAGTGTGGACGATGATGGCCTACTGCTGGTTGTAGCTCAACTTGTTTTGATGCCACGCCCTCGGACCATCCTCGCCGCGTCACCCCTGCAACTAGCCTGGCGAGCTCCGCACGGGCCCAGGCTTATGTAAGTGGCCCCACAAATCTTCTTTGTGTTAACAGTATCTTACAGGCCCTTGAATTGATCATACCTGTCCATAACACCCCCCGCTAGAGGGCGCTGATCTCAAAGTGAATGTTCCTGTTGGGGTCTAACTTCGCAGAGTGGCTGAGGTGCACGCATACCCACGGTGTCTAAAAAAGTAAGCAATTTGTGTCTATAAAAAAATATGTCTGTCCAAGTGTTTCAGTGAAATAGAAATGCCTGGTGAGCTCCACCCGGGCCCAGGCCAACCTGAAAATTTGTTGAAGTTGTTCCTTCTTCCAATGATGGCAACTGATACCACTACATGGTCAGTCAGAGCAATTGAATTGTGAAAAAAGCCTCAACTCTCAAGGATAGGAACTTTTGAAACATCACCACCTCGCAGGTCCCCTTCAATCTTCTTCACTGGGTTACCCAACTTCGCCTACACCCGCCTTCTAAACATCCCTGATCTCAACCTCAACTACAGTAGAAGCGTTTCAACATCAAACCTGGTGAGCTCCATAAGGGCCCAGGATTGTATGTAATTACCATTTTGAAAATCTCATAAAATTTCTCTTTAGCTTTAGGTCTTTAGTAGGTTAGAGTAGAGCATAAAGATAATGTTTGAAAACAGATCATTTCACATTTATTGATAAGAATTGCATTGTACATTCATTTATTGATGTAAAATCTCGTAGAATTCAATTTTATTATTGTGCAGTCGGCATTATCTAGATGTAAAATTCAGCTGACTTAGTTATAATATCAAATTTAATGTAACATGCATTTAGACAGTTAGGTAGCTTAGAAATGTTGCATGTTGTAACTGCTTTTTCAAGATAAAGATAAAAGTTTTAGCGGTGAAACAAGACGGGATTTTTTCTTCAAAAATTGAAAAGTCTACTAATAAGACTACTTTTGTTTCTAAGATGTTTCTCAATTCATCTGGTATTATTTCAATTTTATAAA
>Ga0075497_1045440_pt1 | contig 9266 bp, 15 predicted proteins | sample DEB08_RNA2_FD_73448 | JGI IMG/M metagenome (GOLD analysis project Ga0075497, IMG submission 73448) | Aqueous microbial communities from the Delaware River and Bay under freshwater to marine salinity gradient to study organic matter... | ecosystem: Environmental > Aquatic > Marine > Coastal...
TTTGCATTTATACTCTTAGTAGAAACATATCTACGAAATATGATTGAAGTTGGTTGCGCGTCTCACAACCTCCAATAGAAATGACAGAAAGTCTTGCTACGCTGTTCGATAGCATATCAACTTTGACCCATTCAGATCAAAGCAATGAAAGCAAACAGTGTAACGAAGACAGACATTATCATAGTAGATGCGCCGCTACCTGGGGCGGCGGCATCGCCGGCGGCACCGCCGTCGGCATCGGTGGTAGTCTTTGTAAACTCTGGTAGAGCTTTAAGCTCAAGCGTGGCGGTGCTTGGCGCTGCGGCGGTGTCGTAAGTTGTTGCATCAGCGTTGGCGTATAGTCTGAAGCCGACCTGGATATCGTAAGTGATACCAAACTCATTGGGGTTGCGACCAATCTTGGGCAACTCCTTGTACATGTAGCACGTGTAAGCCTTGTTGCCAGCAATGGTGCTTTCGGCGGCGGCGGTGGGGGCGTGGGTGGTGCCAGCAGTCCAGACTGTATCTTCAACAGATTGCTTGAGATCAGCGGCCTGAACGCTATACTTCATGGCAGTCACATTTGGGTTAGCAACATCGGGATCTGCAACATTAGCGGCTGGAACCATGGAGTTCAAGGAATTCAAGATGACAGCACCTGTAGCAGCATCCTTGGGGTGAGTGAAGACATCAACGGCGTATGAGTTGTCAGTGCCAATAGTCATACTGCAGCCAATGGTCTCAGTGGCTTTGGTGGTGGGGTGGGTAACAGTCACATACTGGTAGAACACCTCACCATCTTTGACGAGGTTCGTGGGCATGTCCATAGTCAAGGACATCCACCACCAGTCGGAGGAAGTGATTCCATCGTACTGCTGGTATCCATGCTCGTATCTCTACTTGGCATCCACAGCCTGCTTGCTGCGAATTTCCATATTGGCTACAGGTACTAAAGGCTCTACAGGTTCTGCAGGTGCTACAGGTTCTGCAGCCTAAGCTTATTCAGCAATGCGGGTGGCAAAGGCGGTGGCAGCATCGATCTCGAGAGATTTTGCTTCACTGGAACTGCTCTGATCCGTACCAGCTTCATAGGTGGCAGGGACCTCGATCTCTGGAGACCAGTCGAGGGTCAGATCTTTGTACCAAGTGAATTCGAATGGATAGAGTTTATCGGTTGCCATGGGAGCCTTGTCGGCATCGTCTTTGTAGAATCTTGCTCCAACAGACATGGTCATCTCGATAGCTGCAAGAGCTTTCTGGTCAACATCCATCTCGATCTCGACCTCACACTGCTGGATCTCGTAATCACCAGTGGATCTGGTAGTGGGCTTCTTATCGAAAATCTCTCCTTTCCACCAAAGAGGAACGTACTCGGGTTCACGAAGTTTGTTGTATTCAACTCCTTCTCCCTGTTTGCTCCATTTGGCTGTGGCGATATCCTTGTTAGCGGTACTAAGATTGGTTGCACCAATCCACTGATCAGCCTTGGTGGCAGACAGGTCACCAACTTAGACCTTGCAACCGACAGCACCTGTGAGTTCCTTAGTCTGGTCCGCATCAGCGTAAGTGATGTACATGTAGATGATTTCTCCATCAGCCAAGAAGTCTTTTGGCAACTCAACTCCGAGGTTGAAGAACCATTTGTCTGATTATCCGTCATAGAGCTTGAAACCTCCCGTCATTTTAGTGAAACCTCTGCCTGTCACTTGAGCTGGGGTAGCGTCCATTCTTCCTGGGAAGACTTATGCAATATCCCAGAAACTGGCTTGCTTCAAGTAGGTGACGGTCTCAGATTTCTCGGCAGGCAAGTCAACGACGTAGAGCTTGTCCAAGTCAGTCTCGGGCACGTTGAAGTCGACTTCGAATTCTTGATCGGAAATGGAGATGAACTGAGCTGAATCAGCATCGGAGTACAATCTGGCACCCATCTGAATTGTGTAAGTGCCAAGGGCAGCATCACCAGCCTAAATCTTCTTGCCCATGTCGAGAACAGCGTAGCAAGGAGCCAGCTTGTTGTTGACCTTATCGAGCTTGGATTCAGCGATATCGTACTGAGATGAGTCTTGGGAAATTTTGAAGGATTCTTCACTACGGGCACGTTCGTCAGCGCTCTGCTCATTGTACTTCTTCTCAGCAACGGCAGGTGAGTCTTTGCTGTAGGAGCTAGCACCTTGAGTCGTGAACACTTCGTTGTTGTACTTGTCACCAATGACGGTCTTGCAACCAACGGTGGTTGGCAGAGTATCGAACTCACCCTTCTTCTGGTACGTGACGTATTGGAAGAGGATATCACCATCATTAGCCAAGGCACTTGGGGCATCAGTCTCGAAGACCATAGCAAGTTTGTCGCTCTGGTCAAGCTTGATTGGGTTGGTCTCGAAACCAACAGTGAGCTTTTGGCTGACCTTGCCAGTCACACCTTCCTTGATGGTGGAGGCGTCGTCAACAGTGTACTCTTTGACGGTCGAGACCTGGAAGTCCTCAATGACCTTGTCAACTGGTTGAACTAATTCATCGAAACCTTGGTCTTCGATAAAGTAGGTGTACGTTTGTTCTGTGAGCTTCTAGTAAGTGGTTGCTGCTTCGGTGTCATAGTAACGACCACCAACTGTGGCTGTCCAGCCATTGGCAGCGTAAAGATTCTTGACATCTTCAGCATCCATATCCAGAATAGCAGTACAGAGCTGGTACTTGCTCTTATCGCCTGCGGCATCTTTGTACGCGTAAGCTTTCTTATCGAGCACACTGCGGTAGCCTTCAATTTCCTCTTTGTTGGCAGCATTAGTCGCGTCGAATGTGAATCCATCAGTTGCAGCGGTGGCGTCGAAGTCTCCGTTGTACTCCTGAACCACAGCGGTCTTGTAGTCACCAACCTTGACGGCGCAGCTGACAGTCTGTTTTGTTGAGAAAAGAGCTTTATCAACGTCTTGGATGGTGGCGTACATCCACAGATAGGCGTCGTTGCTGAAGTACTTTGCTGGCATCTCGAGGGTGAACTAGATCTACCAGATGAGGTTCTCGTATACTGGGTTGACTCTGAATCCGCCAGCAAACTTGAGGAAGCCTTGACCCTTGTAAGATGCATCAAATGTCGAGAGATCGAAGTCAATGTACTCGGTAAAGATGTCCAGTTCGGAGGGGCCTTCCTTGAAAGCAGCTTTCTCACCAAATTCTTCATACTTGGGCTTTTCAAGAACGAACTCGTCGCTGTCCTTGGCCAGGTGGATCAAAGAGGTAGCATCATTAGAAACATCGTTGTACAGAATAGCTCCTGACTTGTATTCGTAAGTTTTGAATAAGTCGTCGAAGGAGTTATCGTACTTCTCTTTGATGAGAAGAGAGGCTTTGCAGCGGAGTTTTTTAACTCCAGCTGTCTCGTCATCCTTGTTGACGTCCTTGCCGAGACCTCTCTCGAATTTGTCGGTGATAGCATCTTGATCATTAGCAGCCACAAGAGCGTTAGCTGCTTTAGCTGTCACAGTCGAAAGGTCGATGGCAGTATCGAAAGAATCGTACACTGGCTCGTCGGTACCGATTGTCTTGATGCAAAGAGTTGTGGTGTACTTATCAGTGGAGTCCTTGACTCTATACTGTAAGTATTGGACAATTAAGTCGGTATCCTTGACCAAGACAGATGGACCCTCGACTTCGAAAGTGAGATCGAGCATGTCAGGTCTGTCCATTTCTTTGACAGCGACGTAATCAACCTTGACACCCTGTTTGATTTCAGCAGTTGCAAGTGATGCATCAACTGATGCTAGTGCAGTCTTAGCATCAGCTTCCGCAGGCTTAGACTTGACTTTTTTCTCGTCAACCTTGCTTTCTACTTCTTTGGGGATTCCCTCATCTTTGTCGAAGGGGATGACCTTGTCGGCGTAGGTAGGCTTGACGAATTCAATGGTGTCTGTGAGAGTTTTTTCTCCAAAGCTTGCCTTGATGCTTGAGTCAGCACTGAAGTACCTGACGGAAATCTTGACCTAGTAAATGTTGTAGAGGTCAGTCTTAACGGTGGCGTCAATGTCCTTGGGGATCTTGATGCTCGTCATGCACTTCTGCTTCATGTTCTTTCTGTTCGCAGTGTTAGACTCTAACTTGTAGAAGTCTTGGTCTCCTTTTGGCTCAGGCTTGAGCTTGAAGAGTGCAAGGTTGTAAGCCTTGTTTTCAGAGTCCAATTCTTCAAGAGTTTTGCTATCTAAAGCTGCAGCAGTGAGGTCACCTTTGGAGTAACCAAATGACTTGACACCGTCGGGGTTGCCAACTGAGACTTAGCAAACAACGTTGATCGCTTCCAAATCTGTTGTAGTGAAGGCTGCTCCCGTGGCTGACGTCTTGGGAGATAATGTGGCAACCTGGTAAATGACAGCTCCGGGTGTGAAGACTTCCTGGGGAAGGTCAGCAGTGAATAAGAAGTCAACAGTGTCGGGCTCGTCAAAAGAATTTGCTTAGATGAAAGCGACATCCAAGTTGTATGAGGCCTCGCCTTTGATTGATTTGCCATCGACGGTAACTCCAGATGACAAGTCAACTTTAGCCTCCTTCTTCTCGACAAAGGCAACTTCTTTCTTCACGGCGAAAGCATCCTCAGTTGCCTCAGATTCTTTCAAGAAAGTCTCGGTGTCTTCCTCGTTGATGATTTCCTTGGTATAATCAACAGGCTTCAAGTGGAATCTCTGTTTGGCCTCGGGAGCAGACTTAGGCTCTCTATCACTGGCGCTTTCGTAGACACGAGAGCCAGCAACGACGTCCCAGGTTTTGAACAATTCGGCACCTCCATCGATCTTGGAGAAGGTTTGCACAGAAGAGCATCTGACTAGGGAGTTTCCTTTGATGGCGCCAGGGAACACACCATATGAGTAATTGTCGTTGTCTTCGCGAATGAGATCGAATTCTCCTTCGTTGGATTCAAGCTTCTCGTTGGAGTTCTGTGTTCCCACAGTCCTACCAAGAATCTTAGCTCCATCAGCTTTCATGGAACTGATTCCCTTGAAGTTTTCGACCTTCTGGGAGTTTTTCGAGCCGACAGTGAACTGGCAGCCAACAGTAATACCTCCTGTCGTTGCAAAGTCTGTGCCAACTTCGAAAAGTGTGGCATACTGGTAGACAATCTGACCGTCAACGAGGAGAGTTGAAGGGAGTTCAGTCTCGAGCTCCAAGCGCAGGATGTCGTCGGCAGCGAAGTTGTCGCTGACCATCAAAGTGGAGTTGAACTTCACAGAGCCGTATCCGGTCAAGGAGGCGTCAATTGTGGCCAAGTTGAATGGCTCCTTGACGGTACCTAGCTTCTGAGCAGCGTACTTGACTTTACCTGAGAAATCGAACCTAGGTTCATTCAGGTAGAAATCAAATTTAGGTGTAAACCCATCGACATTGTTAGTAGGATCGAAGTATTAAGCTTCCCAGCTGCCAACTTATTCCGTCCACGTGGAACCAGGAGCAAAGACACCTCCTGAGATAGGCTTTTTGTAAGAGATGTATGCAGAGCATGTAACAACAAGGTTACCTTCAATCATTTCACTCTCTTCGATGGAGGATTCTCCAAGGATCCAATTGGTTCCATCCAAGGTATCTGTGTTCACATAATCAGCTGAGAGTGTTTTCGATGTAAGAGTCGCAATACCAGCTTCGTTGACTGTGCAGGCAATAGTCTCATAGTTGGTACCTCCCTTCTTCCAGAGCTGGGCCCCGAGCTTGACGCCACTGGCTGTACCAGCTTTTGGAAGATCCTTTCTGAGGGTGACCCAGAGTTGATCAGCTTCTTTGACCTTAAGGGATGGTTTCCACTCAAGCTCCATTTCTGTGTACGTCTCGCCTGGTGTCAATTCTTTGAAGCTGTTGGCAATCACCTGATCTTCGATTTTCTCTCCAAAATCTTCGTCGTAGTAGGGCAAGGGTAACCATGCTTCCACTCCGACAACTACGTTTGACCCATCAACTGGACCAGCGCAGAGAGCTGTAGATGTGGCAGCTTCAGGGGATAAGAACATGTTGACACCGAAGGTGAAAGTGTAGAAGTCGTCAAAGATGTCACCAGCACTAGCCTTGATGTCATCGTTAATGATCATTTCCACAGCACACGATGTTACGTACGTGGGGAGCTTCACTTTACCGGAGTACAGCTTGTCAGCTCTCTCGGCCTTGGTCCAGAGAGTGTCTTTTGGTTCAACGACAATGACGTCAGCCATGAAAGAGTAATCCAAGGCTGCGGGGTCGACTGTCTTTTTCCACTGTCTCACTTCAGATTGTGAAGGGTCGTCAGGCACAAAACTGCAGGCAACAACCAATGGCTCGAAAGTTTCATCATCATCTTTCGTAATCTTCAACCAGTGCAGGTAAGTTGTAGATGGGTTAACTCTTGCCTCCTTAAAGGTTGCTTTCATAGTGACGCGCAAAATTTAATCTTCGGTGGGGTCGGGCACAGTCACAGTTTCTCCGATGATGGTCATCGAACCAGAGTCAGCTTCAGCTGTCTGTCCGAAAGCTGTCTCGGCATCGAAGGAGTAGCTTTCTCTGAAGACCATGTCCGTGTAGATTTCATCAAACTTCTTGACTGCCTCTTTGATTGATTCGTCGTAGAGGGGCTCTGCGAAGAAGATTGTCTTGGCAGCGGTCTGTGCAGTAACATGAACAGAAGCTGAGGTGGTGCGGAGGTTGGCGCCAGTGTAGATGTCGTACTCGCCAAAGAATTCTTTGTCGATGGCATCAGTAGAGCCGTCAGTGTACTTAGGGAAAGAAACCTTGGCAACGCAGTACTGCATCTTAGTACCAGCTGTTTTACCAAGCTCTTGACCATAGGCTTCTGGGTCATTCCTAAGGGTATTGAACCACTATCCTTTGGCATCTTCGGCTTTTCTCTGTCTTCCTTACAAGAAAGGTTTGCTTTTATCTGCACCATCTAGAGCGTCAGTATCAGCCTTTGTTAGATCGAAAGTCAAGTCAGTTGAGCCGTGGTAATTTGCCTTGCTGGCAAAATTGAGGACCTTCTCAGAGCCAGCTGTGCCGAGGGTGACAGAGCAGACAACAGTCTTCCATGGTCCAAAGGATCCCTTCTTGCGATAGGTGATGAACTGGTCGAGAGTGTTGGTGTCAGCCATGTCTGCGTCGGCACCTTGAGTTGTGAAGATGAAGCCCATGTTGTTGGGCTTCTCAATGTCTTCAGGGATCTCGTAGGCGATAGCCACTGAAGTCGTGAGCTTTGCGTCAGTTGATTCAGTGTTGCCTTGGACCTAGATGTCAGTCTCAGGGATCTTCTCGGCGGGTGCTCTCAGCTGCAGGTTGAATTGCTTGGGCTTCATGACAGCAAGGGTTGTGTCTTTCAAAAGAATTTCAGCGAAAACTTCAACCAGAACGGCTTTAGGGGCATTGTCCTTGTCGAACTTAGTCGCAGCCAGGCAGTTGACGACTGATGTGCCCTCCTTTTCAGCAGGGTACACACCGTATTCATTTGGTTCGGTGGCCTTGAACTCCTTGAAGTCAGTCTCGGCATTGGTCACTTTGTAGTCGGCAAGCTTGGTTCTGTCGTAGCTGGCAGCATCGAACTCGTAAGTGTTCACTGCCACAGATGAATCACTGTCAAAACTGAGAGCGCTAGTCTCACAGGTGACAGCTCTGGTTTAGCCTGTTGGCAATTTGTTCTCGTCGAGGGCCGTGTAAGTGAAGAAGTTGGTGATCTTGTCGATCTTGTCATTCTTGATATAGGCGTCGTCGACAATGTTGCCGAAAAGGGCGCCAAGGTAGACAGGCTCGGAGGGGTCGGCTGGGATGCGGTAACCAACCATCGTGTTCATGGCCAAAGCGTAGTCTTAGGTGACGGCGTTCTTGAAACGTAAAAACTGAGATTGCTCTTTCAGCAGCTCGTAGTAGGACGTGGCCTCTGCGGTGTCCTCCTTGAAGATCTTGTTGGCCTAGGTCCTGGCCTCTTTGTTCTCTTAAACTAGCGCGTTTATCTTTGGCACCGTAAGTTTCATACCAGCTTCAGTGTGCTAAACAACGTAGTCAGAGACTATAGGTGCTGCGGCTTTATTAACTTTTATGATGCCCATGTGGACATCAGTAGTCGTGGCGGTGCCAGCGGTGATCTCCATTTGGAGGTCGCGCTCCCAGAAGTCAATGATGTTCTTCACAGTGCCCATGGTCTCATAGATTTCGAAGCTGCATGATTTTGCACCTTTTTTCTGTTGGAAGAAGGGTCTGCCGTAGTCGAAGTCACGGCCGCACATCTTAGGGAACAGAGCGCAGAAGTCGAAGTCATTGTTGAACACGCATGATTGCCAGTCGCTAGCACACGCGATAAGTTCGGGAGCTAGTTTAGCATCGCAGTATTCTTTCTCGTACTTGCAGATGTTGGTGTCGAGCCAGCCCTCCTCTTCGTTGCAGAAGCCAGGGAACTTCTTGCACATCTTCTCGACGTCGAGCTCGCACATTTTAAGGAGGCCGGGCATGGAGGCGAAGAAGTCTTGGGGGAACGAGCCGTACTGGTTCTGACAGATTCCCTGCAGGAGCAGCTTGGTTTTGTCCTTGCTGCAGAACTTCTCGTATTCAGGGATGCAGAAGGCTGCAACATCAGCGACCTGAAGGCGACGGTTCTTCTTGAAGTCATCAGCGCTCTTTGGGCTGCCATCTGAATTGTACATCGAGCCATCTTTGGTGATGTAGGCCCCATCGGCGAAGGTGTACTTTCCGTCGGCGGAATCGTACTTGGAGCCGTCGGGGTATGTGGTCACAGTTCCCAACTCCTTTGAGCCGTCAGGGTAGATGATCTCCTCTGTGTCCACGTCTATCTTGTACTCTTCGAACTCGACGTACTTGCCGTCGGCGCTTGGTTTGCCATCAAGTCGCTCTTCTTTGATTTAGATCTCACGCTGACCACGGATCGTCTAGTTGATTACGGTGGTCCAGTCGTCAGGGCCTGAGGCAGCTTTGACATACTGGTGGAGGGGCAGGTCAAGGGCAGCGTCTCCCTTGTTTCTCCACAGGTTGTCAACCTTCAAGAGATCGAACTGCCCTTGGGTGTCTGCGTTTTCTTCGTATTGGCAGATCACAGACATGTCGTCCCAACTGACATAGGCAATGTAGGCGAAGCCGGTTGTGAACGATGCATCTGAGGTCTTGAAGTCGACTGTGAGCCTGGCGGGGCTCTGGTCGTCAATGAGCTCACCAGCGGGTGTCTCAAGATAAACTGACAAACTCATCGGATTCGAGGAATCCGTGTTGTCGAAGGCGTTTCCAATCATGTACTGGTCCCACAGGGTGGTCGCAGCAATACTTTCTTGAAGCATTTTTTAGTTCAG
>Ga0075497_1035734_pt1 | contig 9062 bp, 1 predicted proteins | sample DEB08_RNA2_FD_73448 | JGI IMG/M metagenome (GOLD analysis project Ga0075497, IMG submission 73448) | Aqueous microbial communities from the Delaware River and Bay under freshwater to marine salinity gradient to study organic matter... | ecosystem: Environmental > Aquatic > Marine > Coastal...
ATCAGGTACCACCACCGCAAAGTTAGTGTAGTTGGGTTAATGGATGCGTATTTAATTTCAACCTATTACTATCACCTCCAGGGCAAAGGGAGGGCCAACCCGCCGCTAGTATTTCATAATAGGCATGTTTTCCACAGAGCCCTTGATGACTAAATAGGCTAGGTCACTCAGTTATCACAATAGACTGTGAACCCTAAAAGTCCATGGGCCCCCCGACTACCGTTGCTAAAAGATTTTTTTCTTCGCTATGCCCTTCCTTTTCCCGCCTCTCATATTCTTGCACGTCAGAAAACACGGCGGGCTGTTTATTGTCTGGCGACTTGATTCCGCTTTGGATTTGCTGGCGGTACTCTTCGATCGCCTGTTTCTCACGGCGAGTTTTTAGCATGATAAACATTCCTATCACCGTGCAAACGAGTGAGAAAACAGCAGCAAGAGCTACCACCGCAAACAAGGCTTGATTTGTCTCTTCCTGATCAAGTAATTTGTCTGTATAGCGCGGCGGTCCTTTGTCGGACCCGCGGTCGTCGTTAGGCCCACGATCGTCGGGGGCCTGACTATCGTCTTTGTCGCTGAAGTACTGGCCGTCACAGTAATCGGCGGGTGACAAGTCCTGATTTATGGGACCGTTTACGATCATCACTGCTGACGCTGACTTTTGTGACACTGGTTCTTCCTTGACCATGGTCGAAAATGTGCCAGGCAACACCGAATTTAAAATAAAGCGGCCGTCGAGACACGTGACCACCACGAGTGTTTTTTTTTTGGTGAATAGGGAATGACCCTCGCCTGATGCTGCCACGTTGCCGTAGAACGCACACTCTTTGAACGCGTTAAACATCCCGTCCCGCACAAATACTGCTCCACCATATGCCGCAGAATTGGAGATGAAGATACACGTCACAGCTGTCAAAGAACCCTCCCAAATGTACGCACTTCCTCCCGAATATGCGGCCTCGTTGTCGGACATGACACTGGCTTGCAAGTGTAGAGAGCCCTTTCGAATGAACACAGCGGCTCCACTAAAATCCGATTTAAAATTCTTGACCCACACTGCGAAGATGTTGACATTGGCGAGCTCGTGGTTAAGCTGTAAAAACCGATCACGATTTCTGGAGCCATCAATATGGGCCATCGCCATCTCCACAGGCGCCCCCATTTCAAATGTCGGCAAGACATACACCTCCAACGCAGAATTAATGAGGACCTCGCCTTCAAGCAGATGATGGGTATTTTCCGTTGGAAGGAGAACAATGCCCTTCCCGACCATTTGCACGATTCGCATTGCGGCGCGAAAATTACATGATGAACTCCCAAAACCGGCGTCTTCTTCAGTCGAATCAAGTGCATGAAAGTCATTGAAAGATATTCCTGCGATAGATGACCATTCTTGTTTGGAGACATCTTTCACATACATGCGTTCCCTCTGCGCGAGCTCTAGCAGACTATTCGCACACCTCGCATCGTTGCATGAGGCCATAATATTGCACGATCCTGTGAGAGAATCTGAATAATCTGTGACTTCCACCACAATAGCGGATTCGCTCCTCATCGCATCTGCGTCGCTTCTAGCGTACTTCCCTTCTAGGACTGCGTTGTTACTTTGCTGCGCAGCAAGAACTTTGAGCTGTACTTCTAAGTTCAATTCTGTGCTTGATAGCGTCACGGGATGGCTGTTCACCTTCCAGCTGGTTTCTCCGCTCTCATCAGCACAGTATTCGGTGGCGCTCAAGTCCCCTTCCAACTTCTGTACGTTGTCGTCGTTTGGGTTCCACAATACCTGTTGCCTTTCCTCGCTGTCCGGGCTGCACAGCCATCCAACAGAACCTGCATGATTGTACACAGATGTCCCTTCCACGCGCGCGAGATTAGTCAAGAATCCAGAACCGAGGGTCTCAAATGTTCCACCACGCACATACACAGCACCACCGTATAGATCCGCAGAATTGGAATCAAACCAGCAGGTATCTGCTGAAAACACGCCACCCTCAAGATACACCGAACCGCCCGAAAAGAGGGCGAAGTTGTTCTGGAATAACGTGTCGTCTGCGACGAAAGAGCCCCCCCGAATGTATGCCACGCCACCATTTGAGGAAGCTTCGTTTTCGCTCAGCACGCTGTCGCTAATGGTTATCTTCCCGTCATACACGTAGAGCACGCTGCCAGCATCTGCGTGGAAGTGTGTGATAATCAAATCATCAAGTAGGACTTCCGCCATTTCATGATTGATGTAAAGTAAGCGTTCGTTCTTGTTGTTGGTTCCATCCAAGATTGACATCTGTGTAGAAGACTGGGAGGTGATGGCCAGCTGCACGCCGGTATTCACGCTGATCTCACCCTCCGTGATCCAATATGTATCGTCTGACATGAGAACCACCGTCCCTGACCCGAACAGTGACACAAATTCTACAGCCGCGCGAAGATTGCATGTCGACAAGCCATAGGTGGAGGTTGACCGCGTGACATCAAAGGTGTCTTCCACTCGAATGCTAGTGGTGAGGAAATCCTTCTGCTCCATAGTAGAGGGGGTGGGGACATTTATTCGGTATTCAACGTCGTCTGTGGTGCAGGTACCATCCAAACTATCAGGTGTCTGCGACGATACGAACACGACCACGAATGTTTCTCCGACGACGGCTGACCCACTCGTGCCAGCCACTTCGTAGGTTTCGACGCAGTAATCCTCTGTAAAGATGTCTCTATCGTAGCTTTCTTCTGTCGGCAAAGCGTACAACTCGTGATTGTCACCACAGTCCCATAGCAGCTGCCCCGAGTTCAGATAGATAGTGTTGCCCTCACCACCATCTGCCTTGTTGTTCACAAACGAGGACAGAATAGATTGGAAAAGTCCGTCTCGATGATAGATGCTTCCCCCGTAGGTTGCATGGTTGCTCATGAACATTGAATTCGAAACCTTCATGATGCCCTGATACAAATAAATGGCACCTCCACGGCTCGAGTAATTATTGATGAAAAGGCAGTCGTGCGCAGACATAGTGCCCCGGCGTACATACACCACTCCTCCGTGACGTGTTGATGAAAACCCATCAAAGACCATTCTTTCGAGATAAAGATCTGCATCCGAGCCACTGATGTAGAACAACTTCTCCGTGTTGTTGGTTCCAACAATACGTGCATAATCGTGTGGATTCCTCAAAAATCGTGCGTCATTGTCGTATAATAAGTTGAAATCACGTGCGTATGACGATGGAAGCGTTTGCTTGGCGTCGCTGGTCGCATCATCATAGAACGGCGTGATCGCCACGGCTGCGCTTCCTTCAAGAATGATCAAGCCTTCCGTCATGAAGTGGTCTTGCATAGTGGGAATCTGGATTTCGCCCCCCCCCAGGTCCATTGCTAGCTGCACGGCAGCGCGAAGGTTACATGTCTTGACCTCGCTGCCTTCTTCCACTTCCGCAAATATTGTGGCACAGCTTCCCTCCACATTATCAATGTAACTGTCGATACGAATTATGGCTGGCGTGCAATACTTCACTACTTCGAGGTCGTTGTTGACAATCGTGGTGCCTGGATGATCGTACAAGTATTGGTCGTCAGGGCATATCCAGTCCAATTTTGCATCCGTATTGTATACAGAATTTCCCTTTCCGTCGTCCATCGCTCGGTTTTTGGAGAATGCGCTACTCTCCATGCGCAAAACACCAGCCTTCGCGTAGATTCCACCGCCATAAAAGCGAGCGACATTCCCCACAAACTCTGATTCTACCAGATTTAAATATCCACCATGTTGGTACACAGCGCCACCCCGCCCGGCGAAATTACTCAGAAATCGACAATTCTTTACGACCGAGTACCCTCCGTGAATCACCAATGCCGCGCCGTAGTAGTAGGTTGTGCTACTGTCAAACGTGCATTTGTTCACCACCAATGTCCCGTCTCTAATGTACACAGCTCCGCCCCAAAGGCTTTGGAATTCAGACACAACGATATTTTCTAGGCGAAGGATGCCGTCCCTGTGCGCAAGATAAAACAGGCGACCGTCCTGCATGCCGCCTGATATGATGGCCTTGGAATCTACCTCGCTGAAGCTGTTGCTACTTTTAATGGTCAGATCTACACCTTCACCATCTAAAGTGATCTGACCTTCACTCATGGCGTGTACATGAGTGGAAGGCAGCACGATCTGTCCCTTTCCGCCATTTTCCTCCACGATTTCTTTGATCGCCGCACGAAGGTTGCAATTCGGGGAGGCATCAGCACACGATCCACTCAAAGAATCCACGAACATGTTCACATACACGACCTTTGAGCGTCTATAAGGAGAACTCCCAACACCGTTTCCATCTTCGTATGTAGTTCCAATTAATTGACAATAATCGTTCACTGACAGATCATTTTCGAGGTTGGTTGCACTCGGTGCAACCGTTATCTCGTTGCCTTCGCTACACGACCAACCGACGGTTACCTGGTCCGAATAGATTGATTTCCCTATAAGATCTTGAGCGGAATTGGCACTGAAATCGCTGGCCTTTAGATGCAGGTCGCCGTTTTTTGCGTAGATGGCACCACCATGCGAAATAGTCGCACGGTTTTGCACGAACGATGTATCGGTCAGCGAAAGACTGCCCTTGTAGCTGTATATTGCCCCACCATTGTCGGCTGTGTTGTACCGAAAGACACCTGTCGTGATTTCAACGGTTCCAGCAAGTGTAAATATGCTCCCACCGTTGCTACTGATTGCCTGATTATTTTCAAATACGTCGGAATTGGATATAAAGGTTCCGTATCCCAGATACACGGCGCCCCCACCATAACCAGTCTTCGACGACAACACCATGTTGTTAAGAAAACGCGAGTTGTACGTTACCACATCACCCATGTGAACGTACAATGCCCCCCCTCGCGAGAGCGCACTGTTTCCCAAAAAGTCGCAGTTAGATGCCCAAATTGTCCCTTCATACACAAAGAAGACGCCCCCATTGGAATCGGACTTCTTGAAGTTTTGAAAGATGATGTTGTCCATTTGAAGCACAGCATCCTTGTGGTTGAGGAACATGAAGCGATGGTCGTTGTTCTGTCCCGAGATGGTGACAGGAATCAAGCTCTTAGCAGACGGGTCGCTTTGCACCGCTCGCAGTTCAATGTTTAATCCGCGGTCGAGGATGATGTGTCCCTGTGTGATTTGATGTTCCTGTTCGACAGGCAGGTCAATAATGCAGTCCCCTGCTAATCCATTTGCCGCGGCTTCGTCGTGTACATTCACGGCCATTTCAATGGCCAGGCGAATGTTACAGGAGCCGCTGTTGGGACTGGAGCAATCCCCCATTATGGAGTCCTCATAGCTATCCACCACGATTTGAACCAATGGCTCTGAATCATCGTTCCCTTGTTCATCACTCTGCCCATCATCGTCACCATATCCATCATCGTCACCATATTCGTCCGTCACATTTTTGAAAGCCCATGGCCCACAATACATCTCGTACTCAGGATTTGACATCTTCGACACCGTGGCTTCATCTACAATCAGCATGTCCCCCTCATCACACGCCCACCGCAGCACGCCGGTAAATACGTCTTCCCCTTCCGAGTTGTCCGCACTGGAGTGAGATACAGAAATCGCCGGTCCGGAATCCGGGTTTGTCGCATGTGACATCCCATTGTTGACAAAAGCGGAAGATTGCATGTATACAAAACCCCAATTTCCGATGTACAAAGCTCCGCCACCACCAATGTACTTTGACCATGACTTCGCTTCGGCATGGTTGGAGACGAACAATGAGGAAAATGACATGAATGCCGCCTTCGTCCAGCTATCCATGAGGGTGGATGTCAAGGGCGAAGATTGGTCCGTTCCTCCCACAAACACGGCACCCCCAAGGACTGCGGAATTTTCTTGGAAGATGCAGTCGACAGCTTCAACATGTCCAGCCACTACACTTACCGCTCCGCCGTTCACAACGTCAGAGTGGAAGTCTTGCACCACGAGGCTGCGCAAGACTGTTCGAGAAAATAAATTTCGCACCAACAAGAACCCACCATTCGTCACGCCTTCCCGACCTGCAATGACAACAGGCTGGCTATTTTCTTCAGCATCGTCTGTTGAATCGTAAATGTCGGGCTTAATCTGAATAGCTACTGCCCTTTCGATGACCATTCTGCTGTCCAGATAATGTACAGAACCTAACTCTAATAACACCGCGGCACCGCCGAGACGCTCTGCTTTTCCTAGGGCAGCTCTGAGGTTGCATATATTTTCTGAGGAATCGCCAATGTCGTCACAGTCTCCATAAAGTGAGTCCTCGTTGAGATTTACACGAATTGCGCAGTAATCGGGTGGGGAAAGGTCCCCGTCAATGTCCCCCTCATATTCTTCATAGTTTTCATTGAAACGATATCTTTCCAGGCCATTTGCACACGAAAATGTTGTCGTGCCTTGATTGAAAACGGACCTACCGATCCCTCCCTCTGCTTCGTTGTCGAAATATGCATTGGAATGCGATTGGTAATTGCCTTCGCGAATGTATACCCCTCCGCCGTAGGTCAAGGCGCGGTTCCGTTCGAAACGAGTGAGACCTGCGTCATACCCACCTCTGTAGACATACACAGCCCCACCAGATTTTCCAGCAACATTCTCTTCGAAAGAGCATCTTTGGGTGTACAAGATACCCTGGTAGACCATAAAGACACCGCCATTTCCTGTTGCGCTGTTCCCAGCAAACTGACAATCCTCTGCGGAAAACAGACCTTGCCGAATGTATACTGTGCCCGATCCATCTACACTAAATCCAGTCACACGGATCTTGTACATCTGAATCTGGCACAGATTGTTGTTGACGTAGAACAATCGATTTCCAGGGCTCTGAGACCCATCGATGTGCGCCAAATTCTCATTGCCCTCAAGGTAGAATCCCTTTTTTCTCCACTGCACAGGGGACCATTCGTACCCGTACCTGACTGAAAATGCACTGCTAAGGCTACCAGCCCCCTCGCTACTGGCACTCACAATTTCGATGTTCACGCCCGAAAGTATTTCAATGTAGCCCTCAGTGAGCATGTGAGCCTCTCGAGTACCAAGAATGATCTTTCCGCCGCCTCCGCTGGAGACAAAATCCACAGCGGCTCTCAGGTTACATGTCCCTTGGCCTTTGTCAGTCTCCGCATCAATGGCATTCGAGAGGGTACATCCTGGGCCCGATCCCGTGGCCGAGTCGGTGTACGAATCTGTGTACACGATCCAACTTCCAGGGGCTGGGGTTGGGGCAGAGACAGTTGGAGCTGGAGTGCTGGGCGGCTCTGTTGGCGTAGCGGTCGGTTGCTGGGTAAACGGCAAACACTCGGCCGTCGAATTTAAATCCCCGTTCATATTCAGGTCGTACTCGTTGAACAAGTCAAGCCCAGAGGGCAAACTGTAGCCTTCATCACATTCCCATTTGATCACCGGATCGTACACGCTACTCACAAAGACGCTGGAGCCTGCGCCAGATGCAGTGTTTTGCGTGAAGGAACACATTGTAGGCAGGAAATATCCGTCCCGAACATACACTGCTCCACCATAGGCAGCCATATTGTTCGTGAATGAGGTACCATAGGCCTTCAGCGTACCTCCATAAATGTACAGCCCACCTCCCCGATTCCCTTTATTGCTGTCCATGAGGCAGTTATGCAGGGCGATGGTCCCATCTCGTAAATACAAAGCTCCGCCGTAATTTGTGTCGGAAAAGTCCGTAATGGCAATGCCATCCAATTCCACTACACTAAACTCATTCATCACAGACAAAAAGCGACTTCGCGTGGAGGTCGATTGCCAAGATCCGCTAATCGTGGTGACTCCGCCCGCAAAAGAACGAATCGTGAGCGACACGGGCTGGTCCACAACAATCTCGCCAAAGGTGATCTTGTGTTCATTTTCATTAGGAAGGAAAATGATGCCTCCTCCGCTTTGAGAGGCTAATGTAAGAGCCGCGCGCAAATTACACTGGTACAACATGGGGTTGCTGCAGTCCCCTTGCATAGAGTCTACATAGGATGTCACGCGAATGCTGCAGTACTCCGATGGGGCTAAGTCTCCGGAGAGACCATTTGCGGCTATCTCGGCACCAGTTTCGCTATCCAAGTGCAGCATCATGGAAGCGCTGCACAGCAGCTGAAAATCGCCTTCGTCGGAAGTATGGATGGTGCTCCCAGGCCCGGAACCATCTTCGCTTCGCTCGTTGCCCGAAAAGGTGGCTGATGTGGCAAGTAAGGTGCCTTGGGCTACAAAAATAGCGGCTCCCGAGTTGCCTTGCACAGAGTTTCCGATGTACACTTCATGTTGGGATTGTAACTGCCCACTGTTTACATAGATAGCGCCACCGTTGAACTCGGCGGTATTGGACTGGTAGGTGTTGTGGGACCCCTCAAAGATCGCACCGTTGTTAAGAAAAACAGCCCCACCATTCCGGGTCGCGGCATTCCCCTTAAAATTGCAAGCATACGCAGTCACCTTGCCACCGTTCACGTTCAGAGCGCCGCCATTGGGTGAAAAGAACCCCACGATGTCCAAATTTCGGAGGTCAACCTGCGCATTTGCGGTGGCCAAACAGCTGCCCCCCGATCCATGTGCAACCAACTCAACGTTCAACCAAGGGCTGATTGACCGTAAACTAATTTCGGCTCCTGACGATAAAATGATCGGGCCCTGTGAAATCAAATGCGGGCTGTATGGCGTCAGAAGGACGATCCCTCCACCCCCATTTTCAACGGCTGCAACTGCCGCACGAAGATTGCAAGTCGTCTTGTTTTCGATTTCATCCATTGTCTCGAAGGAATTATATTTGAAAGACGTGACAAGATAAGAATATTCATCTACGTCCATGTCATTTGTTTTGCAGTGCCCGTCAAAATAATCCACAAAGCTGTCGACCTCAACGACCAGAACGCTCTGCACGACGGAAAGGCAAAGCAATGGAACTACGAACATCACACGTAAGAACGCTTCCCTGCCCATGTTTATGGCCATCACCATTACGTAGAGGGTTTAAATCACGCCTGCTCAGATCCTATCTGGCGTGTTTCCATTTTCCAACAAATTCGTACTCCTTTGTCAAGCCCTCAAAAAA
>Ga0075497_1049095_pt1 | contig 9049 bp, 3 predicted proteins | sample DEB08_RNA2_FD_73448 | JGI IMG/M metagenome (GOLD analysis project Ga0075497, IMG submission 73448) | Aqueous microbial communities from the Delaware River and Bay under freshwater to marine salinity gradient to study organic matter... | ecosystem: Environmental > Aquatic > Marine > Coastal...
GGATAAATGTGGTATAGCCACAGTGCGACGTGCACTGCGTTAACAACACTTGATAAAATTTGTGATTCATTTAGGACCCCCACTAATGGGAGACCCCGAGACCAAAGCCTCGAGGCTACCTAATATGATCATTAATCATTTTTCATTAAATATTGTCGAGACTTAGTCTCCATTCACACCACTGTGAATGTTAGAGTGTTAACTCTGCGTTACACCGGGAGGGGTGGTGTATTGTTGTACAACAAGGGAGGCATGCCAGTCCAGAAATAAACCTGGAAGTCTTCGCCTGCAGCGCTATACATGTCGGCTCTTGCGCGAACTGTGTTCGAAGCAAAGACGACTACCGTGTACCTGGGTGACCAGGGGTCGGTAATAGTTTGGTCTGCTGTCTTCGCTGGTGCAAACCTGTACTTAGTTTGAAATGGAGTCTCAAATGAGATGACATCATTACAAGTACGAGTCGTGAGAGTGGATCCAGATCCACCGTACGATGGGGAAGTGATGGTGATGGGGTTTAATCCATCATACCGGACCACGTTGTCCGATCCACCATTGTCCAAAACTGTGTAAGTGTTGGCATAAGCGGTTGTGTCAAGGCTCCTGTGTGCTTCCAGCAAAATATCTGTGGTTGCAATCGGGATCCCATAAGGCACAACTTTAGTCCTGATCCCACCACGCCATCCAGAAAAGCACATAGTGATGTACTGAAGCATGGTAGTATTACAGAAATTGTAGGGAGTGGGAGTCCCTATAACTGCAGAATCCACAGCAGCTGGTGCCAGCCCACGCAAATAAGGAAAACTCGTCCGCGTGAACGCGTAAGCTGCATAACCTGATGTTTGAATTCGCCCAAGCGTGGAGTGCTTGTTGTATCGTTTCATAAGGGATCTGAACGATGCAATCTGTTCACCACCATACACCCGGGTGACCTCATCGATCATGGGTATGTCGGCAGTCAAGGGTTCAGGTGCGTAGTCGATCGGCATGACTCCAGCCTGAGCTGTGTCCGCTTGATCAACATCACCTTGAGAGACATAAATGTCAGATTGCGGGAAGAAATCATAATTTCTAACTTCGTCATTTGGGGAAAAGACTTTGAAATCAGATCCAGCTGAAACAAAGACATTCACCTGAGCATCATAAGCCACGGTGGTATTTGGAGTGACCAATTCATTCACAACATAGAGTCCCACAACACCATTCGAATTCACCCAATTGGTGAAGCGAAGTGTGTTGAATAGTTCGTTGGGCCCAATGAGTCCAGGCTGAAGTACAGAGATGATGCCAGTTTCCTGACTATTCGATATGGACATGGTAAAGTCTTGCTTCTCACTGATATCAACAATCTCCTGGTAATTGATGTTGTATTCAGGAGTAGCGTCCAAATAATTGGGATCGTAAACCACTCGCAAACGCCCCTTGTGGTACGCACTGGCGACCACTTGAAATCGAATGTTGATAGTACCTGTCCAAAATTGGAAGGGGAGGGCGGCAACTGCCATTGCAGGCAGGTGCAGTGCCACATCCGCTCCAGCTCCCACATTAACATCGTGCAAAGTGGGATGCACTCTAATATTGAACAGCAAGGAATCTGCAGCAGCAGATACGGGCCACGTGAATGTGGTGAGATAGGATTCACGCCCTGCAATACTAGCTATAGTGAGTGGGTCACTAGATTGCACACCAGATAGTTCAGACCCCATCCCTAACGCCTGTTTGTCATCAACTGTTAATTTATTCACATAATCTGGAACTGTGACATTAGCTAGAGAAGATATATTTGCAGGGACAATAGGTTGGGGTGACTTGGTGAGTGGGGGCCTAGCATAGCCAAGGAGTTTAGCCATGTCTGCGGTCATCTTCGCAGCGGCTTCTGCCGTGGTCGCATATGGTCCCAGACCGGGCACATTCTGGAGGGATTTGGCCACACGCGCCATTGAAGTCGCGGGGCCTGAAATGAATCCCTTGGAATTTGCCTCGTCTATCTCGTCAATGTCAGCCTGTGCAACCAAGCCAGACATGTTGAGTGATGTTGGAATGGACAAGCTCACATCCTCTGCCCAAGCGAATGCTGAGATAGTGAGGTCATCGATACCCCCATTTGCATGCTGCAACTGGTTCATACTACGGATACAAATCTCTCCCATGTTGTTCCATTCACCGTCAGTCAAGTTCATGTAATCATACAAGTAAAAGAATGGTAGGGTCATGGAACCACCGGTGGAAGTGGTAGGATCCAGATATATGTGGGGCTGTTGCGACGCTTGAATGAGATCCTGTGGTACCGCAGAACGATTCTGCGATAACTCATCATAAAGATGAAGGGGCAAATACGATGCAATAGCCTTGCCATAGTAAAACCCATTTCCATTAATGACAAACTTTACTTTCAAATTGCACCTAATAAGATTGTAATTTGTAATTCTGTTTGCTATTCGCGGATTGGAGAAAAACAATGACCAGGGGTCAAATGTGTGATGGATGTCAGTGTTGACAGACCAAGTGCGAGTGTCGATCTTGATAGGTCGTGACAAGAACTCACTTAGACCAACGTCAGTACTATCGCGACTGGAACGGGTCTTGTCTACGCCAGTTTTGACAGAATACTCGATATCATCAGGTGAGCCGTCAGCAAATGACATTGTCTGTTGCTTCGAATTCTTAGGCTCAGAAGCGATGTTTGCCTCGGCGACATCAGCCTGAGCAACATATTGATGGTTTACGTAATCAACGTTTGTGTTTATTTTATTGGTAAGTAAATTTAACCATAGTGGAAGTAGGATACTCAATCTACATCCGGTTCTTCACGTTGTGTATATACGAGTGCACGCAATCCTCTAAACGTGGAATGGAGGAAGCTTGTAATCTGCTCGCATTGATGATTTTGCCTAACTTGAGAATCTACTCTAGGGTCTCCGACCAAGGCCCCATTTAAGGGGGAGTGGATGTGACTGCAACAGTCACGGTTTGGGAGGAATGGTTTTTCAGTACAGCGAGTTGCTCACCGTATTTAATATGCCAATTCCCCAATTTGGTATCGAAGTCGACAAGCACATTTCCAAAAGGATCTATACCTAAGCGCTCGAACACCTGGAGGAACTCTTGCTGCCTCCGATCATATGCTGCTCGCCCATGATTAAAGAACTCATCAAGCGCGGAGTTCATCAAATGGGCACCCATCATCTCCGGGGTAGAAAACGCATCAGGGTTGAAATTGATCATATGAAGAGGCTTGAAGATGGAAACAGGATCCAAGGCACCCACATGTACACCCAATTCGTGGTCGCGCGTAAAATTTCGTTTCAAAAAGTCGGCTTCTTCAAATGGAAAGAATGGGGAGTCTATGTTCTGCTTGTTTGGAGTGGTGTATGTGATACCACGAGTCGCCAACACGCGACTTATGACTTTCATGTCAAAATAGTCACATTCAGGGGAAACAGACCCTTCATTGTCGTCACCATAAGTCAAGAGTGCCACATTCTCCTGAAATGTTCTAGTACAACTTGCGGGCCTAACAGTGAAGTAGACACATCGTAGGAGAAGGGAATTTCCAATACCATTCAAGAATGCTGTCAGAGTGTGACCGGATATACCCACACCAGAAGTAAGGTCAAACACATCACCAAAATAGTCAATGGTGGCGTTGGTCATCTCAAGAAGAAACGTTTCCATGGCTGCAATATCATCTGGAGAATAACCGGGACAATTCTTGGCAAGTGTTATGAGCACATTCAAAGATGCTCGAATGACCGAAGATGGAAGTTTGGCATCATACTTTGAGAAATCTCCGGCGATGATCCTGTCGGCACCGAACTTCTTCATGTGTTGATATATAGCCTCTGCTTCTGGGCCGAAGCAGTTGAGGCCAACACAACATTCACTTTGGGTGGTGTTGTATTGTAGAAATCTGCCGAGTGGCAGGAAATACTTCCGGCCAATCATAGTCATACCTGTTGAGCCCACATATATGATTCTACATTTCTCCGGTTTGGTGTGTACTTCATCTTTACAAACTGCCTTGGTGAGAAAATGGACCCTCTGCCTAGCCCTGAGACAGGCATCGACTTCGTGAAAATGGTCCATCACATCATCACTGTATTTCCAGGCATCACCCGAATGCTCAGGAGGAATATCTTCTGGTGGGAGCTTAGACATGTGTTCATGCTTCTTACCGGCGAATGGAAAACCAACACTGGTATTCCTATTCAAAGGTTCTTCGTACTTTTTCCCACTTCCATTCACGATTTGGAAGTCAGTGAGTGGTCCTGTGGGGGCAGCATGACTACCCTTGAGTCTGTCCAAAAGAGGGAGTACATAATCGTTCGAAGCCTGCTTCAAAATCGACGTTGGGAATGCACCACCAGGTTTAGCCATAGCCTGGGCAGTCTTCTGGGGGCCGAACCACCTAGGCCGGAAGTGTGCAAAGTAGTATGAACCACCATCAGAACCGCATATCTCTTGCATTAATGGACTGAGTGGTGAACGCTGGAATGCCGTGTTGGCAGTTGCCAAGCTGTCAGTGACACCGCGCAACTCAAAATGACTCTCTCCAATGTAGCCAAGTGGGCTTTTGGAATGTGGTGGTGCATCGCGCACTTTCCCGTGCTCCGCAACCAAATTGATTCCACCCTCATTGTGGGGGGGAACATACGTGGGATCGGAGGATGAAAAATGGGCCAGGGCCAACTGGAACTCACCTTGGGTCAAGCAACACGCAATCGCGGCATATGGATCAGTAACACTTCCAGCAGTATGGAAACCCACAATGTGAGCTCCAGATTTGCTCACTTGAATGAGTGGGGCACCACACAGTCCGGCGTGGTGTTCTGTCCCCCCCCTGTAGTGCACGCCCTTGTAACTTAATGCGGCACTAACTGAAACATTTTCAACACCAGTGGTGGCCATTGGAGTTCTAGAGAATTTGTTATCGCTGTCAATAGCTAACCGCACACCAGATGTGGGTACATTACCGTCCGAAATCGGAAGGTGTTTGGCGAGGCGGGACCTACTCCCAAATGAGGGTATGTGCAAAATGGCCAAGTCTTTATTTTTGATTCTGAAACCATCCCTGTGCTGGAGGTTGGCTTCGAATCGATGTTTGCCTGATGCACTCATAAGTTTCGCTTGGATCACCTTTAATGGATCTGGGTCGTGTGCGATTACCCTATCGAATGCATCAAGGTAGTGTGAAGCTACAACAAAACAACTGTTGTCAATGACAACGCCCTGGATAGTGCCAATGTGTCTCTCCCCGTGATACACATTACCACGATATATGTTGTTCTTCACCAATGGTTCCAGATCTTCACTAGCGGTGCTGTATGATACGCGACCTAAATGGTCACGAGCCTTGACTCCAGGCTCAATACTCTGCGTCGACCACACATTTTCGGGTGCGGATGCCCTGAACTTGGGATCGTCGATCAAAGACGCCGGTATCTCAGACCCAGTAGGGGGGACTTCTGGCTTCGCATCCATTGATATGCTCTGAGGCTCCAAGATCTCAGTAATCTTGGGATTTTTCAACATTTTCAGGCTCTGGCAAACTGCAATAATGGCTGCACAGTAACCCATCACTGGCATCATGTCGTATGCTTTCCAATTACCCATGATATAGAGCATCTCTCCTCCACGAATAGCTCGATCATGCATGTGCCTGTGTAGATTGGTGAGAAATGTGACACCAGCCAACTGGAAAACTGAAGCCACGGAAAGCGCTACACCAAAAGGCATTGCGGCACCAAATCCGAAGGCGCAAGTCATAACACTACATGTCCACATGGTCAGATTCTGCTTAAAAGCTCGTGTGATGTCCAACCTCTTTTTGGGTGCACAGTATGAATACATTTTGTTGACAAAGGCACAATGGGGTAACTCTATGTGGGGTATCCATGGGAAGACCGTTTTGAAATACCTGTTGGCCTCTACTACCGCAACCAGGTCATGGATGTTGTGTTCGGCCGTGACACCAGTCTGACCATGCAACTTGGCTTCCTCAGGAATAATGAATTTACTAAACAAAGCTTCCTCAACATAAGGCGTGAAATTTTTCTTGTAGATTGCTGGTATTTCATCTGGTGTTTCTTCGGAAAACATATACTCATCTATCATCTCCTGGGTGAGGGGAGGCTTACGCTTCACCTTGGAACGTTTGGCGTCATTCGCCTTCGTGCGGGGGCAGTGGAAAATTGGTGAATCAGCACACTTGTCCCTGGTGAACCGCGATCCAGTAGCTTGTATTGGAGGTTTGGGGCACGAGCACAAAGAAGCGAATGACCCACTGTCACATAGACCACATATTTCCGTATTAGGAACTACCGTTTGTGCGTGGAGCAATGAAGTCTTCTGGGAGGAGACAAAACTTCTTGCTTCAGACGCGGTAAACTCCAGAAATTGCTTAGTGGTAACCTTGTGATTCCCGTTTACTTCCATAGGTATCTTTTTCAAGGTAGAGGTCCCAGGCATGAATACTAAGTCAAACAAATAAATGTCTACGACTTCCTCGATTTCACTACCTCCAAATACACCATCGGCACGGGCTTTGGCAATGATCTCACTGTTCAAAACCAAGTTGCCTTGAAGATCGGCTTTACAAAATTGGGGTTTTGCAACAACATGACCTACCACATTAACTCGGCGTGCGAAAGCTTCTGGATTCCGTGCGACTGAGGCCAAACCGGGAAAAATCCCATTGCCATTGGCTGTCACAAGATCTGGGTTGCATTGGACCTTACCTTTATCAGCAGTGTCTGACATAGGCGGGGCATACTTGCTGACTCCCACAGCACACAGATATTCATTCATCTGCCTACTGAGTTGAGTAGGGTCAATAGCGGAGCCCATGTCATCAAAATGTACCTGTTTCTTTGACGATTTCATGTCGGACCAATACGCATCGGAACACACCCGAGTGTAGACATCATTCGGAGTGTAATCCCCATTCAACGTGAGTAGAATATACTTGCCTAACAAGGTGGTAAGGTGAGACTTACCTTGACCAGGTAATCCGTCCAAATAGATGGAGTATGGTTGGGCTCGAGTCTGTATTGTGGAGAGAATAGTGCGTATTTCTGCTGCATAATTCTCCAGTTTAAGGTACCAAGTGGTGTACATGTGTGTCCAAGTGGGACTCGAGCAAGTGTCCAATATCCTACGCAAGCGTCGGATCATGAGAGTGACTTCAAGTTGAAACACATGATTTTCTTTCCCAGTGGTGCGTACTAGGTTACCAAGCCTGAACAAGTCAAACTCTTGTTGTATGGTGGCCAGCTGTTGAGGCAAGCCTGGGTTGTCAGTGTCCCCAAAAGCGTCCATGAGGTTGCCACTGACAGAAAATCTGTATAGTGATTCGGCAATATACTCGGCCACATCAGCCATAGCATTCCATGAGGTGATGCGAGTTTTGATAATGGACTGAGCCTCAGGAAATAATGCCATAGCAAATTCTTCTGACCACTCGCCCTTCGTCAGGTTGAGGACACCTGTATAGGTCATGATAGCGAACAATTTTGAAAAGTTGGTAAATAGGGGATGGCTTTTGACATTGCCCCAATCCTTTCTGGCGTTGCGAAACATAGTAAGCCAGGACATAGCTAGGTCGCCTGTATCAGATTTCCCAGGGACTTGGATATCATCTTGGAATGTGAAAGCGACACCAATAACTTTGAAGACAAATGAGACGATTCGCTTAACGTCCTCATGAGGGGTGATGCCAGATATGTATAAGAACAGAGTTTGGGCAGCACTTGGCCAGGTTTCAGCTTGCGCCATCAAATTAATGGTGACGAGAGTTCGGGCAAGACCTAATCCAATGGGCCCAACATGTGTTCTCATGATGTGATTGACATTTTGTCCCAAGGAGATGGCGATGCTGTCTCGCAAGTGGCCACGGATGTCAAGTTGAGGTTCGTAATCTGGTCCAAGGTAATGGTCAGCATCAGAATTCTCAGATGGTGGGCCCCGGTGGGTTGGAGCACGTGTTTGCAATGCAGATTGCTTAGGAATAGCAGGAGGTTTACTCGTGATTTTCCATAGGTTCGAGAAGGGCAACTTACGCTTGCCTTTCTTACTCTTGTGTTTTCGAGTGCGCGCTCGACCAGATTGTACATTAATAGGGCATGAAATCATGGTTGGCACGGGGTGTGTTGTTTCATCATCGATGCCAAGATAGTCAAACAGTGTGGCTAACTCAGAGTCGGGATGGTTCTTCGGAGGCGAATCCGGGGGTGATGGGGTGTTATTTCCATCGGCTAAGTCCTTGAAGTGTTTTTCGGGTATTCTTAAAACGGACTTTTTCATGTTGGGGTTTTGGTTGGGTTTGGGTGCGTTTAAAGTCTTCGCAATAGACTGTATCGTAATCTTTAACAGATAATGGGCTACGAACACACCCATTGTTATTTCACAACTTCACGCAATGAAGCAATGTGTAAATATAATGTACCTATTTTCTTATACAGGCGGTTAAGTTTCTAATGAGAGATAGACTAACATATGTTGACATAATGGTGGGTAGAGGTCTAACAAATCTTCAAACATAGAACATAATTCTTAACGCTAACACACTTCAGGTTCGCGGGTATAATACGTCTTTTCGACATGAGAGGTTCAACAGAAATATATAGCAATAGGCCAATATAGGCCAGCTTCAAAATCTGCAATAATTTTAAATGATGTGAACTTAAATATGGATAACATGATCCATACATAGAGGTTTGTACAAATAGAACTTCATGTAAATAAATACACACTTCAAAAGTTAATGAAATGAAATAATCGTTGTCTGGTTTGGGTCCCACTATAAATAGTGGACACGGATTCTATGCAATTAAATGCAAGCATACCGTCGTTGGTGATTGGGTTTGGGTTTGTTTATTTTGTTTTGGGGTTTTTGCGTCCAGTTAGTTTAGGCTGAACATACTTAGTAAATAATCTAGGAAATCTGTGAGGCATAAAGTCTCACAACTGGCAATGCGTGGGCATATACCAAATATATCTGAATCGATAGAGATTCAACTAGAAAACAAGAAGGAGGTGTACGGACAAAAGTCCG
>Ga0075497_1042452_pt1 | contig 8970 bp, 2 predicted proteins | sample DEB08_RNA2_FD_73448 | JGI IMG/M metagenome (GOLD analysis project Ga0075497, IMG submission 73448) | Aqueous microbial communities from the Delaware River and Bay under freshwater to marine salinity gradient to study organic matter... | ecosystem: Environmental > Aquatic > Marine > Coastal...
TCGGAGAAGACACATCGACCATGTCTTTTTGATATGATTTAAAGTCTCTCGACTAAGCTCCCGTAGGGAGTGAATTGTACACATACATAGTAGGTACATTAAGAAAGAAAACCGGAGAATAATCCGGTCCCACCTGGAAAAGCATCTTGTGGATAACTTGTTCAGATTCTGAGTGGGAAGATTCTTTATTAACATATACACTACGAATGGAATCATCAGTGGATACACCACTCAACCCCAAAACTCTTGAGGCTGGGTGCGTGTCTAAGAACGATACAATACTATATTGTGGTGCATTGAAACTAATACCAGTATTAGTTCTCTGATTTAACAGTAAAGGACCACTATTAGTCTTGTCATTCTGAGAAAACCACGCCGAAATATCATTATTTCCCATGACTGACAACTGAGTAGAAGCATATCTATATGCGTTAGCTACCAATATTGTCTTAGGTCTGGAGATCATGAATGTGGCGGGTAAATATCCATCGAAATCATACTTCCAGGTAAAAGATCCTCTTTCACCAAGAAAGCACGATGATATCAGATGATACGGTGTAGTGTTAACGAAATTGTATTTTGCTGTACTAGCTCCTACAATCTCATTTGCCAAATGTATGCCGTTGGGATCAAACCCACGGAAAACTGGTCGTCTACTAGCTGTCATAGCATTGTATTCTGACCAAGAAGTACTGGTATTATCCAATTCAACCCTAGTTTGATTGCATCTCATCATCAATGATCTAAGATTCACCACTTTTTCACCCATATATATCAGATTGATATTGGGATCAACAGAGGAAGAACCTCCAAACGTAACTTCTTTGACGTCTTGCAAACCACTTTGAACAGTAAACGTCGAAAGATCTTCATTGATCTCCTTCGGACTAGCGAATTCAAGGTTCTCAGCACCTCGAACTGTCACTAAAACTGTAATATCAGCACTAGATACGGGTGAAGTCTGTTCATTTAATACTCTAACAGTTAGAATACCATTGACAGTATCATTTGTATCTCTCGCTAAAGCAGTGGTCTGGAAAATAGTCGAAGTTGGATCAGAAGGAATCTTTTGATACGCAGTTCTCTGACAATATGGTACACGGAGTGAAACACTCGTATTCTCACTTATGTCCAATATAGTGGTATACACTTCTGTGGATGAGTCAGCTGTACCAGCAATATCCCCTACAGGATCCCAAGATATGCGCAATCTACCTCTATGATATTGAGAGCAAATCACTTTGAGATCGAAGAAAATATCACCTCGCCAATAATCGAACATGTTAGATACTAACCACATAGGAGTACCGCTAACAATAGTTTGACCTGTGCCCGCAACATTATACGACATATATGGTGTCACATAAGTATTCCACAATAAAGTATCTGATACATCAGAACTCAACCATGTGAAACTAGTTAAATAACTAGAACGTTGCACTATGTCTGATATCATCAGAGGATCATGTTTATCACCTCCTATGACGCTATTGTCAATTGTGAGTTCATTCTTAGAATCAATACACAATCGTTCCGTACAATCACTGATTTCACCGGTTGCTAACCCGTGAAAAGGTAAGTTCTTATATGGTTTAACATCATCAATTACTGGTACTTTGGTGTAACCAAACAATGAAGCGACGTTCGAAACTGCATTCGCAGCTATAGACGTTGCTGTCATGAAATTACCAATAACAGGTACATTAGATAACATACCTGTAGCTCTGGCAATAGCACTTGCTGGTTTGGACACTGGACCCTTACCGTACTCATCTCCTGATTGCACAGCCAAACGCACAGTCAATCCTGACATTTCGACTTCCTCAGCCCAAGCATAGATCTTGACATCTACAGATGTGCCCGCAACACTATTAGCATTGAGCAAATCTGTAAAAGAATTAAGATGTAAAACACCCATATTCAACAAATCTGTGCTACTTGTAAGCCTCAACCATTCGTAAGGATAAACGAACGGGAGGCACATCTCGCCACCTTCGCTAGTTTGAGGATAAACAATCACATTAGGTAGTTGAGAATAACTCACTAAAGGATCTCCATCAACAGGCGAAATAGTGGCTGAGAGATAGTTGACTACAGGTTTATATGCACACAATAAAGCTCCATAGTAGAAAGGTGACGCATTGATCATGATCTTCAGATGTAAATTACATCTAACAAAGGCATAATTATCAATTTTCTTCTTAATAGAAGTATGATTGAAAAATAACTGCCACGGTCGCAAATCAGCGTCAACACTAGTACCAACAACCCAATTTTGGGAATGTATGAGTACTGGTCTACTTAGAAACTCGTTTAATGTTGCATTTACACTACCAGTAGGTTTATACAACTGTGCTACTGGCGGCGCAACATCAACATCATCTTGTGCATCATCATCGAACGTAAGATTGACCTGAGTGTCTGTTTGTTCGGCTCCATTATCAACTCCGGACTGAACAAAGAAATCATCTACTGAAAGCAGATTCTCAATTGGTTCAGTATACCCAAGCAAGCTGCAAGTGTCTGTAATTTCACGAGATGTTTCGTTAAAAATAGACGCAAGAGCAACATGAGTTTCGAAATCAGAAGTTTTACCTTCTGCATACTCCGTTTCAACGCATCGCAAAGCTTGCGAAAAGCGAAGTAGAATTTCTTTAATTTGTGAAGAGTTAAGCTCCTCAGTCTGTTTTTGTGTTTTTTGATATTTCGACATAAAATTATAAAGCTAATTGACTCGTGACTTTACCACCCGAAGGTAGGCTTACAATCATAGGCCTCAGCACACATGCTCCAACTACGCAGAATGTTGGAACGTTACAAATACATATATGCATCCTCACGAACACAAGTGCTACACTTGTGAGTTTGACATTATTTATCTAGTATACAACAGGACGATAGTTATACATTTAAACAGGTAACAACGAATAAACACCTAAAAGTACTGATCATAGGTATGACAGTACTTTGAACTTCTTTTAAACTGTTCGCACAGTGAAGCGTAAGTGGGAAAAGTAGATTCTTCTACCCAATCTTCCCAATCTAGATCTTTGACTAGATTTTGTAACATTTCTCTCTTTTCAGAGAAGGTTGTTTCACCATAAAAGAAATACTCTCGGAGAGCCGTGGAAATCACAGCCATACCCTGATATTCTTCTGTAACTGCCTTGGAACGATTCCAGACAGTTAGCATCTTCTCAATCGAATCGTGATCTAAGGGAGCCATCATGCATCCAAGATTATCATCCAGACGCCACGTTCTTTTCAAAAACGAAGCATCATTTATATGGATGAAAGGGATACTTTCAGCTTCCTTGTCGGCCATAGTATAAACTATATCCAATTTCGAAAATGCTTTAGCGATATTGGTGTGATTAAACCAATCGGCACTTTTATGCACCGACATGATATTATCGTCACCATATGTCATTAGACTAACTTTATCAGCAAAGTCTTCAACAGTTTTATCAGGATTTTCCAACCTGTAAACATATCGCATACGCAGGGAATTCACTATACCATTAAGAATAACAGTTAAGGGATTCCCTGAGGGATTAGATCCAAATAATTGGACCAAATCGCCGTTGAAATCAACAATTGCAAATGCTGTGTCTTCAGCAATACCACGAATGACAATAATGTCCTCCTCGGTGTAATTACCAGACAACTTACAGATGTCAATGATGATCTCAAACGCCCCAATAATTTCTTTGGGACTCATCTTCTTATCGAAGGCTTTGTAATCACCTGCCACAATACGGTCAAGACCATGCGTGACTATGTAATCGTACATCTCTTGCCACTCGAGTGATTGTGCTACTGTACCCGGTCCTGCTTCGAAGGCAAATCGGTTATTCTGCAATAATCGAGTAAATGACAACAAGTATTTTCTCACAACAATGCACCAATCAAAAGGAGCACCCGTAAACACGCGTGTCTTACCGATCTTGGCTTTCTTGAAAGAGACTGGTTCATCTTTAAGATGAGCACAAAAGTTGGGGTTCACTCTCTGTCCAGTCTTATAGATTTCGATCATTTCATAAACTCTCTCCATGATTTCAGAATCTACTTCGACAGGATCCAGCATACCATGTTTAGGCATAATGGATGTCAGAAAGAATTTCTTAGATTTTTTCCAAGGATTCCCCGCACTTGTATTACGGTTCATCTTATCTACATACGACACACAGGCACCATTAATGGCGGTGAAATCGTCAAGTACTATCATTTGTTCTTTGATATCATTCAGATCAGTCTTAGCAAGTATATTTTTCAAATAACTCGCCTTACACTCTTCAAGTAATACCGTATCTAACTCATGTATAGGCTTGACAATATCCTGAGCGGCTATGTGCCAAGGTACCCAAGATTTCATCTCTGGTTTGCAGTATTTAGCTGTATAACCTTGTGATTTGAGTTTTTCACTCATGGGCGTCTCACAAACCTTAGATCCGCTTTTACCTCGGAAATCAGTGAAAGAACCATAAAGACTCATATTTCCTCCATCAATGTAACGAAACACTGATTTTTTGTGCAGATCTCCAACTTTACGTGTAGTAGATTTGGAATTGATGAAACGCATATCTCCTTCAGAGATATTGTGAGAGGTCAAACTCATGTATGTCGAATTGATAAAATCTCCTTCAACATCAGCAGCAAAGACTTCAGAACCATTGAGATTATTAGCCAAAAAATGTAGACCAAGGATTGAATATCCATAACTACTGTCTATGACTAGGGGCGAACCGCAATCTCCATCTGATGTATAATCAGACACTTTTCCCTTCCACAGGGAATTACATGCATCAATTCCATACTCAGGGAACTTGAATTTGCGTTGTGGTAATTTTTTGATGTTCTTAACATCACGGTAATGTACACTACCATCTTCACGGCGGGTTATATACTTACCATTAAATACACCATTAGCATCTCCAAGTTTGAAATATTGGACTATCTTTTTACCAGGTGGCATCTCACGAATAGTGACAAACGCTAAATCCTTATCAGGAAATCTCGTGATGTCACCATCGCTCAAAACGACTCGCATGTTTGATCCGACTCCACTCTTTGATGATTTGACTATATCCATGTAGGTGCATTCCATTGGTGGCAGGTTATGATTGTTAGTCACATATATGTGACCTCCCAAGCACAACATTTTACCAAGAGCACGTCTACCATCTCCTCGAGTTATGGCTGTATGTATCACATTTTCTGAAATCTTTTTGCAAAATTCTGTAAATTCCATACTTTTTGATGACGAACTTTCTCGGGTGAAGTTAGCTGTGCACAAATCAATGTCATTGTTGTACCAAACATTCTCTTTAGTTTTCAATTCAGCAACAGGTCGAGATCCGACTTCGCCACTTTGAGGGGAACACTTCTTGTACATTTTGTACAAACTATAAGCGCTTCCCAATGTACCAACCATAGTTAACAACATTTTGGGATGTCCGATCAATTGACTGACTCGATCACCAAGACCTTGCCAATAATGAACATCAACCGCATTTAAAAGTACGGTTTCCACATAATATTGTGCTATGCGTGCGTTGATACGCAAATTGTTGATGGTATCAAGAGATTCCAGTACTGTACCGTTAATAGTCCGTAGTGTATTGGTTGTAGCAACAATGTCACTCCAATATCGAACTATGAGAAAAGCACAACACAGAATAGCGAAAGAGCACATTTCAGATCCAAACTCAGAATATCCACCTTGAACGTTGCACGAACAAAGTGTGTCAGGCAATGAGCATACCATGCAGAGTTCAACATCTTTCATAGCATCTATACATTTTCTCACTCTATTTTGATCTAAATTGAATTTTTCAATCATGATGTGTAACCATGATAACAAGTCTTTAAGACTCATATCTTCTTTCACCAAATGTATGGTAGCCAATCTTTTTCCTTGATCAACGGCGACCGGTTGTACCCTTTCGACTTTAAAAGTCCAAAGTTCAGGGTACGGACTTAAATCTGTGACATTCTCAGAACTCAACATTCCTCTTTCATCCTTAAATTCTTCTCGAACTGAAGGAGTTATGATATATGGAAATCTTCTTTGTACAGCTGAAGGACGTGAAAACAAATGATATGTGTTCAAATCCTTAACGTTAGTTGTAGCAACAACTAATTTGGCTCGCATGGGTGTGCGACCTTTTTTGTCAAGAGCAGCTTGATCAGGACAAAATGCAGCATTATTGATAACCTGAATAACTTCATCCAAAGATTTAGGATCTTTCAAGTCAGGACTTTCATTAGCTACATCATCCAAGACAATTGTATGACAAGATGAGGTGTATCCATCCCAGAATTTAGCTGCTGGGTTTTTCGTGTATCGAAATTCATCTCCTAACGGTAATTTTTCGTGCTTAGCGAAGTAAGTACAAAGTATATTTGTTATTGAGGTTTTTCCAATACCCGAATCTCCATAAACTAACAAACTGAAAGGAGCTTTTCGATCTCGTCGGGCGGCTGAATGCGTATTCAGATCATCTCTCATGATAAGCATATCATTAAGAGTGTTTCGGATAATGGTAACATCATTTTTATCAAGTCCTACAGAATGTTTAGACACACTCTCTAACTTTTCAATGACATTATCCAAATCCGATCTGAATTCACTCTCGGTGAAACCATGTTCTTCAGGATTGTTCAATAGGGGTTCTCTTCTCTGTAATTCTCTACATTTCTCGTAAATCTCTTTGTATGTACCTCCACTATGAAAAATAGTGGTGATATCACCAGTCTTAAACACTTGATATCCTCTCTCGAGAATAAACAGTATAGTGTCTGCTAAGACATAAAGAAAATCACTTTTCTTGTAGAATTTCTTCTTCAGAGCTGCTTGTTCTAGTTTAGAGTAACCCAAAGAATCCATTGTGACGCCTATAGCATCAAAGATGGAGAGTGAAAGCAAATACATGCAACAACGATAAATCTTTTTCGCGATTTCACTCTCACAAATGTTTTTGTATGAGTTGAGGAAACTTCTCGATGTTTCAAAGAAATCTCCAGATTGTGGAGTGAAACCAGACCATATTTTCTTGATATAGGGTATTACCCGTGTCATGTAAATACGATATGTTGATTCGTTGTAACGACATTTCAAAAAGATATTAATGGCTCTCACCACTATATCAAATCTCAACATACCTTCAACTTTTTCGGTTGAGAGTTTCACAAACATGACTATATCATCGATCAATTTGGTCAAGTATTCTTGGTCCATAGTAGCTAACTTAGCGTTTAAACACATAGCAGCATCCTTGAAACCAAAACCTTGACCATCAGGTTGATTCATGTACATGTAGTACGTTTTGATATCGTTCCAACTTACTTGGACACGATATTTTGGTTTTCTCTTCGCAATTTTGTCTCCGAAAATGTTTGTAACAAATTCATAACGACAAATATACTCTCTTCGAGTATAATCAACAACTTCATACTGTTGATAAATTGTTTCTTCGAGATCACTCAAAGATTCTGCATCATTGGAGTTCAATTCGAAATCTGGTTGATAAACACCTTCAGAGTAATCATCAGGATTGTATAAACCAGAGTGGCGGTTTGATGGATGGACATCACAGATGTCATATCCACAACAGCAGACAACAGATTGAGGACGAGTATAGTGAGGTGTGAATTCACCGTACATGTCTCCTGAATTTTCAGAAAATTGTCCATAATCCAGTGAGGAGGTATCACTCTGAAGTGATGTCCATCGGATTGTTGGTGAAGTTATCTGTTCCTCAAGTTCTAGACAGAATTGAGTTACGTCCTCAGGGACGCTATAAACTTCAGGTTGTACAAATTCAGATCTTGATCTCAATAATAGATCAATAACCCATTCAGGTGTTGAATTCTCACGCAAGAATATTAAACTCTTGCGTAGGTCTTCATTATCTAAATTGTGTAGCATTTCGTGCATAATTCCATGGGAATTGTACACGTCAACAAATGTTAAATAACAATTGTTTTGAGGGTAGTTTTGTGACTCAATCGACAAAGTCGAGAATCGGGTTTGTGAAGAATTACGTTCTTCAGTCGAAAGTACCGCTTGTTTAGTGTTAGAAAAAATGGCGGCATGAACAAGTTGTCAGCAGTCTATAAAACGCATCTTACAACCATAAGATGTGATTTCTTTTATGAAATGCTCTAATTAGCAAATCATGATGTGTATTGAATAGCCTTGCCATTCCAAAAGGTAATTTTCCTATTATTGTCTAAGTTCGTGTGCCTCGGTTTGAGGGGCGTGACTTAAAGGTTATCGGGATCTTCAATTGGTATGGGGATCTATTTCGAACTACATCGAAACGTAACTGCAACATAAGCGCTGCGCTTATGAGTTCAATATTTCTTTGATTCTGAACAATGCAAGGACGATATGCATTATTCTTTATCGTGGAACGAAATAAACAAATTTCCACTTGTGAAAATGAAAATATGAATAAATGTAATATGAAATATGAAGTCTGATGTAAAATCAGAATTTTTGTGGGTTTTATTGTTTTTAAAAATGCAAACTTCCTAATATAGGAAGTATAAAATATAGCAGCTCGACGTGAGCTGTAGAAACGAACATATAAAAGGGAGGGTTTGAAGAATTAATGAAACAATTCGACGTTACTTCAATAACGACAAAAGTACAATTTCAATAAAGGAATCTAAGATAGGGCCAGAGACGACAAAGATGAGGGTCGTTGACGACTAAGAAAGGGGTTAGTGCCCTATGGAAATAAGCTCTCCATAGGGGGTTAGTGCCTTAAATAGAAGACAGGACAAAACATAAATGAAGAAACTAGTATGCCTAAAGCAAATTTCAATGAAAATGTAAGTTACAAAATAAATTATAACTGAATCAAATGCTATTAAATTAGAAACGACGGAACGTATTATAGCTAATACGAACGGACGATCGATAAACGATCAAACATGAGGGAGTGGTGTGAACCACTCCCC
>Ga0075497_1040407_pt1 | contig 8857 bp, 10 predicted proteins | sample DEB08_RNA2_FD_73448 | JGI IMG/M metagenome (GOLD analysis project Ga0075497, IMG submission 73448) | Aqueous microbial communities from the Delaware River and Bay under freshwater to marine salinity gradient to study organic matter... | ecosystem: Environmental > Aquatic > Marine > Coastal...
TAGTCTTCTTACGGGCATCATATAGACGTATTTTGCCATCCCACATACGATTTTTGTATGCTGGCATGAACTTATACCCTTCTACAAAGAAGCAGAAGTGCTCAGACAATTCCATCTCTATCCCCGGTTCAGTCACAATATGGAGGAAGACTTCATTTTTCTTTTTGACTATTATTTTTTCCATTACATTCCGCTAGTGAATTTATTCCATTCAATGATATTCTTGATATTCTGATGACGCCACTTGACATTTTCCATTATCTCTTTTAACGTGTCTATCAGCTCTTGGGTATAATGCATTTTAGCTTGATGTTCTTGAATCAATGGATCAGCATCATACCACTTGTCCATATCACCTTTTAATACAGTAAGTCCATTCAATGGATCATATGACCAACCTTTAGCGTCTAATTCGACTTGGGTAAGTTTACCATTGTAATGCATAAATTTGTCTCTCAGTAATACTTTAAATTCAAGGTCTAATTTCTTGAATCTTAATTTATTAACTGAGTATAGTTCTAAGTACTTCGAATGAAGCTTTGCAGAATCTCGAGCAGACTTATCTAATTCGAGTTGATCAATTACTGAATCTTTCTTCCACATTTCAAGTATTGTTTCTAGGCTATTCATTATATCTCCATAGTATAAAATTATTTATATGTATACAGAAAGTACCCCAGAAAGGGGATTTTCTGTATACTTAATTTACTTCAAAGTACGTATATTTAAATGTTACGTCAGCTTGTAAATATTCAATATCAGTTTGTTGCGTTGAAAATTCAACAGCAGCTAAACTAGTTGGGAAGCAATCTCTAAACGTTACTTCCTTTGTTACGTTATTATGACTACTCAATATAGAAAGAGTAGCATCTGATTTAAATGACTCTCCCTTTTGAATTATATTATGCATCCAATTAAACATTTCGATATAGTTTTCCATATCTTCTGTTATATTAAATCGAATTGATAGATCCCCAAAAGAAATTCGATCACCAGTCATTCCCATATTCGATGTCTTATATGGCGTAGGCACTTCTGATAGAGATAAATCTGGAAGCGTTACTGATGTACAAAAATATTCCACGTTAGAATACTGAGTAGAATCGATTTTAAATTGAAACCCCACTGGGCTTAAAAAGTTTTTATTTGATGTAGTCATATATCTATTTATACTCTTTAAATGTTAGAATGTGCCATCCTTGGCCGGCTTACTCCTAAAACTTTACTTATTTAGCTTCGGTCTTTTCAACACCAGTCTTCTCGGCTACACCTTTAATTGTACCAGATACAACATCTAAAGCGCCAGTAGTAACTCCAGCAACGTCAGACGCAACACCACCAACAATATTCTTAGTGCCATCAATTACTGAGTCAACTGTATTACAACCAGCTAACAAAACTACTGTCATTAATGCAAAAATCTTATGCATGATAATCTCCTATCCTGTAATTCCGTCCTATGGGTCCATTTACCACTACTGCGGTACGTACCACTTGATACGCAGAACATCTTCCTTATATCTATTTATACACATAAAAAAAGGGCCCCGAAGGACCCTTTAAGATTAACCTAATTAAAGATTAAGCACTAGCCATGATACCGTCTACTCTAAAGATTCTAAAGTATGGGTTAGCACGATCAGCACCAACGGTTCCATCAGTAGCTACGAATGGGTTTGCAACCATACCGTATCTAGTTTTGAAGCCGATTCTTGGCTGGAAGTCTTGCTCGCCGATCGCTTTAACCATAGTTAAAGGAACGTATGGGCAGTAGAATACACCTGCGTCATATGGAGTAGTACCTCTATAACCTACACAAACGTAGTCGCCACTGGCATATGGATCAACATATACTTTAAACTTACCGTTAAGAACACCGGCAAAAGTATTACCAGTATCATCTACGTTAAGGTTAGTAGCAAGAGCGGGGCTGTAATCAAGCATACCAGAAGCAGCAAGTACAGAACCTACGTCAGAAGAACAGATAACATAGTTACCCTTGCCTCTGCGAGTCTCTTTAGCAATAACGTTAGCTTCACGTTCAATCTGTACGATCAAACCTTTAGCCTTCTCAGCCAACCAACGACCGTCTGAATCAGTATCCATATTGAAGATACCTTTAACAGAAGCAGAAGCCTGAAGAGCGCCTAGCTTAGCAGTACGGTTTACAGTTCTAACTACTTCTCTGTTGATTTCCGCGAGGATTTCAGAAGAAAGAATAGTAGCAAGTTCACCTTCAGCATCTAGACCGTGGATTGCTTTAAGATCTTGAGCAAGTTCCATAGTATATTCAGCTTTAAGAGCTCTTGACTTAGCAGTTACTGTAGCTTTCTCGATTGAGAACGCCATTTCACCGAATGAACCACCTGAACCGCCAGTACCCAATGCTTCAGAAGCAGCAGTACTAAGACCACCAGCATAATCGGAAACGATTTCGCCAGCAGTTTCACCAGTTGCCAAAGAACCATCACCATCATCGACAGCAGTTTCTAGACCAGAAGGACCAGCTTCTTGAGTAACACCAGTGTCACCAGAGAAAGCAGTGTTAGCTTCATCAAACAAAGCTTCAGCACCAACTTGACTTGTGTACTTGCTCTTCATAGCAAAGATTAGACCAGTAGGACCAGTCATAGGTTGAACACCAGCAATATCATAAGCGATAAGGTTAGGCATTGCACGTCTTACCAAAGAGATAAGAACGGGATTAAAACCGGCAACATTGCCACCAGTTGCGTTAGCCGGAGCATCTTCCCCAAGGAAGGTGTTAGACTTAGCAATGTGCTCTTCACGAGCAGCGATTTCTTGGTTTTCCAATAGTCTTGCAGTTACTGCTGCTTTATGACTATCTTGAATTGTAGGAACATCTGTGTGCTCGAGTACCGGGCTCCACTTTTCCATTAAGTTTTTGTCTGCGTTAAACATTTAAGTTTCTCCTATTAAGACGTTTATTTTTTGTACTTTGAGATAGCTGATGTATATCTAGCCATAGATTCACTGAGGTCATTTGTAATTTCGTCAGTACCAACCAATTTTTGAGCTTCATCTACTGATTCTTGAGCTTCAGATTTGAAGTATGATTCTTTAACAACATTAACTTTCATTTCGAAAGATTCTGCAGTATCAAAATCAATATCTTCTACCAAAGATGCAAGCTTTTCAGCTTCAGTCAATGCTAGCCCAGAAGAAGCATTTCGTACAATCTCAGCTCTTTCCAAACCGGAAACAGACTCAGTGAGTGCGATATTTTCTTCAACTGATTTATTTAGAGACTCTTCCAGCTCAGCAACTTGTTCGGCTAATTCGTCGATCATGTTAACTTTACCTTCTGGAATCTCAATGTAATGTTCTTTGAACACTGATTGTAGAGAAGTCATAAAGTCTTCAGCAATTTCAGTCCTAAGACCAGTTTCAACTGCTACTTTATTTTCATCCATCCAGTTACCAACCACGTAGTTGAGGTATGAATCTACCTTTTCTACTAGCTCGGACTTGATTTCAGTTACTTCTTCTTCAAGGTTTTGAACGTACTCAGACTCTAATCTCTCGATTTCTGCACTTACTTTGGACTTCAAAGCAGCTTCAAAAATGATTCCGGCTTTCGCTTGGAATCCGTCAGATAAAGTAGCTTCTTCAGCAACCAAACCATCTAAGTCCTCTTGGTAGTCAATGTGGCTAACGTCGACATCGACATCTTCCTTGGCTACTTTGGGGGCTTCAACGTCTGGAGCATTGATCACTTTATATACTTGAGCATAGATCTTCTGTGCACCTTCTTTTTTCGATTTCTTCAACATATCATTTACTGATGCCATAATAGCAGCTTTGGTTTTCGGCATTTCAACTACAGGCTCTTCGTCTTCGTCGTCTTCTTCATCAGAATTCTCCTTAACTTCTTCCTCTTCGTCTTCATCCTCATCCTCAGCGTCATCACTAGCTTCTACGATTTCTTCGTCTTGAACTTGTTCGTCTTCAACGAGCTCCTCGGTAGTAAGCTCTTCAGTTTCTGATACGTCTTCGACTAAATCGTTTTGCATTTCGTCATTAGACATAATTTATTCTCCTATTAAGAATTTACAAGTTTAGAGAGGAAATTCTTAAAAGCTTTAATCTCAATATCCGACGAACGCATACCTCGAGCTTCCTTGATTTCAGTCTCAATTTTTTCAACTTCTTGTGGACAAAGGACACCATTGTTCCATACCCAATCAACACCTTCCATAATTCCATTGACAAATGCCTCTGGAGCTGAAGGGTCTTGAACGATATCTATAGTAGACAACATAAAGTCATCTTTCACATACATGGCGCCGTTTTTGTTTACAAGACTTCCCATACCACGACTTGATACACCAAGCTTAACTCCGCCTTCTAACAAACCAGTTACGATATTGCCCATAGGAGTATTAAGAATTGATGCTTTTCCTATAACATTACTTCCGTCAAACCTGAGTTCGGTAATCTTATGTGAAACTTTATCTAAGTTAATGGAAGGACCTTCAGGGTGGTTTAATTCCCCAACGGCTCTTCCAGTACTTACTTGTTCTTTTACGTACTTTGCAACAGCAGCTTCTAATATACTTTTTTCATATATTCGACCGTTTCTATTTTTAGAATCAGCTTGCATAAAGATACCCTCAATTACGAGAGTCTTTTTACCATTGACTTTTTCTTCAATAACCTCTAGGTTACTGTCGTTATATTCTGCTATAAGTTTCATTTTACTTATTTCCTATTGCTCCGCTTTGGAGCTTTGTCTGTCTTGTAATGTAGATGCTACTTCAATCTTCTTAGCATCCATTGCAGCAGTCAACTTATCAGCCATAACACTATTAAAGTCCTTAGCCGCTTGAACATTGTCTCCGCCTTTTACATTATCAATCAAATCTATAATACTCATTATTTCCTTTCCTTTGTATATATTTATAATAATTTAATCTTCAAGATCGTCTTCATCTTCGATTTCACCAGAAGCTCTTTCAGCATCTATTTGCTTCTTAATTTGAGCAATCTCATCATCAGACTGTCTTAAAACTGTTTTACGAATCCATTCATTAGAAACGTATTTTCCAACGTATTCGTCCATTTGTGATAGCATTTCAAATCTTTCTCTTAGAATTTCAGCTTCTTTTAATTCACTAAAGTAATTATCTTCAATAAAATCAAAAGCAATATCTTCTTTAAACTTAGCCCAATCTTCTTTGGTTACAATACCCTTTAATAGACATTGCGTTCTGAGCAATTGTAAAAATAGATCACTAAATCTTTTTCTTAATCGATCTAAGAATTTCTTAAATTTAACTTCATCTCTAGAGATCTCTGTGGATCTACCTAAATTAAAACCAGACTCTTGTTCTAAACGATTAGCAGGAACGTTGAGCGACTTGTATAGTTTCTTTTGGAAGTATATGATGTCGTCAATTTGTCCGAGATTTTCTCCTCCTGGGAGGGTCGAAATTTCTGTACCTCTGCCACCTTCTCTACGCGGTAGGAAGAAGTCTTCGAGCATCGACATATGTTTACGGTCATCTTTAATATCTCCAGTACTGGCGTCATAAACCAATTTATTTCTATATTGACCCATGATGTTCTTCAAATATTCTTCAGCTTTACCTTTAGGGAGGTTACCTACGTCAATATAGAAGATACGTCTTTCTGGTGCTCTTGATATTCTATAGATTACCAATGAGTCTTCCATCATTCTTAACTGATTTGTTGGCTTAATAGCCTTTTGCAAATGCGATAAGATTCTTTTACGTGATGGATCTAACATACCCGAAGTACAATACGCAATTGAATCGGGGTGAATTTTTAATCCCTGGCTATTTCCAACCATATTTCCATCTTGGAATAAGAAGTACTCTTCTGACTTCTTAATTATATTGGCTCCAGTCTTAGGATCCTTTTCTTCTTGGATCTCTTTAATCTTTCTAAGCTTAGTTGGATCAATATATCTTAATTCTTGTATACCCTTTCTTGGGTTTGCATTATCAATAATAACATGATATGGTAATCTACCATCAACATACCATTTTCTAAATATATCATGAGAATACGCATTAAAATGTAATAAGGATATTACGTTTTCAAACTCTTCTTTAATAGCACCTTTAATCTTATCCGATGCCTTTAGTTCATCCATAATAATTTCAATAGGTGCTGATCTGTTATCACCTACAATCGCTTCATTTACAATATCTTCGATTGCTGCGTCGCATTCTGGATGTGATGCAATGTCCCTATACTTTAAAATAAGGTCCACTTCATTTTTAGCTGAGTCGCCATCAATATCAACGTACTGGCCAAAGTGACCACCGCTGTTAATAACTCCTACACCATCTTCGTCTGTACTGGGAACAAAAGAAGGAAGATCGGGTTCCTTTCCACCTTTTCTATTGATCTCAAAACCAAAAATTTCTGCCATTTTTATTTTACCTCAATATTATCGGAGGGGAGTTAGTCTCCCCTCGTCTAATATTATTTATACCCTTTAAGAAGTGGTACCAGACTCCCAATACTGAACTTGTAGCTCAACAGTAAATTCTTCAATCTGGTTTTCATTATCGTATGAAAGTTCGATTGTAGAAAGATTTGTTGGAAAACAACCTCTCATATCGTATGTCTTAGTTACATCACCTTGCTTATTTAGCTGCTCAACAATAATATCGGCCATATAATCTGTAGGATTACTAGCTCCTGTGTTATTGTTATGTTCGCTGATACCATTCATCCATCTTTCGAAAGCGTTTCGTACTTCGAAACCAGTATCATTGATGATAGTCAATGTAACGGGTTCAAAAGTTCTATCACCAGCAAGTTGTAGTTGTCTGCCTCTGAATAATACAGGTACAGGAGCTACTACTGATGAAGGAAATTGCGCGCCTTTAATCATGAAAGAAGAAAGTTCAACATCGCCTTGAGCATAAGCAGGGAAGTTACATGTTACTTTGAACATGTTAGAACGTGCACCACCACCTACTAGCTTGGATTTAAAATCATCTACGCCTAAAATTGCCATTTTTCTTCTCCTAATTAACTACCGGCGATTTCTGAGAAATCAACTCCGGTTCGTGTTGCAATAAAGTTAAGTGTTATGAAGTTAATAGATCTTGAAGGCTTGATAAAGATATCAGCAACAAATCGATTAGCATCAATTACTTGACCAGTGTTATTTGTAGTATCACAAATGACTCTAAAGTCTGTCATACCACGTCTACCTTTAACGTCTCTCATAAATGGTTCAAGCATATTTCTAAACTGAGCTCTTGTAAATTCGTCGTTAAATTCAAAGAGTTGAGCTTTAGCTGCAGTAGCAACTGCCTTTTCCAATACGATAAACAGTCTTCGTACATTGATTCTATCAAATGCACTAGGCTTGCTTAATAGTGTCTTATCACCAAATAGCATTGTACCTTGTCCAGGGAAAGAAACGAGAGGATTAACTCTTGCTTTATAGAGAGTATCTCTATCAGCTTTCTTAGGATTGTAAGCTAGTTTAGTAACTCCGAAAAGTTGACCTCTATTAACACCAGCTGGAGAGAACCAAGCATCAGCAACATCGTCTGTGTTGGCACAAAGACCAGCACAAAGACCAGAAGCTCCTAACCAACGGTATACATCATTATACTTATCGTATACGTATACAGCGCCAGAATCAGTAGCGGCATATGAAGTTGAAGGAAGAGTATCAGCCCAAGCTTTAACATCAGCAGCCGGAGTATCGGTTCCAACTGAGTCATCGATTGGAGGAGATACAAATGCCATACAGTCTTTTCTAGCATTACAGATAGCAATAAGCTTATCAGCAATATCTTTAGCACCATTAATATCAGGATATGCAAACAAAAGGTTAACATCAATCGTTTCAGCATCAGCTAATAGATCAAATCCATTACCAATTTCGCCAGTTGTTGGTGTGTTATCATCAGTACCACCAGCCATTGCAGATTCAATAGCAGCAGTTCCAGTTACATAAGCTGTAGCTGAAGCTTGACCAGCAAGAGATTCACCAGCATCAGTTAGTGTTGCGGGATGACCTGTCCAATAAACATACTTTGATGTTCTATTAATTACTTCTTTATAATAATTGCTCTGGCCGTCTGATTTTTTAGCATCTGAAGCTTGAGATACGAATTGGAATGCTTCCAAAACAGTACCTGCAGTACCACTCCATGTACCATCAGTATCGACAACAGCAATGTGTAATTCATCGTTTGAATGTCCTAAAAGAGCAGCTCCATCGGATGTTCCTGGAATGCTATCAAAGCTTCCAGCTTCATTAAAAGCAGCCCATGCAGTAGCATTGGCAGGACATATTGTTACTTTAAGCGAGTTACCCAGTTTACCTGGATACTTAGCAATAAAGCTACCATCATGAGTTAAAGAATCATAATGATCTTCGTTTTTTACTAGTTTAGCAGTACCGTCGGTCGCGTTCAAGTGACCCGATGCTACTCGTACTACTTTAAGAGCGTTACCATACTTTAGGAATGATGCTGCTGTTAAAAAGTACTTAAATGTATCGGAATCTGGTGTTCCAAAGATGCTAGCTAATTCTGTTTCTGAACTAACCGTGCGAACTTCTTCGACTGGACCCCAATTAAAAGACCCTGCGAATCCACCAATACTGGTTGATACTGCAGGTATTACGCCCGATGCGTCAATTTCCTTGACTTGGACGCCTGGTGATACTTGAAATGCCATTGTTGTGTCCTCTCAAATTGAGTTTATTTATAAGTTTTCATAATGCGGTTATATTCAATCAGTATTATTTATATAAATAAGTATTCTAAGGTTAGTCTATACTAAACGTCTATTAAGTGGATCTCGTTCATATTCAGCTTCAAACCAAACATTACCT
>Ga0075497_1061931_pt1 | contig 8641 bp, 7 predicted proteins | sample DEB08_RNA2_FD_73448 | JGI IMG/M metagenome (GOLD analysis project Ga0075497, IMG submission 73448) | Aqueous microbial communities from the Delaware River and Bay under freshwater to marine salinity gradient to study organic matter... | ecosystem: Environmental > Aquatic > Marine > Coastal...
TCTGCTCAAACTGATGCAGCTTCTAAAGACTATGTTGACAATGCTGTAGTTGGTGGTTTAGTTTACCAAGGCGGATATGATGCTGCTACAAACACACCAGATTTAACAACTTCACCAAATAGTATATTAAAAGGCTGGACATATACAGTAACCACGGCTGGAACGTTTCTTACTGAAGCAGTGGAAGTTGGTGATGTACTTATTGCAGAAGTTGATGACCCAAGCGCTTTAGCTGATTGGACAACTGTTCAAAACAATATTGATTTAGCTAGTTTAACGCAAGTTGGTATAGGTAATGTAAATATCGATGGAGCAGGTAATAAAGATGGTTTGTCATTAGCATACGCTTCAGGTACTGCTACTGTAGGTTTGGATATTACTGGTTTACCAAATCTTTCTGTAGCTATAACAGCTGCTGATTTAGATAGTTTAGAAATACCCTTATACAATGGCTTCACCTCAGATGCAAACGAAAAAATAGAAATATCTACGTTGCTGTCAGCAGCAAGTAGGAAGATATCTTATGCTAAAACAATCACAGATACAGATACAAATATTCAGCACGGTTTAAATACATCCGACGTAATGGTTCAGTTATATGACGTGGCAACAGGAGAGACGGTTTACGCTGATGTAGATAGAACTAGTGCTTCTGTAATTAGTGTTACATTTGCTGCAACTCCAACAAACTCAGTTAGAGTGCTAGTGCAAAAAATAGGTTAATAATAAAATTTAATACATGAAGTTTAAAAATTATATTGAAACCGAGTCTGGTATAAAGGACACGAGTACTTCGCCCGGCACAGCTGGGCAAGTGTTGTCTTCTACAGTTACTGGTACTTCGTGGATTGATCCAGACACTTTAGTTTCTGCGGCTTCTAAGCTAGTAGTCGTAGCGTGTAAGAATATTAGCGGTACGCCAATTCTTAAAGGAACTCCTGTTTATCAATCAGGAACTGTTGGTGCTACTGACGTTATAGAAGTAGAACCAGCAGATGCAACAATTTCGACTGGGTATCTTCCAGCAATTGGAATACTACAGACTACACTTAATAACAACGGTTTTGGGAATGTAGTAATAACAGGGGAATTTTTAAATTACAGTACAGCAGATATACCCACAGACAGACCAGGAGGTGATCCTTTTACTGGTGATACAGTTTACTTAGCCGCTGGAGGCGGTTTAACTTGTATAAAACCAACAGGTGCTGGTAACGCAATACAAAACTTAGGTCTTGTAGGTAAGGTATCTGGCGGAAATGCAGGATCAATAACAGTGGCTTCTATAATGAGAGCTAATGACGTACCCAACTTGCCTGAGGGTAGAATATGGATCGGTGATGGAAATACAATAGTTTCAGACACTGTTTATGTAGACGAACCAAACAATAGAGTCGGTATCGGAACGACTACTCCTGGTGCAGATTTAGAAGTTGTAGGAGCTGATGGAGTTATTGTAGATTCAGGCTCTGGTAACAATGCGAAGCTGACTTTAAAAGGAGGTGTGAATGGAGGATATGGAGGCGGTGGCGAGATAAATGTAATAGGAGGTTCGGTGGATTACATAAATTATAATTTAAACATAAAGAATAGTCCAAGCACGCTTGAGGCTAACAATCGGTATTACCAAGGTTATGCTGGATGGTCGTGGGACGGAAATATTAGTGGGATTCGCGCCCAGCCTTATACTTCTTATAGCTTTAAAAGCCAAAGTTCCTCTCAAATGGTTATTTACAATAATAACGTTGGTATCGGGACAACTATTCCTCAAGCGAAATTACACGTAACAAATGGTGCGTTACGCACTTGGACCCCAACTACTGGTACTTCCGCTATATTTGAAAGCACAGTCAGCAATAGGAATTTTGTTACTTTGACAGCAGCTAATGAAGCTGAGCTTTGGTTTGGCGACGCTGCAACACAAACAAAAGGTAGAGTTAGATACGAGATGGCTGGTAATAACATGGAGTTTTGGACTAACACAACCCAAAAGATGGTAATCAATGGCTCTGGCAACGTTGGTATCGGGACGACTAATCCTAGGGCTAAGCTAGACGTATTTGGAAACGCTAATATAGGTGATGCACATACAAACTTTGCAGGAGCTTCTTTTAATGTAAATTTAGGATTTCAAAATTATAACAATGGTTTTGCTGCAATAGCCACAGGGCAAGGAACCCTAGCTGACGCATCTCAGTCTTTTTCAATGGGCTTTCAAAGTAAAGCAACAGGAGCAGCTTCTTTAGCTGGAGGTAACGTAAATCCAATTGGAGCACTTCCGTCTGAATCAGCAGGAGAGGCATCAATAGCTTTTGGAAATGGAGTAAAAACTAATAATAATGCTAATTATTCACAAGCTTTTGGTAGAGGCACGGAAACTGGCGGTGGGTTAACATCTGCAAATCAGGCAATGGCGATAGGTTATGATTCTACCGCGTGGGCTGATAATTCTTTTTCAGGAGGTAATAATTCAGATGCTTTTGGCGAGGAAAGTTTTGCTTTTGGGGCGGGTGCAACTGCAAGTAAAGGCGATAGTAATATAGCATTAGGTATTGGTGTGACAACGCCTACAGACGCCACAGCTGCTTACGGTGCAGGTCAAGTTGCGGTTGGTAAATACAATGTGTACAATACAGCTGGAGTGTCACATGTTTTTGCTGTTGGAGCAGGAACTTCAAACGCTAGCAGATATAACGCGTTTAATGTAACATCTACTGGTAGAATTGGGATTAACGGGGTAACAAATCCGTTCACGATTCTGCACGCCAAACTTAACGACTATTCAACTGGGTTTTACATGGAAGGTCCAGCATTTTCAACTTCATTTAATTACATGGCGTTTTATTCAGGCACTTCCTTCAGAGGATCTATCAATCCTACCTCAAGCGGTGTTAGTTACAACTCAGCATCTGATTATAGATTAAAAGAAAACGTAACAAAGCTAAACAATAGCACTGAAAGAATAAAAAAATTAAAGCCAAGTAATTTTAACTTTTTAGAAAACCCAAACGAAACTGTAGATGGGTTTATAGCGCATGAAGTGCAGGGGATAGTTCCAGAAGCGGTTACAGGTAAAAAAGATGCAGTTGAGCCTGACGGCAAGCCTATTTACCAAAGTATTGATCAATCAAAAATAGTACCTTTGTTAACTGCAGCTTTACAAGAAGCTATATCAAAAATAGAACAACTAGAAACAAGAATACAAAAATTAGAAAATAAATAAATATGATAACTTACGATTGGGATTGCAAAACTGTAGATGTACACCCTCAAGAAAAAGGGCAAACAGATGTAGTATATAATGTACACTGGATAGTAACAGGTATTTCAGAAGAAATTGATTTTAAAGGCGTCCCTTACTCAGTAACAAGTATAGGTACTCAAGTTGTGCCTTTAAGCGAAAGCGGTACATTTATACCACTTGAAGATTTAACTAACGAAATAATTGTTGGGTGGACAAAAGAAGCTATGGGGGAAGAAACCGTAGCGTCTATTGAAACTGGTATTGCTAATCAAGTAGAAACTTTAATAAACCCAACGTCTGTAACAATGACAATAGGAGAGTAAGTAATTTAATTTACGCGTAATAATAAACTTAAGTATAACAATTAAATATAATTAAAAATGTCAAAAAAATTAACACCAGAAGAATTAAAAAATTTACAGGATGCTGTAAACAGTTTGAATCAAATCCAATTGCAAGTTGGAGGACTAGAGTTACAAAAGCATGAATTGCAGCACGCAGCAGCCGAAGCCAAGGTTGAATTAGAAAAAGTTCAAAAAAAATTAGAGGATGAGTATGGGCAAGTGTCTGTAGATATTCAAACCGGAGACATAAAAGAAAGTGAACTTAGTAAGGAAAATTAGTATCGGTAGAGACTATAAAAATGATGCCATGCACTACTCTGTTGGACAGGAAGTGTATGGCGGTCATATTATAGATAGTATAATAGAAGAAGTAAACAAGTATTCTATATATATTAAAAAAAGTAACGAGCTAATTATCTGGAAAGACTTTAATAAGAACATGGCAATAGCTATTGAGTATAATTTAGAATACTAATGAAATCGGTTTTTGATTTTATAGTGAAACCTAAGACTGGTAGATCTACATCTTCTAGCAATGTAGAAGGTAAAGAATTATTATTAAACACTGAGTTACAGAATCATAATTATGTGAGTAGGCTAGGTGTAGTAACTTCAACTCCTTTACTAGAAAGCATTGAGGTAATTGAAAATGATGAGGTAATAGTCCACCATAATGTATTTCGAAGGTTTTACGACGTTAGAGGTAAAGAAAAAAACAGCAGAAGTTACTATGAAGAAGATTACTTCTTTGCTCAGCCTGATCAGATTTATGCTTATAAAAGAAACGGCGAATGGAAAGCTACTAAAGGGTTTTGTTTTATAAAACCTGTAAAAGAAGATAAAATGTTTTCAACGGATTTTGAAAAACCTGGTAAAGGTATTATAAAATACTCCGATGGAACTCTAGAAAAAGAAACATTAGTATCCTTCACAGAAGGTATGGAGTATGAGTTTTTTATTGAAAAAGAAAGATTATACAGGGTACCTACTAATCAAATTACAATTAAATATGGATATAAAGGGAACGAAGTTGAGTATAATCCAAGCTGGGCACAAAGCAGTTGAGGAATTAATAAAGGTAGCAGGAGAAAAAATTGTAGATTCAGGTGACGATATATCAGCTGATAGGCTTAAAAATGCTGCAGCTACTAAAAAGCTAGCTATATTTGATGCTTTCGAAATTCTTAATAGAATAAAAGACGAGCAAGATATGCTTGACGACAAACCTAAAGAGGAGACTTTAAAAAAGTCATTTAGCGGGTTTGCTGAAAAAAGATCTAAATAATGTACGAACAAACTTTATATAAAGTAGTACAGCCTATAAAACTTACCACTATCTCAAGGCTTAATAAAGCTAAAAAGTGGAAGTATGGATATAACAAAGAGCATGACTTAGTTGTTATAAGCAAGACAGGCCAAATTGGGGAAGTGTACGAAATACAAGGATTTAAAATAGCACTACCAAAAGTGCCGACTAAGATAAGTAATACGAACAACAAATGGAAGTCTGAAGAATATCCTAAAGAATTAAAATCAATATCTAGCATATTTGACTGGAGGGATTACCCTGAAAGCTTTCAAAACAAATGGGAACCATATATAGATGAACAATTTAAAAGACGCGACGAGGGCCATTGGTTCAGTAATAAAAGCGTGGCTACTTACATTACTGGTACTCACTTTATGTACTTGCAGTGGAGCAAAATTGACGTTGGGCAACCAGAATTTAGGGAAGCCAATAGACTATTCTTTATATTCTGGGAAGCTTGCAAAGCGGACAGCAGGTGTTACGGAATGTCATATCTCAAGAACAGACGTTCAGGTTTTTCGTTTATGGCTTCGGGAGAGACAGTCAACCTAGCCACAATATCAAGTGACGCGCGGTTTGGAATATTGTCCAAATCTGGCTCCGATGCGAAGAAAATGTTCACGGATAAAGTCGTACCCATATCTGTCAACTATCCGTTCTTTTTCAAACCAATACAAGACGGTATGGACCGCCCAAAAACCGAATTGGCCTACAGGATACCAGCCTCAAGACTTACTAGAAAATCAATCCAAAACAAACAAAGCGCCGAAGTCCTTGAAGGGCTCGATACCACAATAGATTGGAAAAACACTGGCGACAACTCCTATGATGGAGAAAAATTAAAATTACTAGTACACGATGAAAGTGGAAAGTGGGAAAGACCAGATAATATATTAAATAACTGGCGAGTAACAAAAACGTGTTTACGATTAGGCTCTAGAATTATTGGCAAGTGTATGATGGGTTCAACTTCAAACGCTTTAGATAAAGGAGGATCCAACTTCAAAAAGCTATACGGAAATTCTAATGTAACAAAAAGAAACAGAAACGGACAAACAGCTTCTGGTTTATATTCTTTATTTATTCCAATGGAATGGAATTACGAGGGTTTTATAGATGAATATGGCCACCCTGTTTTTGATACACCAATAGAAAAAGTAGTAGGCCCACACGGGGACGTTATAGACATCGGGATTATAGAGCATTGGAATAATGAAGCTGACGGTCTAAAAGGGGATCAGGATGCTTTAAATGAATTCTACAGGCAGTTTCCACGCACAGAAGAGCACGCTTTTAGAGATGAAACAAAAAACAGTATATTTAATTTAGCAAAAATATACGAACAGATAGATTATAACGAAGATTTAAGAAATACAGCAATTATAACAACCGGAAGTTTTAGCTGGGAAAATGGCATAAAAGACTCTAAAGTTTTATTTACCCCTAATGCTCAGGGCCGGTTTAAAATAAGCTGGGTGCCCGGAGCAAATTTACAGAATAAACAAATAACAAAAAATGGCGTGAAGTATCCAGGGAATGACCACATGGGAGCCTTTGGATGTGATAGCTATGATATATCAGGAACAGTTGGGGGGAATGGATCCAAAGGTGCTTTGCACGGGCTAACTAAGTTTAGCATGGAGGACGCTCCTCCAAATTCATTCTTTTTAGAATACATAGCCAGACCGCAAACTGCTGAAATGTTTTTTGAAGATGTATTAATGGCTTGCGTATTTTACGGAATGCCTTTATTGTGTGAAAACAATAAGCCTAGACTTTTGTATTATTTTAAAAGAAGAGGCTATAGAGGTTATTCAATGAATAGGCCAGACAAACTTTGGAACAAGCTTTCAGTTGCTGAAAAAGAAATAGGAGGAATACCTAATTCAAGTGAAGATATAAAGCAAGCTCACGCAGCGGCAATTGAATCGTATATAGATAAATATGTAGGATTAAAAGAAAATGGGGACTATGGAGATATGTATTTTACAGATACCCTCAATGATTGGGCTGGATTTGATATTAACAATAGGACAAAATTTGATGCAGCGATTAGCTCGGGATTAGCGGCTATGGCTTGCAATAAAAACTTGTATAGACCGATTGGTCAAATACAAAAACAAAAGATAAATTTAAAAATCGCTAAGTTTACAAATAGCGGTTCAACATCGAAAATAATAGAATAAGTATGGCTGAGTCAGTTGTAAAAAGTTTTTTTCCTAGTCAAGTTGCTAGTGATGCCGAAAAAATTTCTCCAGAGTATGGATTGAAAGTAGGCAGGGCTATTCAAGACGAGTGGTTTAAATCGGATTCCGGGAACGCAAGATATCAAAGTAACGAAAATACGTTTCATAGATTAAGGTTATATGCTCGAGGCGAGCAGCCAATTCAAAAATACAAAGATGAGTTATCAATTAACGGGGATTTATCTTATTTGAATTTAGACTGGAAGCCTGTACCTATTATACCAAAGTTTATAGATATTGTTGTAAATGGTATTTCAGAAAGAGTTTATGACATTAAGGCTTATTCACAAGACCCCTACGGCGTTAATAAGAGAACGGCATATATGGAGTCTTTAATTAGGGATATGCAGACAAAGGAAATAAATCAATACGTAGAAAAAGAACTAGGTATGAATTTATTTGAAAACGATCAAAATGAATTACCCGAATCTAAAGAAGAGCTAGAGGTTCACATGCAGATGTCTTATAAGGACAACGTAGAGATTGCTGAAGAGGTAGCTATTAACACTATACTGGATGGTAATAAATATGAATTAACCAGAAAAAGAGTAAATTATGATCTTGCTGTTTTAGGAATTGGAGCTGTTAAAAATACATTTACAAAATCAGAAGGCGTTAAGGTCGAATACGTTGATCCCGCTAACTTAATTTATTCAAGAACTGATTCTCCCTATTTTGATGACATATATTACGTAGGGGAAGTAAAAAACGTACATTTAAACGAACTTAAAAAAGAATTTCCAAATTTAACAGAAGGCGAATTACAAGCTATATCAAAAACATCTTACCAAAACAACGGGGCTTATAATAGAAGTTTAACAAATTACGACGAAACGGATTCAAACACAGTGCAGGTTTTGTATTTTAATTTTAAAACTTACATGAATGAAGTTTATAAGGTTAAAGAAACAGCCACTGGCGCATCTAAGATATTGCTAAGAGACGATCAATTTGATCCTCCTGTTGAGATGCTAGAAGAAGTATTTGGTAAAATGTCAAGATCCTTAGAGGTTTTATACGAAGGAGTTTTAATACTTGGTACTGATAAACTTTTAAAGTGGGAAATGGCAAAAAATATGATGCGGCCAAAAAGTGATTATACTAAAGTTAAAATGAACTATAGTATAACAGCTCCTAGAATGTACAAAGGCAGGATTGAATCTTTAGTAAGCAGAATAACTGGGTTTGCTGATATGATTCAGTTAACTCATTTAAAATTACAACAAGTAATGTCAAGACTTGTTCCTGACGGGGTTTATCTTGATGCAGATGGATTGGCTGAGGTTGACTTAGGCAATGGTACGAATTATAATCCGCAGGAGGCATTAAATATGTTTTTCCAAACAGGATCCGTTATTGGTAGGTCATTCACACAAGAAGGGGATATGAACCCTGGCAAAGTTCCTATTCAAGAGTTATCTAGTGGATCAGGCGGTGCTAAATTGCAGTCTTTAATTACTACGTATAACTATTACATGCAGATGATTCGGGATACTAC
>Ga0075497_1033846_pt1 | contig 8473 bp, 1 predicted proteins | sample DEB08_RNA2_FD_73448 | JGI IMG/M metagenome (GOLD analysis project Ga0075497, IMG submission 73448) | Aqueous microbial communities from the Delaware River and Bay under freshwater to marine salinity gradient to study organic matter... | ecosystem: Environmental > Aquatic > Marine > Coastal...
CACAAAGAAATGGCCGAATTATTACATAATTATTTATTTATTCTCATACCAATAATTTTTCAATCATAGTCCTCAAAGGGAACATACTACCACGACAATCATCTCCACCGGATGTGGTTGGGCTTTCAGACGGACCTACACTTGGGTTTGTGGTCGGGCTTTCAGACGGACCCACACTTGGGTTTGTGGACGGAGCTGGACTGATCGTGTTCTTGCCACCGATCGTCTCGCCGGTGGGTTTCGTCGAAGGAGCCAAAGTGGGACTCGAAGTATCGGGGTTTTCTCCGCCTGTTGGACTTTTGGTCGGACTCGCCGTAGTTCTCGCCGTGTCGTCCAACAAACGAGACCCATCATCGTCCTCCTCTCCGGTATCGTCGAGATTATAATCATTTTCATCGTCGTCTTCGTTGTCGTTGTCGTTGTCGTCGTCTTCTTTGACGGGAGACGCGGTGGGAGTCGAAGTCGACTTGTCGTCCTCGCGTTCGCTTACCTTGGTAGCATCGGTGATCGTGTCGTCCAGGCTGTAGTCTGTTTCGTTCGCGTCCGGGTTGGTTTCGTCTTCAGCCTCTTCGAAGTCGGCGTTGGCTTTGATGACGGGATCGTCGTTCGATTCCTCTTCGACATCGAAAGCGTCGTCGAAATCGCTCCCGTCCTTGTCCGGATCGTAATCTTCTGGATTGGTTGCATTGTACTCATCGTCGTAAAGGGGTGGTTCGACGGTTCCGTTGGTAGTGGATTTGCTGTAGCTAGTGACGTCGACCAACAAGGGTTTGACCTTGGAGAGTTGCACGACGTTCACGTCTTGCTTACTGGTCGGAGCTGTTTCGGATGCGAGAACTTGTACTTCTGCTAAGGAAAGTATTCTGTTGTTGCCTAGTAGAGTAATTCGAACCTTGTCCGCAGAAATATTTGGAACCACGAACGAATACACGGTCAAGATATCGGAACTTGCTACCACCGAATAGACTTCTCCTCCGTCTTTGTACATGGTCACCACGAAATCTTTGATTCTGTCACTGCAACAATCGACACGATTGTACACGTCCAAGCGAGCAACATAGTATGCTTTGTCCAAAGCAACCTCCCAGAAAGGGTCGGTCATTCCAGATGTGTGTGTGACACTGCCGTCTCTCCAGCCTCCGTTTACGTTGCCGTCGATCGCTCGGGATGGAACACCGCCGTGGCTGACACTACTTTGAGACGCTTCTCCACCGTTGGAAGCGAGGGCTACGTTAGTAAAGACTGGACCGTTCCATTCAGCTTCTTCTCCGTACACCATAACCTCCGCGAGAGAGAGTATCTTCCCGTTGCCTGGAATCAAGATGTTTACCTTATCACAGATAATATTCGGAATGACAAACGAGTACTGAGTTCGTAGGTCATCACTGTCCACAGAGAACACGTTAAATCCTCCTCGGTACAGGGAGAGAACAAAGTTTTCGAGCCTGTTACTGCAACAGTCCAAGCGGTTGTACACTTCGACACGAGAAACACTGTAATACTTGTTCAGCGTAACCTCCCAGAATGGGTTCGCCATGTACGGAGTGTGGGTTATACTGCCACTAGACCACATTCCGTTTCTGTTGCCGTCGATGGCTCGGGCCGCCGATCCACCATACGAAGTGGCAGACTGAAAGGCGGTCGCACCGGTGGTAGCGAGCGCGACATTGTTCGGCAGAATCGGTCCGTCGTACTCGGCTGTGACTCCCAAGACGACCACCTCCGCCAGAGAGAGCGTTCGCCCCGCACCTGGAAGCATCACTTGTACTTTGTCGCCCACGATTCCTGGGATCTCGAAGGAGTAGGAGGGGGTGATCTCCGAACCTGCTTGGACGGAGTACGCTTCGATGCCCCCTGCGAATATTGTGAGCTCGAACTCCTTGATTCTGTCGCTGCAACAGTCCAGACGATTGTATACTTCCACATAAGTGATGTTGTAGAAATCGTCCAGCTGCACTTCCCAATACGGACTGAACACGTTACCGCGAGTGTGAGTGACACTGTTGGCGCCCCAGTGACCGTTCTGGTTTCCGTCGATAGCACGGGACGGGTCGCCTCCGTAGCCGGTCGAGGACTGGGTCGCGACCGCACCCAGAGTGGAAAGAGCCATGTTTGACGGTCCTTCCCACTCCGTCTCGACTCCGAAGACCATGACTTCTGCGAGAGAGAGAATCCTTCCGTTGTGCGGGATCAAGATCTCCACCTTGTTACCGATCACGTACGGGATCTCTATCGTGTAGGAAACCCTCACGTCCGTGTTGGGTGGACTTGTGTACACCTTCACACCACTGCGATAGATGTTGACCACGAAGTCTCGGATTCGGTCGTTGCAGCAGTCCACACGGTTGTACACTTCCACGCGAGAAATCGAGAAGTATTTCTCCCAAGTTACGAACCAGGAAGGTTGGTTCATGCTGGGAGTGTGAGTAATGCTGCTCTCTTGCCAAAACCCGCTCGTGTTCCCGTCGATGGCGCGAGACGCCGCACCACCGTGCGAGGTGCGGGACTGGGAGGCGACCGCGCCGTTCGAGTCCAACGCGATGTTGGTCTGACCGGCCCTCGTGGGAGCCGCCGTCGGCGAGGGTCCAAGCTCTCCTTCGATCTCCACCTCCGCCAGACTCAGCGGGGCCGATCCTTGGCGAGTGACGCGGACGATCTGACCAGAGACTCCGCTCAGATCGAGCACGGTCATCTGCTTCAATTGTCCGTCGATCGTTTTCGTGTCCACGATGTTACCGTACGGTTCGTCGTACACGTCGATTCGAAGGTTGGACAGACGATCCGTGCAGCAGTCGATACGGTTCCAGATGTACATTTTGCCGAGAGCCGCGTAGTGCTCCAGATCGACCTCCCACCACGGATTCTGCGCGTGGTGCGTGTGCGTCACGCTGCCTCGGTTCCACGCTCCCAGGGTCTTTCCGTCCACCGCGCGCTCCGGAACACCACCGTGAGAGACGTTGATCTGGCGGACCGGTCGGCCCCGCGCGATGTTGGTGAGTTGAGACACAAAATCGGGATTGGCCGGAAGCAGGAACGCGTGCTCTCGGTTGGTACGGTAGTAGGAGTTCCACTGACCGCCGACCAAGTTGTCGGGACCGCAGTCGCGCGGGAACCCCACGCCGCTGTCGTTGAAGTTGCAGGCCTGCCAGCGGTTCACGTCGAAGAAGGCGTCGATGTGAGAGGAGTACAGAGCAAAGTCTTCGTTGAACGCGTTGTTCTCGTCGAACCAGTTGTTCATCAACAGATCCAGCAGGTCAAAGTCTTCGGGCATGTCCGTGAGACGGCGGTAGTAAATGTCCTTGTGCGTGTTGCGGCACGAGACGCACACGCGCCTCACGATGGGAACCTCCAGAGCCTCCACCATCTCTTTGAACAAACGAGCATCGTAGGAGGGCTCTTTTCCGTCCCAGTCTCCGACACCGACGAAGAAAGTCCACTTGGTATCGTCGACGTCGAATCCTCGTTCGAAACCCCGGTCCGCGATGAGAGACTCCGTCGCGGCCGCGCACTGGTTGTTGCCGATGATGCGGGTCTTGAACACGTCCTGCTCGGTGGTCGTGAGCTTGCCGTCGTTGACGAGCTGTTGGACGTACGCTTGAAGGTCGTTGTTGTTGTTGTTGGCACCCTGACAAGATTGGTACTGAAGTTGAACGCGGTCCAACGATCCAACCAACTCGGTCGCGTCGGGCTCCATGGTAAAGGTGTAGTGTTCCTGGACGTTGGTTTGGGTGCAGTCGGATCGCGACACGACCGGCATGTGCTCCACGCAACCGCACATGGGCGATCCGGCAATGTTCTCCACGTATCCGCGCTGGTGCATGTGATCGTACATGCTCACGAAGAAGAGCGCGTTGCCTTTGTACCTCGACAAGGTCTCCTGGTCGTCGTTGGCCCAGGCGAAGCCGTGACAGTGCACGGGGCCCTCCTCGTCGAAGACCGTGAAGCCGTCCGCCTCGACGTGGCTGGAGTAGGGCGCGTGTTCGAGCTCGTTGTAGCAAAGATCGGTGTTGTCGGCCACGTCCTTGTCGACGCAGTTCTCGTCGTAGGGAGTGGCGCAGTTGCCGTTGTTGTCGTTCGCCTGACGGTCCCGAGGCCAGCAGCAGTGCGCGGCATTGGAGGCGCAGACGGAGGGGTCGAACTGGGGGAGGTCGGGAAAGCCGAAGATGGCGCCCTGGGACACGTCGTAGTACTCGTTCACTTTGGCGGCGTCCGTCTTGAGTCTCTGCGCGGGCGCGTCGCCGTCGCTGGGGAAGAGCAACGTCTCGGTCTGCTCGTTCCACGGTCCGTGGCCTTGATAATGAATCTCCACGAACTGAGAGCCGTACTCGGACGTGAACGTTTCGTAGGGTATCTTCTCCGCAGCCTCCTGCGCCCCGCCGCACAGGGCGTACACGGCCGTCTCGGCCTCGGCCGCGTCGCTCGCACCGAGCACCGAAAGAAAGTCCGCCTCCGATTTTCCAGTCTGCGCTTGGAAGGCCTCCTTGGCCACGTCGTAGGTACACTGCGCGTCCCTGGCGTTGTCGTCGTCGTTGACCTTGTACTCGGTCTTGACGGTGAAGGCCCACGAGCCCGAGAGTTGGAACCACATGACGTCCAACACGCCGCTGTTGTCTTTCGCTACGAACGTGAGGTCGTGCACGCCCGCCACGTCGTCGGAGTCGAGATTGATGGTCGCGGAGAGGAACTTGTCCCATCCTCCCGTGTTCTCGGGGACGAAGGTGGCCAGCAGTTGGCCCTGGGGACCGTCCAGCCGCACCTCCATTCTCCCGTCGCGGTTGCCCTTGGAGTGGTTGAAGATGATACTTTGGACGGATCCCGCGTCCCCAAAGTCGACGTTGTCGTAGGTGAGATGGTCGTCGTCGTCGAAGAATCCCACCGCTCCGGTGCTGACCACGCGCGTGCCGGACTGCTCGTCAAAGTGCACGCCCCGGAACTTAACGTCCGCGACGTCGTCCTCCTCCACGATCTCGCCGTCCACCTGCACCTCGGCCAGACTGAGGTACTGGGAGTCGTCGCCCGTCGCGAGAGAGATCCGCACGGCCCGTCCCTCGGCGCCGCCCATGTCCACCGCGTTGACCACTTGGGCCTTTCCCTCGACGGTGCGCGACGCCACCACGTTGCCTCCGGCCTCGTCGTAGAGCTCCACGAGCACGTCGGACAGACGGTCGTCGCAGCAGTCCACGCGGTTCCAAAACCACACCTCGTCCACCGTGGCGCGACCGCGAAACTCCACCTCCCAGTAGGGGTTCTTGACTCTGGAGGTGTGCGTCACGGATCCCGCTCCGTAGGCGCCGTTGGTGTCGCCGTCGACCGCGCGTCGGGCGGAGCCGTCGTAGGCCGTGCCGTACTGACGAACGCGTCCCGAGGGGGCGATGTTGCGAAGTCCGGAGGAGAATCCCGGATTCGCGGGCAACAAAAAGGCGTGGCGACGGTCGGTCTTGTAGGAGGAGGTCCACTGACCTCCGACGAGGCGGTCGGGACCGCAGTCGCGAGGAAAGCCCACGCCGCGGTCGTTGAAGTTGCAGGCCTCCCAGCGGTTCTCGTCGAAGACGGCGTCGGCGTAGGAGGAGTACAAAGCAAAGTCCACGTTGAACGCGTTGTTCTCGTCGAACCAGTTGTTCGTCAGAGTGTCCAGCAGATCAAAGTCTTCGGGCATGTTCGTGAGACGGCGGTAGTAAATGTTCTCGTGCGTGTTGCGGCAGTCCAAACACACTCTCCGGACGACGGGCACCTCCGAGGCCTCGAACATTTCTCGGAACAGACGGGAGTCGCGGACGGGAACGAGGGAGTCGTCCTCCTCCTCGAAGCCCTTGCCGGTGACGTAGGTCCACTTGGCGGGATCGACCGCGTATCCTCGTTCGAAGCCCTCGTCGCGAATCTTGGACTCCGTGGCGGCCGCGCATTGGTTGTTGCCGACGACGCGCGTCTTGAACACGTTCTGCTCGGCGGCGGTGAGCTTGCCGTCGTCGACAAGCTGCTGCACGTAGGCCGCGAGATCGTTGTTGTTGTTGTTGGCGCCCTGGCAGGACTGGTACTTGAGACTGACTCGTTCGAGGACGCCGCTCATGGCGGACTCGTCGACCGCCTTGGAAAAGGTGTACCGCTCCTGGACGTTGGTCTGGGTGCAGTCCGAGCGCGACACGACCGGCATGTGCTCCACGCAACCGCACATGGGCGATCCGGGAATGTTCTCCACGTATCCCCGCTGGTACATGTGATCGTACATGCTCACGAAGAACAAAGCGTTGCCCTTGTACCTGGACAAAGTCTCCTGGCCGTCGTTGGCCCAGGCGAAGCCGTGACAGTGCACCGGGCCCTCTTGATCGAAGACCGTGAAGCCGTTCGCCTCAACGTGGTTGGCGTAGGGGGCGTGCGTGAGCTCGTTGTAGCAGGCGTCGGTGTTGTCGGCCACGTCCTTGTCGACGCAGTTCTCGTCGTAGGGAGTGGCGCAGTTGCCGTTGTTGTCGTTGGCTTGGCGATCGCGGGGAAAGCAGCAGTGCGCGGCCTTGGAGGCGCAGACGGAGGGGTCGAACTGAGGTAGATCGGGAAGCGCAAAGGCGGCGCCGCGAGAGATCTCGTAGTACTCCTTCACCTTGGCGGCGTCCGTCTTGAGTCTCTGCGCGGGCGCGTCGCCGTCGCTGGGAAAGAGCAACGTCTCGGTCTCCTCGTTCCACGGTCCGTGGCCTTGGTAGTGAACGTCCACGAACTGAGAGCCGTAGTCGACGGTGATTCTGTCGAAGGGTACGGCGTCAGCGTTGTTCTGCGCCTCCGCGCACATGTTTCTCGCGGCGTCGACGGCGTCCGCCTCGTCGTCGACTCCGAGCATGGCCAAAAAGTCGTCGAGCGGTCTCCCCGTCTGCGCTTGGAAGGCCTCCGCGAGCACGTCGTAGGTACACTGCACGTCCCTGGCGTTGTCGTCGTCGTTGACCCTGTAGTCCGTGATGACGGTAAAGGCCACGGCGTTGGTGAGCTCGAACCACAGGACGTCGAACACCCCGTAGGCGTCCTTGCCCACGAGGTACAGATCGCGCACGCCCACGGCCTCGGCGACGTTGGCGACGGTGACGCTGGCGGTGGTGAACTTGTCCCATCCTCCCGTGTTGACGGGAGTCAACGTGGCCAGCAGCGGTCCGGAGGCGGGATCGTCCACGCGAAGCTCCAGGCGTCCGCCGTCGTTGCCCTTGGAGTAGCGCAGCATGATTCCCACCGTGGTGCCCTCGGGGCCAAAGTCGACGTCGTCGTAGCGCAGATGGTCGTCGTCGTCGAAGTGTCCCACGGCGCCCGTAGAGACCGGGTGCGTGCCCTTCTCCTCGTCGAAGTTGACTCCGGCGATCTTGGGAAAGAGCGTCGAGGCCGGGGACGCGTCGGGATCCACGTAGTCGCCCTCCACCACCACCTCGGCCAGACTCAGATCCACGCGGTTGCCCGAGGTGAGAGTGACGCGCACGGCCCGTCCCTCGACTCCGCTCGCGTCCTCGTCGTCGAAGTGGACGACGTCCGCGCGAGAGGCCTGTCCCTCGATCGTGCGCGACGCCACCACGCGCCCCCACGGCGCGTCGTAAATCTCCACCAGCACGTCGGACAGACGCTCGGCGCAGCAGTCCCAGCGGTTCCACAAACGCACTTTGCGAATGGCGGCCGTCTTGGTCAGATCGACCTCCCAGTACGGGTTCACCACGTTGTACGTGTGCGTCACCGACTCCCAATCGTAGACTCCCACGCTGTTGCCGTCGACCGCGCGTCCGGCGTCGCCCCCGTAGGCCGTGCCGTACTGACGAGCGGGTTTGCCGAGCGCGAGGTTGGCCGGCAACACCGCGCCGTCGTCCATCTTGGGAAGGTAGAAGGCGTGGGGTTTGCCGCCTCTCCGGTATTGGTTCCACTGCGAAGTGACGGCTCCGTCGGGTCCGCAGTCGCGCGGAAAGCCCACGAGGGGGTCGTCGTAGTTGCAGAACTGCCAAGGATTCTCGTTCGTCGCCGCGTCCTCGTACGAGGAGTACAGCGCAAAGTCCACGTTCAGCAAATTGTTCTCCGAGAACCAGTTGTTCATCAGGTTGTCCAACAGATCAAAATCGTCCGGCATGGACGTCAGACGTTTGTAGTACACGTTCTTGTGCGACTCGGCGCAGGAGGGACACTCTCTCCACACGATCCTCGGATCCGACGCCTCCACTCGGTTTCGAAACACGAAGGCGTCGTAGGTGTTGTTCACCTCACGATCGTCCAGGTTGCCGACCACGTAGTCCCACTGGACCTCCGCGACGTCGCTCGTTCCCTCGTCCCCCACGACGACGGGCACTTCTCCGTGCACGACGACGTCCGAGATCGCGCACAGCGACCACGCGACGGCGAGCGGGGTCGACCGAGCGAACCGCGTCATCGATGGTTTGTCTACTGTGGCCGACGAACTCTCCCTGCGACCTGTCTACGAGTTGATCTATCGCCGACTTTTTTATCGTGTTGCTCTCCGTTGATT
>Ga0075497_1000742_pt1 | contig 8029 bp, 1 predicted proteins | sample DEB08_RNA2_FD_73448 | JGI IMG/M metagenome (GOLD analysis project Ga0075497, IMG submission 73448) | Aqueous microbial communities from the Delaware River and Bay under freshwater to marine salinity gradient to study organic matter... | ecosystem: Environmental > Aquatic > Marine > Coastal...
CTTGACACTAGCACACGCACATAGCGAGGGAGGACATTTTAAACCAGACATCTCTATCGAACTTACACGATCTTACATAGATCAAAAGGTTTTTGTTTGTGCCAATGAGCGAAGACAAGGCGATGCGCAACCAGGGACGGACTGACAAGCTCCAGAGTCTCCAGAGTCCACCTATCAGAGAGGTGACCTAGTGTGTCAGCAGCTGTGCCGGACAGGAATTGTTGCGGAGCTTTCAAGGACTACTTCCAGGGAAAACCTCGACAAAAAGCCAAGAACAAATTCCTTTCACAGACACAAGAAACCCAATATGAAATTATAAAAAAATGTGACACAAATCTGATTAAAAAAACTACCGAAAAGCTGTGATAGACACCGAGAAACAGTTATAGAAAAGTGTGATCAAAAACCGAGAAATTGTCAAAAGACAACTGTGCCCAAAACCCTGAAACTGTCAAAGACAACTGTGCGAAAAAACCTGACACTGTCAAAAGACAACTGTGCCCAAAAACCCTAATATTGTTGCAAGACAGCTGTGAATATTTCGGGATGGAAGACAGAGAGATGAACTCGATGAACCGCTCCCTCGACCTGTCGTCGTTGGACGATATACCAGAGGATCGACCGTACAGCAAGGGAGATGAGTTAACACGCCTGGACTCGGGACTAGGGGAATGGGATTCTAGCAGCTCAAGGAAAACTTCAGTGTCGAGCCAAGGAAGCAACAGGCTCAGCCCAGAGATTAATGATAAGCACAACAAGGAACCGAAAAGGAGAAGAAGTGGAATAGACATGGTCATGAGAAAACCATCACTCATGGCCGGACCTAATGATCAACATCCTAAGGTTGTGACGACCCGTTTGCCGCGTATTCCGCGGAGCAACCGCTCCTCAGGGGTCTGGAGCAGGAAAATCTCACCAGCCGGGCTAGAGTTTCTCAAAATGGACGACGAGATGGCGGAAGTTATGCGGAATGGGGTTATGGTTCTGGTTCCTAGAAAAATCAGTGACCATATACCAACGGTTCCTATTCACTCAACCGATAGATTCGTCGCAAATGAGTGGAATGAAAATCTAGGTTTGGACGACGATGACCTTCAAATCTACAAGACACCTCATTCTGACATCTACCAACTTCACAAGCACAAATGGGAATTCTTTGGCAAGATAGACTTCCGCAAAATGATGATAACGGCCATGGACGGGAATGCCTGGATGTCCGGCCAGGAGAAGTTTGAGATTATGAAGACTATGGTGTCGGATAAGGAGAAGAGAAAGATGGAGAAAATGTTGAAGATGGGATACACACATGATGATGTTGTCAACCACTTCATGGAGGAGGCTGAGCGCAAGAGTGGCAACAACGACCTCAAGAAGCAAATGGAACAGGCCATAAAGGAGAACCAAGAGATGTCTGAAGACGATATGATCGAAGTCATGAAGAATCAGATGGGAGAAGACTCAGTCAAAGAAATGGAGAAGCTCATAGCACAGGGTCATGCTGTCAAGGATGTCATGAAGAAGATGATGAATGTAGGAAACACAAAGGAAGAAGAACTTTTAGAGAAGGCAGAAACAATAAACCACTTATTAAAAACAAAGAAAAAGAACATAAAAGTGTCGGAAAAGGAAGCAGAGGATATTATTGACAATAGATTTGATGATGAGTCTAAAGAAAAAGTGAAAGATATGATGAAATCTGGCCTGTCAGTCAAGGATGCAATCAAAAGTGTAATAAAAGAATCCAAACCAAAAGAAAATCTTACAGAAATTGAGAAGAAGGTGAAACTGATGTCTGATGGTCAGGAGATGAGCCAGTACCAGATATATGAGCTAATAAAAGAACAACTTGACGAGGAATCAAGAACCAAGATGGAAGAAATGGTAAAGAATGGCTGCCCTTTGGATGAAGCAATTGAGTACTTCATGAAGAAAGGAAAAACAGCAGAACAAGTACAAAATGAAAAGTCCGAAAAGCTTCGTGATATGCTTGAGGGTCAGGAAGAAATGTCCCAAGAGTCTATGCTTGAAATCATCAAGAATGAGCTCGGGAAACAGGACCAGGCCCAGGTTGAAAAAATGCTTGCCAGTGGCTGTTCAATGCAGGAGGTTATTGACCACTTCCTCAATCGAGGAAAAGAAGAAGAAAAAGAACAGGAAGTTAAAACAGATTTCCAAGAAAAAATGGAACAAATGATGGAAGGGAAAGCTCTTAATGATGATGAAATGCTAGCCATGATGAGAGGTCAACTTGATGATGCTGGAAAAGATCAAATTAAAGAAATGCTAGCAAAAGGATACAGCAAGAAAGATATCATCAACCACTTAATGAGGAATACAAAAACAGTTGATGAGAAGCAGAGAGAACTTACTGAAAAATTAAGAAATATGTTTGATGATCAAGATATATCTGAAGATGAAAAACAGACAATGCTTGAGAAACAACTTAGTAGTGCAGAGAAGGTCCAAATGGAAGAAATGCTGAAGAACGGCTGTTCATTAGAGGAGGTTATTGGTCATTTCATGAATAGATCTATGAGCCCAAATGGAGAAAAAACAGCTTTTGCAATGGATATTGAAAATATGATGCAAGGAAAAGAAATGTCAGAGGATGGAGTGCTTAAACTGATCGCTGACAATCTTGACAAAGAGTCACTGGAAAAGATGTCAGAAATGCTGAGCAAGGGCTACTCAAAGCAGGACGTTATTAATCACTTTCTCAAGAATGCAAAAACAAAAGAGGAACAAATGAATGAGACGGCAGAAAAAATAAAGGCATTGATAAGCGATGAATCTATGACTGACAAAGATAAGCTTGAGATCTTGAGAAACCAACTAAGCAAAGAAGATGTTGCACAGATGGAGATGCTTCTTAAAGATGGAGGCAGTGTAGATGATGTCATGAACCAGATTCTAAAGAGCAGAAGTACTGAGAGTGTGACTGAATGTGAACTGTCAAAGGTTGTAAACCATCTTATTGCAGGAAAGTCTGTGTCTAAAAGTGAAATTCTCAACATTATAAGAGGACATATTGATGATGAAGCTAAAAAGGAAATGGAGATCATGATTAAGAATGGATTATCAGAACAAGAAGTTATTGACTATTTCATGTCAAATGGTAAAACCATAAAGGAGAAGAGAAAGGAGATTTCATGTAAAATTAAAGCTTTAATATCAGACGTTCACTGTTCTCCAAAAGAAAAGTATGAACTTATCAAGAATGAACTGCAACCTTCCGATATAGACCAGATAGAAAAAATGCTTTCCTGTGGTTGCTCTATGGAGGAGGTTTTATCACATTTTTGTGAACGTGGGATGCATGATGAATCTGGGTCAGATCTTTGCTGCAGAGTAAAGAAGCTATCTGGAGGAAGGCCACTGTCTCCAGAACAAATGGTGGAGCTAATTAAAGGGCAGTTGGGGAAAGAGGAACAAAAACAACTTGACTCTATGTTAGCAAAAGGTTACAATGCACAAGATATTGTTGAACATTTCATGGATGAAGAAAAATCTCAAAATTCGGGAAGTGTTTCGAATTTGAACAATCTCATTGATACATCTAAGATGACAAAAGAAGAAGCAAGGGACATCTTGAAGAAGCATATGAATGAAGAAGAAAATATATTAATGGATGCCATGCTAAGAGAAGGAAAGTCTATGGATGAAATAATATGCAAGCTATCTGGCACTTCTAAAAAAGATACAGAAGAAACGCTAGTCGAGAAAATTAAAAAACTTTCTAGAGGAAAAAGTCTTTCGGATGATGAACTTCTGGAACTTGTTAAAGAAAATGTGAGTAATGAGGATAAGGCATTAGTTGAAGAGATGCTTAAACAGGGAAAATCAATGGCAGAAATAATAAGAAAACTGTCCGACACCACTAAACCGGTCATGGAAGAAACACTTAGCCAGAAAATAAAGAAGCTGTCTGCAGGAAGACAGCTTTCTGAGGATGAACTTATGAAGCTTGTTCAGGATAACATAACCAGTGATGAAAAGGACTTGATGAAGGAAATGCTAAAACAAGGAAAATCAATGGAGGATATCATAATAAAACTGTCTAGCTCCACTAAACAAGTAAATGAAGAAACTCTTGCGCAGAAAATAAAGAAGCTGTCTGAAGGAAGACAGCTTTCTGAGGATGAACTTTTGGAACTTGTCAAGAGCAATATAAGTGTGGAGGAGAAGACAATGATGGAAGAAATGCTCAAAGATGGAAAGTCAATGGAGGATATAATAAGAAAACTTTCAGACACCTCTAAACCAAATAAAGAAGAAACTCTTAGTGAGAAAATTAAAAAGCTATCAGAAGACAAAAATCTTTCTACTGATGAACTTCTTGAGCTTATTAAGAATAGTGTAAGTGAGGAGCAAAGATCTCAAATTTCCAGCATGCTTAGCTCTGGAAAGTCTCCCGAAGACATTGTAAAATATTTCTTGGAGAATGAAATTTGTGAACATCATTCACATGTCCATATAGCAAAGAGACTAGACTTATTGATTGATTTAGACCTAATGGATGATGATGAAATCAAAGATATACTTGAAGCCCAACTATCTCCAACAGACAAAAAAGAAATGAATTTTATGTTAGAAAATGGGTGTTCAATGGAAGAGGTTGTTGCATATTTTAAATCTAGAGGAATTGAAATTGATGATGCAGCTACTGAACTTTCAAAGAGAATAAAGAAACTTTCCTCAGGAAAAACTATTTCAGAAACTGACATGCTAAATATTATTCGAGAACAGCTTGGAGAAGAAGGAAAAGCCAAACTAGAAAGTATGATTGTGAATGGTTTGTCATCTCAAGAAATAATTGAATATTTCATGACAAACGGAAAAACAGAGCGTGAAGAGTACAAAGAAGTTTCTCAGCGACTCGGAGTAATGATTCAAAAAAGAAAGCTTTCCAAGGATGAAGTCAAAGATATACTTGAGAGTCAGCTTGGTGAGGCTGATAAGGCAAAGATGACTGAAATGCTAACAAACGGTTGCTCATATGAGGAAGTTCTCCAACACTTTCTCCTTCGCGGATCTTCTCCGGAAAGAGCAAAGACAGAACTAGCCAGAAGAGTGAGAAAGATGTCAAAAGGCAAAGGGCTGACAAAGTCAGAAATAATTGATATTATAAGGTTGCAGCTGACTGATGAAAGTAAACAAGCTCTAGATCAGATGATTGTTAAAGGATATTACAAAGATGATGTAATAACCCACTTCATGATTAAGGGAAAAACTTGTGACGAGGAGTTCCGTGAAATTGGGGAAAAACTAAGCAAAATCATTGATATTGAAAATATGACAGAGGAACAAATAATTGATCTGATAAGGGAAAATGTTGGTCCCTATGACAAAGTTCAAATTGAAGAAATGATAAGGTGTGGCTGTTCAACTCCAGAAATCTTGAAACTCTTCTTGAATAGAGGAAAGTCTCTTGATTCAAAAACAGAATTGTATTCAAGGGTTCAAAAAATAGTTGAAGGTAAAATTATCCATCCTTTAGATTTGCTAGATATCATTAAAGAAAATGCATCTGACGACCTTCTTGAAGAAATTTCTAAACTGTTGGAGAAAGGTTACACAGTTCAGGATGTAATAGAGCATGCTCTAAAGCATGGTAAAACTCAAGAGGAAAAATTAAAGGAAGTAGCTGAAAAGATGCAACATTTCCTTGAGGCCAATATGAGTGAACAAGACATCTTAGATATGATGAGAAAACAACTGGGCAAGGCAGGCAATGATAAAATTGAGGAGATGCTCAAGAAAGGTTACTCCTTGACAGAAATACTGGAAAGTATTCTTGAAAGACCAAGCAGTCCAAGAGAAGATGACACAGAGTTTGCTAAGAAGGTTAAACAAATGATGGGAGACAGAAGACTTGAAGCTGATGAAATGATAGATTTGATCAAGAGTTTGCTAGATGTTCACACCCAGTTGCAGATAGAAGAAATGCTGAGGAATGGATGCTCAAAGGATGAAGTCATTCAGCATTTTATGAATAGGGAAAGAAACAAAAGAGGACAGAAGAAGAATGAATTTGGAAGGAAAATATTTGAGATAACTAAAGGAACAAAACTATCAAAGGGAGAAATAATTTTGTTAATGAAAAATCACCTTGATGCAGAATCTTGTGTGAAGCTTGAAGATATGATTAAGAAATGCTATCCCATGGAAGACATAATTGATTACTTCCTGAAAAACGGCAAAACACCGGAACAAGCTCTTAGAGAGAAAGCCTTACTGAAAGAACAAATTAAAAAAGAATCGTCAAAGAAGATAAGAAAAATGATTGATGGAAATAATTTGTCAAACGAAGAAATTTTAGCAATTTTAAAACTTCAGATGGGTGATGAGGACAAATTACAACTTGAGGCAATGTTAAAGAAAGGCTGCTCAGCTCAAGAGATAATTGAACATTTTATGCACAGAGATGTATCAGATGAAGAAACAGAACAGACATTGTTTGAAAAGAAAATTTCTGATCTAACAGAAGGGAAAGATCTATCAAATGATGACATACTAAAGATCATGAAAAGTGAACTAGATGATGAATCTATCAAGCAAATGGAAGCAATGCTCAGCAAAGGATATACACAAGATGATGTGATAAAATATTTTATGAAGCATGGCGATGAGAGAAATGATTTTGTTCAGGAAATGAAAAAGCTTACAGGCACATCAAACTTGACAAAAGATGAAATTCTGGAAACAATGAAAAATAAGTTGGGAGTATTGTCACAGCGCAAAATTGATGATATGGTGAGAGAAGGTCACTCCGTTGATGATATTATAAAGCATTTAATGACACATGGTAAAACACAGGAGCAAGAAACTCATTTGTTTAAACGCAGGATGAGCAATATCCTTGAGGAGAAGCCTTTAACTGAAAAAGAAAAGGTTGCAAAACTGAAGGAGAATCTAGGGAAGGAGGCGGCTTCAATGGTTGAAGAGCTCATGAAAAAGGGGCTAACTGCCAACCACATTATGGATCTCTTCCTCAAGCACGGCAACAACCTAAACAGTCTGGTTCTAGACAATTTCTTTATCAAGGAAATGAAGTTCCCGGATGAGCTACATGATGCAGAAAACTATGAAAACAGAGATGTCTTTTACATGATAAGCAAAGAAGCCTCTAAAAATCAGCTGCCCTTCATGAGTCCATCTGGCAAGGTTCACATTTTCGGTCTCTTCTTCGAGAAAGTGTTAGCACTTATTGACGGAATAGACTTGACACACCGTGAGATTCTCGACCTTATGCGCAGCAGAATGGGTGCCGGGTATGCCAAGGAGTTTGATGAGCTCAGAGACAAGGGTCTCACACTCCAGCAGATTGTCGACTACTTCCTCCAGAGGGACGGGGAGACGGTCGCCGAGTCCCGCTTGGTTGCCAAGCTGAAGGCCGACGCCCGGGTGGACAAGAGGGTGTACCTCAAGCGGACAAACTCAAAGGAGAAGTGGGGCGTCAGCCTTACATACACATTCAGCAAGAACGCTGGCCTGCACTTGATCCTGAACGACGTGGTGGCGGGTGGGCCGGCCTGGGAGAGCGGGGTCCGCCCCGGCGACGTCATCGTCACCGTCAACGACTGGCTCATCGTCCTCATGGACCGACCACAGGTTGCTGCCCATCTTTTCCAGGCCGGAGCCAACATTGTAAAGCTCGGCATACAGAAAACCAGAGGGGCTGGCACCGATAGATACCTCGGACTATACTAATCCCGGCATACAGAAAACCAGAGGGGCTGGCACCGATAGATACCTCGGGCTATACTAACCCTGGCATACAGAAAACTAGAGGGACTGGCACCGATAGATACCTCGGGCTATACTAACCCCGGCATACAGAAAACTAGAGGGGCTGGCACCGATAGATACCTCGGACTATACTAACCCCGGCATACAGAAAATTAGAGGGACTGGCACCGATAGATACCTCGGGCTATACTAACCCCGGCATACAGAAAACCAGAGGGGCTGGCACCGATAGATACCTCGGGCTATACTAACCCCGGCATACAGAAAACCAGAGGGCCTG
>Ga0075497_1000298_pt1 | contig 7847 bp, 1 predicted proteins | sample DEB08_RNA2_FD_73448 | JGI IMG/M metagenome (GOLD analysis project Ga0075497, IMG submission 73448) | Aqueous microbial communities from the Delaware River and Bay under freshwater to marine salinity gradient to study organic matter... | ecosystem: Environmental > Aquatic > Marine > Coastal...
CGACACAAAAATATTGGTGTATACCAATGCATCATAGTAGTATCCGTATAATTATACGGCAAAATGTTAATGAAACCAGTACGATGTATGCCAGCTGTTCCAGCATGGCCTCTATACAAAGGATAGTCAGTCAAACCAACTCTTGTTCTCGTTTGTTTGTCTCCATCAATAGCATTCTGAGCAATGGGTAAATAATGTTCATAACGCTTCACTATTTGCCGTATTGAAGTTACGGGATCTCCAAAATACACCTTCTGTGCATTATCAGATACTGACAACTTAGTAGCCATTGAAGCTTCAATTTCCTGTTGTACAGGAGCACTCTCCTCTAATGTTAAATCATTATCTGCGTTATCCAAATCAGCTTGTTCAGAATACCAATATCCATCACCAAAATCAGGTTCTTCTGCTTGAGTTGATAAATATTGATAATACTTGGCAGTTTGCTCTGAAGCACTCTGCGGTTGATAAAATGTCACCCTTTGTAACATATCATCGGGATTGACAACTTCAAAGTCGTCTCCTGCTGAAACTGACACCAATACTGACACATCTGAAAGTGTAGCACTAGGTGTCGTTAAGTCATTAACTACAGAAACCATTAAGATTCCATTCGCTTCACCATGTCGTGGTGCGCCTAACGGAGTTGTACTAAATGGAACTGCAGTAAGTTCATCACGCTCAAGATATGAGAACTCCTGTCCCCAATTTACTGTAACGGTAAAATCACGTTCCTTTGCAAGATCAATGACGTGAGTATACTGAGTATTATATTCAGTTACTCCACCAGCAGCAAGGTATGGTTCATACACTACCTTAATACGTCCTTTGTGAAAAGACGATGCTACTACCTGGAACCGATAGTTAATGGAACCTCTCCAATGCTTAAAAGGCAATGATGCCCAAGCCATAGGAGTATAATGTTGTTCACTTCCAAAAGTATCATATAACTTAGGTTCAACATAACAATTCCACAACAGTGTCTCAGGCACAGCTGTTGTAGCCCATGGAAATTGAGTTAAATAACTCTCTCTCTTTGCTATACTCAGCAATGACATCTCATCACTTGGTCCTACACCGCAAGCAATAGGGTCAATAGTTAATTCTTGTTTAACATCATACGTCAATTTTGTAGATGTGTCTGAAGTATTAGTATTGGCCATATTACCAGCATAGGTAGGTTTATAAGACGATATAGGTGCTGTATCAACAGGTCGCGACATTCCAAACATTTTGGCAATGTTACCTATTGCACCAGCAGCCATTTCTGTTGCTAATGCAAATGGTCGTATCTGCGGAATAACCGCTAAAGCACCTGCTGCTCTTGCCACTACTGCTGAAGGTCCAGAAATTGGACCAGCACTAGCCTCATCATATTCACCCTGTTCATCCAACATGACTTGGGGTGATAAAGAACCAGGTTCCGCAATTGTTGGAATTGAAAGAGAAACATCCTCAGCCCACGCAAATATAGAAATGGTAACGGAATCCGAACCACCATTTGCATGTTCTAAAGTTGTAACCGATGCAATATCCAACACTCCCATATCACGCCATTCCTCCTCTACGACATTCATCGTATTCTTGTAATAGACATAAGGTAAACATAATGTTCCACCTTGTGATTTAGTGGGATCAATCCAGACATGCATACGCTGACTGGCTCCAATGGTATCCTCGTTAACCAATCCATACCTCCACGGTGTGAATTGATCTTGATTATGCAAGGGCCTATAAGAAGCCAATGCACGGCCATAATGAAAGCCGTTACCATTAATCATAATTCTAACACATAATTTAGATCGCAATAAATTATAATTTGTAATACGGTTAATAACACGCGTATTCTCAAAATACAATTGCCATGGATTAATTGTAGTGCCGAATGTCGCCCCAACAGGCCAATTTAAAGATGCTATCTTAATGGGGCGGGAGAAAAAATTCTCCAAACTAGCATCATTAGAATCTGCTGTGCTATGCACATCATCTAAAGGGTTGTCGATCGAGTATATCCATTGTTGATTCTGATCGGAAAAACCAACAATTTGTTGTTGAGTCTCATTGGACTCTTCATTTATTTTAATATTCATTCGATTTTCAGTAGTCTATTTCTTTAACCCATCATGCTTTGACTAAAGCAAGTGGGGTACGCATTTATTCATGCTGACTAAACATTCCCCTAAATAGGGGTACTCCACGAGGGGAGTGTCAATGTATGCAAAGCCTATGTTATCGTCTATAATGTGTAAAAAGACTCATACATGGTATCCATATACATACAGAACTATTTAATTTTTCGTCCATTGTTCCTACGGACGGCGGGATAATTTTATTGGCTTTCCAGGCCATAGCGGTGCTTATACATCTCGAGACATTCATCAAAATCTCGATTTAACATAGCACAGCCACCTGCAATCCCATGTTTCGCGGCTACTCTCTTCATCTGAGCACGTCGCAATTCATAATGATCACGTCCATAAGCAAACCACTCTCGCATAGCACCATCAATGTTTTGCATCGATTGTTCTAAAGGAGTAATTGCTTTGGATTTCAAAACAGATGTCAAACTTTTAAAAACCGAAGTTTCATCAAGTGCACCCATCCATTGGTCCAATTCCTCATTATACACATTTTTCCTCTTCAGAAAATCTGCGTCTTCATCCTTCATAAAAGGAATTGGTTTGGATTCTTTATCAGGCATGGTGAACACCATATCTCGCTCTTTCAAAAAATCAGCGTAAGATACATGATTATATTCATCATACCCTGGCTTAACGGAACCCTTAACGTCATCACCATATGTCATCATTGATGCTACTTCTCTATAAGGAGGAACTTTCTTTCCTTCATAAATTTTAAAGTAAGCAGTACGCAATAATAACGAATTAACTATAGAATTAATATATACAGTCAAATTTTGTCCAGAAGGGTTGGAACCAAAATGCTGTAAAAGATCACCATTATAAGCCATTACAGGATATGCTACATCAGTAGCAATACCCCGCATTATAATAACATCTTCTTCAGAATAGCCAAATTGCTGGGCAATTATGATCAATACATCAAATGCTGCCAAAATTAATTGAGCAGGCATTCGCAAATCATATTTACTATAATCACCAGCAAGTATTCTATCAGCTCCAAACTTTCTCATATGCTCCACTAGAATACTAAATTCTGGCCCCATGGTATTAATACCAACGCCACATTCAGCATCCAATGGAAAAAGAGACAAAAGACGGACAATAGGTAAGTAATATTTCCTAATCACCAACTGCAAAGCAATTGGTGAAGCTTGAAACACTCTCACCTTGTCTTTTGTTTTTCGTGTCGGCTCATCCTTCAGACAAGCCTTAAAAGGAACATGACATCGTCTCCCTTGACGATATTCATTTTCCATCCTATCTGCTTCGTTCCAAAATTGTTGATCCAATTTAGCAGGACAAGCAACACCTGGAAAATCGTCAGGATCAAGCCGTTCAATAAACCGTTCCTTGGCTCCCGACAAAGGATACCCAATAGAAGTTTGCGGATTTATCTTATCAATGAATCGCAATCCATCAATACCACAAATATTTTCCATTTGAGTTAGCGGACGAACATATTCAGCTAATTCAGGTATGCGTTTAACACATCCTATCATATGCTGAGCATAATCGTCCACTGCAGGAACAAGCAACGACGGCTCGACTCCTATAGATGGATTACATGACACTAATAATGATTTTTCCCAAGCATCACCTAAATGAAACTTGGGTCTATCAAAAAGTTTCTCGACATCACACTCTTCACAAACAGAGTCTGCTATAGGAGTTTCAATCACACTCGAATAATATGTGGCACGTCCAGCACAAGTGCCATACACATCTAAGTGTGCATTAGCAGGCAATTTATTCAAAGGACTCTTCTCATGAAGTGTCTTTGACATCAAAACTGTTTTGCCATACGTTTGCTCTTGTAATTTTCCCTGTGACGCACCAATACAAACACCCGATTGTTGTGACAACAACATTCGCGCTTGTTCATACTCGGCACGTGTAATCATATTTAATGCACCATTATGTGCACCATTAGTACCTGCAACATGAAATCCTGCAATGAGAGCTTCATGTGTGCGGGTTACTAATGTTCCCATACAAAGACCAGGACCGGTCTTAGTACCAAGTACATATTCAGCACCGAAATACTTTTTATGAACATTGGTGTGTACCATTCCAAAGGTACCTACCGTATCACTAGTCACAAGCTTAGGAATAACTTCATTCCACATATGCTTGTAAATAAACCGCAAAGGTATTTTACGATTTTCATCATAACGCACTAACGGTAAATATTCACGCAAATCAGCCCATGATCCAGCATTTGGAACATAAACCAAACTCATATCTGAATCGGCTATCGCAACAGCATGTGCAATCGAAATCATAGCATGGAATACTTGAATACGTTTAGTGCCACGAGAAATGCGAATTTCCACATCCTCGCGACCGTTCTTCCACATATGTCGAGGAACCAATGCAATATTCGATTCCAAAAACACCATGCCACAAGCAGGTTTAAATTCATCACCATCACGATACTCAAATTGTACCTGATTGGTCCATATCTTCCGACACAATTGTTCAGTAGTTGCAGTTTTGCTAACTTCGGAACACGGCGTAGGCGCAACATACGCAGAATCCCAATTTTGTTCTTCCGCAATAGTTTCGATTAACTGTGCTTCCTTGTCACGTTTTACAACTTCCTCCATTTGTGTAGGAGCTAAATTACCTTGTTCATCATACGTTGTAATATTTATATGCCGATAAATGCATGCTAAAGCATATGCTGCTCCTAACATTAAACATCCATTCGTCACATATGTTACAAACGAACCACGAACTTCCTTGAAGGTAGCACTCATGCTACCATTATCTTCTCGTATACGCGCATATAAGCGCGCTTTTTCCGTCTCAACAACTTGTGCTATCTTAAAAAGACAATACAATATCAGAAATACAGATGCATATCTATATAATCCTGACGTAAATATAAAACATGATAGTCCATAAAACAGCATACTTCCAAATAGAACATATCGCGTTCTAATGGCAGCTGCAATTTCATCACTACGAGTCCATAAAATAGCATTCATAACATCTTCATCTGTCAACCAAGAATCGGGTAACCAATTCGTCCATTGAGCATAGGGATGCATTTCTAAAAATTCTAATCTTGATTGCATTTGATTTAACAATCTAGCTTCAATTCTCTCTTCGAAACGTTCCCAAAATGTTATTGCCCTTTTCTTCCGAGCACACCAAGCATTAACAGCAAAAGTGGAAATTAAACCACTACCAAACTGTTCATCCAACGGATGCTCTTCGATACAATCACAACACATACCAGGCAATCCACAATCCTTACAAATACAGAATTTGGATGACATATTAGACTGATTAGCTACTAATAATTTCTGGTTATCAAAATATTCATGAGAAGACTCATGATTCCACTTCAAAGCAGTAAAAATGCTAACATCAATCATAGGCTTACCTCGAAATTCAATAGCTTGATAAGTTACTAAGTCAGGACGACCTGACGTAGGATTCTTAACACCTACAGCTTTTTCTAAAGTAAGATCCCACAAATCTGGAATAACAGGAATACCCAAATGGATAGTACCATCTGCACGTTCCTCAGTCCAATCACTGTAAAACTCTTTCACTTTAGAAGAATCTAACATGCCATTTGAAGCAAATTCCTTCTTGACACGCACTGTCATAATATATTGATTTCTTCTTTCAATAGACAGTGGTTCATTGGACTGTTCCACAGAACATAACCCTTTCACATTCGAAGTTGTAATAACAACTTTTGGTTCTTTGGTTACTTTGCCTTTCAATTCAGCCTCAGCCATATTACCATACGCTCTAATATTATTAATCACTTCAATTAATCGAGAACATGGAGCACCATCAACCAATTCAGTTTTAGTGTTACACATATCATCAAAAAATATACCTGTGACATAAGATTTTAGCGTAGAATCATATTTATCATACTCGTTATTAGTACAGATATACTCATCCTCTGCAGGAAAGCCATTCTGTAATAAAGAACAAACCATCATAATATTGGCAACACTCGATTTTCCAACACCAGATGCTCCGAAAATTAATCCGGACCATGGTGCAATTCTTAATCCGCCTTTAGTGCGGATACGATCGAATTCTGTCTTCTCCTTACGGAGTTTCTCCAGCTTAGCAGCTAACATCTTTTCTGCTATACCTCCTTTTTGAGATCGCTTCATCTCAGCAAGTTTCTCAATCGTTCGTTCTTGTAACTGTATAAACTCGTTATCAGTCATGCCTTCTTCGGCATCGGCTAAATTTCCAGTTTTTGCATACTGATACAATCGTTCACAACGAATAGCTTGCTGTTCCAGAGTATTCATTTCAAGATCACCATATAACATAGGTTTTATGGATCCTGTCCGAAAACACTCAATTCCTCCTTCAACAAATGATACAACAGTAGTCAAAATTGCGTCAACAAGATCTAAGGCACTTGTTTGTCTAGCCTTAGCATGTTGTGAAAACAATTTCACTCCACCAATTGAAAAATCAACTTGAGAGGAATTACACATTCCTAAACCTACTACAATAGATAATATATTTTGTAAGTTTGTAAAATGCTGGTTATCAATGACCAGCTTCCAATTCGTGCGCGCTGCGCGCAACAAATCAAGCCAGTCAACACTTTCGCCTGCTTGACAACTCCAAGAATTCTCTACCAAAATTTTCTTTACTTGTGATGCTACTGATTCATTAGTTGCAGCACGAGCGTAAGACATAATAGCACACACAGCTGATGCCACATTAGTGGCAGTCAATAAGCTAGTTGCTAAAATACATCCTCCCTCAACTTGGTAATAAAATTCCTTGGGGATAGGGATGGACTTAACTCTTTCCATCTTTTCCAACAAATCCGCTACGGATCCTGATACTTCTTTAAACACTTGCGGACTGTAATTTTTATTACCGACCTTAAGTGCTTCTTCAAATTCAATATCAAAACCTTGTTTCCAAAGTTTATAACTATTCGAATTTACATTTTCTTCTACTGATACATTAATGTTATCAATAGGTTGTTCAACGTTATCCTCTTTCGCGTGGTATGCGTTCTCTGATTCTGAATTTCCAGAGAAAGAATCTTGCATTGAGAGTGAGCTAATAGACTCACAATGTACAAGAGAAATGTCAAATGAAACGGCATTGACACCGGATTCCCTACTTTCCGCAGATTTCGGTTCACTTATGATTGGATTCATAATGTAAATAGCGTGGTTCGAAAACATTTCAAGTTCACGACTTTTCTTTGAGTACAAATTTCGAGTTTTAAAGTAAAACTCAGCGCTAATGTGTAACGCAAAAACTAGCCTTAATTAGGTATAGTTCTATCCGACTTTTAACGTGTTCGGATTGATCAGTAATGACACGGTATTGAAATATTTCTAAACACAGAAATATTGTCTTGTCCCTAGGATAAAAATCCTAGGACATGGACTCCAAAATAACTTCAACCGAACTGAAGTTACTGAAATACCATCGTTTAGGATATTTACACAATACAAATTTTTAATTTCTAAGATTATAGTCATTATAAGACTGTAAATGATTAGAGCGGATTTTTCTAATCCACAAAAACATATATACATAAAAGGGGTTCGATCAGTTAAATAAGCTAGATCGAGATCACTTATTCATTCAGGGATAAACTGTTTGATAGAAGTCATATAGAACTTACATGTAGGCCAAACGGCCTACAAGAAGTCTTCATACTTCTAAAACGCCGTTTAATTGGCG
>Ga0075497_1011689_pt1 | contig 7744 bp, 1 predicted proteins | sample DEB08_RNA2_FD_73448 | JGI IMG/M metagenome (GOLD analysis project Ga0075497, IMG submission 73448) | Aqueous microbial communities from the Delaware River and Bay under freshwater to marine salinity gradient to study organic matter... | ecosystem: Environmental > Aquatic > Marine > Coastal...
TAAGCTCTGGAACTTGCTAGATATTTCAGTGTTTTTCGAAACCCCTATCAAAATGACAACGGGAATAGTCAGTTCGCTCTCCCTCTTCGTATTACTTTCAGCGCTGGTACATAACACGCACTGCAAAGAGATCGTCCTGCCGTGGAAAATTACAACCTACTCACCAATCACAGTCGCTGAGGGGGACATAATCTCGTTCGAATGGGAAGGCAGCCATAATGTTGCTATTCATCCCAGCGGCACATGCGACATGACTGGCTCCAGCATAGTGGGGTCAACGTCTGGGGATCAGTATACCTTTACCAGTGGCGATGTGGGCACTGAAGTTACATTTGCGTGTCAGGTAAACGGGCACTGTTCCAGCGGACAGATACTCAAGGTAGCCGTCGCGGCCAAAAGTGGTATTGACTGCCCTTTGTCTGGTTCCATTACAGTGGCACCGTCTGAGATGATCAGTTTAAATGTGGTATCGTCAGACAGACTCTGTATTCTCACTCTAAAGCAAGTTGAAGATGGAAAGGAATCTCTAATCCCTCTTGGTCGGTCTTACGATGATAATGATTGGGAAACTGTTGCAGGTCCACATAGGCTTCAGTTCATTTGTGACACAAAAACTTGTACATCAAGTTCTCTTCCTGCTATTGCAGACAATAGCTCGATTTTACAGTTAACGACATTTAGCTCGAGTGATAGCAACCTTTCAAAAAGAGATGTAGTGGCAAGATTTTTTACTCAAGCAACTTTTGGTCCAACAGAAGATATGTTAGCAGATTGGGACGACAAAGAGATTTCAAATCTTGATAACAGTTTTGCGTCGTGGATTGACGATCAGATCAACACAATATTTCCAACTTCGCACCGTGTATACTTCAGGAAACGAGCTGCCACGCGCTTTGATAAAGTTCATTCTTTAGGAGCTCCGCCACATCCATGCGATGCTTCAACCCGCTGGAATTCGTATGCGTTTACAAAAGGGGATTGCAATCCGGCAGATCCAGTAACGTTTGGACGAAAAAACAAGATTCGAATTTTAAGTACCAGCGATCTATCAGGTTACACATTGTTTATCAATGATATTCCTCGAACTGAAGTAGACGTCAACACACTAAATGGTGGTACAATGAATACTTATGGTGCAGCTTATGAGTTTTGTTTTGATGGAATAGAGGAAAAAGAAGGTGGTATGGTTCTTCTCCGGATAGGTGGTTGCCAGCTTCTTGATAGTGGAAACGCTAAAATCAAATTTAAATCTTCTAATCCTCAATATCCACCCAATATGATTTCACTTAGTGCGGAAGATGCAAGTAAGATCAAGGCTATCCCAGGTACCTCCAAGGGTGAAGAGTTTGTTCTCACTGAAAGACTCGCTAGCTCTGATTGCAACAACGTTGACGTTGGAACATATCCTGTTTATCTCAATTTTAACAATGGAACTTATTTGGCGTTTGACCCAAGGTTAAGTGCATTGGAGAATACTGTGGAAAACCCGCTGCAAGATGGTGGAGGTACAAACAAAGATCTTGGATCTAAGTGTACGAACGCACCAATGACGTTCTTAAATGCAAAACATTGTCGGCTTTCTTCGAAAAGTAATTCTTGTGCTTATAACGATGCTGATGACGTCCCCGTGAAAGACAAAGTCAGAGTATGTGGATCACCTAATGAAGTAGCTAATGATGTTGTGAACGTTGGAGGTCCACAGTTTGGTTACGAGATTCATCTTGATTCAGATCTGAATTTGTTTGACAAATATTACCAGAAGGAGGTTATATGGAATAAGGTAGCGTTAAATGCAGATGACCAGCTAAGACAAAGGACGGCTTGGGTTCTATCGCAAATATTTGCTATTGATCCAGATTCACAGCAGGAGAAAGCTCACACTGAAGGATTCGTATCATACTATGATATTTTTGTACGTCATGCGTTCGGTAGCTATCTGGATATATTGAAAGAAGTATCATACAGCCCATTTATGGCAGAGATGCTTACTTATCACTGGTCGTGGTCAACTGCGTTCGCGTGGCTGAGATTCAAAAAAGTCTTGTATGCCGATGAGAACTACGCAAGGGAAATCATGCAGCTTTTCACTATTGGTACAATTATGTTAAATTTGGACGGAACACCCATTACTGATCCAAGCACTGGGGCACCAAAGCTAGCCTACACAAATGAACATATCATGTCCTTTGCTCGAGCTTGGACAGGGTTCGGTCGTCAAGAATCCCGTGCCAACGTTGATCAAGGCTTTAATCGAATTGATCCTATGAAAATAGATCCCTTGACACGAGATGTTTTCCCCAAAATTGATCTACTTGATGGATACATTGGAGATGGGTATCCACTTTGTATGGACTTACCGAAAAGGTCATTCTTACGAAAAGGTGCAAAATACAGATTGCTGGGATCATCAACCACATTAGAGTTACATAGCAATCCCACACATCACAGAAACTTTGACCCTCTTGCGAAGATTGTGTCTTTGGATCCAAGCTCAGAATTATATAATTTGTTGTGCAACCCTACTTCTTTAGGAGGAACTGATTGTAATTTTCGCGGAGAAATATCTCTGGAGGAGAACATCTCATGTTATGGCCAAGAATGCAAAGTTGATACCCTGAGACTACTAGAAGTAACAGAGGGAGTGTATTACGAATATGTTCGTCAAGCTTGTGTTGAGTTAACGTACTACAAAAATGCCAAGAAGGTCATGCTTGATTATAGACACATCGAAATGTGTGCAGATCCTCGATTGGACGTTGCAGGTGAAGCGTGTTGTAGTAAATATGTTGCAGACTTTGGTTATGAAAAAAACTGTGAATATGGGGAAGAGCGAGTAACCTATGATACTGCAGCTGAACGTTGCGAGCAATTGAATCAACAATTGTGTTCTGAGGATTTCATGGCGGCAGATACAACTCTTTGCGTTGATCATGGATGTTGCCATCACACGTATTTCTTTCACTGGCAAAAGAACAGCTGTCTTCTACAAGTGAAGGTTGAGGATGTTACAGGAAAAATTGCAGTTGTTCACAAGCCCACCGATTCGATTGAAAATGTGCCAACTCATCTTCGACCCAGTAGTTTTAACTTTTTCCCTGTTTATTGGGCTTCCGACTACCCAAACCTATCAAACAACTGTGGGAACGGTGCATGCGAAGTACTTAGTGATGGTTGTTTATGCTCAGCTGAAGTGGAAGAAAATGGTGTATTTCATTCTTCTCCTGCTTCTGTCGAGGAAGTTCTTTCAAAGCTACGCATTGGCAGTGTTAGCCCTGACACATTTGATGATGGTTATTACAATCCTCCTATCACGAACGGTGACGTGAAAACTTACACACGCACTGGGGGGACAGATGACATTGATACTATTTTTGAAGTACAAGTGAAAGGGAAGACAATTTTTTTCAAGAATATTGAATCTACAGTTCATATTTTGAACAGTGACAATGATGTCCTCTATTCTTTCCGCAACCCACCGCACTTTATAAAATTTCTTGAAGGAGACTATGTAAATAGTGTAGATTCACGAGATGCATACCACGAAACTGACGCGGTTCTAGAGCATTATTTCCATCATCCCAATGTACCACCATTTCTAGCGATACACTTTATACAGCGTTTTGGAATTTCGAATCCTTCACCTAAATATGTGGAAGTTGTAGCAACAGCATTTAGAGATGGAATCTATGTTTACAATAATGGTATTGATCCTAGCGTCACTTATGGTACTGGTGAATATGGTAACTTGGGAGCAACTGTGGCAGCTACGCTACTTCACCGTGAAGCTAGATCGGTGGTTCTGGATTTTGATCCGACCAAAGGATCACTGAAAGAACCCATTATAAAGGTAATGAATTTTATGCGTGCGATGGACTATAAGCCTTTTGATGGTTACGAGTATGAAGATGTGCTTCCTTGGGGACCAAGTGATTCTACGTATGACACCAAAGGTACACGATTTACTTCCATGACAGAAAAAATGGGCCAGATGGCTTATGATCCAGACAACATTTTTTCTTTTTTCCGTCGTGAATTCTCTCCTAAAGGACCGATAAGCAAAGCCTCTCTCGTAGCTCCTGATGCACAACGATACACAACTTCAAAGGTGATTGGGCTTTTAAACGGACTTTTTTCCTTAATAAAATTTGGGCTCTCTGATTGCAACAAAGGATTTGGGGAATGGATGAGACACTTTTCATACTATTGCAATACTGAAGGTCAATTCATCAATGCATGGGGCAAGCTTAATTTTGTTCCTAAGGATAAAGAAAATGGTCGCAGTGTTGTTGATGAAATGTCGACATTGCTGACTGCGGGTCGGCTTAATGAAGCTACAAGAGAAATTATTGCAGATGAATACAACAAGGCCGACAATGATGAGGCCGCCTTGAGAATTGCACAGCAGCTGATGGTTGTTTCACCAGAGTTCCAGGGTACAGATATGATGGAATTCAATGGAGAAGAAAGACAACTACCGCCTACCGAACCTGTTGATGAGAATGGATCATATAAAGCGGTCGTGTACTTGTTTTTAGAAGGTGGTTTTGACTCCTATAACTTGCTGGTACCACATTCAAATTGCCCAAATAAAGATATATACAGAGAATATCAACAAGAACGCGGAGTGCGAGCTTTATTTCAGGGCTCTCTTCTACGAATTGATGCGTCCAAGGAACCACAGGTGTGCACAACATTTGGAGTCCATCCTGATCTACCTTTGCTTAAAAATCTCTACGACGATTCCGATCTAACATTTTTCGCAAATACGGGAGTGCTCTTTGAGTATGTCACGAAAGAAAATTATGAAGAGAAGATGCTCACGCAACTCTTCGCCCATAACATACAGCAAAAGGACACCCAACAAATAGATCCGCACCAAGATGTTCCTGGCACGGGTGTCTTGGGTAGGATGGCAGATGCTCTTACCGAGGTGGGATACAAAGTTGGTACCTACTCACTGGTAGGTGAAACGTATTCATTGGCTGGAGAAGGTGTAGCACCATTCATCAATCAAGTAGAGACATCGAACGATCCTGAGTTTAATCCAAGGCCAACTGTTGAAGGAATGGAGTCAACCATGTTTAAAATCAACAATCCAAGTACTTTATCGAGTGGTTTCTACGGGAAAACTTGGTCAAACATGTTCGAACCGTTCGTGCGCAGTACTGAAACACTCACAGAAGCCTTAAAGGACGCAACAACAAGTGTCAGCTTTCCTCAAAGTCTCGTAGGAAAAAGCTTAGAAAAGATATCATCTTTGATTAAACATAGAGTTGATCTCAACAACGATAGGCAAATTTTTCATCTCAAAGATTTAATGTATGACACCCATGGGGGTGCTGGTCCAGAAGATCTCTTGACCAATTTGAATGAGGCCCTCACAGCGTTTGTCAATGAATTAAAAGCAATTGATATGTGGGATGATGTTGTCCTTGTCATGGCGTCTGATTTTGGTCGAACTTTGACGCCAAATACTGGAGGTGGTACCGACCATGGATGGGGAGGTAATTACTTTCTCATGGGAGGTGCATTAGATGGCGGTAGAATACTAGGAGAATACCCTGACGACTTGACTGTAAATAGTCCGCTTAATGTCGGTCGAGGTAGATTCATTCCAACCACAAGTTGGGACACAATATTGGATGCTGTCGCGCAGTGGATGGGAGTAACCGACGGCGAAAAGCTGACTAATATTTTACCCAATCGCAACAATTTTGATTTGCTTGGGGTTAGCAAGGTTTTTGACGTTCCTACCCCAACAGGATTACCAACTCCCACACCAACAGCACCGACTCCGTCGCCGAGCAAAAGACCTGCTGGGCCAACCAAAGCACCGACATCAGAGCCTACAAAAATGCCTGTTAAACCTCCACCAGTAGCGGAATGGTATCCTGTCGCAGGGCAAGGTGGTGTATATGATGATATTGGAAGCAGTATGACAGACGCAGAGTTCCGCGAGATATGGGATAAAAGTCCAAACAAAATATTACGTCGTTTATGTACAGATTGTTCGACTTCGCACCAGGTTATATACTATCGCAGATTCGATTCAGACGGTGCACTGCCCACGCAACTAGATCTTTTGGAAAGTGTTAAAAACCAATGGGTCTCAAGTACATACAATGCATTCAATGTGAACTTTGCGTTGTATTCCACTTACGAGGATGCTTTGGGAGACGTCAATAGATGGCAATTCTGCAACTTCGCCGCAAATATTGGGTTTCCACGTGATTGCGGACCTGACGGTCCCTCTTCTCTTAACTGGAACAATTTTGCCAATCACATGTACGGAAAAAGAGACGTTGGATTTTACGTTGAGACGTTCCCAGACACAGGAAAACCCTCTTCGCGACCGTCCAACGAGCCGGGAGAAACTGCGGCTCCTACGTCAAAGCCCACGTCGAAACCGAATCCTACACCCACTTCGAAACCGAATCCTACACCAACCTCGAAACCGAATCCTGCACCCACCTCCAATCCAACGCTGCTCCCTGGTGTGCCAACGCGATCGCCCGACCCAACTTCTACCTCGAGTCCTTCAAAAGGAGACTTGTGGTACATTGAAAAGGCGTCCGTTTCGTTTAACGCGGTCCAAGAAATATCACAGATGAAGATATCTCACAAGGTTGGGTCGGGAGCAGATAATATTCGCGCGACTCTGTACCGTAGTGACTGTAAGACTCCCGTTGACAGCGACGATCCCATTTCCATAGACGATTCAAACAATTCCTTATTGTACGGAGTTGCTCAATACGTCGTGAGCATGGACACTTCAACACTTTCAACAAGCGTGCTTTTTCATAATGATAAGATTGAGCTGTGTTCAATGATCGAGATCATCGATTCCCAGAGTGGCTTTTCAGTGAGCTTCCGACACACAAAGTTGTCGATGTGAGTAATTCGTGCTTTCTCGATCGCTCGTAACGTCGTTTGCTTTGTTTGTAAAACACGTGCCTCACATTTCACCATAATATTTGTCATTTATCGTAATTGTCGTGAACAGAACTTTGGACTTGACTACCACCTTCTTTGTTGTCAGTATGGACGTTGACGGTATACAAATTGACGACATCAGCCTCGACAACATTTCTTTGTACAAAGTGAACGCGTGCCAATGCCAAACCTCATTCAGCTGTGAGAGTGTACCCGCACCTGTAAAGCAAAACACAGCATTTGGCGTCTGCATCTTTCCGTCTTCTGCGGGTGTACGTTTCGAGAATTTTGACATGACGATTACTGGAGACGGTGGATTCAGCTACGCACCGATTACCTTTAATGATACCTCAGGTCAAGTCGTGAACCCTCTTACGTCCGTTGACACACAAGGTACTATGACTAGAATTGTCACTCAGGCGGTCTCGAATCTTTTTCTGGACGGCTCGACCACAATTACCATCCAGGGTGTCGGGGAACTTTCCTTCGACGACACGGAGAAACAAAAGTTAAAGGATGACTCATCATCGTCCGCAAAGAAAAGATTCGAAATGAAGTTAACTTTGTCTCCGCCGGACGATTTGACCTTTTTTGACACGCTGTTGGGAATTTTCACGGACTTCCTTGGGTCCCTGATTAATTTGTTTTCTCCTCTCTTTTGAAACGGACGCGCAATATTTTTGATAATATTCAGTACTCTAGAACATTAGATTCTTGTTCAACAATTTTGTATCCCTTTCTTGTTTTGGTCAACTATAGTTGACCAAAACAAGAAAGGGATACAAAATTGTTGAACAAGAATCTAATGTTC